>Ga0307296_10000441_pt1 | contig 19638 bp, 16 predicted proteins | sample ER_DNA_153_FD_194467 | JGI IMG/M metagenome (GOLD analysis project Ga0307296, IMG submission 194467) | Bulk soil microbial communities from the East River watershed near Crested Butte, Colorado, United States - ER_DNA_153 | ecosystem: Environmental > Terrestrial > Soil > Floodplain | place... | reverse complement strand
CACCGGGTGGAGCCGGATTCCGCCGTACGTTGCTGCGACGATTGGCCCGCCCCCCGCGCGCCAGGCGCCGACCACGCGGTCGATCGCCTCGGGGGCCAGATCGGGCCCGTCGGCGAGCACCACCACGGCCGCCTCGGTCTCAGCCGGGAGCGCCTTCAGGCCACAGCGCAGCGAGGCTCCGGGACCGAGCTCCCAGTCCGGGCAGCGGACTGCCCGGGCGTTCGTGTCGAGCTCATGGGCGCCGAGGACGACGATCACTTCGTCCACCGAGCTGCGGCGGACGCGCTCGAGCACCGGCTCGAGCAGGAGCTGCTGCTTCGGCGACCCGAAGCGCGTTGAGGCCCCCGCCGCGAGCACGACGCAGGCGACCATCGCCTACGCGCCGAGAGCCTCGAGCGCGCGGCGGATCAGCGGACGGGCCAGCTCGACCTTGAACGCCGTCCCGGGAAGGGGCGTCGCCCGCTCCAGGTCGTCCGGAGAGTCCAGCCGCCACGGGATCGGCGCAACGCCCGCGAGCGCCAGTCGCACGCTGTCGGGGAAGCGTGCGGCCCCCACGCCGACAAGCGCGAACGAGAACTTCGTCCGGTCCATCGCCTTGAGGTAAGTGCTGGCCTCGGGTCGCGGGACCTCGAGTTCGAGGATCAGCTCGCCGGGCTCGAGCGCCGTCACGTTGCGATCGTCCTCGGTCGGAAGCCGGTAGAGCTCCTCCAACGGCAGCTCGCGCCGATCGGTGCGCAGCGTGGTCCCAAGAGCAAGGAGCGCCGCCGCCGGATCCGACGGGTGGGCCGACGCGCAGCGCTCGTTGCCGAAGATCGCGTGCTCGCGGTTGATTCCCTGGCGCGCGTGGCAGCGGTCTCCGCCGTGCAGGAAGCAGGGGAACTTCAACCGCCAGTACCAGCAGCGCGTCGCCTGGAGCAGGTTCCCGCCGATCGTGCCCATCGAGCGCAGCTGGGGCGAGGCGGCCAGCGAGCACGCCTCGCGGAGCGCCTGCGGGATCTCCGGGTCGACCTCCAGCTCGGCCAGCGTCGTTCCCGCGCCGATCGTCGTCCCCTGGACGCCGCGCGGCACGACGGCGCGGATGTCGACCAGCGTCTCCGCCTCGACGATCCGGTCGCGCAGGAGCGGGACGAGGTCCGTGCCGCCGGCGAGGGCCACGGAGCCGTTGCCGAGCTCCGCGGCCGCAGCCTCGATCGAATCAGGCTGGCGCAGGCGCAAGCTTCTCGCGTTCCCGCGCCTCGGCCAGCGCGCGCAGCATCTCTTCTCGGCCCACCGGCAGCGAGCGGACGTCCGCCCCCGTGGCGTCGCGAATCGCGTTCACGATCGCCGCGGCCGTCGGCACGATCGGCGGCTCGCCGAGGCCCTTCGAGCCGAGGTTCGTCAGGTGCTCGTCCGGGATGTCGAGCAGCTCGACCACGATTTCCGGCACGTCGGCGATTGTCGGCAGCTTGTAGGCATCCAGCGTCTGCGTCAGAACGGTGCCGCTGGCCGGGTCGATCAGGCGCTCCTCCGTGAGGGTGTGTCCGACGCCCTGGATGATCCCGCCCTCGACCTGGCTCTGGGCCCCGAGCGGGTTGATCACGCGGCCCACGTCGTGGATCGCCGCGATCCTGTCGACCCGGACCTCGCCGGTCTCCACGTCCACGGAGACGTCGGCGACCTGGATGCCGAAGGTGAGCACGCGCATCCCCGTCGGGTTCGGCCCGCGCGCGCCCTTGCCGAGGATCTGCGCGTCTTCGAGCAGGCCCGTCACCTCCTCGAGCGGCCAGGAGCCGCCGTTGGCGGAGACGACGTTGCCGTCCTTCAGCGAGAGCACCCGCTCCTCGAGGTCGAAGCGCTGGGCCGCGATCTCCAGGATCTGCCGTTTGGCGTCGGCCGCGGCGGCTCGCACGGCCGGGCCCATCGAAGGCGTCGTCGAGGAGCCGGCCGAGATCGAGGCGTAGGGCCCTCGCGCCGAGTCGCCGAGCTCGACCCGCACGCGGTCGAGCGGCAGGCCGAGCTCCTCGGCGGCGATCTGCGCCATCGCCGTCCTCGTGCCGGTGCCTATGTCCTGCATCGCGGTGACGACCGTCACGCGGCCGTCCGAGCCGACGCGAATCCACGCGTAGGAGGGCGGGCCGCCGCCGCCGTACCAGATCTGGCTCGCGAGACCGGTCCCGCGCCGCACCGGCCCTTTGGAGCTCGCCCGCACCTCGTTGCGTCGGGCCCAGTGCGGCTCCGCGCGCCCGTAGCACTCGAGCAGGTTCTTGGAGGAGAAGGGCCGGCCGTCTGCCAGGTCGTGGTCGGCGTGGTTGCGCCGCCTCAGCTCGAGCGGGTCGAGCTCGAGCCTGGCCGCGAGCTCGTCGAGCACGCACTCGAGCCCGAACGTCCCCTCGACGAACCCGGGGGCGCGGAAGGCGGCGTTCGGCGGGAGGTTCAGCTTCGCCCCGTAGGTGAGCGTGCGGACGTTCTCGCAGGCATAGAGCATCTCCATCGGGCCGAAGGTGGGGCCGGAGAAACCCTCCCAGCCGATCGCGTTCAGGTACTCGCCCTCGAGCGCGACGAGCGTGCCGTCGGAGCGGGCGCCCGCCCTCAGCCGCTGGATCGTCGAGTTGCGGTTGCCGGAGGCGAGGTTCTCCTCGCGCCGGGTGAGCGCGCAGCGCACCGGCGCGCCGGTCTGGCTCGCGAGTGCGATCGCGATGTACGTGTAGTCGCCCGGGCTGTTCTTGGCGCCGAAGCCCCCACCCATGAAGTTGCAGACCACTCGCACGCGGTCGGGCGGCAGCTCGAGCTTGCCGGCGATCGAGTCGCGGACGCCCCAGATGTACTGCGTCGAGATGTAGACCTCAAGGGTGTCGCCCTCCCAGCGGCAGACCGACTGGTGGGTCTCGAGCGAGTTGTGCAGGACGGTCTGAGTGCGGTACTCGGCCTCGACCACCACGTCGGCCTGGGCGAGCCCGGCGTCGAGGTCGCCGCGTTCGTAGCGGCGCGGATCCTCGAGCAAGGACTCCCGCTTGACCGCTTCCTCGGGGTCGAGCAGCGGCTCCAGCTCCTCCCATTCCACGTCGATCAGGTCGAGCGCCGCTCGGGCGCCGCTTTGGCTGTCGGCCGCCACTGCGGCGACGGGCGCGCCGTGGAATGGCGGCTCGAGCGAGAGGACATGGCAGTCGTCGGGGCCGATCGCGCCAACGACGCCCGGAGCCTCTAGCGCCCGGCTCAGGTCGATCTTCTTCACACACGCGCGCGCGAAGGGGCTGCGCAGCACCGCGGCGTGAAGCATTCCCGGGAGCGCGACGTCGGCCGTGTAGATGGCCTGCCCACGCGCCCGCTGCTGGCCGTCCTGGCGCGCTGCCGGTCGGCCGACGACGGTGCCCGGGCCTTGCGGCCACTGGTCGATCGCCTCGTCTTCCTCGACGACCACCCACTGCTCGGTGTAGTGGCCCTCGACCTCCTTCTCGGTCTTGATCAGTCGCGCCACGTCAGTACAGCCTCCTCGATTCGCGGATACGCGCCGCAGCGACACAGGTTGCCTGCCATCGCATGCCGGATGCGCTCGACGTCGGGCTCGGGCTCTGCCTCCACCAGGGCAGCTGCCGAGACGATCTGCCCGGGCGTGCAGAAGCCGCACTGGAGCGCGTCGGTTCGAACGAAGGCTTCTATGAGCGGATGGTCGCGGAGCCCCTCGATCGTCGTCACCTCGCGCTCGCCGACGGTGTGCACGAGCGTTATGCACGAGAGCACGGGCACGCCGTCGAGCTGGACCGTGCAGGCGCCGCAGTGGCCCTCACCGCAAGCGATCTTTGTGCCGGTCAGGCCGAGGTCGTCGCGCAGCGTCTCGGCCAGCGTCCGGCCGACCGGCGGGTCGACCTCGCGCAGCGCGCCGTTGATCTTCAACTCAAGCACCACGCTACGCGTCCGGTTTCGCCGAAGTCACGTTTCTGGTGGACATCTCTCTGCGCCGCTGGCGCAAGGTATCGCCTCCACTAGGCACCCGATGTCACCGCCAGGATGTCCGCCAGGTGCACCAGCCGAAACGTCGTGCGGCTGACCACGCGCTGCTCGCCCTCGTCCTCGACCTCCGGAATCGTGCGCCACAGGTCGCGCGCGGCCTCGATCAGCTCGCGGATCTGCTCGCGCTCCTCCTTGTGCCCGTCGCGATCGGCGGTGGCGTTCAGCGCGAGCCCGAGCACCCCGATCGTGTCCGCCTGCCGCGTCCAGAGGAGCGGCGTCGCCATCGAGAGGTACTGGTGGATCCGGGCGAACGCCATCGGCTGCGAGAAAGTATCGCTGCCGCGAGGCGCGCTGGGCTCGAGCGGTGGCTCGCCCGCGGCGATTCGGTTCGCGTTCCCGGCGAGCATCCCCCGCAGCTGCTCGTCGTCGAAGCCCGCGAGCTTCGCTGTGCGCAGGGCGATCAGAAGCGAGCTCGGCTGCTGCCCGTACGGGTAGTCCGAGGCGTAGACGATCTGCTCTGGCGAGACAAGGTGGTAGAGGCTGAGCAGGTCGATCGGGCTCCAGACCGAGGTGTCGAAGAAGACGCCGGCCTTGCCGCCGAAGTGCCCAGCCAGCTCCCCGAGGTCGGCGATCCCGGCGTGGGCGATGATCAGCTGCGCGTCCGGGTAGGTCTCGACGAGCCGTGCGAGGTTGTCGGCGATCGGCGGCAAGCCGCGGCCCCCGTGAATGAGGATCGGGACGCGGCGCTCGGCGGCCAGCGAGAACACGGGCGCGAGCCGCTCGTCGTTCAGCAGGAAACGCTGCGCCCGCGGGTGCAGCTTGATTCCGCGCGCGCCCGCGTCGAGGGCCCGGGTCGCTTCCTCGATCGGCTCTTCGGCGAGGTCGAGGCGCACGAACGGGATCAAACGGCCGCCCGAGCGCTCCGCGAAGGCGAGGGTGCGGTCGTTCGCCGCCCGGAACGCGGGGTGCCGGTCGGTCTCGTCCATGCAGAACATGAACGCGCGGGAGATCCCGTAGCGGTCGTTGATCGCTTCCAGGTCCTCGTAGACGCCGCTGAAGCCGTCGATGTCGTTCCCGAGGTGAACGTGGGCGTCGAACACCTCCGCACCCTCGGGCAGCTCGCGCGCAAGCTCCTGGTCGTAGCCGGCGATCAGCGCCTGGGCTCTTTCGAGCACGTCTTCCACCGCTCACGAGTCTAGAGGTACGATCCTGGCCGCCGTGGCAGACGTCCTGATCTACGCCGATTCGCTGCGCTCGCCCGAGATGCGGCACGAGGTGCCGATCGGGATCCCGGACCCATTCCTCTACGCGGAGCGCGAAGGCGAGAGGCATGTTGTGGCGAGCTCCTTCGAGCTCGACCGGATCGCAGAGGTCGCGCCCGACCTGAAGATCATGCCGCTGGAGGAGTTCGGGCTCGACGACCTCTACGCGCAGGGCCTTTCGCGCGACGAGATCGAGCTCGAGGTCGTGTTGCGCGCCGCGCGCCGGTATGGGATCGAGCAGGCCGCGGTGCCGGCGACCTTCCCGCTCGAGCTGGCGGATCATCTCCGGGCGAACGGGATCGAGATCTCTGCCGATCGCGAGCAGTTCGTCTCGCGCCGCCGCGTGAAGAACGAGGCAGAGCTGGCCGGGATCCGCCGGGCCCAGCGCGCCGCCGAGGCCGCCATGACCGCCGCACGCGGCCTGCTCCGCCAGGCCGAGCGCAAGAACGGCAGCCTCGTCCTGGACGGGGAGACTCTGACCTGCGAGCGGATCAAGTTCGCGGTCGAGCAGGCGTTCACCGCCAACGGCGCCTTCGCCGACGAGTTCATCGTCTCGCACGGCGCTCAGACCGCCGTCGGCCACGACATGGGCTCCGGCCCGATCGCTCCCGACGAGCCTGTCTGCCTCGACCTCTTCCCGCGCGACCGCGAGTCCGGCTGCTTCGCAGACATGACGCGTACGTTCGTCGTCGGCGAGCCCTCGGACGAGCTGCGGGAGTTCCACACGCTCTGCCGCGAGGCCCTCGACCGCTCGGTGGCCGCGGTCAGACCCGGCATCGCCGGCAGTGAGCTGAATCGCATCTGCTGTGAGGTCTTCGAGGAGCACGGCTTCCCGACGCTGCTCTCCAAGCAGCCGGGCGAAGTGCTGAAGGACGGCTTCTACCACTCGCTCGGTCACGGGGTGGGGCTCGAGGTGCACGAGCAGCCGACCCTCGGCCGCGGTCCCGGCGAGCTGGTCGCAGGCGACGTGATCGCCGTCGAGCCGGGGCTCTACCGCAACGGTTACGGCGGCTGCCGGCTCGAGGACATCGTGCTGGTGACCGAGAACGGCGCCGAGGTGCTCACCGAGTACCCGTACGATCTCGCCCCGTAGTGGGCGGCTCGATCGAGACGATCCTGCTCGAGGAGCGTCGCTATCCGCCGCCGCCGGAGTTCGCCGCCCAGGCCAATGCGCAGCCGGAGATCTACGAGCGCGACGTCGAGGAGTTCTGGGCCACCGAGGGCCGCGAGCGGGTCACCTGGATCGAGGACTTCGACACCCTCTGCGACTGGGAGGCGCCGTACGCGAAGTGGTACCTAGGCGGGAAGCTGAACGTTGCGTACAACTGCGTCGACCGGCACGTCGAGGCCGGGAACGGCGACAAGGTCGCCTACCACTGGGAGGGCGAGCCGCAGGACGAGCGGCGGACGATCACCTTTGCCGACCTCCAGGACGAGGTCGTCCGCCTGGCCAATGCGCTCAAGCGGCTCGGCGTGCAGAAGGGCACGCCGGTCGGGATCTACATGGGAATGGTGCCCGAGCTGCCGATCGCGATGCTCGCCTGCGCGCGATTGGGCGCGCCGCACACGGTCGTCTTCGGCGGCTTCTCGGCCGACGCGCTCTCGGACCGCCTGAACGACATGGGCTGCGAGCTCCTGATCACCCAGGACGAAGGCCTTCGCAACGGCAACAGGGTGCCCCTGAAGGCGAACGCCGACGCTGCGCTGGCCGACTCCCCCGGCGTCAAGAGCTCGATCGTCTTCCGGCGCACCGGCGGCGACGTCGCCTGGACCGAGGGGCGCGACCTCTGGTGGCACGAGCTCGTCGCGGACGAGGCGGCCGATCCCGAAAGCTGTCCCTGCGAGCCGATGGACGCCGAGGACCTCCTCTACCTGCTCTACACGAGTGGCACGACCGCGAAGCCGAAGGGGATCGTCCACACGACGGCCGGCTACCTCGTGGGCACGGCGACGACCCACTACTACATCTTCGACGTCAAGCCCGACTCGGTCTACTGGTGCGCCGCCGACATCGGCTGGGTCACCGGTCATAGCTACATCGTCTACGGGCCGCTCTGCAACGGCACCACCGGCGTGATCTACGAGGGCGTGCCGAACTACCCGGACAAGGACCGCTGGTGGGAGATCGTCGAGCGCTACAAGGTGGACATCCTCTATACGGCGCCGACGGCGATCCGAACGCACATGAAATGGGGCCCGGAGCACGCGGCCAAGCACGATCTCTCGTCGCTGCGCCTGCTCGGCTCGGTCGGCGAACCGATCAACCCGGAGGCCTGGGTCTGGTACCGCGAGCACATCGGCGGCGACCGCACTCCGGTGGTGGACACGTGGTGGCAGACCGAGACGGGGATGATCATGATCACGCCGCTGCCGGGCATCACGACGCTGAAGCCCGGCTCGGCGACGCGGCCTTTCCCGGGCGTTGACGCGGCCGTCTACGACGAGCAGGGCAACGAGGTCGGGCCTGGTGGGGGCGGCTACCTCGTGTTGCGACGCCCGTGGCCGGCGATGCTCCGCGGGATCTACAAGGACGACGAGCGCTACCGAGAGACCTACTGGTCGAAGTACCCAGGGGTCTACTTCGCGGGCGACGGCGCGCGGATCGATGAGGACGGCGACTTCTGGCTGCTCGGCCGGGTCGACGACGTGATGAACGTCTCCGGCCACCGCATCTCGACGATCGAGGTCGAGAGCGCGCTCGTCGACCACCCCGAGGTCGCCGAGGCCGCGGTCTGCGGGCGGAAGGATGAGCGCACCGGCCAGGCGATCGTCGCCTACGTGACGCTGAAGGGCGGCAACGAGGGCTCGGTCGAGAAGCTCGAGGAGCTCCGCAACCATGTCGCCGCGAAGATCGGCCCGATCGCGAAGCCGGCGAACATCGTCTTCACCCCGGAGCTGCCGAAGACGCGCAGCGGCAAGATCATGCGCAGGCTGCTGCGCGACGTGGCGGAGCACCGGGCGCTCGGCGACACGACAACGCTGGCAGACCCTGCTGTGGTCGAGGAGATTCAGAGCCGCGCGGACTCCGAGACGAGCGACGACTAGCTAGCTAAGACTTCGCGAGCAGTACGGCGAAGCGATCTTCGTCCTCGAATGGGCCGATCAGCGCGAGGTTGATCCCGTTCGAGCCGATCACGTCCTCCGCCACTCGCTGAACGTCTTCGGCCGTGACCGCGTCGAGCCCCTCGAGCACCTCCTGTGGCTCGACGGCGCGCCCCTCGAGCACCTCGCGACTGAGGCCGAACATCGTCATCCCCTGCGGGTTCTCGAGCCGCAGGACGAAGCGGCCCTTCGCGAGGGCACGCGCCTTCTCGAGCTCGTCGGCCGGCACCGCCTCGCTCGCGATCCGGTGGAACTCGTGGGCGATCGTCTCGACGGCTTCGTCAGCGCGGGCGATGTCCACGCCGGCCTGCGAGTAGAGCGAGCCCGCATCGGTGTAGCTCTGGTTGGCGGCGAAGACGTAGTACGCGAGCCCGCGTCGCTCCCGCACCTCGCTGAAGAGGCGTGAGGACATGCCGGTCCCGAGGATCGTCGCGAGCATCTGGAGCGCGTAGCGATCGGGGTGGACGAACGGGTAGCTGCGCACGCCGAGGCAGAGGTGCGCCTGGTCGGACTCCTTGTGGTGGATGGTGACCTGCGGGCTGCTGTCGCCGTTCAGGCGAACAGGCTCGGGTGCCGGCGTGTCGTCGGGCTCGAGGTCGCCGAGCAGGCGCTCGGCCGTGCCCAGGGCGTCGCCGTTGAGCCGGCCACCGAGGCCGACCACCATGCGCACCGGCTTGTACCAGCGCCCGATGTAGTCGAGGAAGGTCTCGCGCGTAGCGGCCCGGACGGTCTCCTTGCGGCCGATGATGTCCCACCCGAGCGGCTGGTCGCCGTAGAGCAGGTGGTCGTACACGCCGCCGATGAAGTCGCGCGGCGTGTCGTAGTACATGTTCATCTCCTCGACGATCACGCCCTTCTCGCGCTCGATCTCCTCGGGCTCGAACTTGGAGTTGCGGATCATGTCCACGAGGACGTCAAGCGCCGGGTCGCGGTAGTCGGCCGCGCATTTGACGTAGTAGCCCGTGTACTCCTTGCTCGTGAAGGCGTTGAACTCGGCGCCGAGCGAGTCGACCTCCATGCCGATCTCGCGCGCGGTCGGCCTCCGCTCGGTTCCCTTGAAGAACATGTGCTCCGCGAAGTGCGCAATCCCGTTCGTGTCCGGGGTCTCGTAGCGCGAGCCGGCGGCGAGCATGATCATGCAGGTCACCGACTGCACCTGCGGCATGTCGGCCGTGACCACGCGCAGGCCGTTCGAGAGCTGGTGTCGCTCGAACACACTCATGCGGCCAGCTTCTCTCGCCACTCGTCGGGGATCGCCACGGACTCGCGCTTCTCGTAGTCGTAGCCGACCAGGACGCTCTTGGCCTCCGCGACCACCTCGCCGTCGACGCGGAGCACGTACTCGAGGTCGAAGCTCTTGTTGCCGAAGCGGCTCGCGCGCACCGCGATCTCGACCTCGCCGCCGAAGCGGACGGGGGCGCGGAAGTCGATCTCTATGCGGGCGACGATGATGGACATGTCCTCGAGGCTCGTGGCTGCGCCGGCGTCGAACAGGAACGCAACGCGGGCCGACTCAATGTAGGTCAAAAACACCGCGTTGTTAACGTGGCCGAGCGCATCGACGTCGCCGAAACGGACGCGCTCGCGATGTATGAATTCGGGATCCGGCACGCGGGCGATGCTATCGACGCGGCCGACCCTCCCGATGCGGGATGCTGCGCAGATGGCCGGAGAGGAGACTCGAAAGGCGATCTCGGCGCAGCCGGAGTGGCTGCGCCGCGTGCCGACGGACCGGCGCCTGCCGGAAGGGCGGGTGCTCTACACCGGCTGCGGCACGTCGTTTCACGCCGCACAGACGGGAGGCCCGGCTCTACAGGCGCTGGAGCTCGTGCTCGCACCCGAGCAGGAGGCCGACCTCCTCGTGGCCGTGAGCCATGAGGGCGGCACGCCGCTGACCATGGAGGCCGCCCGCGCGTTCGACGGCCCGGTGTGGCTTGTGACTGCGAAGCCCGACAGCCCGCTCGGCGATCTCGCCGACGAGGTGGTCGTGGCAACGCCGGAGGTGGAGCGCAGCTGGTGCCACACCGCCAGCTATACGTGCGCCGTCGCGACGCTGGCAGCGCTGCGCGGCGACGACGTGAGCGGGCTGCCGGACGCCGTCGGGGAGGCGCTGGAGCGCCGCGAGCCGGTGGGCGCGCACGAGCGGTACTTGATCGCGGGCGCCGGGCGGGACTGGCCGACCGCGCAGGAGGCTGCCCTGAAGCTGCGCGAGGGAGCGTTCATCGCTGCCGAGGCGTACGAGACCGAGCAGCTCCTACATGGTTACTTGGCCGCTGTCGACGAATCGGTTCGCGCCTTCGTCCTGGAGGGGGAGGGCCGGGCCGCCGAGCGGGCCGCCGGCGCGGTGCGAGCCTTGCGCGAGCTGGGCTGTGAGACCACGCTGGTGCCGAGCGTCCATCCGGTCGTGGACATCGTTCGCTTCCAGCTCCTGACCGTCGATCTCGCGGACGCCCGAGGCGTCGACCCGGACAAGATCCGCCGAGACGACGAACGCTGGAAGCGAGCCGCCGCGGCCTACGAGTGAGGCGGCTGGTCGCTCCGCGACCAGGCCTCGAGCAGGTCGGCCTCGCGTGCGGGATCCATCCCCGCGGAACCGCGTGCGCTGGGAGTGAGAAGCGGGATGCCGGCCTGCCGGGCCCAGGCCAGGGTGTCGGCCACGGTCTCCCGCACCGGACGGAAGTCCAGGCCCTCTCCGACAGCCCTGGAGACGTCCGCCTGCAGGAACGGCGCGTCGGTTCCGGCCAGCCACAGAGGCAACTCCATCCACTGACCGACTCCCTGCTCGCCGAGGAACGCCTCGTCTGCCCACACGATTCGCGACTCGCCGCCGGCGACCGCGCGGCACGTCTCCAGCAGGTCGCCGAAAGGCGCTGAAGGTCGAGCGGCGTTGAACCTCCCGGCCGTGCGCTCCTCCGCCACCCGCACGAGCCACACGCCGAGGTCGCGCACGTCCACGTACTGCACCTCCCGCTCCGGCGGCGCTGGCGCCAGCACGTCGCCCCCCGCCGCGAACCGCAATGGCCAGTACGTGAAACGGCCTGTCGGGTCGTGCGGCCCGACGATCAGCCCGGCGCGGACGCTCGCGTGCGCTCCCGGGAGCACCTCCTCGAGCGCTCGCTCGCAAGCCGCCTTGAGCTCTGCGTACTCCACGTCGACGCTCTCCGTCTTCGGCTCGACCTCGAACACAGGCGCGTCTTCGTCGAAGCCGGGCTCGTACGGCTCCCGATACACGGAAATCGATGAGACGAAGACGTAGTGGCCAGCTGACCCGCGAAGAAGCTCGGCCGAGGCGCGGACGACGCGCGGCACGTAGCCCGACGGGTCGATCACCGCGTCCCACTCGCGGCCCTCGAGTGCTGAGAGATCGCCGTCCCGGTCGCCACGGAGCTTCTCTGCCTCGGGAAAGAGCTCGGGGTTGGTCTCGCCGCGGTTGAACAGCGTGACCTCGTGGCCCCGCTCGAGTGCCGCCTCGACGGCGGCGCGGCCGAGGAACTTCGTCCCGCCGAGGACGAGCAGCCTCACAGCGCGCGAAGCTCCGCGAGCAGCGCGTCGACCTCCTCGTCGGTGTTGTAGTGGACGATCCCGGCGCGTACGCCGCCGTCCGGGAGCCCGAGCCGTTCCATCACCTCGACGGCGTAGTAGTTCCCTTGCCAGACGGCGAAGCCACGCTCGCCCAGCCGGGTCGCGACCTCGAGTGGCGTCAAGCCCTCGACCGTGAAGCAGAAGGTCGGCACCCGGCCTTCCATCGTCGGCAGCCCGTGGAGGCGGCACGACTCGGGCAGGCCCGACAGGAAGCGAGCGCCCAGCTCCCGCTCGTAGCTCACGATCGCGTCCAGCCCGATCGAGTCCACGTACTCGCAGGCTGCTACGAACCCAGCAAGGAGCTCATGCGGCAGCGTGCCCGTCTCGAAGCGGTGGCCGAGGGGCACGCTGGAGGCCGGGCGCACCTTGTAGGGCCGCCAGCGTTCGAGCAGCTCGGAGCGGGCGAAGGCGACCCCGAGGTGCGGGCCGAAGAACTTGTACGGCGAGCAGATCAGGACGTCTGCGCCGATCGCCGCGACGTCGATGGGCCCGTGCGGCGCGTAGTGCACCGCGTCGACCCAGGCGAGCGCGCCAGCCTCGTGCGCTAGCTCGGCCACGCGGGCCACGTCCACCAGGGTCCCGACCGCGTTCGAGGCCCACGGATAGGCGACCACGCGCGTGCGCTCCGACAGCTGCGCGGCCAGGTCGTCGAGATCGAGCGTCGTGTCTTCGCGGATGTCCGCGAAGCGAACGACGAGGTCGAGATCGCGCGCCAGCTCGAGCCAGGGCGAGACGTTCGCGTCGTGGTCGAGTCGGGTCACCACGATCTCGTCGCCGGCCGCAAGCTCCCGCCCGAGCGTTCGCGTGAGCGCGAAGTTGAGCGTCGTCATGTTGGCTCCGAACACGACCTCCTCCGGCCGGCAACCGAGGAAGCCGCCGGCGGCATTCCGGGCCTCGTCGACCAGCAGCTCGGTTCGGCGACTCGTCTCGTACGGGCCGCTGACGTTCGCGTTCGACTCCCGCAGGTAGCCCGCGATTGCTTCAATGACCGCGTCCGGCACCTGGGTCCCGCCAGGCCCGTCGAAGAAGGCGAGCGGCCGGTCCAGCGCCGAGAAGCGGCGGCGGACTGCCGAGACGTCGAGGGCTACGGCGCTCACGATTAGACGGTATCCGAAGAAACGTTGAGGTCCGGGAGCATCGGTGCAACACTGATTGAAGACCGGGGTCGAGTGAGAGGGAGAGCTATGGAAGCCGCCACCGCAGTACCAGCAGTCGACGTCGTCGCGCGGGCGCCGGCCGCCGTCGTCGCCGCGCGAGAGGTGACCCGCCGCTACGGCGAGGGGGACACGGCCGTCGATGCGCTGCGCGGGGTCACGCTCGACATCGAGCAGGGCAAGCTGACCGCTGTGATGGGGCCGTCTGGCTCCGGCAAGTCGACGCTGATGCACATCCTCGCGGCGCTCGACAAGCCGACCAGTGGGTCGGTCTGGATCGCGGGAAACGACCTCGGCAAGCTGAACGACACCGAGACGACGAAGCTTCGGCGCGAGCACATCGGCTTTGTCTTCCAATTCTTCAACCTGCTGCCGATGCTGACGGCTGAGGAGAACGTCGTCCTGCCGTTGACGATCGCGGGCGAGAAGCCCGAGCGCGAGTGGCGCGAGGAGCTGCTGAAGAAGGTCGGCCTGCAGGACCGGCGCTCGCACCGGCCGGCCGAGCTCTCGGGCGGGCAGCAGCAGCGCGTCGCGATCGCGCGAGCGCTCGTCTCGAAGCCGACGGTGGTCTTCGCGGACGAGCCCACCGGCAACCTCGACTCGAAGACGAGCGGCGAGATTCTCGACCTAATGCGCGACTCGGTCGACTCCCTCGGCCAGACCACGGTCATGGTCACCCATGACGCGCGCGCGGCCGCGATCGCCGACCGGATTCTCTTCCTCGCCGACGGCCTGATCGTGCGCGACATGCCGCGCTCCGATCCGGGTGCCGTGATCGCGGCGATGGAAGAGCTCACCCAGGGCTGATGGTCACCGTTGCGCTGAAAGGCCTCGCGGGCCGCAAGGTTCGGGCGCTACTGACCGCTATCGCAATCGTGCTCGGCGTCGCGATGATCAGCGGCACCTACATCCTTACCGACACGATCAACAACGGCTTCAACACGATCGTCGTCAACTCGTACAAGAACGCCGACGTCGTGATCAGCGGCGAAGCAGCCTTCAAGAACACGAACGGCAACGGCGTCGAGACGCCGACGTTCCCGCAAGACGTGCTTTCGGAGGTGAAGGCCTTGCCGGACGTCGCCGCGGCCGCCGGATCCGTCACGAGCGACAACGTGAAGCTGATCGGCAAGGATGGAAAGGTCGTCGACACGGGCGGCGCGCCTTCACTTGGCTTTTCCGTCGACCCGCGCGAGCAGCAGTTCAACCCGACGAAGCTGACCGCTGGGTCCTGGCCGAGCGGCGGCGATCAGGTCGCGATCGACAAGGCGACCGCGTCGCGCGAGGGCTTCGCGGTGGGCGACACGATCGAGCTCCAGACCGTCGGCCCGCAGCGCTCCTTCCACATCTCCGGGATCGCGGAGCTCACGGGCGTCGGCTCGATCGGCGGCGCCACCTTTGCCCTCTTCGACTTGCCGACCGCCCAGCGGGTGTTCGCGAAGCCCGGTCAGCTCGATGTGATTCGAATTCAGTCGAAGACCGGCGTCTCGACCGCGAAGCTCGTCTCGGAGATCAAGCCGCTGCTACCGCCGACGGCGGCCGTGCGCGACGCGAACGCTCAGGTGAAGGAAGACAAGAAGGAGTTCGACATCGCCTTCCTGCAGTACATCCTGCTCGCGTTTGCCGGGATCTCGCTCTTCGTCGGCGCCTTCGTGATCGCGAACACGCTTGCGATCACCATCGCGCAGCGGATGCGGGAGTTCGCGACGCTGCGGACGCTCGGGGCCTCACGCCGCCAGGTGCTCTGGTCGGTCGTCATCGAGGCGTTCGTGATCGGGCTGCTCGGCTCGGTCATCGGGCTCTTCCTCGGGCTCGGGCTCGCCAAGCTCCTGAACAAGCTCTTCGTCACCTTCGGGATCGACCTGCCGCAGGGCCAAACCGTCTTCGCGACCCGGACCGTGATCGTCTCGCTGCTCGTGGGCACCGTCGTCACACTGGTGGCGAGCATCCGCCCGGCGCGACGCGCGACCCGCGTGCCACCGATCGCGGCCGTCCGCGAGGGCTCGGTGTTGCCCGTGTCGCGCTTCGCGAAGTACGGGCCGGTGACTGCGCTCGGGATCCTTGCAGCCGCGATCGTGTTCGTGGCGCTCGGGACGCTCGCCAGCGGGATCGCGACCGCGCCGCGCCTGCTGCTGCTCGGGGTGGGGGTGCTCCTGCTCTTCTTCGGCGTCTCGATGAACGCGGCGCGGGTCGTGCGGCCGCTCGCGGCCGTCCTCGGCGCGCCGGCACGCTCGATCGGCGGCGCGCCCGGGATCCTGGCGCGCGACAATGCGACGCGGAACCCGGCGCGGACGGCGTCCACGGCCTCCGCGCTGATGATCGGGCTCGCGCTCGTCACCTTCGTCGCCATCTTCAGCGCCGGTACCTTCAAGTCGTTCGAGGGCGCCGTCGACCAGCTCTTCATCGCCGACTACGCGATCACCGCGACCAACACCTTCACGCCGATCGACGCCGCCGCCGGCAAGGCGCTCGTCGGCAAGCCGGGAGTAAGCGACGTGACGCCCATCCGCGCCGGATCGAGCCGCTTCCTCGGCAGCGACCACAACCTGACCGCCGTGGAGCCGAACATCGCCACCGGCGTGCGGCTGGACTGGAAGGCCGGCAATACCTCCGTTCCGAGACGACTCGGGAACAACAGCTTCTTCACCGACAACGACTTCGCCAAGAGCCACCACTTGCACGTTGGCTCGGTGGTGAATCTCGAGTTCCCGAGCGGCAAGCACGCTGACGTCCGTTTGCTCGGGATCTACGAGAAGCCAAACGGCGGTTCACCGTTCGGCGAGGCGACGATCTCGACAGCGCTCTTCGACAAGTACATCCCACGCCCGCGCGACGAGATGGTGTTGATCAACACGCCCGACGGCGTCAGCGCCGCAAACACGTCGACTCTCAAGGACGATGTCGCGGGCTTCGCCGACGCGAAGGTGCAGACGCGCGACGAGTTCAAAGCGAACTTCATCAAGCCGATCAAGAAGGTCATCAACCTGCTCTACGCGCTGCTTGCGTTGTCGGTGATCGTCAGCCTGGTCGGGATCATCAACACGCTCGTCCTGACGATCTTCGAGCGTACGCGTGAGCTGGGGATGCTGCGCGCCGTCGGCATGACTCGGCGGCAGGTGCGCATGATGATCCGGTACGAGAGCATCGTCACGGCGCTGATGGGAGCCGCGCTCGGGATGGTCGTCGGAGTCTTCCTCGCGGCGCTCGTGACACAGGCGCTCTCGGGGCAGGGCGTCGTCTTCGCGGTGCCGTGGCTCCAGCTCGTGTACTTCATCGTGGCGGCGATCCTCGTGGGCATCCTCGCTGCGGTGATTCCCGCTCGCAGGGCCGCCCGCCTGAACGTGCTCAAGGCGCTTCAGTACGAGTAAGGCGGGTTAGTGGTTCCGTCCGAGGGCCCGCATAGGCTCCGGGCGTGCGACGCCTGCGACCGCTGAGCGAGGAGGAGTGTTACCTCCGTTGCTACGGCTCCGGCGAGGGGATGGTGAGGCTTGTCGAGATCGAGGCGCGACGCCCACTCGCCCTCGCCCGGATCACGGGTGAGGAATTGCGCAGGCTCTTCGAGGTTCGGCTGGACTCGCGCGAGGCGGGGCTCGCCGCGTGAGGACGTGCACTCGTTGGAGCCGCTCCGGCACTCGCGGCACATGGCGCTCGTGGGCTCGGCACCGGCGGCCGAAGCCGCTCGGGCATGAGCGGCCCTGCGCGCCGCGCGCGCGGCGCCGCCACCGCTGCTAGTGCAGTACCGGACGTCCTCGGCCCGGGCCTGGACGTCGTTTTCTGCGGGATCAACCCGGGTCTTGTCTCCGACGCAGCGGGCGCGCACTTCGCCAACCCCCGGAACGACTTCTGGCGGCTCCTGCACGAAGCAGGTTTTACGCCTCGGCTCATGCAGCCGGACGAGCAGTTCGAGGTGCTGGGCTTCGGGATCGGGCTGACCAACGCCGCCTATCGGACGACGAAAGGGTCCGGCGACCTCCGCCGCGCCGATTTCGAGGGCTCGGCCGAACGTCTCGAGCGGCTCGCGCGGGAGCTGAGACCGGGCGTGATCGCCTTCGTCGGCAAGGAGGCCTACCGCGGGGCGTTCGGCGAGCGTCCGGCTCTCGGGATGCAGGAGCGGCAGCTCGGCGAAACGAGGCTGTTCGTCTTACCGTCCACGTCGCCGGCGAACGCCGCCGTGCCGTGGGAAGAACGCCTGCGCTGGTTCAGCGAGCTCAGCCGCGCCAGCGGTTAGTGATGGGGGTGCGTCGGTCGCGACCGAAGGCCTTCGGAGTCAATCGCACTCCGGGCGGGGCCTGGCGGCGCTTGTACTCGGCCCGGTCGATCAGCGCCAGCGCGCGCTCGACCACGTCACGGTCGAACCCATCGGCCGAAAGCTCCTCGCGTGAGCGGTCCTGCTCGACATAGGCCTCGAGCACGAGGTCGAGGGCGGGGTAGGGCGGCAGCGAGTCCTCGTCGAGCTGGTTGTGGCGCAGTTCGGCGCTTGGGGCGCGCTCGATGATCGAGGCGGGGATCAGCTCGCGGCCTGCCTGTTCGTTCAGATGCCGCGCGAGCCGGAACACGTCCGTCTTGAAGACGTCCTTGAGCAGGGCGAAGCCGCCGGCCATGTCGCCATAGAGCGTCGCGTAGCCGACGGAGAGCTCGGACTTGTTCCCTGTCGCGACCACGAGCCAGCCGAACTTGTTCGAGAGCGCCATCAGGAGCACGCCCCTGACCCGCGCCTGCAGGTTCTCCTCGGCGAGATCGGGCTCCCGGCCGGCGAAGCTTTCGGCGAGGACGCCTTCGAAGGTCTGCACGATCTCGCCGATTGGGAGCTCACGGAAGTCAGTGCTCAGGCTCTCGGCCAGCAGGCGCGCGTCGCGGCGGGTTTCCTCGGAGGAGTAGCGCGAGGGCATCGAGACGCAGTGAATGCGCTCGGCTCCCAGCGCCTCGACGGCCAGCGCCGCGGTCACGGCCGAGTCGATCCCACCGGAGACGCCGACGACCACCTCGCGGAAGCCGTTCTTCTCGACGTAGTCGCGCAGCCCCAGCTCGAGCGCGAGCCGCATCTGCTCCAGCTCCTCGAGCGGCGTCGCGAGGAGCGGCTCCACGGGGTCGCCGTGGCTCTTGGGGACGCCGATGTGAACGACCGGCGCCTCGGGGATCGACTCGCGCTCGCGCACGAGGGCGCGGCGACGCACGTCGCGAAGGCGCCGGCCCACCGCCTCGGCCGGGTCGATGTCCACCACGAGCAACGCCTCCTCGAAGCCGGGGGCCCGCGCCAGCACGTGCCCCTCTTCGTCGAGCACGAGCGAATGCCCGTCGAAGATCAGCTCGTCCTGGCCGCCGACGCAGTTGCAGAAGGCGACGAAGCACGAGTTGTCCCGCGCGCGCGTGGCGAACATCTCCTCCCGCTCCCGGTCGCGGCCGACGTGGAACGGCGAGGCCGAGATGTTCGTCAGAAGCTGGGCGCCCGCGAGGGCGAGGTCGGTCGCCGGCGCGCCCGGCTGCCACATGTCCTCGCAGATCGTCGGGCCGATCAGGGTGCCGCCGTGCTCGAGCAGGAGCAGATCGCGCGCCGGCGCGAAGTAGCGGTCCTCGTCGAAGACGCCGTAGTTCGGCAGGAAGCGCTTGCGATAGATCGCCTTCAGCTCGCCCCCTGTGCACACCGCGCAGGCGTTGTAGAGGTCGCGGTCGAAGTGGGGGAAGCCGACGAGCGCGACGATCCCGTGCGTGGCGCGCGCGATCTCGGCGAGCGACTCCTCCGCGGCGCGCAGGAAGCCCGGCCGCAGCAGCAGATCCTCGGGCGGGTAGCCCGTCACGGCGAGCTCGGGGAAGAGGACGAGGTCGGCACCCGCGGCCTTCGCCTCCTCGAGCCGCCCTATGATGTGCGCGCGGTTCCCGTCGAGATCGCCGACGGTGGTGTTGATCTGCGCGAGCGCGAGTCTCATTGCAGGTTTTAGCCTATCAGTCGAAAACTGTTCAACGGCGGAGCCGGACCGCGTTCAGATCGTCGCGCCTTATCTCGTCCGCACGGCCGATCAGCTCCTCGATGTCGTCGTGCTCGGCGTGCAGGTAGCGGCCTGCCAGCTCATCCGCGCGCCCCGAGGCGAGCACGTGCACCAGGCGCGGCGCCAGCTCCGGCGGCGTCCAGGGCGCGTCGTCGGAGAAGCCGCTCGTCATCTCCGTCTGGACGAGACCGGGGCTGAACAGGAACACCCGCACCGGCGTCTCGCGCAGCGACTCGGCCAGCGTCTCGGCGAGCCGGTTGACCGCCGCCTTGCTCGCCGAATAGGCGGTGTTCGTCGAGCCCGGGAGGTAGCCGGCGCCGCTGCCGGTGATCACCACCCGGCCGCGGCCGCGCTGGAGCATCCCTGGCAGGACGGTGCGGCAGCAAAGGTAGACGCCGAGCACGTTTACCTCGAAGACCTGCCACCACTCGTCCGGGTCACTCTCCCAGAGCGGGCCGGATCCCTTGGACACGCCGGCGTTGGCGACGAGCAGGTCGATCGGCCCGAGCTCCCGATCGACCTCCACCACCATGCGCTCGACCGCCTCCCGGTCGGTCACGTCCACCTCGAGCGCGAGGCCGCCGATCTCCCGCGCGACCTCCTCGACCTGCTCGCGCGTCCGCGCGG
>Ga0307296_10000438_pt1 | contig 19709 bp, 14 predicted proteins | sample ER_DNA_153_FD_194467 | JGI IMG/M metagenome (GOLD analysis project Ga0307296, IMG submission 194467) | Bulk soil microbial communities from the East River watershed near Crested Butte, Colorado, United States - ER_DNA_153 | ecosystem: Environmental > Terrestrial > Soil > Floodplain | place... | reverse complement strand
GTGGCGGCCAGGGTCACGGTGTCGCTGACCGGCACCTGCACGTCGGCCTCACCGGGCGCGGACGGGGGGGCCTGCCCGACCGCGGCGGCGACCTGCCAGCCGGTGTCGTCGAGCTGGCCGGTCGGGCGTTCGAGCAGGCTCACCGTGGCCAGCCCGAACGTCTCCCGAAGCTGGTCGAGCAAGGCGGCCAGCGGGTTCGCGCCCTGCAGCACGCTGCCGGCCAGGGTGGCCAGCGTGGCCGCCTCCGCAGCCGCCCGGGCGGCCTCACGGGTTCGGCGGGCGGCCCGCTCCACGACGGCGCTGACGGCCGCCGCGACGACGACGAAGACCAGGAGCGCGAGCACGTTGTTCCGCTCGGCGATGGTGAAGGTGCCCACCGGCGGCGTGAAGTACCAGTTGAGCAGCAGGCTGGCGGCGACCGCGGCGGCCAGCGCCGGGTAGAAGCCGCCGACGAGGGCGACCCCGACCACGAGGAGCAGGTAGAGCAGGATCTCGCTCGACAGGTTCAGCCCGGCCTGCAGCCTCGTCAGGACCAGGGTGAGCAAGGGCAACCCGACGGCGGCGACCAGGGCGCCCTGGAGCCGGCGGCGCGCGGTGAGCCCGCTGCCCAGCAGCTTCGGCAGCCGAGGCCCATGATGGCCGCTGGCCTCCTGGTGGGTGACCATGTGCACGTCGATCGGTCCCGACAGCCGGGTGATGGTCGCGCCGATCCCCTCGCCGGCCAGGAAGGTCTCCAGCCGGCCGCGGCGGCTGGCGCCGAGGATGATCTGGGTGGCGTTCTTGGCCCGGGCGAACTCCAGCAGCGTCCGGGCGACGTCGTCGCCGACGACCTGGTGGTAGCTGCCACCGAGCGACTCGATGAGGGTTCGCTGGCGGGCCAGCTCGGCCGGGTCGGCGCCGGTCAGCTCGTCACTGCTGGCGGCGTGGACGGCCAGCAGCTGCGCCCCGGAGGTCCGGGCGGCGACCCGGGCCGCCCGGCGGATCAGCGTCTCGCCCTCCGGGCCACCGGTCAGCGCGACCACGATGCGCTCGCGTGCTTCCCATGGTTGCGTGATGCCGTGCTCGTTACGGTAGCGCTGCAGGCCCTCGTCCACCCGCTCGATGACCCACAGCAGCGCGAGCTCGCGGAGGGCGGTCAGGTTGCCGGTGCGGAAGTAGTTCGTCAGTGCGGCGTCGATCTTCTCGGCAGGGTAGATGTTGCCGTGCGCCATGCGGCGGCGCAGGGCCTCCGGGGTGATGTCGACCAGTTCGATCTGGGCGGCGCGGCGGACCACCTCGTCGGGGATCCTCTCGCGTTGCTTGACGCCGGTGATGCGCTCGACCACGTCGTTGAGCGACTCCAGGTGCTGGACGTTGACGGTGCTGATCACGGTGATGCCGGCGTCGAGCAGCTCCTCGACGTCCTGCCAGCGCTTGTCGTGCTTGGAGCCGGGGATGTTGCTGTGGGCGAGCTCGTCGACGAGCGCGACCTGCGGCCGGCGGGCGAGGACGGCGTCGAGGTCCATCTCGGTGAAGGTCGCCCCGCGGTAGGTGATGGTGCGGCGCGGCACGACCTCGAGGCCGCGGAGCATCTCCTCGGTCTTCAGCCGACCGTAGGTCTCGACGTAGGCGACGACGACGTCGCTGCCGCGTGCCTTGCGCCGCTGCCCCTCGCCCAGCATGGAGTAGGTCTTGCCGGCCCCGGGGGCCATCCCGAGGTACACGCGCAGGGTCCCGCGGGTGGTCACGGTCAGGCGCCCAGGAGATTGTGGACGACGAGGTCGACCAGCTTGATGCCAATGAACGGCGCGATGATGCCGCCGAACCCGTACAGCCACACGTTGCGGCGCAGGAGGGCGTTGGCGCCGACCGGGCGGTAGCGCACCCCGCGCAGGGCGAGGGGGACCAGCAGCGGGATGATCAGCGCGTTGAAGATCACCGCGCTCATGATCGCCGATTCCGGGGTGCCCAGCCGCATGATGTTGAGCTGGTCCAGCGGACCGGTGGGATCGCCGGCGACCGCGTAGGTGGCGGCGAACATCGCCGGCAGGATCGCGAAGTACTTGGCGACGTCGTTGGCGATCGAGAAGGTGGTCAGCGCGCCCCTGGTGATCAGCAGCTGCTTGCCGACCTCGACGATCTCGATCAGCTTGGTCGGGTTGGAGTCCAGGTCGATCATGTTCCCGGCCTCACGGGCGGCCTGGGTGCCGGTGTTCATTGTGACGCCGACGTCGGCCTGGGCGAGGGCGGGCGCGTCGTTGGTCCCGTCGCCGGTCATCGCGACCATCCGCCCGTCGGCCTGCTGCTCCTTGATCAGCTCGAGCTTGGCCTCCGGGGTCGCCTCGGCGAGGAAGTCGTCCACGCCGGCCTCGTCGGCGATCGTCGCCGCGGTCAGCCGGTTGTCGCCGGTGATCATGATCGTCTTGATGCCCATGCGTCGCAGCTCGTCGAAGCGCTCGCCGATGCCGCCCTTGACGATGTCCTTGAGGTGCACCACGCCCAGCGCGCGGACGCCGTCGGCGACCACCAGTGGGGTGCCGCCGCTGCGGGCGATCCCCTCCACCAGCGGCGTCAGCTCGTCGGGGACGGTGCCGCCCTGCTCGGTGACCCACGCGACCACCGCGTCGGTGGCGCCCTTGCGGATGTGGCGGCCGTTCAGGTCCGCCCCCGACATGCGGGTGGTGGCGCTGAATGGGATGAACTCCGCCTTGCGGTCCAGCAGCTCCCGACCGCGCAGGCCGTACCGCTCCTTGGCCAGCACCACGATCGAGCGGCCCTCCGGCGTCTCATCCAACAGTGACGAGAGCTGCGCCGCGTCGGCCAGCTCTTCGACCTGCACGCCAGGGAGGGACAGGAGCTCGGTCGCCTGTCGGTTGCCGAAGGTGATGGTGCCGGTCTTGTCCAGGAGCAGCACGTCGACGTCGCCGGACGCCTCCACCGCCCGGCCGGACATGGCGAGCACGTTGCGGCGTACCAGCCGATCCATGCCGGCGATCCCGATGGCCGACAGCAGCGCCCCGATGGTGGTCGGGATGAGTGCCACCAGCAGCGCGATCAGCGTGGTCGTGGACGCGGCGGTCTGGGCGAACAGCGCGAACGGCCGCAGCGACACCACGATCACCAGGAACACCGCGGTCATCGCGGCCAGCAGGATGTTCAGGGCGATCTCGTTCGGGGTCTTGCGGCGGTCGGCGCCCTCGACCAGGGCGATCATGCGGTCGAGGAAGCTCTTGCCCGGCTCGGCGGTGATCTCCACCACGATCCGGTCCGACAGCACCTGGGTGCCGCCCGTGACCGCGCTGCGGTCGCCGCCCGCCTCGCGGATCACCGGCGCGGACTCACCGGTGATGGCCGACTCGTCGACCGAGGCGATGCCCTCGACGACCGTCCCGTCGCTGGGGATCATCTCGCCGGCCTCGACCACGACCACGTCCCCGCGACGGAGCTCGGCCGCGCGCCGCTGGCCGCCGTCCAGCAGCCGGGCGGTGGTGTCGGTGCGCAACGACCGTAGCGCGGCCGCCTGAGCCTTGCCGCGGCCCTCGGCGAGCGCCTCGGCGAAGTTGGCGAACACCACCGTCAGCCACAGCCAGACGCTGACGGTGAAGGTGAACCACCAGGGCTCGTTGCCGCCGCCCAGCGGGCCGCCGCCGAACGCCTGGATCAGCCAGGCCACGGTGGTGATGGCCGCGCCGATCTCCACCACGAACATCACCGGGTTGCGGACCTGCACGCGCGGGTCCAGCTTGGCGATGCTCGGCCAGATGGCGGCGCGCAGGATCGCCGGGTCGAAGATCGACCGGGGTGCCGACGCCGCGGAGCGCGGCGCCTGCTCGGGTTGGATGGTCGTGGTCATCGCAGTGGGAACTCCTTGTCAACGGCGAGGTTGAGGCCGAGCACGTTCACGCCCGGCTCGCCGAGCACCCCGAGGGCACGCCCGTCGGTGTGCTGGCGGATCAGCGCCAGCACCCGGTCCAGGGGCGCCTTGCGTACCGCGGCGATGCGGTTGGCCTGGATGCGGGCGTTCGCGGCCGAGATGTGCGGGTCGACCCCGGAGGCGGAGCTGGTGACGGCGTCGACCGGCACCCCGTCGGCGGTCAGCCCTGGCGTGAAGGGCCGCTCCAGCGCCAGGTAGCTGTCCAGGTTCGCCTTGACCTGGTCGGCGAGGTCCTGCTGGTTGGGGCCGAGGTTGGAGAAGAAGGTGACGTTGGCCGAGTAGCCGCTCTGCGAGGGGCGGCTCTGGAACCAGGCCGGGTCGGCCTCGAGCACCGGGTTGCCGTCCTCGTCCAGCTTCGGCTGGCCACTGGCGTCCAGCACCGGCTTGCGGAAGTCCTGGCCGATCAGGTGCGAGCCGACCACCTTGCCGTCCCGCTCGACCTGGCTGCCGTTGGCCTGGTCGTTGAAGGCGACCTGGGCCACGCCGGTCATCACCAGTGGGTAGACCAGGCCGAAGCCGATGGTCAGGACCACGATGGCCACGACCGACCCGATGATGTCTCTGCGCACTGCTGCCTCCGCGGACTTGGCTAGAAGAGCTGGTTGGTGAGGCCCTGCACGATCGGGCCGAGCGCGAGCGCCGGCAGGAAGCTCAGCGCGGCCACGATCACGACCACGCCGACGAGCAGGACCAGGAAGATGGGCGAGTCGGTCCTGAAGGTTCCCGGTCCCGCCGGCGACGGTCGCTTGGCCGCCAGCGACCCGGCCACCGCCAGCGCGGCCAGCAGCGGGATGAAGCGTCCGAGCAGCATGCACAGGCCGCCGACCAGGTCGGCGAACGGCACGCCGGTCGCTCCCTGGTTGCCGGGCGCGTTGGGCTGCACGAACCCGGTGTAGCCGGCGAACGCCGAGCCGTTGTTGTTGGTCTGGGAGGCGTAGGCGTAGACGGTCTCCGAGAACCCCTGCGGCCCGGAGTCATCGATCGACTTCTTCCCGGCCGGCGTGGCGATCGCCAGCGCCGCGGCGATCAGCACCACCACCGGCATGTAGAGCGTGCCGATGGCGACCAGCTTGACCTCGCGGGCCTGGATCTTCTTGCCGAGATACTCCGGGGTCCGGCCCACCATGAGGCCCGCGAGGAACACCGTCAGCAGCACCACCAGCAGCATGCCGTACAGGCCCGAGCCGACCCCGCCGAAGATGACCTCACCGGTCATCATGTTCACCAGCGGCGTCATCCCGCCGAACCCGCTGTAGGCCTCCTGGGCGGCGTTCACCGACCCGTTGGACGCGTCCGTGGTGGCCGTGGACCACAGCGCCGAGTTGGCGATCCCGAACCGCTGCTCCTTGTCCTGGAGGTTGCCGCCGGTCGAGCCGCCGTCGGCGGCGGCGTGCACCCCGGCGGCGGTCAGCGCGGGAGTGGCCTTGGCCTCGTTGTCGTAGGCGTTGCCGACCCCGATCGCGAGCATCAGCAGCATGGCGACGTACAGCGCCCAGCCCTGGCGGACCCGGCCGATCATCCTGCCGTACTGGTAGGTCGCCGCCGCCGGGATCAGCAGGATGAACAGCACCTGGACGAAGTTGGAGAAGGTGGTGGCGTTCTCGAACGGGAAGGCCGAGTTGACGTTGAAGAACCCGCCGCCGTTGGTGCCGAGCTGCTTGATGGCGATCTGCGAGGCCACCGGCCCCAGGGCCAGCACCTGCTCGAAGCCGTGCAGGGTGGTGAGGCTGACCGACCCGGTGAAGGTCTGGACCACGCCCTGGGAGACCAGCACCAGCGCCCCGACGATCGACAGCGGCAGCAGGATGTACAGCAGCGTCCGGGTCAGATCGACCCAGAAGTTCCCCAGCTTGGTCGTCTCGCGACGCGCGAACCCGCGGATCACGGCGGCGAGGACCGCCATGCCGACCGCGGCCGAGACGAAGTTCTGCACCGCCAGCCCGGCCATCTGGGAGAAGAACGACATGGTCGTCTCGCCGCCGTAGTACTGCCAGTTGGTGTTGGTGATGAACGACGACGTGGTGTTGAAGGTGACGTTCCATGGCGCCCCGTCGAACCGCAGCGGATTGAACGGCAGCGCGCCCTGGAGCCGCAGGATGGCGTACAGCGCGAGCCAGAACAGCGCCGAGAAGACCAGCACGGTCCGCCCGTACTGCTTCCAGTCCTGCTCGTGCGCCGGGTCGGTGCGCACCGCCCGATAGAACCCGCGTTCCACCGGGCCAAGCACCCGCTCCAGCACCACCCGCCGGCCCAGGTAGACCCGCGCCATGTAGCCGCCCAGCAGCGGCGTCAGCGCGGTCAGCACCCCGACATAGATCAGGATCTGGAACCAACCCTGCCAGGTCATTACAGCCGCTCCCCGCGCATCAGCGCATAGACCAGGTAGCCGAACACCACCAGCGACACCACCAGCCCGAAAACGTCCGCGCCGCTCATATCCGGTCCATCGCCCTGATCAGGCCGAACATCAGCGCAAAGACCGCCAGCGCCAGAACGATCGCCACAGCGTCCATACCGCTCCTCGCCTCTCCCGTACGCCTGCGACCGGAGAACAGTGCAAGCGCGTGTCCACCCAGCTGTGTACGCCGCCCGAGCGGCCTGGTGAAGGGCCCTTTACGAACCCTTGACGCGGACCCCGACGTTCTTGACGGTTCCTTGACGCCATGCCACGGCTGGCGTGATCCACGGCGGAGGCGGACTGGTGTGCCCAGGCGGTCGGCCTCGTTCCGTTCGATCGACCAGCGGCCCCCTCAGTGGAGGCCGAGCTCCGTCGCGGTTGCCCTGCTGAGGGTGAGGCCGGCGGTGCGCGCCTTGCGGACCGCGGACAGGAAGGCGTCGAACACCCGCTGGTCGCCGTGCAGATCGTCCAGGTCGACCCGCAGCTTGCGGCCGTCGCGGTCCTCCATCTGGAGGTAGCGGTTGGTCCAGCGGACCTCCAGGGCCAGGCGGGTCAGGCGGGTGGTCTGGACCCAGCCGTCCTTGCGGGTGGAGCGGACCCGCAGCCAGTCGGCGCCCACCGCGACCGAGCGGGCCGGGTAGGCGTAGATCAGCAGCAGCCAAGCCGGCCCGATCGTGCAGGCGGCGATCAGCCACGACAGCGGCGTCCGGTACCAGTCGACGATCGGCGCCCCCAACGCCACCATGATGACCAGCCCGGCGACCAGCTCCCGCCAGCGCGCGCGCCTCGTCATGCCCCAGGCCGCCAGCCGCTCCCCGTGGCCAGGGGGTGGCGGAGGCGCCGGGAGGGCGGGTTGGGCGAGGCGCCCGCCCCCGGGCGGGTTCCTTTCGGGCATTGCGGGCAGCTTACCCGAAGACCGAGTGCCAGGTGTCGGAGACGGCGTGGCCGACCGCCTTGCCGGCGTCGCCGACCGCGTCCACGGCGGCGTCGGCCGCGTGATCGACCGCGTGGGCGACGTCCTGGCCGACCTCGGTGTGGAAGAAGGCGTGGACGCCCTCGCCGACCCCCCAGGCGACCAGCCCGCCGACCACGATGCCGGCCACGATCGGTGCCGCCCCGGCCATGCCCAGGGCGATGGCGCCGCCGATGGCCACGTCGGCGGCGATCGAGCCGGCCACCAGCGAGGTGGTGTTGGCGGTGATGGTCTCGGTCGGCTCGGCGCCGTGGGCGATGTCCCAGCCGGACTGCAGGGCGGTCAGCCCGGCGCCGACCACCGGGACGTTGCGCAGCACGGGTGAGCCGAGGATGCGGCTGTCCCCGGCGAGGTCGCCGACGCTGAGGCCGAGGACCTTGGACCCGGGCAGCCGGTTCGCCCACCGGTCGGCGGCGTTCATGGCGTCCTCGGAGTTGGCCAGCGCCGTCCCCTGGTCGCGGTCGAACCGGTCCAGCAGCTTCTGCCAGTGGCGCGCCTTCTTGGGGCTGCTGGCCACGTCCAGCTTCCACTGGAGCCGGTTGCGCTCCTGCTGCAGCGGGTTGAAGCGCAGCCTGGCCATGCTGTAGGCGCTGGTCGCGCCCGTGTAGGCGGCATGGACCAGGTTGCCGGTGCCCCAGGGGGTCGACCAGGGCGGGGCCAGGTGGTACGGCTCGACCAGCGACAGGCGGGCCTGGTTGACCTGCTCGCGGGCCGTCCGGGCGGCGGCGTCGGCCTCGGCGAGCAGCTGCCTGGCCCGCTGCTGGAACGCCTGCTCGGGGCCGGGCGCCCCGGCCCGGGTGAGGATCGGCGGGCCGTGGTAGCGGGCGGCGCCGTCGTCGTCGATGGAGACCTGGGCGGCCGCCGCCTCCTGGTCGAGCTGGCTGGCCTGGGACTGGAGCCGGCTCAGCTCGCCGGCGTAGGCGCTGAGCGCCGCCTGGGCGGCGTGGCCGGCGCCGGCCAGCCGCTCGATCTCGTCGTCGAGCTTGACCACCGAGCCGGCGAAGGCGGACGCCGCCTCCGCGTCCCACTGGCCGGGCGCGGTCAGGGACTGGGCCCGGGCGTCGATGTCGCCCTCGTCGCCGTGGAGGGCGCCGTTGACGCCGCCGAGGCTGCCGGCGGCCGCCGACACCGCCTCGGGGTTGCCGGGGATCCTCATCGCGGCCCTCCCATCGGCGTCGACAGGACCCGCCCGGCGCCGGCGGCGTCGCCGTGCTCGTAGCCGGCGGCGGCCGACCGCAGCCTGCCGGCCTGGTCGCGGAGGTGGCCGGCCAGCTTCCTGGCGAAGTCGGAGAAGTCGGTGGCCGCCGACGACAGGGCGCCGGCCAGGGCGGGGTCGCCGGCCCGGCCGGCGGCGCCGTCGAACAGGGCGTCCAGCCGGCCGGCCTGGGCGTCGACATCGCGGCCGGCCGCATCGAAGGTGCGGGCGGCGTCCCGGAGCTCGTCGGGGGTGACCCGGAGCACCCCGCCGCCGTCTTCAGGCACCGGCGCCATGGCCTGGACCCTCCTCCCCGCTGGTCGCGTCGGCTCCGTTGCCGATCGTCCCGGGTGCCGGCAGCGGCGTGCGGGTGCCGTCGCGGTCGATCGCGTAGCCGTCGGGGCTGCCGGCGTCGACCAGCAGCCGGCCCACCTCCTGCTCGTCGAGCAGGTCGGCCAGCCCGCTGGGCCGGATGGCCACCCATGTCTGCAGGGTGCCGCGGGCGGTGACCAGCCGCTCGGGGCTGGTGTAGGCCTCGGCGACCACCGTCCCGTCCGGCGTCCTGGCCAGCTGGACCTGGACCTGCCCGACCGGCCGGTCGCCCTCGTCGAGGGCCGGGGGCAGGATCGGGAGCAGCAGCACGCCGGCGGGCAGGCTGCGCGGCGCCGCGTCCATCGCCGCCGCCTAGAAGGTGCCGGCGATGCCGCGGTCGGTGGTCGCGGCGATGCTCTGGGCCTCGCCCACGTTGCTGCCGAACGCCTGGACGACCTGGGAGAAGTGCAGGGTGAGCTGGTCGTAGGAGGTCTGCAGCTCCAGCCAGGCGCTCTGGGCGGCCCCGGTCCAGGCGTCGCCGCTGCGGACGGCGGCGGTGTCGCGCTCGAGGCCGGCCTTGTTCTGGGCGATCTCTCCCGAGACCTTGATCAGCACCCCCACCAGTTGCTGGAGCTGCCCGTAGTCCCACAGTTGGGTTCCGGATGCGGACATGAACGACCCTCCTTGCCGTGCTCGAAGGAGCTCGACGGGTTGGCTTGGGTCAGAGCTGGAGGAGGCCGCCGATCTTGTTGACGAGCTGGCTGCTCTCGGCGTCGGCGGCGTCGTGGCGCACGCTGGCCTGGGCCACCTTGTCGGCCACCACCCGCATGTTGGTGATGTGCTTGTTGAGCGAGGTCTCGATGTCGCCGGCGACCCGCTGGGCGGCCAGGGCGGTCGCACCCAGCCAGGTGGTCGTCTGCACCTGGGTGACGGCCTGGCGCTTCTGCGCGTCCAGCTGGTCGGCGTACTCGCGGATCTTGTTGGCGGCCTGCTCGAGGGCCCCGGCTTCCTTGGCCAGGTCTCGTGCCATTCCAGCCTCCTTGGGGGAGCGGTCGAGCTGGGATGTGGGCGACCATAGCGCAACGGGCAAACACCACCAAATTCCGCCAGAACCCGTCGAGCCGCCATAGTCCGCCAGCAAGGCGGGCGTCAGCCGCCGCCGAGGCGCTGGGCCAGCCGCTCCACGGCGCCGTACAGGCCGAGCACGCCGAGGGCGAGCGGGACCAGGAGGAGGTTGGCCAGCGCCTCGACCACCTCCAGGCGGCGTCGCGCGCCCGGCGAGGGGCCGGCGCCGCGGAGCAGGAAGCCGGCCAGGGCCAGCAGGGCCGCGGTGCCGACCAGCAGCCCGGCCCCCGACCACTGGCGGGCCGGGCCGGCCGGGGGGTCGGCCATGACGGCCAGCTCCAGCGCCACGACGCCGCCGAGGACGGCCAGGGCCAGCGGCAGGACCTCCCCGACCAGCCGGAAGCCGCGGGCCCGCAGGCCGACCGACACGGCCACCGCGGCGGCCAGGCAGCGGGCCAGGGTCCCGCCGGCGGCCAGCACGGCCAGGGCCGCCGTCAGGGTGAGGGCGGCCCCGCCCAGCACCCAGGTCAGCAGGGCGTGGCCGACGGCCACCTTGGCCCGCTCGGCCTGGACGGCCACCTCGGCGTCCTCGTCGCCGGGGGAGATCCCGGCCAGGGCGATGGCCAGCCGGGGCAGGGCGGTCAGGGCCGGGACCAGGCCGACGGCCAGCACGGCGGCGGCCTGGACCGGGGTGGCGCCGACCGCCGCCACCGCGGCCCCGGCCAGGGCCAGGGCGGCGGCCGGCAGGGCCACGGCCAGGCAAGGGCCGGTCACGGCCGGGGCGGCCACCGCGGCGGCCACGGCGCCGGCCAGCAGCCCGCCGGCCCCGGCCGCCACCGCCGCCGCCGGGTCCGCCCCGGCCCGGCCGGCCAGGGCCACCCCGGCCAGGGCCGACCAGGGCAGGGCGGCCAGGGCGAGGGCGGCCGCCGCCACCGGCTCGCGGCGCCGCCGGCGCAGCCCCAGGGCGGCCAGCAGCAGGGCCAGGGCCGCGCCGGCGGCCAGCCCGGCCGGCGGGCGGCCGCCGGCCCCGACAGCGACCGCGCCGGCCCCGAGCAGGGCGGCCGCGGCCGCCCTGGCGACGCGGTGGCAGGTGGCGGCGGTCCAGTGCCCGCCGCGGCTGTCGACGGCCTCGGCGATCGTCTCGACCAGGTCGTCGACCACCACCGGGTCGGCCGGCTGCCCGGCCGCGCGCAGGTACAGCAGGTCGCCGTCGTACACGCCGCTCTGGGACAGGGTCCGCTCGGCGGCCAGCGGCGGCTCGCCCAGCCGGCCGAGCACCCAGGGCCGCGGGGACGGCCCCTGGTCGGTCTCGCCGGTCAGCCGGACCACCTCTGGCAGCAGCTCGCCGCAGGCCAGATGGGTGGGCATGGCCAGGTCCAGCCGGCGGCGAGGGGTGACCACCGTGATCCGGCAGAAGCCTTCGGTCATACTTGGTTCCGACACCGCCCGCCTCCCGACCGATCCCCGTTTGCGGGTGTCGGGCACTATAGGTCGGAGCTGCCCGGCTCCTCCAATTCCCCCAGCCGGCCCCCCATGAGCTACCTGGTGATCCACCGCCCGGCCAGGATCGCGCCGCCGCCCGTCCCCCAGGGCGCGGTCGAGCTGGCCCCGCCGCCGACCCCGGCCGCCTCCGCCCCTGGCGCCGTCTCCTGGCTCCAGTACGCCTTCCCGGTGCTGGGCAGCGCCGGGGCCCTGCTGTTCGCCCTGATGAACCCCAGGCCGCTGTTCGTCCTCTCCAGCGGGCTGTTCGCCCTCGGGTCGGTCGGCATGGGGGTCGGCATGTACGCGCAGCAGCGGTCGGGCCGGCGCCGCCGCACGGCCGACGACCGCCGTCGCTACCTCGCCTACCTGGCCCGGGTCCGCGAGCGGCTGCGGGCCGCGGCCCGGGCCCAGCGGGTGGCGGCGGCCTGGCGGCACCCGGCCCCCCAGGACCTGTGGACGATCGCCGTCTGCCCGGAGCGGGTCTGGGAGCGGCGTCCCGGCGACGCCGACTTCCTGGAGGTCCGGGTCGGGCTCGGCCCCCGGCCGCTGGCCACCCCCCCCACCCTGCGGCTCGACGAGGGACCGGGCGGCGACTACGAGCCGGTGACGGTGGCGGCGGCCCGGCGGCTGGTCCGCCGCCACGGGACGGTGGCCGAGCAGCCCCTCACCGTGCCGCTGGCCGAGGTCGGGGTGCTCAGCGTGGTTGGCGAGCGCGGCGCGGCCCGCGCCCTGACCAGGGCCCTGCTGTGCCAGGCGGCCACCTTCCACGCCCCCGAGGACCTGCGGGTGGCGGTCTGCCACCCGGACGAGGCGGCCGGCCACTGGGAGTGGGTCAAGTGGCTGCCCCAAGTCCGCCACCCCAGGGCCGGCGACGGCCCGGACCCGGCCCGGATGGTCTGGTCCGGCCCGGAGGAGCTGGCCGCCCAGCTCCAGCCCGAGCTGGAGGCGCGCCGGCTGCGCGGCCGGCCCGACCGGGAGCCGGCCGGCCCGCCCGGGCCGCACCTGCTGGTGGTGGTGGACCCGCCGGCCGGCCCCACCCGGGAGCAGGCCCTGACCCTGCGGGCCCTGACCGCCGGGCCGGCCGCGGGCGTGACCGTGGTCGTCCTGGCCGACGGCCAGCGCGACGAGCCGCCGACGGTCGACCTGCGGGCCCGGGTCGCCCCGGCCAGCCTGGCGCTGGAGCCGGTCGCCGCCGACGACGCCGCCGCGGCCGGCGGCCGCCCCGACCTGGTCGGGCCGGCGGTCGCCGAGGCCCTGGCCCGCCGGCTGGCGCCGCTGCGGCTGTCGCCCGACGACAGCCCCGAGCAGGTCCTCACCGAGAACCTGGGCCTGCCCGAGCTGCTCGGCATCGGCGACGTGGCCGAGCTGGACCCGCGGGCCAGCTGGCGGGCCCGGCGGCCCCGCGAGCTCCTGCGCGTCCCGGTCGGCGTCAACGCCCTCGGCAAGCCGCTGCTGCTGGACCTCAAGGAGTCGGCCCTGGGCGGGATGGGGCCGCACGGGCTGGTGGTGGGGGCCACCGGGTCGGGCAAGAGCGAGCTGCTCCGCACCCTGGTCACCGCCCTGGCCGCCACCCACCCGCCCGACCTGCTGGCCTTTGTGCTGGTCGACTTCAAGGGCGGGGCCACCTTCGCCGGCATGGCCGACCTCCCGCACGTGGCCGGGACCATCACCAACCTCCAGGACGACCTGACCATGGTCGACCGGATGCACGCGGCCCTGTTCGGCGAGCAGCGCCGCCGTCAGGAGCTGCTGCGAGTGGCCGGCAACCTGGCCTCCATCCGCGACTACCACCGGCTGGCGGCCGCCGGCGAGGACCTCCCGGCGCTGCCGTTCCTGCTGGTCATCGTGGACGAGTTCAGCGAGCTGCTGGCCAGCCGCCCGGAGTTCATCGACCTGTTCGTGGCCATCGGCCGGCTCGGGCGCAGCCTCGGCATGCACCTGCTGTTCGCCTCCCAGCGGCTCGACGAGGGGCGGCTCCGCGGCCTGGAGAGCCACCTGTCCTACCGGATCGGCCTGCGCACCTTCAGCGCCGCCGAGAGCCGGGCCGTGCTGGGCGTGCCCGACGCCCACGAGCTGCCCGCCATCCCCGGCTCGGCCTACCTCAAGGTCGACCCGGACGTCTTCGAGCGGTTCAAGGCGGCCATGGTGTCCGGCCCCTACCGGCCCCCGGCGCCCGACGGGCACCGGCCCCGGGCGGCGCCGGTGGTCCGGTTCCAGGCCCGCGGCGGCCAACGCGCGGGCGGCGGGAACGGCGGCGGCGAGCCGGCCACCTGGACCTTCGCCGAGGACCACGACCCGGACGGCCGCACGCCCAGCGTCATGGACGTGGCCGTGGCGCGGCTGGCCCCGGCCGCCCCCCGGGTCCACCAGGTGTGGCTGCCGCCGCTGGCCCCGGCGATCCCCCTGGACCGGCTGCTGCCCGTCACCGAGCCCGGCCCGGCTGGCGGCCTGCTCGCCCCCGGCTGGTCACCCGGGGGCCGCCTGCGGGTGCCCCTCGGCGTCCTGGACCGGCCCGAGGACCAGGCCCAGGAGCCCCTGGTGGCCGACTTCGCCGGCGCCAGCGGGCACCTGGCCGTGGTGGGCAGCCCCCAGTCGGGCAAGAGCACGCTGCTGCGCGCCCTGCTGGCGTCGTTCCTGCTCACCCACCGGCCCGAGGAGGCCCAGTTCTACTGCGTCGACCTCGGCGGCGGCACCCTCCAGGCCGTGGCCGGCGCCCCGCACGTCGGCAGCGTGACCGGCCGGCACGACCCCGAGCGGGTCCGCCGGGTCGTCGGCACCGTGCAGGCCCTGCTGGACGACCGCGAGCAGCTGTTCCTGGCCAAGGGCGTCGACTCCGTCCAGACCTTCCGGGCCCTGCGCGACCGGGGCCAGCTCCGCGGCGACGACCTCGGCGACGTCTTCCTGGTCCTGGACAACTGGGCGGCCATCCGCCAGGAGTTCGAGGACCTGGAGCCGGTGGTGGTCGACCTGGCCGCCCGCGGGCTCGGCTACGGCATCCACCTGATGGTGACGGCCAACCGCTGGCTGGACATCCGGCCCAACCTGCGCGACTCCATCGGCAACCGGGTCGAGCTGCGGCTGGCCGACCCGCTGGACTCCGAGATCGACCGCAAGCAGGCTGCCAACGTCCCCCTGGGCGCTCCCGGGCGCGGCCTGACCCTGGACCGGCTCCACGTCCAGGCAGCCCTGCCCCGCATCGACGGGCAGGCCACCACCGCCGGGCTCCAGGAGGCCCTTGAGGACCTGGTCGGCCGGGTCAAGGCCGCCTGGCACGGCCCCGCGGTGCGGCCGGTCCACGTGCTGCCGTCCGGCCTCCACTACGCCGAGCTGCCGGCCCCCGCCGAGGACACCCAGTCGGGCGTGCCGATCGGAGTGGCCGAGACCGACCTGGCCCCGGTGTACCTCGACCTGGGCGGGCCCGACCCCCACCTGGTCATCTTCGGCGACGGCGAGTCGGGCAAGACCACCCTGCTGCGGGCCTTCATCCGCGGCCTCACGGCCAGGCAGCCGCCGGCCAGGGCCAAGCTGCTGGTGGTCGACTACCGCCGTACCCTGCTGGACGCCGTCGACCCCGACCACCTGGCCGGCTACGCGGGGGCGGCCCCGGCCGCCACCGAGATGCTGTCCGAGCTGCACGAGGTGCTGGCCGGACGCCTGCCAGGGGCCGACCTGACCGTTCGGCAGCTCCGCGAGCGTAGCTGGTGGACCGGGCCCGAGGTGTACGTGGTGGTCGACGACTACGACCTCGTGGTGACCCCGAGCGGCAACCCGCTGCTGGCCCTCCTGGACTTCCTGGCCCAGGGCCGTGACGTGGGCGTTCACCTGATCCTGGCCCGGCGGGTCGGCGGCGCCGCCCGGGCCCTCTACGAGCCGGTGCTGCAGCGGGTCAAGGAGCTCGTCAGCCCGGGGATCATCCTGTCCGGCGACCCGGACGAGGGTCCGCTGCTCGGCCCGTACCGGGCCATGCCCAGGGTGCCGGGGCGCGGCCTGCTGGTCCGTCGCCAGCGCCGCTCGGTGCTGCTGCAGGCGCCGTGGCTGCCGCCCGACCCCTGACCCGGATCAGCCGCCCGGGTCGCCCGGTGCCCTGAGGGTGCGCAGCGCCGGGCCCCGTGGCAGGGTGGCCAGCCAGCCGCGCGGCAGCGGCCGGACCTGCTCCTTCTGGTACCCGAGGGCGGAAAGGGCCGAGGTGGAGGCGATCCGGTAGGCGGCGCCCTCGGCCACCAGGTAGGTGGGCCCGCCGGCCCCGGACGGGCGGACCAGCGTCCCCCGGCCGGGCGGGAGCCACACCTGGACCGGCCCGTCCGACGCCCGGACGGCGCTCGGCGGCCGCGCCCGGACCAGCCCGGCCATGGGCGGGCGGGGCAGGACCTGGGTCGGCCGCCCGTCGCTGGAGGCGCAGGCGAACAGGGGGCTGGTCCCGCCCGGCACCTCGGGCGGGGACGCCGGCGCGTCGGCCAGCCCGAACGGCTCCCCCTGGGGTTGGGCGGCGACGGCGTCGGCCGCCACCTGGGTCCTGGCCCGGACGGGCTGCTCCAGCAGCAGCAGGCTGGTCCGGTTGAGGACCCGGTGCAGCTCGCCCCCGGCAGCCAGGTACTGGAGGCCGGAGGCCCGGTCGATGACCAGGGTGCCGTCGGCCATGAACGGCGCCGGCGGGCCGCCGCCGGTGGCCGCCGGCGGGGGCAGCAGCTCGAGCGGGGTGGCCTTGGGGATCAGGTCGAGCCAGCGTCGCGGCACGGTCCGGACCTGGTCGGCGGTGTAGCCGAGGCGGGCCAGCGCCTCCGCGGAGGCGACGCGGAAGGCGTGGGCCCCGGTGACCAGGTACACCGGCCCGCCGGCGAGGCCGCCGGCGGGGCTGGCCAGGACCCCGCCGGGGGCGTCCGGGGTGGCCTGGCCGGCGTCCGGGGGCAGCCCGATCAGCAGGTGGAGCTCGTCGCGGCCACCCTGGCAGGCCACCCACCGGGCCGGCGGGCCGGCCAGGGCCGGCGGCTGGTCGGGGGCGCCCGGGATGCCGACCGGCGGGCCGAAGGACCGGGCGGCCAGCAGCCCATGGTCGACCTGGACCGAGCGGGGCAGCGCCCCGCCCGACAGCAGCCGGAGGCTGGTCAGGTTCAGCACCGGCCGCAGCATGCCGCCGGCGGCCAGGTAGCGCCCGCCCGCGTCGCGGTCGATCACCAGCGTCCCGTCGGCGTCCCAGTCGGGCGGCGGACCGCCGCCGAGCAGCGCCCTCACCCCGACCACCAGGCAGACGACCAGGGCCACCGCGACCCCCGCGTACAGCGGCCGGTTCGGCCGCCTGACCAGCGCCTCCCCCAGGTTCCGGGACCCGCGGGTGAACGCCAGCAACGTCTGCCAGCGCCGGAACGCCAGGCTGTCGATCACGTCACGGTCATCGGCCACGCCGTGCCTCCAGGACAACGCTGAACCCGCGGACGGCAGGCTACGGCCCCGCCGGGACGGGCCACAAACCGCGCAGAAGCTCAGGCGGCCGGTGCCGATGACCGAAGCGGTCTGGGGCCTGATCAGGCCGGCCAGCAGTGGACCCGAGCGGATCGTCTGCTTGGCTGACGGACCAGCATGCCTCGACCAGGCGGCGCCACCGGGCTAGACTTGCTTCTTCCTGCGACCTGGGGGGGTGTGCTGTGGGAACCACTCAGGTGCGGAGTCTCGATCAGCCGAGCGGCCGCGGCAGCCGTCGGCTTCGAGCGCAGAACAGACGACACATCGGGCGCCGCCTGGCGTCCGAAGGAAGGAGGGGCAGATGACCATGCCGACGCCGGCCGAGTGGTCGTTCGGGGCGACGATCCCGGCCAAGGACCTGGATGGCACCCGGCGGTTCTATGAGGACGTCCTGGGCGCCCAGGTCGTGACCGAGGACCCGGGAGGCATCATCTACCAGTCCGGGGACTCCTACTTCAGCCTGTATCCCACCGAGTTCGCCGGCACGGCCCAGCACACGCTGGGCGCGTTCATGGTCGCCGACGTCGAGGCGGCGGTGGCCGAGCTCCGGGGCAAGGGCGTGAGCTTCGAGGAGTACGACCTGCCCGGGCTGAAGACGGTCGACGGCATCGCCGAGCTCGGAGGGATCAAAGGGGCCTGGTTCAAGGACCCTGAGGGGAACATCCTGTCGGTGGTGCAGCCCCCGCCGGCCTGATCGACAAGGGCGAGCGGCGATGCTGACGAGATCGCGCGTCTATCCCCACCGGTTGTAGCGCAATGCGGTGGTGTTGCTGAGTGCCGCGTCGGCCTCGGCCAGCAGCGGCTGGGCGTTCAGTGCCATCAACGCGGTGTGGGCGTCCCGCAGCCGGAGGCGGCCCTCCGGACGGCCGAGGGTGAGCAGACACCGTCCGGCACCGAGTAGTGCCCGTGCCCGCTCGAACTGGTGGCCGTAGTCCGCCCAGCGGGCCGCCGCCTCGTCATAGCCCTGCGCCGCCTGGTCCAGCGCTCCCTCGGCCTCGGCAAGGGCGGCACGCGCGGTGAGGAGCCCATGTCGGTTGCGGGCGACGCCGTCGTGCGCCTGCGCCGCGAGGGCCTCCGCGGTGGCGCGCTCGCCCAGCGCCACACAGACGCGCACCAGCTCGGCGACGTGCTGGCCCAGGTACCAGCGGCCTCCGCCCCGGTCGCCGACCACCCGCTGTACCTCCTCGACCAGACCTTGGGCGATCGTGGGCTCGCCGGCCGCCTCCGCAACGGCGGCGGCGACAGCCAGCGCCGGCACCAGCAGCTGCAGGTCGTCGATCGCGCGCGCTCGTGGCAGGAACTCCCGCGCCAGCACGCGGGCAGCGTCCACCTCGCCGCGCCACAGCAGGACCTCGGCCTTGACCTGGTGGGCCATCTCTGACATGTACTGGCCGCCGTGATCGCGCTCCCAGGCGATCAGAGCATCGGCGGTGCCCACCGCCTCGTCCCAGCGGCCAAGGTCCAGCAGCGGGATCAGGGTTGCCGACCGGATCCAGGCGGTGCCCTCGGCCAACCCGCGCCGCTCGGTGAACTCGATTGCCTCATGGCAGGTCTCCAGCGCCGCGACTGGGCCCTCGCTGAGCCACAGCGGTTCGATCAGGTTGTTGTAGACCACCGCCGTGTCGTAGCCCGCGCCCACCTCCAGGCCCAACTCGAGGGCGGCGCGCAGGTCGTCCATTCCGCCGGGGTCGCCGAGGTCGCCGCGCGCCACTCCGCGGGAGTCGAGGGCGCGCAGCCGCTCCTCTGGCAACCCACCCAGCTCGTCGGCCAGGGCGAGGGCCTTGTCTGCCCAGCCCAGCGCCTCTTGCGGGTGGCCGGACATCACTCGGTCCATGGCCATCTGCGCGTAGGCCGAGCACAGCTCCGGACCGGGACGGGCACGCTCCAGCAGCTCGACGGCGTGGACGAGGGCGTCGCGGGTGCGGCGGGTCTCGCCCTGGTTCCACAGCACCGACGACAGCCGGTTCAGTGCCTCACCCTGGCCGACGACGTCGCCGTCGGCGGCGAAGCCGGCGATCGCTTCCTCGTAGGCGCTGGCCGCCTCGGCCACCCGGCCGACCTGGAACGCCGCCCGGGCGGCACGTGCCAGCACCCGGGCACGTCCGGGCGTGCCCAGCGGGCAGAGCTCCAGCGCCTGCCGGTAGTAGGCCTCGGCCTTGGCCACATCCAGCCCGATCATCGAGTCGCCGGCCAGGACCAGCGAATGACGGGACGACTCCTCGAGCGGAGCTAGATCGGGCTCCCGAGCCGCCCGCGCATGGACCAGCGCCTGGGTGAAGTGGTAGGCGATCAACTCGGCGCGGTCGGCTGCGCGGTCACCGGCGAGGGCCTGGATCCACTCGGCGGCCGCCCGGTGGCGGCGGGAACGGCCGGTTCTGGGGATCTGGGCGTAGGCCACGTCGCGGATGAGCGCATGCCAAAACGTGTACTCAACCTCGTCCTCCACGGCCGACAGCCGCGCGGCGCGGATCAGTTCCTTGCGCTGGAGCTGGGCCAGACCGCCCCGGAGCTCCTCCTCGCTGACACTCGTCATGGCGGCGAGCGCTCCCAGCCAGAACACCTTGCCGAACACAGCAGCGTCCTGGAGCAGGGTCTTGTGCTTCGGCGCGAGGGTGTCGAGGCGCGCCGCGATCAGGGACTGCACGGTGTCCGGCAGCGGCAGGTCGGACGTGCGCGCCAGGTGGCCGTGTGGTTTGAGCAGCCCCCGGTCGGTGAGCAGGCGCACGAACTCCTCGGCGTACAAGGGGTTGCCGCCCGCTCGTTCCAGGAGCAGCGACTGCACCTCCGCCGGCAGTCTCGACTGGCCGAGCAGGGCGGCGATCAGCATCGCGGTCTGCGCGTCGTCGAGGGGGCCCAGCGACACGGTCGTCGCGTTCGGCTGCCCGGCCCCCCAGCCGGGCCGCCGGTCGAGCAG
>Ga0307296_10000437_pt1 | contig 19712 bp, 20 predicted proteins | sample ER_DNA_153_FD_194467 | JGI IMG/M metagenome (GOLD analysis project Ga0307296, IMG submission 194467) | Bulk soil microbial communities from the East River watershed near Crested Butte, Colorado, United States - ER_DNA_153 | ecosystem: Environmental > Terrestrial > Soil > Floodplain | place... | reverse complement strand
GGTGCCCGACCCGTGGGCCAGGCGGCTGGCGGCGGGCACGATGACCAGGTAGGGCAGCACCAGCAGGCCGGTCACCAGCGCGTAGGTCACGGTCCGGGAGACCAGCCGGTCCAGCTCCCACAACCGGTAGCGCAGCACCGCCACGGCCACCGACACCGGCACGCACAGCAACGCCAGCGGTGTCGCGGCGGCGGCGACGTTCGCCCCTCCCGGCTTGGGCAGGAGCACGAACACGGCCACCGCGGCGCCGGCGGCGACCCAGCGCAGCTGTTGGCGCTCGGTCCCCCGGGCCGCCCGGAACCGCAGCACCACGCAGGCCAGCGCGGCCAGCAGGCTGACCGCGTGCAACGCCAGTCCGCTGGAGGCGACCACCCTGGCGGCCGTGCCGGCCGTCCCGGGCAGCCCCAGCGGGTTCTCGAAGGGGACCGGCGTGTCGCTGGTCGACCCCGGGATCAGCAGGGCGCCGACCACGAACATGACCGGGCCGGCCACGGCCGTCACCGCCACCAGCCGCCAGCGGCGCGAACGCAGCCGCCCGTCCGGCAGCAGCAGGGCCGGCAGGGTGATGCCGAGGGCGATGGCCGGCGCCCAGATGGTCACCTGGGCCATGGCGTTCAGCTGGGCGACGAGCGGCAGCGGGCGCTGCTCCCGGACCAGCTGGTCGACCCAGGGGCCCAGGGGGATGATCAGGCTCCAGGTCAGCCCGGAGGCGGCGTACAGCCAGCCGATCGGGTTGGCCGGCCGCCGCAGGGCCAGCACCAGCCCGACGGTGGCGTAGCCGAGCGGGAAGGCCAGCGCGAACGCGGCCCCCTGGGCCAGCAGCCCGGCGGTGAGGGGACGGGCCACCAGCAGGGCCACCCCAGGCCGGCGGCGCAGCAGCCGATGGTGGCCAGCCACAGCGCCCAGGCGAGCACGGTCCTGGCCGGCGGCTGCTCCACTGCTCCGTCCTCGACGCGTTCGGGTCTGGTCCGCCCCGACCATGCCAGGGCCCCGGTACGGGATCGTTACGATCGACCCCGACCCCTTGGCGTGGACGCCGCGGGCCGGGGAGAATGCGGCCTGGAGACGGAAGGAGCCTGCATTGCGTATCGAGTCGTCGGTCACCTCCCTGTCATGGATCCCGCTGGGGGCGATGGAAGGCGCCGGGACCGAGCTGGCGTTCCGCCTCGGCATCGCCCACTACGACCCGCCACCGCCCGAGGTCATGGAGGACCTGGAGGCGCTCAAGGCCGCCGACCGCTTCCGGTTCGCCAACGACCTGCGGGCCTGGATCGAGGTCGACGACAACGGCCGCATCGCCGACTACGGCCACGCCGGCGGCGGCCAGATCGGCAGCACCACCCTGCGCCTGGGCGCGCGCGACCTGACCTTCGCGGCCATGCCGTTCCCGGACCTGCGCCCCAAGCCGGAGATCGGCGACGGCTGGGTCCGGTTCATGCAGACGGCCGGCGGCCGCACCGGCGCCCCGGCGCCGCGGCGCATCCGCCGGCCGCCGTTCGTCCAGTGGATCGCCCCGGCCGCCTGGTCGACCCTGGCCCTGACCATCCACAGCGACGGCCGGGCCAACTACGAGGTCGTCGGGGCCAGCCCCTTCCCCAGGCACTGGATCTACGACCACGACGGCAAGCTGGTCGCCAAGACGGGCCGGATCGACTTCGACCGCTGGTTCCGGGAGACCGAGATGCAGCGCACCCCGTGGGGCGACGAGGACTCGCCGGCGCTGGTCGTGGCCGCCGAGACGGCCCTGGAGCGGCGGCTGTCGGTGGCCATCATCGACGGCAAGCCCTCGTTCCGGCGCCTGGAGGCGGGCGAGACCCTGGTCGAGCAGGACGACACCGGCACCGACGTCTACCTGCTCTTCGACGGCGTGCTCATGGTCGAGATCGACGGCAAGTCGGTGACCGAGCTGGGCCCGGGGGCGGTGGTCGGCGAGATGGCCCTGCTCGAGGGGGGCCGGCGCACGGCCACCCTGCGGGCGGTCACCCCCTGCCGGATCGCCGTGGTCGGCGGCGAGCAGCTCGACCGGGACGCCCTCGCGGAGGTTGCCCGGGGCCGCCGCGAGCCGGACGGCTGACCATGGCCGCGGCCGTCCCCCGGCGGGCGACACTGCGGGTCGGGGTCTGGGGCTTCCACCTGGTCCTGCCCCTGCTGGGGTTGTGGCTGCTGCTGGCCCAGCCCCACTTCGACGTCATGCTGGAGCACCACGTCGGGCACTTCGCGCTGGTGGTGGCCGTGGCCGCCGTGAACGTGGCCCTCGGCGTGCGCATGAGCGAGGTGTCGCGCAACCGGGGCGACGCCCGCCTGTTCCTGGTGTCGCTGGTCTTCCTGTCCAGCGCCGGCTTCCTGCTGCTCCACGCCCTGGCCACGCCTCAGGTGATTCTCTACGGACGCAACGCCGGGTTCGCCATCGCCACCCCGATCGGCCTGCTGCTGGCGGCCGTGTTCGCCGTCCTGTCCTCGCTCGACTGGACCCCCGACCGGGCCGACGCCGTGCTGCGCCGCCAGGCCCTGCTCCGGGGCGGCCTGGCCGTGCTGATGATCGCCTGGGCGGTCGTGTCGCTGTTCGGGCTGCCGCCGCTGGACGCCCCCCTGCCCGAGGAGGCCACCCGGGGCCCGCTGACGGTCATCGCCGTCGCCGGGGTCGCCCTGTATACCCTGGCCGCGGCCCGCTACTGGCTGCTGTACCGGCGCCGGCCCTCGGTGATCCTGATCGCCGTCCTCACCGCCTTCGCGCTGCTGGCCGAGGCCATGGTGGCGGTCGCCCTGGCCCGCAACTGGCACGCCTCCTGGTGGGAGTGGCACCTGCTGATGGCGTTCGCCTTCGCCTTCGTCTACTACAGCGCCCACGTGCAGTACGCCCGCGAGGGCTCCTGGTCCAGCCTGTTCCGGGGCATCTACCTCCAGGAGACGATCCAGCAGATCCGCCGCGAGCACGGCGCCGCCCTGGAGGCGCTGGTCGAGGCCATGCAGCAGCCGCAGGGCAACGGCGCCCGGCCGGTCGGCCGGGTGGTGGCCGACCTGGCCGACCGCTTCGACCTGACCGAGGGCCAGGCCCAGGTGCTGGAGCAGGCGGCCGAGGCGCTGCTGGCCGAGCGCGAGCAGATCCAGCGCCTGCGCGCCCTGGTCGCCGTGGGGGCCGAGGCGCGGGTGATCATGGACGAGCGCCAGCTGCTGGAGCGCGGGGTCGAGCTGACCGCCCGGGCGCTGCGGCCCGACGTGCTGCGGGTCGGGCTGGTCGAGGGCGAGCAGCTCGTGTTCCCGTCCTCGATGCGGGCCGAGGGCTGGGCCGACGCGCTCGACGACGAGCGGCCGGCCGGCGGCGGCGACGACCCGGCGGCGGCCTCGCTGACGTCGCTGGAGCCGGTCGAGGAGACCGAGGGCCCCGGGGGGCGGCTGGTCCTGCCGCTGACGGTCAAGGACCGCCCGGCCGGGGTCCTGGACGTGCGCCGGGCCGAGGGGTCCTTCGCCGAGCGGGACCGGTGGCTGCTCCAGGCCCTGGCCAGCCAGCTGTCCATCGGGCTGGAGAACGCCCGGCTGTACCGCCAGCTCGACGGGCTGTTCCGCCAGTACATGTCGCCCGACGTGGCCACCGCCCTGCTGGCCGACCCGACCCAGGCCGCCCTGGGCGGGGACGTCGCCGAGGTGACGGTCCTGTTCGCCGACCTGCGCGGGTTCACGCCGTTCTCGGAGCGGACCACCCCCGACCGGGTGGTGGGCATGCTCAACGAGTACTTCGGCCGGGCCGTGCCGGTGCTGCTGGCCAACGGGGGCACGGTGGTCCAGTTCGTCGGCGACGCGGTCATGGCCCTGTTCAACGCCCCGGCCCGCCAGCCCGACCACGCCCTGCGGGCGGCCAGGGCGGCCCTCGGCATGCAGGCGGCCATCGAGGCGGTGGCCGAGCGCGAGCCCGACTGGCCCCGGTTCCGGGTCGGGGTCAACACCGGGCCCGCCCTCATCGGCAACATCGGCAGCCACGAGTTCCGCAACTTCACCGCCATCGGCGACACCGTCAACCTCGCCGCCCGCCTCGAGCAGGAGGTCGCCGAGGCCGGCCAGGTCGTCCTCGGCCCCACCACCCACACCGCCATCAGGCAGCTGGCCATCGCCCGCTCCCTCCCCCCCATCGAGGTCAAGGGCAAGCGCGACCCGGTCGCCTGCTGGGTCCTGGAAGGCCTCAAGGACGACCCCACCACCTGGTCCCCCACCCGCCCCCGCCGCCTCACCACCGACCGCGGGTCGCCCCCGGCCCCGCCCCGGAAGAACGCCCCGGGCCCGCCCCCCGCCCCGGCCCAGAAGGACGCCACAGCCGAGGCCGACGCCCCGGCCCCGACCCCCGACCGCGACGAGGCGTCCGCCGAGGCCGACTCCCCTCCCAGCCGGCCGCCTCCCCCTTGAATTAGACGATCGTTCGTGCTTTTCTTGTCGGCATGAGCAAGGGAACCGAGACCAGGCAGGCCGTGCTCGACGAGGCGGCCCGGGTGGCCAGCAGGGTCGGGCTGGGCGGCCTGACCATCGGGTCGCTGGCCGCCACCACCCAGCTCTCCAAGAGCGGCCTCTTCGCCCACTTCCAGTCCAAGGAGGCCCTCCAGCTCCAGCTCCTGGACCACACCCGGGCCCGCTTCATCGACCTGGTGGTCCGCCCCGCCCTGGCCGCCCCCCGCGGCGAGCCCAGGGTGCGCGAGCTGTTCCGGCGCTGGCTCGCCTGGGACGCCGATGCCCTGCCCGGCGGCTGCCTGTTCGTCGCGGCCAGCGCCGAGTTCGACGACCAGCCCGGCCCGGTGCGCGACCGGCTGGCCCAGGACCAGCGCGACTGGCTGGACACCATCGCCCAGGTCTTCCGGACCGGCATCGCCGAGGGCCAGTTCGACCCCGACGCCGACCCCGAGCAGTTCGCCTACGACCTGCACGGGGTGATGCTCGCCTTCCACCACGCCAGCCGGCTGCTCGGCGACCCCGACGCCGCCGCCCGGGCCACCCGCGCCGTCGAGGCCCTGCTGCTCGCCGCCCGCCACCCAGCCTCCTGAGGAGAACGCCGATGCCCGCCAGGCAACTCGCCGCCATCCAGAAAAGCACGATCGTTCGGTCGTTCAAGTTGCTGGAGCGGGTCGCGCCCGGCGTCGGCGCCCGCTGGGCCGAGCACCTCTGGTTCACCGTCCCCGCCGCGCGCGGGCGCCAGGACCGGCAGGCGGACCCGGGGCGCCCGTTCCAGGTGCGGGTCCACGGGAGCACGGTCGCCGGCGAGACCTGGGGTGCCGGGCCGCTGGTGTACCTGGTGCATGGCTGGGGCGGGTGGCGCTGGCAGCTGGACGGGTTCGTGGCCCCGCTGGTCGAGGCGGGCCACCGGGTGGTCGCCTTCGACGCCCCCAGCCACGGCGCCTCCGAGCCTGGGCCCGAGGGGCCGGGGCGCAGCACCATCCTCGAGCTCGCCGACGCCCTGGCCGCGGTGGTGGCGGCCAACGGCCCGGCCCACGCCGTGGTCGCCCACTCCCTGGGCGCGACCGCGGCCGCGTTCGCCATCCGCCGCGGGCTGCCCGTCGAGCGGGCGGCGTTCGTCGCTCCCATGGCCGACCCGCTGCCCTACACCCGGACCTTCGCCGGCCGCCTCGGCTTCGGCGAGCAGGTCCGCACCCGCCTGGTCGACCGGATCGAGCGCCGGGTCGGCATGCCACTGTCGGCCTTCGACGTCCCCGCCATGGCCGGCCAGGTCCCGACCCCGCCCCTGCTGCTGGTCCACGACCGCCTGGACGCCGAGACCGGCTGGTCCGACAGCGCGGCCATCGCCGCATCCTGGCCCCAGGCCCGGCTGGTCACCACCAGCGGCCTCGGCCACCGGAGGATCCTCCGCGCCCCGGCGGTGATCGCCGAGGTGACCGGGTTCGTGGCCGAGCCGGTGGCCGCCCGGTCGGCCGGCCCGACCCGGGCCTGGTCCTGAGGCTCATGCGCGGACGACCAGCAGGGTCGACAGGTTCGGGTCGGAGTCGCCGGCCACCGTCATGTGGGCCTGCGGCTGGTCAGGTGGAAGACGGTGCAGGCGGCGGCGACGACGGCCAGCGGGGCCAGCACCAGCAGCTCGAACTGGAGCCGCTGGCCCTCGAAGCCGGCCGGCAGGGAGGCGTCGGGGTCGGCGGTGCCCAGGCCGGGCCACAGCGGGCAGGCGGTGACCAGCACGGACCAGCCGGTGGCGAGGACGGCGATCAGCCAGGCGCCGGCCGGGCCGCCCGGGGCCAGGAACGGTCGCTCCAGGCCGGGCCGGCGCAGCCGCAGGGCCAGGAACGCCGGGTAGATGAGCAGGTAGGCGAGCACGATCAGGGCGATGGACACCGTCAGGGCGGCCGAGAAGTACTTCTGGCCGTCGCCCCGGGTGACCCACAGGCTGGCCACCATCGCGGCTAGCGACACCGCCCCCGACACCAGGCCCATCACGACCGGCACGCCGGTGCGCGGCGAGATCCTCCCCAGGGCCCGCGGCCCGGCGCCGTCCATGCAGGCCGCCGCCTGGGCCCGGCCGGCTCCCATGATCCAGGCCGAGCCGCTGGCCGCCAGGACCCAGATGAACACCAGGGCGCTGGCCCAGCCGAGCAGCTGCCCGGCGCCCGACAGGGCCACCGACCCGTCGGCCGCGACCGACCCCCCGTAGACGGTGAACACCGTCTTCATGGCGTCGATCAGCCCGTGCAGCGAGGTCACCTGCTGCGCCGGGAGGACGACGAGCACGGCCAGGATCGGCACCCCGTACATCAGCGCCTGCCCGACGCCGGCCCGGGCGATGGCCACCGGGATGTCGCGGCGGGGGTCGCGCATCTCCTCCCCGGCGGTCGAGGGCAGCTCGACCCCGACGAAGGAGTAGAGCAGCACGGGCACCACCGCGATGAAGGTGGCGCTGGTCGGGGTCAGGTCGCCGACGGCGATGCCGTGGACCCCGTGGCGGGCGCCGTAGAGCACGACGCTGAAGGTGAAGAAGGCGAGCAGGCCGATCTGCCCCACCGCACCGCTGGTCGGCAGCCACTTGCCGTAGCGCAGGGGCACCACCGCCCCCAGGGTGGCCAGGCCGACGAACACGGTCCCGAAGACGTACAGGGCTGGTCCCGACAGGTCACCGAAGAAGCGCCCGTGGACCGACATGGCCACGACCGTGACCGACCCGCCCAGCCACATGGGCGTGCCCGCCCAGTACAGCAGCGAGGTGAGGGCGCCGGCGAAGCGCCCGAAGGCCATCCGCACCCACACATAGGCCCCGCCCTCGTCGGGGATGGCCGCCCCCAGCTCGGCGCTGGCCAGGGCCGAGGGGATGAAGAAGCCGACGAACAGCACGACCAGCCAGGTGAAGGCCTGGCCGCCGCCGATGGCGATGGCCCCGATGGTGTCGACCACCACCATGGCCGAGATGAGGAAGAAGATGGTGTCGAGCCGGCTCAGCTCGCGGCGCAGCTTGGCCCGCTCGGCCTGGCCGGTGTCGGGGCCGGTGTCCAGGTCCTGGGCGGTCAACGGTGCCTCCGTTCCGCGGCGAGGGCCCGTTCGCGGCGCCGGCCGACGCGGACGAGCAGGGCCGCGGTCACCAGCACGGCGGCCAGCGGGACGAGCTCGGCCAGGGTGAAGGCGAGGCGCTGGCCGGCGAAGCCGTCGGGCAGGTGGAGGTCGGGGTCGGCGGTGCCCAGCCCGGGGCAGAGGGCGGCGGCCAGCGCGACCGCGGACCAGCCGGTGGCCAGGACGCCGGCGGCCAGGACGCCGGCGGCGCCGCCGGGGACCCGGAAGGCCCGGGGCCGGTCCGGGTGGGTGCGGCGCAGCCGGACCACGGTGGGGAACACGACCACGTTGGCCAGGGCGAGCAGCGAGATGGAGAGGGTCAGGGCGACGCTGAAGTAGCGGCCGTTGTCGTCGCCGGCGACGGCGAAGGCGGCCAGGGTGGTGACGGTGGCGACCAGCCCGCCGGCCAGGGTGGCCGCCACCGGCGTGCCGGTCCGGGCCGAGACCCGGCCGAGGGCCGGCGGACCGACGCCGTCGAGGCTGGCCGCGGCCTGGGTCCGCGACGAGGCCATCACCCAGGTGAGGCCGTTGACGACCAGGATCCAGACGAACGCGAGCGCGGCCAGCCCGCCGGCCAGGTCGGCCCAGGGGCCGTAGACGACGAACACCTCGGCCAGGGCGTCGACGAAGCCGGTCAGGCTGGTCAGCCGTTCGGCCGGGACGACCAGCACGATGGCCAGCACCGGGACCGCGTACAGGGCGCAGGTGAGCACCCCGGCGCGGACGATCGACGCCGGGACGTCGCGGGCCGGGTCGCGCAGCTCCTCGCCGGCCGTCGAGGGCAGCTCGAAGCCGAGGAAGTTGTAGACCAGCACGGGGGCGACCAGGACGAACACCGCCCAGGAGGGGGCGAGGTCGCCGACCGCCGGGGCGGGGACGCCGTGGCGGACCGCGTGGGCGACCACGGTCGCGGTGAAGAAGGCGAGCAGCCCGACCTGGGTGGCGGCCCCGGCCAGCGGGACCCGCTTGCCGGCCCGCAGCGGGGCCACCGCCAGCGCCACCGTGGTCCACACGAAGGCGAGCGCCACCGGGACCCGCCAGCCGCCCTCCAGGGGCAGGACCAGCCGGTCGACCACGGCCACGCAGGTGATGGCCAGGGAGCCGCCGACCCAGACGGGCGTCTCCAGGAAGTAGATGAGTGCGACCAGGGACCCGGCACAGCGCCCGAAGGCCAGCCGCGCCCACACATAGGGGCCGCCCTGGTTGGGGAAGGCGGTGCCGAGCTCGGCGATGACCAGCCCGGCGGGCACGAAGAAGAGCGCCGCCACCACGACCAGCCAGGTGAGCGTCTGGGGACCGCCCCTGGCCACCGCCCCGAGGGTGTCGAGGACCACGATGGCCGCGATCAGCAGGCAGACCGCGTCCAGCCGCCCCAGCTCCCGGCGCAGCTTGGACCGCTCGGCGCGGGAGCGCCGGGCGATGGCGGCGTCGGGTGCCAATTCCACCGGGCGGACCGTGGCCACGGAGGCTCCCCCCTCTCCGACCGTGCCAGCACCGCCAGTCAAGCCGTCCGGCCGGAGCGGGGCAGTGTCGGGCGGCACCGGACCGCGGTGCCGTGCGGCACATCCGGGGAGGGCTACCTAGCGGTCGGGGGAGGCGGCCGGCCCGGGGCGGCGGCGGCGGATCCGCTCGAACGGGGTGTGGCAGGCGGTGCAGATCCAGGAGGAGGTCATCACCGTGGGGCCGACCATGCCGACCTGCTCCACCTGGTCGGAGTCGCACCAGGGGCAGGTCACGCCGGCGTCGCCGTGGCCGGCGGGTCCAGGCGGCGCTGCAGGGGGTTCCATCGCTCCCATGGTAGGTCCTCGTCGGCCGGGCGCTCGCGGGCGATGCCGGCGGCGTCCAGCACCGGGCCGACCCGCTCCAGGTAGCGGCGGCGCAGCTCGCGGTTGTCGTGGCCGAGCACGCCCTGGCCGCGCAGGGCCTCGACCCCCTGCTCCCCCGGCCGGCCGAACCAGCACAGCAGCTCCGGCAGGGACTCGTCGGCGCGGGCCTGGAGCTGGCCGCGGCCGCCGGGGAGGCCGACCAGCTCCCGCACCCGGCCCTCGGCGAAGTCCCAGTGGAACGCCTCCTCGTCCAGCATCCGCGGGACCCGCCTGGCCAGCGCCGCGTAGCCGCCGCCGGCCAGCGCCTCCAGCATGACGGTGACGGCGGTGTCGACCAGCAGCAGCGCGGCCACCGCGTGCGACCAGGTCGGGAACGGCCGGTCGAGCGCGGACACGCGGTAGGTGCGGGCCCGCTGGGCCGGGTCGACCGGGCCGGGGAACGACAGCTCGCCGAGCAGCGGGTACAGCACCCGGGCCTGGCCCAGCTCGCCCTGGGCGACGGCCGCGCAGGCCACCCCGACCTCCAGGCTGGGCGACCCGACGGCCCACTCCGACAGGTGCCGGCCCAGCCAGTACTTGTTGTCGCCGAGGACCAGCAGGAGGTTCACCACCGCCGGGGCGGTGGTGTCGGGCTCAGTCACCGCTGATCACCCAGTGCACGGCCCGTTCGGGGAGCAGCACCAGCTCGACCCAGCGGTCGCCGAAGCGGCCCAGGGCGGCCGCGGCCGCGGCGCGGTCGTCGGCCGCCTCGACCGTGCCCCGGTCCTCCAGCGGCTCGGGGTAGGCGGTGCGGCCCAGCACCCGGTAGCGCTCCACGCCCCGGCCCCCTACTCCGGGTCGATCACGTGGACGACGGCCGAGCGGGGGGCGACGAACATCTCCTGCCAGCGCCGCTCGTCGTACAGCATGAAGGCGAACACCCTGGCGTCGCTGGGCCCGGCGGCGGTGACCGTGCCCACGTGGTGGGCCCGCTCCTCGCGGTCGTGGCGCGCGAACACCTCCCAGAGCTCGCCCGGGGTGTCCACGGCTCAGGTCACCCCGAGGGCGCGCAGGGCGATGCGGCCCTCCTCGGTCAGGTCGTCGCGGCTCCAGGGCTCGAACAGCTCCTCGACCTCAACGCTGGCCACGCCGTCGACGCGGGCCAGCCGGGCCTGGACGTCCTCGGCCAGCACGTCGGTGCAGGGGCAGGCGATCGAGGTGAAGGTGATGCCGACGGTGACGGCCCCGCCCTCGACCCGGACCGACCGGACCAGGCCCAGGTCGACGATGCCCACCGGCAGCTCCGGGTCCTGGACCTCGGCCAGGGCGGCCCACACGGCGGCCTCGGCGACCACGTCAGCCGCCCTGGGCCAGCAGCTGGCGCCGGCCCCGCTGGATGAGGCCGACGAACTCCTCGTTGGCCGGCCCGCGCCGCTTCCAGCGGGCCAGCACCTCCTCCCAGGTGATCGCCCCGCCGTCGACGTCCCAGCGCTTGGCGTCCTCGTCGAAGCGCATCGGGAACGGGCAGTCGACCACGTACTGGCCGGTCGCGGTGTCCAGGTGGGCCGGGACCGAGAACCCGAGCCCCTCGCACAGCGGCACCGTGGCCGACATCCAGGTCTGGCGCAGCTGGTCGTTGGTCAGCCCCTTGAGCTGGTAGCCGACCTGCTCCTTGTGGTGCTTGAGGTCGTCGGGCAGCCCGAACCACTCCAGGGTGAGCACGAACATCCAGTCGATCGCCTGCTGCACGGCCGCCTTCTTGTCCGGGTCCTCGGACAGGATCTTCATCCAGCGCTCGCCGTGGCGCAGATGGAAGGTCTCCTCCCGGTCGACCTTGACCAGGGCCCGCTTCCACGGGCCATAGCTGGTGTTCCGGTAGATGTCGCTGAGCAGCACGAACCCGGCCCGGTCGTAGAAGGCGTTGGCCATCACCAGCTCCTCCCACCGGTCCAGCGGCACGTCGAAGGCGTACGGGTACTTGAACGCCTTGGGGTCGCGCTCGTAGATCAGCCAGTCGGTGTCCACCCCCAGGTCCCGCAGCATCCGGTACCCGATGTGGGCGTGCCCCAGCTCGTCCTGCACGATGCTGGTCGCCGACATGTAGGAGTTGATCGAGGGCGCGTCCCTGGCCGCCCGGAGATAGGCCGGCGCACTGATCAGCTCGGTGTCCGCCGACACGATCAGCGTCCGCTTGAGCCCTTCGATGTAGGCGTCGGTGGCGGTGTCGACCCCCTCGATCAGCCGCCCGCTGCGCAGCCGCTCGAGCAGTTCCTCCTCCGACCTCAGCGCCATGCCCGCTCCCTTCCCGCGGGCCCATGATCGCTTCGTCTGACCGGTCGGTCAACCGCCGGGGCGAGGACCTCAGTGGAGTTGTCGCCGGATCCAATCTTCGACCTCGGCCGGGTCGACCTCGCTCCCGGCGATCTTGACCATCATGTCGATGGTGGCGTCCACGTCGCTGGCCAGGAACCGGTGCCCGTTGCGAGCCAAGAACTCGATCATGGCCAGATAGGCGGCGCGCTTGTTGCCGTCGGGTAGGGGGATGGTTCTTCGCGAGGTGGACGACGAGCACGCGCGCCTTGGTGACGAGGTCGGGATAGAACTCGACGCCACCGAACGTCGCCGCCGGCGCGTGCAGCGCCGACTCGGCCAAACCGAGATCAGCCACGTCGAACACCGCCTGCGGGGCGGCATCCAGGGCGGCTCCGGCCAGGTACAGGTAGTCGGCCAAGTCGAGGTACCGCACATCGTGCGGCGGGGTGGGCGGCATGGTGCCTCCTAGGTGGAGGTCAGCCCCTTGAGGATCTCCCGGTTGCGCTCCAGGTGGTCGCGGAGCCGGGCCTGGAACTCGGGATCGGCGCGCAGGGCGTCGAGCCTGGCCCAGATGGCGGTGCGGACCTCTTCGGCCACGGTCACCCCGTTCACCTGCGCCGCGGCCTCAAGGGCGTCGGCCTGCTCGGGGGGAAGACGAAGCGTCATCGCCTTCCGATCGTTGGTGGTCATCCATGCCTCCTCGCTCGGCATTCCGGTAGTGTGCCACCGTGATACCGAGGTTGCAACCAACGTCTCATCGATTGGGCAGCGAAAGGCCCCGGTACACCTGCATGGCGTTGCCGCCCAGCACCGCCCGGAGAGTCTCGTCGTCGAGGTCGAGCTTGGTGATGGCGCGGGCGTTGCTGGCGATGCCGGGGGACCCGGGCCAGTCGCTGCCGAAGATGCACTTCCTGGCCAGGCGGTTGAGGTCGAAGCGTGAGAAGTAGGCGGGGAGGCGGGAGGGGGGGAGGCCGGAGAGGTCGATCCAGACGTTGGGGCGGGCCAGGGCGAGGAAGGCGGCGGCGTCGTACCACCAGCCGCGGCCGCCGTGGGCCAGGACGACGGTGAGGCCGGGGACGTGCTGGATGAGCTCGTCGATGGGGGCCGGGTCGCCGAAGCGGTTGACGGCGCCGGGGAAGGTGCTGGTGCCGGTGTGGAACACGACCGGCACGCCCCGCTCGGCGCAGCGCTGGTAGACCAGGTAGAGCACGCCCTCGGTGGGTGAGAAGCCGCCGTGGACCGGGTGGAGCTTGACCGCGGCCGCGCCCAGGGCGAGCTGGCGGTCGAGCTCGTCGAGGATCGGGTGGTGCAGGTGGGGGTTGAGGTTGGCGATCGGCCGGAACCGGCGCGGGTTGTGCTCGACCAGGGGCAGCAGGTCCTCGACCGGCTGGATCCCGGTGACCCGCGGGCTGTACTCGCTCATCAGCAGGGCCACGTCGACGCCCTCGGCCTCCAGGTAGGCGTCGAAGCGGTCGGGGCGCAGCGTGCCGTCGGGGTCGTAGAGGTCGTCGAAGGGGATGCCGCGGCCGAACTCGAGCGCCCAGCGCCGCCAGTCGACCTTGAGGGTGGGCCGCCGGGCCGGGTGCAGGTGGACGTCGACGAGCGGGATGCCGTCGATCATCCGACCGTCCCGGCGGGGGGGTCGCGCAGCTTGTAGCGCTGGATCTTGCCGGTGGTGGTCTTGGGCAGCTCGTCGGTGTACTCGACGATGTGCGGGAACTCGTGGCGTTGCAGGCGCTCCTTGCACCAGGCCTGGAGCTCGGGGGTGAGCTGGCCGGCGTCGGCCTCCCGGCAGACGACCACCGCCTTGATCCGGGTCAGGCCGTCGACCAGGACCTGCACGACGGCGCACTCGTAGACGGCCGGGTGCTCGGCCAGGGCCTGCTCCATCTCCACCGGCGACACCCACAGCCCGCCGACCTTGAGCATGTCGTCGACCCGGCCCTGGTGCCACCAGAACCCGTCGGCGTCCTGGCGGTAGCGGTCTCCGGTCCAGACCCAGTCCCCCAGCACCGTCCGCTTGGTCTTCTCGTGCTGGCGCCAGTAGCCGGCCAGGGCGCTGTCGCCGCGGACGTACAGGGTGCCGGTCTCGCCCTGGGGGACCGGCTCGTCCTCGTCGCCGAGCAGCTTGAGGTCGTAGCCGGGCACGGCCACCCCGCTGGACCCGGGCCGCAGCCGCTCGGTGGTGTTGGAGCAGAAGATGTGCAGCATCTCGGTGGAGCCGATGCCGTCGAGGATGACCAGGCCGTAGGTGTCGTGCCAGCGCCGCCAGATCTCGGCCGGCAGCGACTCGGCGGCCGACACGCACAGCCGCACCGACGACAGGTCCCGCTGCTTGGCCTCGGGGCTGGCCAGCATGGCGTTGTAGAGGGTGGGGACCGAGAACAGCAGGGTCGGGCGGTGGCGCTCGACGGCGTCCAGGACCCGGTCGGGGGCCGGCCGGCCGTACAGCTGCACCGAGGTCGCCCCGACCCAGAACGGGAACGACAGGCTGTTGCCGAGCCCGTAGGCGTGGAACAGCTTGGTGGTCGAGAAGCAGCGGTCGTCCTCGCCGATGCCGAGCACCTCGGCGGCGTAGGTCTGGCAGGTGTACGGCAGGTCGTGCTGGAGGTGGACGACGCCCTTGGGCCGGCCGGTGGAGCCGGAGCTGTAGAGCCAGAAGGCGGCGTCGTCGCGGTGGGTCGGGGCCGGGACCAGCTCGCCGGCGTGCTCGGCCAGCAGGTCCTCCAGGGTGTGGGCGCCCTCGGCGGCGCCGCCGGCCACTACCACCGGGACCGGCTCGCCGTGGCCGGCCAGGGCCTCGCGGACCTTGGGAAGCAGGTCCAGGTCGACCACGACCGCCCTGGCCTCACTGTCGGAGAGGAGATAGCGGTAGTCCTCCGGCTTGAACAGCGGGTTGAGCGGGACCGGGACCATCCCGGCCCGGATGGCGCCGAGGAACACCGCCGGGAAGGCCGGGGTGTCGTCCATGACCATCAGCACCCGCTGCTCGCGCTGGACGCCGAGGGCCTGGAGGGCGCGCCCGGCGGCGCAGGCCATGGCCAGCAGCCGCTCGTAGCTGACCTCGCCGTACTCGCCCACGATGGCCGCCTTGGCCCCACGCCCGGCCTCGAGGTTCCGCTCCAGCAGGGTGCTGACGTTGTAGCGCTCAGGTAGCTCGGACGCTGTCATCTGGGCCTCACTCCCCCGCCGGCGCTAGTGCCGGACGACCACCGACTTGGTCTCCTGGTAGTAGTCGAGCGCCTCGATGCCGTGCTCCTTGCCGTAGCCGCTCTGCTTCAGCCCCCCGAACGGCAGCTCGTCGTAGACCTTGTTGATCGAGTTGACCCAGGTGTAACCGGCCTCAAGGCGCTCGGCGGCCAGGTTGGCCCGGTGCAGGTCGCGGGTCCAGATGGCCGAGCCGAGCCCGTAGGGCGAGTCGTTGGCCCGCGCGATCGCCTCGTCCAGGCCGCCGACCCGCCAGATGGGCAGGACCGGGCCGAAGGTCTCCTCGACCGCCACCCGGGCGTCGGCCGGCGGCTCCAGCAGCAGGGTCGGGGAGTAGAAGAAGCCGCGCTCGTAGCCGTCGACCTCGGGGCGGGCGGCGCCGCACAGGACGGTGGCCCCGCGGTCGACGGCGTCGGCCACCTGGTCCTCGATCAGGGCCCGCTGGCGGGCCGAGTGCATCGGCCCCATCAGCACCCGCTCGCCCGTGCCCGGGCCCACCCGGAGCTTGGCCGCCTTGCCGACCAGCCGCTCGACCACCTCGTCGGCGACCGTGTCGAACACGAACAGCCGCTTGGTGGCCAGGCAGGCCTGGCCGCAGTTGAAGAAGCGGCCGACGCTGGCCGCGCTCACGGCCCGGTCGAGGTCGGCGTCGTCGCAGATGATCATCGGGTCGGAGCCGCCCAGCTCCAGGGTGACCCGCTTGAGGTGCTCGGCGGCGGCGGCCATGGTCCGGCGGCCCACCGGGGTGGAGCCGGTGAAGGCGACCTTGCGGACCCGGGGGTGGCGGACCAGGGCGTCGCCGGCGACCGGCCCGGTGCCGGTGACGACGTTGAAGGTGCCGGCCGGCAGGCCGCCCTCGTGGAGCAGCCCGGCCAGGCGCAGGGTGGTCAGCGGGGTCGTCTCGGCCGGCTTGGCGACCACGGTGTTGCCGGCGACCAGGGCCGGGCCCAGCTTGTTGGCCAGCAGGGTGGTCGGGAAGTTCCAGGGCACGATCGCCCCCACCACCCCGATGGGGCGGCGCAGCACGACCCCGTAGGCGCCGTCGTCCAGGTTGGGCACGTAGCCGCCGCGGAGGCTCTTGGCCAGCCCGGCGTAGTGCTCCAGGGTCTCCAGGCAGCGCTCGACCTCCAGCCGGGCCTCGCGCAGGGGCTTGCCCTGCTCGCGGGTGAGCGAGGCGGCCAGCTCCCCGGCCTGCTCGCGGGCGTGGTCGGCGGCCTGGCCGAGCAGCTCGCCGCGGCGGGCGGCCGGGGTCGCCCACCAGCCCTCGAAGGCGTCGCCGGCCGCGGTCACGGCCGCGTCCACGTCGGCCGGGGTGGCGGCCAGGACCTCCTCGAACGGCTCGGCGGTGGCCGGGTCCAGCACCTCCAGCCGGTCGCCGCCGGCGGGCTCGAAGGGGCCGCCGCCGACCAGCATCGGCCTCACGGCCGGGCCCCCAGCAGCAGCAGGAGGTTGCGGTGGCACAGGGTCTTGTAGTCGGCGTGGGACTCGCGCCAGTCCTCGCGTTGCAGCCAGCTCAGGAAGGTGCCCTCGATCAGGGCCCGCATCGCCGCCGCGGCCGCCACCGGGTCCTCGACCCGGAGCCCGCCGGCGGCCACCCCGTCCCGGATGACCTCCTCGTACAGGCCGTTGATGATCTCGTGGGCCATGCCGGACAGCTGCCCGAAGGAGGGGACCCGGGCCGCGTGCTCGATCAGGTCCAGGTACAGCAGGTAGAAGTCGCGGTTCTGCTCGGGGCCGACGAACACGGCGTCGACCAGGGCGGCGATGGCCTGGTTGGGGTCGCCGGCGCCGGCGATGCGCTGGCGGATGCGGGCCTCGGTCCGCTCCAGGGCCCAGCGCATGGTGACCAGGAACAGGTGCTCCTTGCTCTTGAAGTAGTACAGGACCATGCCCTTGCTGACCCCGGCCTGGTCGGCCACGTCCTGGAGCGACAGGCGGTGGCTGCCCTGGCGGGTGATGACCTGGTAGGCGCTGCGGACCAGGGCGTAGGCGCGGGGCGACAGGGTCTCGTCGCCGACCTGGCGGGTGGCCACCTCAGCGCCCGCTGAACTTGGGTGGGCGCTTCTCGGTGAAGGCGGTCATGCCCTCGCGGGCGTCCTCGGAGGCGAACAGGGGCGCGATCTCCTCCAGCTCGCGGTCGAGGGCGTCGGGCAGGCTGCGGTCCAGGCCGTCGTTGACCACCCGGGTGATGGCGGCCACGGCCAGCGGGGCGCCGGCGGCCAGGCCGGCGGCCAGGCCGGCGACCGCCCGCTCGAACTCGTCGGCCGGGACCAGCCGGTCGACCATGCCCAGCCGCTCGGCCTCGTCCGGGGTGACGGTGCGGCCGGTGGTCATCAGCTCCAGGGCCCGGCCGCGGCCGATCAGGCGGGGCAGCCGCTGGGTGCCGCCGGTGCCGGGGAGCAGGCCGAGGGTGACCTCGGGCAGCCCGATGCGGTAGCGGCCCGCGGCGGCCACGCGGATGTCGCAGGCCAGGGCGATCTCGTAGCCGCCGCCGAGGGCGTGGCCGGCGATGGCCGCCACGAACAGCGGCGCCTCGGCCGCGAAGCGGTCCAGCACCCGGTGGGCGCGGCGGCACATGACCATGTTCTCGTCGGGCGACCGCTCCAGGAACGCCTTGACGTCGGCCCCGGCGGAGAAGAACTTCTCGCTGGCCGACCGGACCACCGCCACCGCCACCTCGGCCTCGGCGACCTGGCCGATCGACTGGTCCAGCTCCTCCAGGAAGCCGGCGTCGTAGCTGTTGGCCGGCGGCCGGTCCAGGGTGATCCAGCCCACCCGGTCCTTGACCTCGGCGGTCACCGCCATGGGTTCCCCCTCACTGGGTCAGGCCGCCGACGACGACCGACTTGGGCTCGGTGTACTCGGCCAGGGCCTCCAGCCCGTGCTCGCGGCCCAGGCCGCTCTGCTTGGTGCCGCCGAACGGCAGCTCGTCGTAGCCGTAGTGGAGCTGGTTGACCCAGGTCACGCCGGCCTCCAGCTCGCGGGTGGCCCGGTCGATGGCCACGGCGTCGCGGGTCCAGATCGAGGAGCCGAGCCCGTAGGCGGTGGCGTTGGCCCGCTCGATGGCTTCGTCCAGGTCCTCGACCCGCCACACGGGCAGCACCGGGCCGAACACCTCCTCGGTGGCCAGGCGCGAGTCGGGCGGGACGTCGACCACCACCGCCGGGGAGAAGAAGTGCCCGGGCCCGCCGGCCGCCTCGCCGCCCACGACGACCTTGGCCCCCCGGCCGACCGCGTCGGCGAGCTGGGCCACCAGCAGGTCCCGCTGGGCGGCGGTGTGCAGCGGCCCGATGCGCAGCTTCGGCTTCTCGGCCCGGGTGGCCCCGGGGCCGGGCTCGTAGCGCCCGACCCGGGCGGCCAACTGCTCGACGAAGGCGTCGTACACCCCGGCCTGCACGAAGGCCCGCTTGGGGGCCAGGCAGGCCTGGCCGCAGTTCCAGTAGCGGCCGATCTGGATGTTCTTGACCGCCGCGTCCAGGTCGGCGTCGTCCAGGACGATGGTCGGGTCGGAGCCGCCCAGCTCCAGGCTGACGTGCTTGAGGGCCGGGCCGGCGACCTCCATGATCCGCCGCCCGGTGGCCGTCTGGCCGGTGAAGGCGACCCGGCGCACCCCCGGGTGGGCGACCAGGGCCTCCCCGGTGGCGGGCCCGCCGGTGACCACGTTGAGCACCCCCGGGGGCAGGCCGGCCTCGGCGGCCAGCCGGGCCACGGCCAGGGTGGTCAGCGGGGTCGTCTCGGCCGGCTTGGCGACCACGGTGTTGCCGGCGGCCAGGGCCGGGCCGACCTTGTTGCCGAGCAGGGTCAGGGGGAAGTTCCAGGGGGTGATGGCCCCCACCACCCCGATGGGCCGGCGCACCACCAGCCCGTAGGCCGGGCCGAACTGGCTGGGCAGCTCCTGGTAGGTGCCGCGGACCTTGGTGGCGGCCTCGGCGTAGTAGCGCAGCCCGCCCAGGAAGTGGCGCAGCTCGCCCTGGGCCTCCAGGGTCGGCTTGCCCTGCTCGCGGGTGAGCAGGGCGACCAGGTCGCCGGCGGCCGCCTCGGCCGCGTCGGCCAGGGCGCGCAGGTGGCCGGCCCGCTCGGCGGCGTCGACCCGCCGCCAGGTCCCGAACGCCTCGGCGGCCGCGGCCACGGCCGCGTCGACCTCGGCCGCGGTGGCCTCGGGGACCTCGTCGACGGGCTCGCCCGAGGCCGGGTCGGTCACCTGGAGGCGGCCGCCCGACCCGGCCCTGCCCGCTCCGTCTATCCACAGATCGGCCACGGTGCTGGTCCTCCCGCTGGTCGGGTGCGGCTCGCCGCCGAGAAATACGGGAGGTATCGTGCCATCTGACTGACCGGTTGGTCGAGCCCACCCCTCTGTGAGTCGAGGACGCATGCAGGTCGGCCGCTGGCAGCTACCGGGGGGCCATGCGGATGGCGCCGTCGAGGCGGATGACCTCGCCGTTGAGCATGCGGTTCTCGACGATGTGGCGGACCAGGGCGGCGTACTCCTGGGGGTGGCCGAGGCGGGAGGGGAACGGGACCTGGGCCCCGAGGGAGTCGCGGACCTGGTCGGGCAGGGCGGCCAGCATGGGGGTGTCGAAGGTGCCGGGGGCGACGGCCATCACCCGGATGCCGAGGCGGCCCAGCTCGCGGGCGATGGGCAGGGTCATGCCGGCCACCCCGGCCTTGGAGGCGGAGTAGGCGGCCTGGCCGATCTGGCCGTCGAAGGCGGCCACCGAGGCGGTGTTGACGATCACGCCCCGCTCGCCGTCGTCCAGCGGCTGGTTGGCGGCCATGGCCTCGGCGGCCAGGCGGGCGACGTTGAAGGTGCCCATCAGGTTGACCTGGACCACGGACACGAACCGGGCCAGCGAGTGGGGTCCC
>Ga0307296_10000434_pt1 | contig 19757 bp, 16 predicted proteins | sample ER_DNA_153_FD_194467 | JGI IMG/M metagenome (GOLD analysis project Ga0307296, IMG submission 194467) | Bulk soil microbial communities from the East River watershed near Crested Butte, Colorado, United States - ER_DNA_153 | ecosystem: Environmental > Terrestrial > Soil > Floodplain | place... | reverse complement strand
AGAACACCCCGCCGTCCTCGGCGCCAGCACGGTCTCGAAGCGGTGGGTCGCCATGGCCAGATCGTAAACCCTGCCAACGTCCCCGACCCGGCAGGGTCCTTGTTGTACCCTGCCGCCAGCTCACAGCGCCTATCCACAGGTGGTGCACATGCGGCGAGTCGCCGTGGCCAACCAGAAAGGCGGCGTCGGGAAGACGACGACGGTGGTCAACCTCGGCGCCGCCCTCGCCGAGCAGGGCCGGCGCGTGCTCGTGATCGACCTGGACCCGCAGGCCAACGCGAGCACCTGGCTGGGCACCGTCGACGCCCGCGCCCTCTACGAGGTCTTCGAGAACGGGGCCCCGCTCGAGAAGGCCGTCCGCGCGACCGGCGTCGACAACCTCGACCTGGTGCCGTCGTCGTCCTGGATGACGAGGGCCGAGCGGAACGCCGCCAGCCAGGCCGGGGCCGAGATGATCCTGCGCCAGGCCGTGGAGGAGCTGCCTCCCGACGGCTGGGACTACATCTTCATGGACTGCCCGCCCGCCCTGGGCCTGCTCTGCTACTCGGCCCTGGCCGCCTGCAACGAGGTCCTGATCCCGGTCCAGACCCGGGTCATGCCGCTGGCCGGCCTGGTCGCCCTCAACCAGACGATCGACACCGTCAAGCTCCGCCTCAACCGCCGCCTGCGGCTGTCCGGCGTCCTGGCCTCCCAGGTCGACAGGCGCACGGCCCTGTCCAGGGAGATCGTGGAAAGCCTGCGCGAGCGGTTCGGTGACGTGGTCATGCAGACCATGATCCGCGAGAGCGTCCGGGTCGCCGAGGCGCCAGGGCACCGCCTCCCGGTCACCATCTACGCCCCTGACAGCTCCGTGGCGGACGACTACCGGGCCGCCGCGGCGGAGTTCCACACGAGGAGTGCCGCGGATGGCCAGACCCAAGCGGATGGGCGCCTACAACGCGCTCGATGACCTGCTGCCCGGGCCGGCCTGGGACCCGGACGCTGCCGACCCGGCCGGCGGGCCGGCAGCCCCTCCGCGGCGGCCGCGGCTGGAACCGGTCCCCGACCCGGCCCGGCCGTCCCGGCGGCGCCCGGGCCGCCGCCGTGGCGCCAACGCCCTCGACGACCTGCTCCCCGGCCCGGCGGGCCCCGGCGGCGTGGACGACCTGCTCCCCGGCCCCTCGGCCCCGTCGGGGCGGCGACGGCAACCGGCGTGGAACCGGCCTTCGGCCGGCGGCCGGGCCGGCCGGCATCTCGGGGTCTGGAACCCGCTCGACGGGCCACCGCCGGCCCGGGCCGCGCCGGCTCCGGTCCCGGCGCCGGCCAAGGCCCGGGTCGGCTTCCGGCTGCCCGCCGACCTGGTCGAGACGGCCAGGGACGCGGTCGCCCACTTGGCCGAGACGGGCGACCGGACGACGCTGACCGCCCTCGCCGAACGGGCCCTGCGGGTGGAGCTGGCCCGGCTGGCCATCACCCACAACCACGGCCAGCCGTTCCCGCCCCGGGACGCCTGACCCGGCCGCGCCCGGTTACCGGGCCGTTAGGTCGGCCTGCGACGGTTCGCGGCGGCGCCTCGGCGGCGCCCGCCCGCTCCCGGACCGCGCCCGTCAGGAACCGTCGCGATGCCCCACCGCCCCGCCCTGCCGCTCGCCGCCCTGCTGGCCGGCGTCGCCCTGCTCGCCTCCGCCTGCTCCCTGACCGACCTGCCCGGCCCGGAGCGCCAGGATCGGGCGGCGGCGGCCCACGCCCACCGGGCCCCCCACCGGCCCGGACCGACCGTGGCCACCGCCGCCCCGGTCCAGGTGGTGATGAACGACCGCTTCCGCTACCGGCCCAGCTCGATCGTCGTCCGGGCCGGCCACCGGGTCACCTTCGCGGTGACCAACGCCGGCAAGCTCCCCCACGAGTTCATCCTCGGCGACCGCGCGACCCAGCTCGACCACGAACGCCAGATGCAGGCGATGCCCGCCGACGGCGACCACATGATGCACGCCCACACTCACGGCTCCGCCGGCCACGCCAGCGGCGGCCTCACCGTCCCCCCGGGTCAGACCAGACGCCTGACCTGGACCTTCCATGACCCCGGGGTCGTCCTCTACGGCTGCCACGTCCTCGGCCACTGGGCCGCCGGCATGAAGGGCACCATCGTGGTCCTCGCCCCCGACCAGCACCTGCCCCTCCCGGTCGTGGCCGCCGCGGGCCGCTGAGCGGCCCTAGAGGTACTGGCCGGAGGGGTCGGGGCCGGGGCGGCCGGGGAGGGCGCGGCGGCGCATCTCCTCGAGCTGGTTGCGGGCGGTCATCTGCTGGGCGAACAGGGTGGCCTGGATGCCGTGGAAGAGGCCCTCGAGCCAGCCGACGAGCTGGGCCTGGGCGACCCGGAGCTCGGCCTCGCTGGGGGTCTCTTCGCCGACGAAGGGGCGGGCGACCCGGCCCAGCTCCTCGGCCAGGTCCGGGGACAGGCTGTCGGACAGCTCGCGCACGGAGATGTCGTAGATATCGCGCATCCGGTCCCGGCCGGCCTCGTCCAGCGGGGCGTGGCGGACCTCCTCCAGGAGCTGCCTGACCATGGCGCCGATGCGCATGACCTTGGCCGGGCTGGCCACGGACTCGGTCGACGGCTGCTCGCTGGGCTGCTGCTCGGTGGGCCCGACGACCACCACGCCAGGGACGGGGGCCTCGGTCGGCTGCTGAGGTGGCTGCTCGGTCATGTCGGCATCTTCGCGCAGCCCGGCCACCGCCGCCACCTCCACGCCGCCGGCGTACATCTCCAGGCGGAGGCGGCGGCTCGGCCCCCAGGGTGACGCGGCCAGGCCCCCGGGGCGGTACGGTGCAGCGATGCGCATCCCGGATGGCCGCCGGCAACGGCTGCGCACCGCCGGTCCCTGGGTCCTCGACGGGCTGCTGGCGGTGGTCGCGGCCGGCGCCAGCGTGGCCACCCTGGCCACGGTGCTCCCGTTCGACCCCGGTTCGCCGCGGGCCTGGGCCGCCTACCTGCTGGTGCTGGCCCACACCCTGCCGATCGCGGTGCGCCGGCGCTGGCCGGTGGCCGTGCTGGCCTGGGGCCTGGCCACCGGGGCGGCGTTCGCCGCGCTCGGGCTCAACCTGGTCTCGCTGACCTTCGCGGTCCTGGTCTACGTCTACACCGTCGCCGCCCACCGCCCGCGGCGCGCCTCCCTGGCCGGCCTGGCCGCCACCGAGGCCCTGCTCGTCCTGGTCTGGCTGGCCCGGCCGCGGGCGATCGGCGACGGCGGGACGCTGGTGCTCGACGGCCTGGTCGTGGCCGCCGGCTGGTGGCTCGGCGACGGGACCCGGCGCCGCCAGGAGGCGGTCGTCACCGCCCGGCAGCGGGCCGCCGAGCTGGAGCAGGCCCGGGAGGAGCTGGCCCGGCGGGCGGTCACCGAGGAGCGGCTGCGGATCGCCCGCGAGCTCCACGACGTCGTCGCCCACAGCATGAGCATCTCGCCGTGCAGTCCGGGGTCGGCGTGCACGTGCTCGACAGCCAGCCCGAGGAGGCGCGCAAGGCCCTGGCCGCGGTCGAGGCCACCAGCCGGCAGGCCCTGGTCGAGATGCGGCGGCTGCTCGGGGTGCTCCGCCAGGAGGCCGAGCCCCGGGGCAGCCTGGCCCCGGCCCCGGGCCTGGCCGAGGTGGAGGCGCTGGCCGCCGAGGTGGCCAGGGCCGGGGTGCGGGTCGAGGTCCGCATCGAGGGGACCCCGTGCGAGCTGCCGGCCGGGCTGGACCTGTCGGCCTACCGGATCGTCCAGGAGGCGCTGACCAACGTGGTCCGGCACGCCGGGCCGGCCACCGCCCGGGTCGCGGTCCGCTACGCCCCCGGCCGGGTCGCCCTCGAGGTGGTCGACGACGGCCACGGCCCTGACGACCAGGACCGCGGCGGGCTAGGCATCGCGGGCATGCGGGAGCGGGCCGCCCTCTACGGCGGCACCCTGGAGGCCGGTCCCCTGCCCGGCGGCGGGTTCCGGGTCGCGGCCAGCCTGCCGGTCGAGGGCCTCTCATGATCCGGGTCCTGGTGGCCGACGACCAGACGCTGGTCAGGGCCGGGTTCCGGGTGCTGGTCGAGTCGGCGCCCGACCTGGAGGTGGTCGGGGAGGCCGGGGACGGGGTGGAGGCGGTCGAGCTGGCCCGCCAGCGGCTGCCCGACGTGGTGCTGATGGACATCCGCATGCCCCGGATGGACGGCCTGGAGGCGACCCGCAGGATCGTCGCCCTCGACCGGGCCGAAGCCGTCCGCGTCCTGGTCCTCACCACCTTCGACCTGGACGAGTACGTCTACGAGGCGCTGCGCGCCGGGGCCAGCGGGTTCCTGCTCAAGGACACGCCCCCGGCCGACCTGCTGGCCGCGATCCGGGTCGTGGCCGCCGGCGACGCCCTGCTCGCCCCCAGCGTCACCCGGCGGCTGATCGCCGAGTTCGCCCGCCGCCCCGAGCCCAGCCCGGTCACCCCGGCCGCCCTGGCCACCCTCACCGGCCGCGAGCGCGAGGTGCTGGCCCTGGTGGCCAGGGGCCTGTCCAACGCCGAGATCGCCGAGCTGCTGGTGGTGAGCGGGGCCACGGCCAAGACCCACGTGAGCCGGGTCCTGGCCAAGCTCGGCGCCCGCGACCGGGCCCAGCTGGTGATGCTGGCCTACGAGACCGGCCTGGTCACCCCCGGCTCCGCCTGACCCGGGGTGGTCCCCGGAGGATCGGGGCTGCACCTCCAGGCCGACGACCCGGCCCGCGTCGGCCTCCAGGCCGACCGGAAAGAGCGCCCTGGAGGCCGACGACCGCCGCCGTCGCGGCCCGTAGCGTCGTCGGCGTCACGGCGCTCACAGGGAGAACGCACCCATGGCAGCCATCAGCGTGCAGGGACTCACCAAGCGGTTCGGCGACGTGCTCGCCGTCGACCACCTCACCTTCGACGTCGACCCGGGGACGGTGACCGGCTTCCTCGGACCCAACGGGGCCGGCAAGACCACCACCCTGCGGATGCTCCTCGGCCTGGTCGCCCCGACCTCGGGTACGGCCACCATCGACGGCCGGCCCTACCGGGAGCTGGCCGACCTGGTCCGCCGGGTCGGGGCCGTCCTGGAGGCGAGCGGCTTCCACCCGGGCCGCTCGGCCCGCGACCACCTGCGGGTCCTGGCCACGGCGGCCGGGCTGCCCTCGGGGCGGGTCGGGGAGGCCCTGGAGCAGGTGGGCCTGGCCGGGGCCGGCCGCCGCCGGGTCGGGGGCTTCTCGCTCGGGATGCGCCAGCGGCTCGGGCTGGCCGCCGCCCTGCTCGGCGACCCCGAGGTGCTGGTCCTCGACGAGCCGGCCAACGGCCTCGACCCGGAGGGCGTCCGCTGGCTGCGCGACCTGGTCCGCGGCCTGGCCGACCAGGGCCGGACCGTGCTCGTCTCCAGCCACCTGCTGGCCGAGGTCGCCCAGACGGTCGACCAGGTGGTGATCATCGACCGGGGCCGCCTGGTCGCCCGGTCGAGCCTGGCCGCCCTGACCGCCGGCGCCGACCGGACGGTGCGGGTGCGCACGCCCCAGCCCGAGGCGCTGCGCGGCCTGCTGGTCGCCCGGGGGGCCACGGTGACCCCCGACGGCCCCGGCCGGCTGGTGGTCGGCGGCGTCACCGCCGAGCAGGTCGGCCAGGCGGCCGCGGCCGGCGGGGTCGTGCTCCACGAGATGCGCTTCGAGCGCTCCAACCTCGAGGACGTCTTCCTCGAGCTCACCGCAAGCAGAGGAGAGCGGCCATGACCCGGCTCGTCCAGGCGGAGCTGCGCAAGCTCTGGACCACCCGCACCGCACGCGTCCTGCTCGCCCTGACCGCGGCCGGCACCGCCGCCCTGGTCACGCTGGTGCTGGCCCTGGCCGGCCGGCCCGGGCAGCCGGCGCTCGGCGACGACGCCCTTCGCCAGCTCGTGCTCGTCCCCAACGGGCCGCTCACCCTGGCCGCGCTCATCCTCGGCGTCCTCGGCATGGCCGGGGAGTTCCGCCACGGCACCGCCACCTCGACCTTCCTGGTCACCCCGGTGCGGGGCCGGGTGGTGGCGGCCAAGCTGGCCGCGGCCGCGGCCGCCGGCCTGGCCATGGCCCTGGTGGCCGCGGCCGTCGGCCTGGCCATCGGGCTGCCCTGGCTGCACGCCAAGGGGATCGAGGTCGGCCTCGCCGACCCCGGCCTCGGCCTGCGGGTGGCCGGGCTGGGGGCCGCGGCCGCGCTGTACGCCGTGCTCGGGACCGGGCTCGGCGCCGTGTTCCGCAACCAGTTCGCGGCCCTCGTCGTCGGGCTGCTCTGGCTGCACGGCGTGGAGGCCGTCGTGGTCGGCATGCTGCACCGGCCCGGCCTCGGCCGGTGGCTGCCCGAGGGCGCCGCCACGGCGCTGACCGCCCCTGGTGACGGCACGCTGGCCATGTGGGCCGGCGGCCTGGTGTTCGCCGCCTACGGCCTGGTCCTGGCCCTCCTGGGGGCCCGGCTGGTGGTGCGCCGCGACCTCACCTGAGCGTGGCCCTGGTGGTGCCCGGCCCGACCGTGGTCGTGGTCGCCGCCAGGTCCGGCGTGGTCGTGGTCGTGGCCGGCTCCGTGGTGGTGGTCTGCTCCAGGGTGGTGGTGGTCGGCGCGACCGTGGTGGTCGTCGGCTCCACGGTGCTGACCGGGGCCGGCTGCGGCTCGGTGGTGGTCGGGGCGAGCGACGGCGGGGCGGTGGAGCTCGGCTCGCTGGGCTCCGGGGCGGTCGGCGGGGCCGCCGGCGCAGGGGTGGCCGTGGTCGGGCTCGGGGTGGGCGGCGAGACCGGGGCGACCCCGGACGGCGGCTCCGGCGGCGTGGTGCTGGAGGTGGACGACTCCTCGGGGGCGGTGCCCGACGGCGTCGCCGGGGGCACGAGGCCGGCGGTGGATGCGGCGGCGGTGCTCTCGGTGGGAAGGGCCCGCACCACCGTGGTCGCCGGCGGCGCCGGCGGGACCAGCGCGGCCGAGGCGACCACCGCGGCCAGCACCGCGAAGGTCAGCCCGAACGCGACCAGCATGAGCCTGATGGGCAGGCGGTGCTGGGCGAGATGGCGGGGCGTTCGAGTTCGCATGGGTTGCTACCGGATCGTGGGAGTTTGGCTTGGCCTCCGGATCCTACGGATTGTCCGATCCAAAAGGGAAATCGCGGTGGGTCATCATGGAGCAGGGCAGGCACGAGGAGGCGGGATGGCGCGGGATGACGGGCTGGTCGCGTTGCTGGCCGACCGGGTGGTCGACGTCGAGGCCGGGGAGGTGCGGGCCGGCTGGGTGGTGCTGGTCCGTGGGGAGCGGATCGAGGCCCTGCTCGACCCGGGCCGGCCCCTCCCGGAGGCTGCGGCCCTGGTCGAGCTGCCCGGCCACACCCTGCTGCCGGGGCTGATCGACTGCCACACCCACCTGGTGGGCGAGCTCCAGGGGTCCGGCATCCCGGCGATCGACCGCAGCGCCGCCCAGGAGGCGCTCAGCGGGGTCGCCAACGCCCGCGCCACCGTGCTGGCCGGGTTCACCACCGTCCGCGACGTCGGCACCTTCCGGGCGTTCGTCGACGTGGCCCTGCGCGACGCCATCCGCGACGGCACCGTGGCCGGGCCCCGCATGGCGGTGGCCGGGGCGTACGTGACCGTCCCCGGGGGCGGCGGGGCCATCACCGGCCTGGCCCCCGACGTCGAGCTGCCCCGGGACCTCCGGTTCGGGGAGGCCAGCTCCCCGGCCGAGGTCCGCCAGCGGGTGCGGGCGATCCTGTACGGCGGGGCCGACCTCATCAAGGTGATCGCCACCGGGGCCGTGCTCGCCCCCGGGACCCGGCCCGGCGCCCCCGAGCTTTCCCCCGACGAGCTGGCGGCCGCGGTCGAGGAGGCGGCGGCCAACGGCGCCTTCGTGGCCGCCCACGCCCACGGCCGGCAGGGCATCCTCAACGCCGCCCTGGCCGGGGTCCGCTCGGTCGAGCATGGCTCGCTGCTGGACGACGAGGCGGCCGGCGTGCTCGCCGACCGCGGCGTCTACCTGGTCGCCGACATCTACAACGGCGACTTCATCGCCTCCGAGGGGGCCGCCCAGGGCTGGCCGGCCGAGACCCTGGCCAAGAACGAGGCCACCACGAAGGCCCAGCGCGACGGCTTCGCCATGGCGGTCAAGGCCGGCGTGCGGATCGCCTACGGCACCGACAGCGGCGTCTACCCCCACGGCTGGAACGCCCGCCAGCTCCCCTACATGGTCCGCCACGGGATGACCCCGATGGGCGCCATCCGCTCGGCCACCGTGGTCGCGGCCGAGCTGCTGGGCTGGCAGGACCGGGTCGGCGCCCTGGCCACCGGCCGCTACGCCGACGTGATCGCCGTGCCCGGCGACCCGCTCGACGACCTGGGGCTGCTCGCCGACGTCCCCTTCGTGATGCAGGGCGGCCGGGTGCTCAAGTGGGCCGGCGACAACCCGCGTGCCCCGATGTCGGCCGGAGCGCCATACTTTCCGGCGTGACCTCCGCAACCGCCACCAGCTTCGTCGGCCGGGCCGAGGAGCTCGAGCGCCTGCTCGGCCTGCTCGACCGGGCCGAGCGCGGGCGGCCGGCGGTCGGGCTGATCGCCGGCGACGCCGGCGTCGGCAAGACCCGGCTGCTCGACGAGCTCGCCGCCCGGGCCGAGGGCCGCGGGGTCCGGGTGCTGATCGGCGGCTGCATGGAGGTCGGCGATGTCGGCCTCCCCTACGTGCCGTTCATCGACGCCTTCCGCGACCTGGGCACCCGCCCCGGCGAGACCGAGGTGACCGCGCCGCTGGCCGCGGCCCTGCCCAGCCTGGGCCGGCTGCTGCCCGAGCCGGCCACCGACCACGGCCCGGCGCCGCCACCCGGGGACGGCTTCGAACGCGTCCAGCTGTTCGACGGGGTGCTGTCGCTGCTGGTCCGGCTGTCCGAGCTGGCCCCGCTGCTGCTGGTCATCGAGGACCTGCACTGGGCCGACCGCTCCACCCGCGACCTGCTGGCCTTCCTGATCCGGACCCTGCGCGGCGGCCGGGTCGCCCTGGTGGCCAGCTACCGGTCCGACGAGCTGCACCGCCGCCACCCCCTGCGCCCGCTGCTGGCCGAGCTGGTGCGCGTCCCCGACCTGGAGCGCATCGACCTCGCCCCGTTCGGCCGGAGCGAGCTGGCCGAGCACCTCCAGGCCGTGGCCGGCCACGCCGTCCCGGCGGCGGTGGTCGACCGGATCCTGGCCCGCTCCGAGGGCAACGCGTTCTTCGCCGAGGAGCTGGTCGCGGCCGGCGCCATCCGGGCCGACATCGCCCTGCCCGAGGCCCTGGCCGACGTGCTCCTCGGGCGCATCGAGGCCCTGCCCGAGCTGGCCCAGGAGGTCCTCAAGGTGGCCGCCGTGGCCGGCCGCCGGGTCGGCCACCAGCTGCTGGTGGCGGCCTCCGGCCGGCCCGAGGTCGAGGTCGAGCGGGGCCTGCGCGACGCCATCGCCGGGCAGGTGCTGGTGGCCAGCGCGGCCACCGAGAGCTACAAGTTCCGCCACGCCCTGCTCCAGGAGGCCGTCTACGGCGACCTGCTGCCGGGCGAGCGGACCCGCCTGCACGCCACCTACGCCCGCCTGCTGGCCGAGGCCGACCCCGAGGGCGGCGACGGCTCGGCGGCCGAGCTGGCCTGGCACTGCCTGGCCAGCCACGACCTGCCCGGCGGGCTGGCCGCGCTGGTCCGGGCGGCCGACGACGCCGCCACGGTGTTCGCCCCCAGCGAGGTCTACCGCCACCTCACCCAGGCCCTCGAGCTGTGGAACCGGGTGCCCGACGCCGCCGCCGTGGCCGGGGTCGACCGCATCGAGGTGCTGGTCCGGGCGGCCGAGGCGGCCAGCCACTCGGGCGAGTTCCGGCAGGCCGTCGGGCTGGCCGAGGAGGCCGTGGCCGCCATCGACGAGGACGCCGAGCCGCTGCGGGCGGCGATGGCCTACGAGCGCCTGAGCAGCTACCTGCTCGACGTCGAGCCGGAGCGGGACCTGGCCCGGATCCGCGAGCAGATCCTGGCCGCGTCGGAGCGGGCGGCCGAGCTGGTCCCCGAGGAGCCGCCGACCCCGCTGCGGGCCAGGGTCGCGGCCGGGCTGGCCCGCTCGCTGATCGTGGCCCGCGACTACGAGGAGGCCAGGCGCCGGGGCGACGAGGCGCTGGTCGTGGCCAGGGCCGCCGGCAGCATCGACGACGAGGCCAGGGCCCTGGTCATCGTGTCCATCCTGGAGCTGCGCTTCGGCGACATCGAGACGGCCCGCCTGCTGCTGCGCGACGCCGACCGGGCGGCCGCCGCCGCCCGCAACCGGCCGCTGGAGCTCCAGGCCCGCCACGCCCTGGCCGCCTTCGAGCTCGACCTCGGCAACCTGGCCGCGGCCTGCGCCGCCCTCGACCAGGCGACCGAGCTGGCCGAGCGCAGCGGCCTGGCCTGGAGCGGCTACGGGATCGACAGCCGGGTGCTGCGCTGCATCGCCCACTACGCGGTCGGGAGCTGGGACGAGGCCGAGCGCGTGGCCACCGCGGCCGACGAGCGCCGGCCGGCGGTGTCCGCGGCCGCCCTGTACGTCGAGGTCGGCCGGGGCAGGGCGGCGGCCGTGGACCGGCTGGCCCGCCTGGTCCCCTACCGGAAGGCGGACCAGTACGTGGCCTACCTGGCCGGCGGCTGCGAGGCCGACCTGGCCCGCTGGCAGGGCGACCCCGAACGGTCCAGCCGGCTCGCGCGTGACACCCTGACGACCCAGGAGGAGGCGGGCACGCCCTGGGTGCTGAGCGCCATCTGGCCGGCCGCCCTGGCCCTGGCCGCCGAGGGCGACCTGGCCGAGCGGGCCAGGGCCGCCGGCGACCAGGCGGCCCTCAAGGAGCACCTGGCCATCGGCGAGGACGTGCTGGCCCGGGCCCGGGGGGCGCTCCAGCGGGCCAGGGACCTGGGGCGCCAGGTCGGCCCGGAGGCGCTGGCCTGGCTGGCCAGGGCCGAGGCCGAGTGGGCCCGGGTCGAGGGCCGGCCCGACCCGGGCCGCTGGTCGGCCGCGGCCGACGCCTTCGGCTACGGCTACGTGTACGAGGAGGCCAGGTGCCGCTGGCGCCTGGCCGAGGCCCTGCTGGCCGAGGGCGGCCGCGAGCAGGCGGCCACCCAGGCCATGGCGGCCCACGAGATCGCCGAGCGGCTGGGCGCGGCCCCGCTGCTGGCCGCGCTGGAGGCCCTGGGCCGGCGGGGCCGGCTCGACCTGGGCGTCCAGCCGCCGCCGAGCCCCGACGGGGCCAGCCTCACCCCCCGCGAGCTGGAGGTGCTGCGGCTGGTGGCCGCCGGCCGCTCCAACGGCCAGATCGCCGAGGCCCTGTTCATCAGCCGCAAGACGGCCAGCGTCCACGTCAGCAACATCCTGGCCAAGCTGGGCGTGCACACCCGCACCGAGGCGGCGGCCGCGGCCCACCGCATGGGCCTCGAGTAGGGCGCTCAGGCCGGGGCCGCCCCGAGCCGGCCGAACACCAGGTCGAGCAGGCGGCCGGCGGCGCCGTCGGAGGCCACGGCCTGGCGTTCGCCGGTGTCGCGCCGGGTGACCTCGACCGTGCCCTTGGCCAGGTCGCGGGCGCCGACGGTGACCCGGAACGGGAACCCGATCAGCTCGGCGTCGCGGAACTTCACCCCCGGGCGCTCGTCGCGGTCGTCCACGAGCACGTCGGCGCCGGCGGCGGCCAGCCGGTCGGCGATGGCGTCGGCCACCCTCATGACCTCGGGGTCGCCCGGGTCGAGGGCGACGACGGCCACGGCGAACGGCGCCACCGCGACCGGCCAGACGATCCCGGCGTCGTCGTGGTGGCACTCGACGATGGCGGCCATGGCCCGCTCGATCCCGATCCCGTAGCTGCCCATGATCGGCCTGACCGCGCCGCCGTCGGGGCCGAGCACCGACAGGCCGAGCGCCTCGGCGTACCGGTAGCCGAGCTTGAAGATGTGGCCGACCTCGATGGCCCGCAGCACCTCGAGGGGCCGCCCGCAGACCGGGCAGGGCTCGCCGGCCGCGACCTCGCGCAGGTCGGCCCAGCGATCGACCCGGAGGTCCCGGTCGACGTCGACGCCCCTGAGGTGGACGTCGTCGACGTTGGCGCCGGTGAACAGGTCACGCCGGCCCGACAGGGCCCGGTCGGCCACCACCGGCAGGTCGTGCACGCCGACGGCGCCCAGGCTGCCCGGGGAGGCGCCAAGGGCCTCGCGGACCTCGTCGGGGTGGGCCGGGCGGATGGTGGTGGCGCCGGTGGCGTCGAACAGCTTCTGCTCGACCAGGGCGTGGTCGCCGCGCAGCAGCACCAGGGTCGGCCGGCCGTCGACCAGGTAGACCAGGGTCTTGACCTGGCGGTCGGCGGGCGCGTCGAAGTCCCTGGCCAGGTCCTCGATGGTGCGGGCGCCGGGGGTCGGGAACGGCTCGGGCGCCGGCGGCCCCGGGCCGTCGGCGACCCCGGTCACGGCCGCGGTCGCCTTCTCCACGTTGGCCGCGTACCCGCAGGCCGGGCAGCGGACCACCAGGTCCTCACCGGCCTCCGACGGGCACATGAACTCGACCGACGCGCTCCCGCCCATGCTGCCGCTGGACGCCTGCACCGGGATCGCCGGGATGCCCAGCCGCTCGAAGCTGCGCGCATACGCCTGGTGGTGCAGGTCGAAGGAGCGGTCCAGGCCGTCGGCGTCCAGGTCGAAGCTGTAGGAGTCCTTCATGGTGAACTCCCGCACCCGCAGCAGCCCGCCCTTGGGCCGGGGCTCGTCCCGGAACTTGGTCTGGAACTGGTACCAGCGCTGCGGCAGGTCCCGGTAGGAGCGCAGCTCCAGGGCCAGGGTGGTGACGACCTCCTCGTGGGTCATGCCGAGGGCGATGTCGGCCCCCTTGCGGTCGCGCACCCGGAACAGCTCGTCGCCCATGACCTCCCAGCGGCCGGACCGCCGCCAGATCTCGGCCGGGTGCATCGCCGGCAGGAGGAACTCCTGGGCGCCGATGCGGTCCATCTCCTCGCGGATGACGCCGATGATCCTGGCCCGGACCCGCACCGCCAGCGGCAGCAGCATGTAGTGCCCGGCCATCAGCTGGCGGACGAAGCCGGCCCGGACCAGCAGGCGGTGGCTCGCCGCCTCGGCGTCGGCGGGGTCCTGCCGCAGGGTGGGGACGTAGGCCTGGGACCAGCGCATGAGCGACCGCAGTCTAGTACGGGCGCTCAGCGCAAGCCGCGGAAGAAGGCGCGCACGTCGCCGACCAGGAGCTCGGGTGCCTCCATGGCGGCGAAGTGGCCGCCGCGGTCGAACTCCGACCAGTGCTCGACCTTGTGCTCGGGGTCGAGCACACGCCGCACGAGGCTGCCCTCGCCGAACACCGCGAAGCCGGTCGGTGCCGGTGCGGGCGCTCCCCACTCCCGCACCGCGTGGGCGGCCTCGTAGAGGAACTGCGCCGCGGACGCGCCGCTGCGGGTGAACCAGTAGATGCTGACGTTGGTCAGCAGCTGGTCGCGGTCCACGGCCTCATCCGGCAACTGCATGGCGGGGTCGGTCCACTCCTTGAACTTCTCCACGATCCAGGCCAGCTGCCCCACCGGCGAGTCGGTCAGGCCATAGGCCAGCGTCTGCGGGCGGGAGCCCTGGATCTGCAGGTAGCCCCGGCCGTCCTGGCCGTACTGGCGCAGCCGCCGGAGGCTCGCCGCCTCCGCCTCGGACAGGCCGTCCAGCTCGGCCGGCAGGAAGTCCAGCAGGGCCAGCGCCATCGGATCGGTGATGACGTGCGCGCCGACGACCCGCTCGGGGTCGAGACCGCCCAGGTCGCCGGAGATGCCGGCGCCGATGTCGCCGCCGTGGGCGCCGTAGCGCGGGTAGCCGAGGCGACCCATCAGCTCGACCCAGGCCCTGGCGGTACGACCGGACTCCCAGCCCGCCCGCTGGAGCGGGGTGGAGAAGCCGAAGCCCGGCAGCGACGGCGCCACCACGTGGAAGGCGTCGGCGGGGTCGCCGCCGTGGGCGCGCGGGTCGGTCAGCGGCCCGATGACCTCCAGGAACTCCGCGACCGAGCTGGGGTAGCCGTGGGTGACCAGCAGCGCCAGCGCGTCCGGTTCGGGCGAGCGGACGTGCAGGAAGTGGATGGGCTGGCCGTCGATGGTGGTGATGTGCTGCGGGAACTGGTTGAGCCGGGCCTCCTGGGCGCGCCAGTCGAAGCCGTCGGCCCAGTAGGCGGCCAGCCCCTCGAGGTAGTCGAGGGGCACGCCGCGGGCCCAGCCGACCCCCGGCGGCTCGTCGGGCCAGCGGGTGCGGGCCAGCCGCTCGTGGAGGTCGTCCAGGTCGGCTTGGGGGACGGCGATCCGGAACGGCCGGATCTCCGCCGGGTCAAGGATGGTCGCCTCGGCCACCGTGGCTCCTTTGCATGGGTGCACTGGATGGGCGGGACGGTACCAGCCATTCCGGAAGGATTTGTTCCGCGATAGCTGGCATCCTTGGGAGATGTTGCAGACCTCGGCGCGGCTGCTGCGCCTGCTGTCGCTGCTCCAGGCGCGGACCGCCTGGTCGGGCCGGGAGCTGGCCGAACGGCTCGGGGTGACCGCCAGGACCGTCCGCCACGACGTGGAGCGGCTGCGCAGCCTCGGCTACCCGGTGCAGGCCAGCCCCGGGGTCGGCGGCGGCTACCGGCTGGGCGCGGGCGCGGCGCTGCCGCCGCTGCTGCTGGACGACGAGGAGGCCGTGGCGGTCGCGGTGGGGCTGCGGACCGCCGCCGGCGGCAGCGTGAGCGGCATCCAGGAGACCTCCCTGCGCGCGCTGGCCAAGCTGGAGCAGGTCCTGCCGTCGCGGCTGCGCCACCGGGTCGCCGCCCTCCAGGCCTCGACCGTGGAGGTCCCCGCGCCCGGCCCGACCGTGGACCCCGAGGTGCTCACCGCCGTCGCCGGCGCCTGCCGCGACCACCAGCGGCTGCGGTTCGACTACCGCGACCACGACGGCCTGGCCAGCCTCCGCAGCGTCGAGCCACACCGCCTGGTGCACGACCGCGGCCGCTGGTACCTGGTGGCCTGGGATGTCGACCGTGACGACTGGCGGACCTTCCGCGCCGACCGCATCCGGCCCCGCACCCCGACCGGCCCGCGGTTCGTCCCCCGGGACCCACCCGACGGCGACGTGGTGACCTACCTGCTGCGGGGCGTGGGGTCGGCGATGTGGCGCCACCGGACCCGGGTGCGGGTGCACGCCGCGGCCACCGTGGTCGCCGGGCGGCTGCCGCCCGCGGTGCTGGTGGAGGCCGTCGACGAGCGCACCTGCATCATCGACGTCGGCTCCGACACCCCGCAGATGCTCGCCGCCCACCTGGGGATGCTGGACGTGGACTTCGAGGTCGACGGGCCTCCCGAGCTCGTCGAGCAGCTGGGCACGCTGGCCGACCGGTACCGCCGCGCGATCGCCGGGACGGGTCGGTAGCGCGTCCCCGCTTATCCCCTCCTTATCCCGATGGTTGCAGGCTCAACCGGATCCGGGCCGTCCGCGCCGCCGCGAACAGGGGAGGACCGATGACCTCGAGACTGACCTCCGTACGCCGAGTGCTCGCCCTGCTGGTGCTGGCGGCGGTCGCGGTCCTCCCGGCCACCGCCGGGGCGGCCACCTTCCCCGACACCATCCGCCTGCCCGACGGCTGGCAGCCCGAGGGGATCGCCAGCGGCCGCGGCACCTCCCTGTACGTGGGGTCGATCCCGACCGGGGCCGTGTGGAAGGGCGACGCCCGCACCGGCCGGGGTGACGTGCTGGTCGCCGGCCAGGCGGGCCGCAGCGCCATCGGCATCAAGGTCGACCGGCGCAACCGCCTGTTCGTGGCCGGCGGGGCCACCGGCCAGGCGTTCGTCTACGACGCCCGCACCGGCGCCGACCTGGCCGGCTACCAGCTCGCCCCCGCCGGCGCCGCCACCTTCGTCAACGACGTGGCCGTGACCGCGAAGGCGGCCTGGTTCACCGACTCGCGCATCCAGCAGCTCTACGCCCTGCCGCTCGGCCGCCACGGCCGCCTGCCCTCCCAGCCCGAGGTCCGCACCCTGCCCCTGACCGGCGACCTCGTCTACCAGGAGGGCAACAACCTCAACGGGATCGTCGCCGCCAGGGGCGGCCGGGTGCTGCTGTCGGTCCAGACCAACACCGGCAAGCTGTTCCGGATCGACCCCCGCAGCGGCGTGACCCACGAGGTCGACCTCGGCGGGGCCAGCCTGCTCAACGGCGACGGCATGCTGCTGGCCGGGCGGGTCCTGTTCGTGGTCCAGAACCGGGACAACAAGATCGCCGTGGTGAAGCTGTCCAGGTCGCTCCACCGGGGCCGGGTGGTCGCCACCCTCACCGACCCCGACCTCGACGTGCCGACCACCATCGCCGTCACCGCCGGCCGCCTGTACGCGGTCAACGCCCGCTTCGGCACCACCGACCCGCAGCCCGCCCGCTACGACATCGTCCGCGTCGGCTGAGCCGGTGGGAATCGGGGACGGTCCAGCTGGATTCTCCAGTCGGTGAGGCGAGCAGCGAGCCTCCGCCGGCAAAGGAGCGACCAACGTGACCGTCACCAGGCTGGACGTGCAACGGAGGCCGGCGCCCGCGCCTGGGCGGCCGCAGCGCCCGCAGCGGCCTCGTGAGGCGCCACGGCCCCGTGAAGCGCAGCGGCCTCCCGAGGCACCGCGGCCCCGCGAGGCGGCGGTGGCCCCGGAGGCGCCAGCCAAGCCGCTCAGCCGGACGGCCCGGCGGGCGGCCGCCGAGGACGCCAAGCTGCTGGCCGCCATCCGGGTGCTCCTGTCCAACCCGTCGGTGTTCCCCCGGGTGATCTTCCTGGCCTTCGGGTTCGCGGCCATCACCTCGCTCGGGATCGCCTACACCGAGGCGATCGCGCTGCCCTACGGGCTGCGCTACGCGGTGGTCCCGGCCGCGGCCGTGATGTTCCTGCTCGGCCTGCGCTACCCGGCCTGGGGCAAGCGGGCCCTGGTCGGCCTGGTCGCCGGCATGATCGCCACCGGGATCTACGACTGCCTCCGGGTCGGCCTGGTGTTCGCCGGGCTGTGGGGCGACCCCATCCCCGGCATCGGCCGCATGGCCCTGGCCGACCCCAACGCCGCCCCCTACTGGGGCTACGTGTGGCGCTTCATCGGCAACGGCGGCGGCATGGGGCTGGCCTTCGCCATGCTGCCCTGGCGCAGCGTCCGCCTCGGCATCGCCTACGGCTCCACCATCTGCCTCGGCCTGCTCGCCATCCTCTTCTTCTGGCCGGTGGCCCAGCTGCACTTCTTCCCCCTGACCCCGGTGACCGCGACCGGGGCCATGGCCGGCCACTGGGTGTACGGCGCCGTCCTCGGGTGGCTCACCACCCGCTGGCTGCCACCGGTGGGCCGGCGGCGCCGCCGCCCGGCCCGGGCCCGCCACGACCGGGACGACCGCGGCCAGCCGGAGGTCGGCGCGCGCTCGGCCACCGTGCTGGTCGCCGTGCCCGACCCGGTGGTCGGCGGCCACGGCAAGGTCGCCGCCGGACCCGACCTGGTCCTGCCCGGCGGCCGGCTCTCCTCCGACGAGCTGTACGCGGTCAAGTGCGCCCTGCAGCAGCCCCCGCGGGCCCACGGGTTCGCCTCCGACCAGTGGACCCTGCGCCGGGTGGCCATGGTCGTGGAGCGGGCGACCGGCGTCCGGGGCTGGCAGCCGGCCGAGCTGACGGCCATGCTCGAGACCCTCGGGCTTGACCTGCACCTGCGCGAGCAGCGCCGCGACCAGCGCGTGGCCAGGGCCCGGGTCTCCTAGCAACCGGCGCCCGGCGCCCCTGTCGCCGCCGATAGGATGGCGGCCATGGACTCGGAGGCGCTCGGGGCGGCCGACCTGGCCGGGCTCGCGGAGGTGACCGAGGCCGAGATCGGCCGCATGGTCGACCTCGGGATCCTGGTCCCCCGGGAGGGGCCGGCCCCGTTCCGGGCCACCGATACGCAGAAGGTCCGCCTGGCCACGGCCTGCGAGCGGGCCGGCCTGCCGATGGACGCGATCGCCGAGGTCATCCGGGCCGGGCGGCTGTCGTTCGCCTTCATGGAGGCCACCGCCTACCACCGCTTCGCGCTCCCCTCGACCCGGACCTTCCGCCAGGTGAGCCGGGACACCGGGATGCCCCTGGAGACGCTGCGGGGGACCCTGGAGTCGATGGGGTTCACCTGGACGTCGGCGGACGAGACGATCCGCGAGGACGAGCTCGAGGTGCTCCCGCTCATCCGGCTGGCCATCTCCAGCGGGCTGCTCGACCAGGCCTGGGTGACCAGGGTCGGCCGGGCCTATGCCGAGGGCATGCGCCTGGCCGCCAAGGTCGAGAACGAGGCCTACGGGGCCCGGTTCGAGGAGCCGGTGCTGGCGTCCGGGCTCGGCCAGCGCCAGGCCATGGAGCGGGCTTCGGAGATCGCGGGCGAGTTCATCCCCCTGGCCGACCGGGCCCTCATGGCCGTCTACCGCCGCCAGCAGGAGCTGATCTGGACCGAGCACCAGGTCGAGAACATCGAGGCCGCCCTCGAGGAGGCGGGCGCCATCCCCCGGCCGGAGCGGGTCCCGGCGATGTGCTTCCTCGACCTGGCCGGCTACACCCGGCTCACCGAGGAGCGCGGCGACCAGGCGGCCGCCGAGCTGGCCACCACCCTGGCCGTGCTGGTCGAGCGCCTGGCCCGGGTGCAGGGGGGCACGCCGGTGAAGTGGCTCGGCGACGGCGTGATGCTGCACTTCCGCGAGCCGGCCGGGGCGGTGGTGTCGGCCCTCGACATGGTCCGCCGGGTCCCCGAGGCCGGCCTGCCGCAGGCCCACGTCGGGGTGGCCGCCGGTCCGGTGGTGGTCCAGGGCGGCGACTACTTCGGCCGCACCGTCAACCTGGCCTCCAGGCTGTCCGCCCGCGCCCAGGCCGGCCAGGTCCTGGTCACCGGCGCGGTCGCCGAGGCGCCGGCCCCCGACGGCGTCGTCTTCAACGACCTGGGCGCCCTCCGGCTCAAGGGCTTCTCGGCCCCGGTCCGGGTCCTGGAGGCCCGCTGGGCCTGACCTCAGCCGCAGGCCCGCTCGAGGTAGGGATACGGGTTGACCGGGCCGCCGGCCAGGTGGACCTCGAAATGGGTGTGGGGGGCGGTGTAGCGGGCGTTGCCGGTCTGGCCGTTGTAGGCGACCAGCTGGCCGGCCCGGACCCGGGTGCCGGTGGAGACGGCGTAGCCGGAGAGGTGGGCGTAGAAGTACTCGGCGCCGTTGTCGCCCTGCAGGTAGAGCTGGATGCCGCCGTTGGTGCTGCTCGACTCCCGGCTGACCACGCCGTCGACGAAGGCGAAGACCCTGGCCCCGTGGGGGGCCATCACGTCGGTGCCCTGGTGCCGGCGGCCGCCCGAGCGGGCGGCGCCCCAGCTGTCGACGAAGGAGTAGGGGCGCTCGAGGATGCAGGCCGTCCCCGAGACGTCGACGGGCCCGCCGCCCGAGGGCGGGGCCGGGGCCGGGGTGACCTTGGCGGCCGCCCGGCGGCGCTGCTCCAGGCGGGCCAGGCGCGCCTCCAGGGCCCGCGCCTCCTCCAGCCCCGACGCCAGCCGCCCGACCGCCGCCCGGGCCTGGTCCCGCAGGGCCCTGGCCCGCTCGTGGCCCCTGGTGACCCGGCCCAGGACCGACCGGTAGGCGTCGCCGGCCACCTGGGCGTCCTCGATCAGCTGGGCGTGGCGCGACACCAGCACGGTGGCCAGCTCCACCCGGCCCGGCACCTGGGCCGGGTCGCGGTCCAGCAGGGCGTCGGCGATGGCCAGGCCGCCGGAGCGGTACATGGCCGCGGCCTGGCCGGCCAGGG
>Ga0307296_10000433_pt1 | contig 19761 bp, 17 predicted proteins | sample ER_DNA_153_FD_194467 | JGI IMG/M metagenome (GOLD analysis project Ga0307296, IMG submission 194467) | Bulk soil microbial communities from the East River watershed near Crested Butte, Colorado, United States - ER_DNA_153 | ecosystem: Environmental > Terrestrial > Soil > Floodplain | place... | reverse complement strand
ACATCGACGCGAATCGGCCGATGTTTCCGGCGGCGGCTCCCCGCCAACCGTAGATCGACTGGTGCGGATCGCCGACCGCCGTGACCGGATGCCCCCGACCGAACAGACCCGCCAGCAACGTGACCTGAGCGTGCCCGGTGTCCTGATACTCGTCGAGCAGCACCGCCGAGTACCGCGAACGCTCTGCGATCGCGACGTCAGGCACCTCCGCGAGCGCTGCCGCCAATGCCATCTGGTCGCCGTAGTCAACGCCGCCGAGCTCACGCTTGGCGCTCTCGAACGCACGCACCAACGGGACGAGCGCCAGACGATCGCGCTGAGCCTTGACGTACCCGGCGGTCGCCTTCGGCGTGGCCGACCGAGCGGATCCCGACGGCAAGCGGTCCCAGTCGGCCAGCGCGGTGGAAGCGAACCCGACGACGTCGTCGGGAGTAACGAGGTGATCGGCCAGTTGATCCGCGAGGCCCAAGACGTACTGGGTCACGGACGCCAGCGCCCCGATGTCGACGGGCAGCTCGCCACCGTAACGGCGCACGACCGAATCCGCGAGCTGCCACCGCACCGCTTGCGACAGCAGCCGAGGACTCGGCTCTCGGCCCAGCCGCAGCGCGTGTTCGCCGACCAGCCGCCCGGCATACGCGGAGTACGTCAACACGGTCGGCTCGCCGGCCAGCAGCTGGGCCAGATAGCCGGTGTCATCGTGGGCCGTTTGCTCGACGATCGCCCGCCACTGGGCAAGTCGGTGGCGTACGCGTCCGGCCAGCTCAGCCGCCGCCTTTCGCGTGAAGGTGAGCCCCAACACCTGGTCCGGCGCCACCATCCGGTTGGCAATCAACCAGACGACCCGCGCGGCCATGGTCTCGGTCTTGCCAGACCCGGCCCCGGCGATGACGACGCACGGCGCGAGCGGCGCCTGGATCACCGCCACCTGCTCATCGGTAGGAGCCGGCGAACCGAACAGCTCCGCCAACTGGCGAGCCGAGATGGTCATCGGGTCACCGGTCGGCCTTCGTCCATCAACGGACAGCTCGTCTTCACGTCGCAGTTGCCGCAGTAGGAGTTCTCTATCGCGCGGAACCGCCCCCCACGCATGGCGCCCGCGACGTATGCGACCTGCCGGGCGATCCACAGCGGATCGTCCTGCTCCCCGAGCGGCGGTTGCTGCTGGTCCTCGTAGTTCTTGACGTCGCGGCCGAGCTGTACCAGCCGAGCACCGCCTGTCTCCTCGCCCGCGGCCACGCCCGCGAAGCCACGATGCTGAACCGCGAGCTGATAGCCGCCAAGTTGTGGATGGACGGCGAGTTCCTCGGCGGTCGGCTTGGACTTTCCGGTCTTCAGGTCGACGACGACGGGCCGGCCGGCTCGATCACTTTCCAGCCGGTCCACCCGGCCGCGCAGCCGCGCGTCACCGACCACGACGTCGAAGTCCTGTTCCACGGCGATCATGCTGAGGCTCGCTCGGGTGTCGCGCAGCCAGGCGACAAGTTTCGCGAGCATCGTTCTCGCCCGCAGGCGCTGATGCTCAGCGAGCCATCGGGCACCGAAGTCCAGCCGGGACCAACGGGCGTCAAGCAAGGCCTCGAGCTCGGCAAGGTCGGCGTCATCGGTCGCGGCCGCCGAGACCTCGTGGATCAATGTCCCTAACGTCTCCCGGATCTGGTCACCCTCGCGCGCACCAAGCTGCTCCAGCAGCGCCCGCAACTCGCACCGCAGGAAGGACTCGATACGTGACGGGCTGATCGGAACCGGAGCGGCCGGGTCAGCGACCGGCCCGTCGTCCGACAGGGCGGCCAGCCCCCACCAGTCGTCTGGGTGCGCACCCGACACACCGGCTGCGGCCAATCGTGCCAACTCCGCGGCGGCGTCGGCGCGCTCCGCTGCCTCGAGCGTGTGGTCACACACGGCCGCGCGCAACTCAGCGACGAGGCCGGGTAGATGCATGCCCCGACCCGAGGTGGCGAGCGGACGCGGCCCGTCCAGCGGATCCAGCTCGTCGAGGAATCGCGAGGGCTGCTCCTCCTCGCCCGACACGGCCGTCACCAACAGGCGGCGACGCGCCCGAGTGACCGCTACGTAGAACAGTCGCCGTTCCTCGGCCAGTTGGGGGGCGACGGTCGACACGCCGGCCCCGTCCCGGCCGGCGAGGACATCCACGAGCACATCCGAACCGAGCAACGAGCCCCGGCGGCGCAGGTCCGGCCAGCTGCCCTCCTGCACTCCGGCGACACACACCAAATCCCATTCCAGGCCCTTGCTGGAGTGCGCGGTTAGTACCCGCACCGCCTCAGGACCGCCACTCGCTGGGCTGGACCACTCGCCCGGAACCTGCTGCGCCATCAGATGTTCGTAGAAGTCCCGCGGTGACGCGGCGGGCAGCCGATCCGTGAACCTCGCCGTGGCGTCGAACAAGTCCACCACGGCATCGAGGTCTCGGTCAGCGGCCGCGCCCGTCGAACCGCCAGCGCGACTGTCCGCCTCCCAACGCCAGACCAACCCGCTCGCGTCCCACAGCGCCCAGAGCAGATCCTCGGCACTGCCTCCGGCTTCCATCGCGACGCGGCCCGCCGCCAGGACCCTTGCCAACCGTTGAACCGGCCTGCGGACGTGCTCGGCCAGGACGGTCGCGCCCGACAGATCCCATACGGCGCCGGCGACCACGTCGTCGTTCGGCTGCTGGCCGGCTCGCGCCAGCCGGTGCAGCTCGTGTCGCAGCCGCCGCAGCTGTAGGGCGTCCGCACCGCCGATCGGGCCGAGTAGCAGAGCCTCCGCGGCGTCGTCGTGCAGGTCGTCCGGGTGCAGTACGGCATGGAAAGCGGCGAGCAGGTGGGCGACGGCCGGCTGCTCAGCAAGGGGTACATCGGGGCTAGCCACCGCCACCGGCACCCCGGCGGCGATCATGGCCCGGCGCAGCACGGCCAGGGTCGTTCGGGTGGAGCGGACCAGCACGGCCATCCGCGACCATGCCAGGCCATCCTCGAGGTGCGCGCGCCGCAGCGCCTCGGCCACATACGCGGCCTCTTCGGCGGCCGTACGGAGCACGGCGACGAACACTGCGCCGGGTGGTAACCCGGGCGCGGCGGAAGTCTCCCGCTGTCGAGCCGGGCCCGGAAGCCGGGCCGCGATACGGCGGGTGGCGGCCAGCAGGGCTGATCCGGAGCGGCGGGATGTCGGCAGCATCACCACGGGCACGTCACACTCACCGCCGAATCGAGCCGGCATCTCGCGCACTGCGGACGCGTCCGCGCCGCGGAAGGCATAGATGGACTGGTCCGGATCGCCTACTACGACGATTTCGTCGGCACCCTCCGCAACCAGACCAAGCAGGTCGGTCTGCGCGGGATCGGTGTCCTGGTATTCGTCGACGAGGATCCGGCGACGGCGGCGGCGCTCGTGCGACAGCAAGGTCGGATCCGTACGCAAGACATCGACAGCCGCCTGAATGAGCTCAGCTGGATCCCACGCCCCGGGACGAGCGAGCGCGGTCACGTCCAGGTACTGCTGCAGGAACGATCCGGCGGCGACCCAGTCCGGACGACGCTGCCGGCGACCGAGTTCGGCCAGCTGCGGTCCGGTCAGCCCGCGCTCGACCGCGCGGAGCAGGAGGTCACGCAACTCCGCGGCGAAGCCGCGGGTCCGCAACGCTGGCCGGAGCTCCACCGGCCAGGAGTGGCTGCCGCGTTCCAGGTCACCGTCGATCAGCTCGCGCAGCACGAGGTCCTGCTCGGGGCCGGACAGCAACCGGGGCGCGGGTGCCCCTCCATCCACCGCGGCCATCCGGAGTATTCCGAAGGCGTAGGAATGGAATGTGCGAGCGATCGGCTCCCGGACGGTGCCGCCGAGCCGCGCGGTGACCCGGGCTCGCAGCTCGGCCGCAGCCCGCCGGCTGAACGTCAACATCAGCAACTGCTCGACGGGTATGCCGGCTCGAACCCGCGCGACGGCTGCCTCGACGAGCGTGGTCGTCTTGCCGGTTCCCGGTCCCGCGAGCACGAGCAGCGGACCGCCCCGGTGCTCGACAACGAGACGCTGGCCCGCGTCCAGCTCGGGTGGCCGCCGCGGCGGCGCAGGCGGCGACCGGACCAGCCGGTAGCGGGGGACGTCCACGCCGACATCCCAGCATGTCGCCACGACAGTTTTCGCACCCGCCTGCCGAATGATCAAGAACGGAACATTTGGGCTAGGTACGGGTTACCCCCCGTCCCATCGGTAGCGCGCGAGATCGATTCGGTCGCCTACGAAACGCACGCCCTCGCTGAGCAGCCGCTGGCGCTGTTCGGCATATAGGCGATCGGCGCAGCGACCGTCTGCGCGGACGACCCGGTGCCAAGGCACCGTTCCGCCGTCGAACGAGAGCACCCGACCTACCTGCCGCGGCGCACGAGTCCCGACGTATTCGGCGACATCGCCGTAAGTCATGACTCGACCGGCCGGGATCGACTCGACGCAGCGCAGGATGCGCTGGGCGAGCGAATCCGGTGCTGCCGGGTCGCTCAGCGCGGCTGCCGTCCGGTGAGCGCGACGAGCTGGGCCTCGGAGCTCGCACCGTCGTCGACGGGTACCGCCGGGCCGAACGCGCCGGTCGCGGCGAGGTCACCGAACCCCTTCACGATCCCGAGGACGTAGACCACCTGATCTTCGGGAAGCGGATCCAGCACGCCGATTGCTATGCCCAGATCCCATGAGTGCACGGTGACATCGATCAACATCTCGTCGAGGTACGCGGGAACCGGAGTCGGGCCCCGGGACAGCGCGACCATGCGGTCCATGGCCCCTGGCTCCGTCCAGGCCGTGGCGGCGTTCGTGGAGGCGGTTCTCCACAGGGAGACCCGATCGCCGCCGGCGCTCGTCTTCGCGCCTTCGACGATCTCGTTCGCTGCCTCGAGCCCATGACCACCCAGCAACGGTGCCACCCAGAGGCTCTCGTCGATCACATGATCAGCGAGTGTCGCCACGGTCCACTCCGTGCACGGCGTTGACCCGTTCCACTGGTCTTTCCCGACACGATCGAGCCGGTCGCCGAACTCACGCAGGCCTTGCAACATCAACGCGACAGGATCAGCCATTTCGCAGTCATACCCTGCGAAGTGCTGCGCCGGTAGCCCCTATCAGTACGAGGGCAGGCTGGGATCGACCTGATTCACCCAGGCGGTGACACCGCCCTGCACGTGCACCGCATCTCGGAAGCCGGCCGCCTTGACCGCGGCCAACGTCTCGGCCGAGCGCACGCCACTCTTGCAATACATGACGATCTGCTTGTCCTGCGGAAGCATGGCGAGTGCGTCGCCACGCAGGATCTCGTCCTTGGGGACGAGCGTCGCGCCCGGAATCCGCACGATCTCCCACTCGGCCGGCTCGCGAACATCTACGAGGAAGATCGGCTTGTCGGCGTCGATGAGGTCCCTCAGCTCCGACGCGGTGATGGTGGATCCAATGGCGGCCTGCTGCGCCTCCTCGCTCACGACGCCGCAGAATTCCTCGTAGTCGATGAGTTCCGTCACCGTTGGGTGCTCTCCGCATACCGCGCAGTTCGGATCCTTGCGCACGGTGATCTTGCGGTACTCCGTCTCCAGCGCGTCATACACCATGAGTGAGCCGACGAGCGGCCGGCCGATTCCGGTGATCAGCTTGATTGCTTCGTTGACCTGAATGGAACCGATCGACGCGCACAGCACACCGAGGACACCGCCCTCAGCGCACGAGGGCACCATGCCGGGTGGGGGCGGCTCGGGGTACAGGCATCGGTAGCACGGGCCTTGATCGGCCCAGAACACCGACGCTTGGCCGTCGAATCGGTAGATCGACCCCCACACATACGGCTTGTGCAACAGGACGCAGGCGTCGTTGACCAAGTACCGCGTCGCGAAGTTGTCGGTGCCGTCGACGATGAGGTCGTACTGAGCAAACAGGTCCATCGCGTTCGAGGAGTCCAGCCGCTCTTCGTGGAGATTCACGGTGACGAAGGGGTTGATCTCCCGCACCGAATCCCGAGCCGACAGAGCCTTCGATCGGCCGACGTCACTTTGACCGTGGATGATCTGACGCTGCAGGTTCGACTCGTCGACCACGTCGAATTCGACGATGCCCAAGGTGCCCACGCCGGCCGCGGCGAGGTACATGAGCGCGGGCGATCCGAGCCCGCCGGCGCCGACGCATAGCACCTTTGCGTTCTTGAGCCGCTTCTGCCCGGCCATGGCAACGTCTGGAATGATCAAGTGACGGCTGTATCGGCGAACCTCGTCCACGGAGAGGGACTCGGCCGGCTCCACGAGCGCTGGCAGCGACACGACGGGTGGTTCCTTTCGGCGGGTATTTAACCTTGGAATAACCCCGATCATCCCAGCGTCATTCCGGGTCTGGCGACCGCAGGGTGCGGTCGATCAGGTGCCGGCTTGCTCGACGCCAGGGGCATCCGAGGCGCCCGGCGGGTGGGGCCACGGGTTGGCCTGACAGGTCTTGCCGTTCGCCGCTTTGAGGCTGATGGTCTGCTGCATCATCACCGGTGCGAGCCCGTTCTTGAGGCAGGCGTGAGCGTGACTGTGTCCAAGGGCATGCCCGGACTCGTGGTTGACCATGTACACGTGGTAAACGGCGATATCGCCGAGATAGGCCATATCGCCGCGAATCCAGCGGGCGACGTTCAGCACGACTCGCTGGTCATGGGTCGGGGCATAGCAGGAAGTTTCGATCTTCAGCTCGTACCCGCACAGGGCCCGCACGGTCATGGCCGAGGTCAGCGTGATGTGAAAGTCCGCTGGACCGCCGTCGACGCGCTGCAGTGCCGCCCCGCTGCCGTTTCCGGTCCAGCCATACGGGTTGTTCAACGCGCCCTGCACGGTCGCCGCGAAGGTGGCTGGATTGACACCGGTCACGCCGTCCTCGATGTCGATCGTGTAGCGGTGCAGGGTGCCATGCCCGACGACCGGACCCGTGCCAGGGACCACATGGAAGGTGCCTTTGCCCTGCTTGGCGTAAGGCGCACCCGGAGGTAGGGCGTCGGAGGCAAGCACTTCGTGTTGCCCGGCCGAGCCGGCCTTGTCCGGCATGAGCGGGGTGTCGGTCCGTGCCGCCGGCGGTTTTGCCGCGACTGTTTGCCCGGCGCCCGGAGCTGACGCAGCCGAAGCGGGGTGGGGCGGGCCGCCCGGCTCATTCATCCTCATGAGGGCGACGATCGTGATGACAACCAGCAGCGGTAGCGCGTAGGCGCGCCACCCGTAGTCGCCCACGAAAGCGCGCAGGCGACCCGGCGAGCGACGGCGGGGCGGGCCCGCCTCGTAGGAGCTGGGGGGATTCCGGATAGGACGACCGGCACCGGCTACGTCCGGCCGATCGTCGCGTGGCATGGTCGCCAGGCGTGATCGGGTCGATTCCGGCACCGACAAAGCCTCCCACAACCGGTCGAGCCTGGCGTTATCGTGTCCGCGGGCGCGCCGCCATGTCACGGCCGGGTGCCGAGCGCCTCAGGTGCGTCGTCGAGAAGGGCTAGCACCGCGCGAGCGACCGTCCGCGGCTGTTCCATCTGGGCGACGTGTCCCACATCGCGGATCACGAGCAGCCGCGCGCCCGGAATGACCGTCGCCGTGCGTGCGGCGCGACTGACGTTCACCAACCGATCGCGATCACCCCAGATCACGAGCGTCGGCGCCTTGATCGCGCCCATACGCGCCCACATGCGGCTGGCACCCGGCGCGAGATAGGAGGCCACGAGTCCTCGCAAGGACCGTACGAGAGCGTCGCTCGCCCACCCCAACCGAGCGCGGTAACGGATCTCGGCTACCGCTTCGGCCAGGCGTTCAGGCGGCACGGACGTGGGGTCCGCGAGACATAGCCGAAGCATCCGGCGCACACGGGTCTCGGGGCTCGCCTGCTCGAGCCGCCGGAGTACTGCGGGGCCCAGGCCGGGAAGCATCATGAGCGACAACACCGGGTCCTGACGCCGCATCCGCGGCCGAAGATCCGGCACCGCGGGGGAAACGAGCGTCAGGGTCCGCACCAGGTCCGGCCGGCTTGCAGCGACGACGATGGCGATGGCGCCACCCATCGAGTTGCCAAACAGGTGTACTGGGCCGCGCCCGAGATGCTCCAAGTACTCGGTCACGGCCCGAACGTGTGAGCGCAGTGAATAGTCGTCGTCAGGCGGTGGGAACGACCGGCCGAAGCCGGGTAAGTCCAGTGCCACACCGGCGAGCCGTGGCGATAACAACCCGGCCAGATCGGTCCAGTTCGTCGACGACCCTCCCAGCCCGTGGACGTAAAGGGCCGGCTCGGCATCAGGGCCGCCCGGAGTGGCCCGTACGAACAGCTCGTATCGGCCCACCGAAACCGACGCGCCGGGCCACGGCGGAAGGATCCGATCCTCGGCTGTCAATGGGGTATCGGCCAACCGCGCGGTCCGCACCGGTGCCTCGGTGAGGCGAACTCTCGACGCACGGTTCGGACCGAGCATGACAGCCGACTCTACGGCGACTCCCGCAGTGAGCACTGAGCCCGACACCGGCATCGGAGATCACCGGTGATCTAGCGGTGACCCGGACCGGCCAACGGCTCTACGCCGAGCGGCGCCGAGCCGTTGCCTTGCGAGCTGAGGTGCCTGACTTCGCCGCGGTCGCCTTGGCTGGGGCCTTCTTGGCTGGTGCCTTCTTGGCCGCAGTCTTGCTTGCCGGCGCCTTTTTGGCCGACGCCTTCTTCGCGGGTGCGGTCTTGGCCGATGCTTTGGCCGTAGTGGTCTTGGCGGGCTCCGTCTTGGCCGGCGTTGTCGCGGTCTCGCCGCGACTGCGCTTCGCGGCCTCAACCGAGGCACGTAGCGCCGCCATCAGATCGACGACATTTCCGGCCGCGGGCTCGGCCTGAGGTGTCTCGATCACCTCACGCCCTTCGATCTTGGCGTCGATCACTTGCTGCAGTGCTTCCCGGTAATCGTCGCTGTAAGCGTCGGGATCGAAATCGCCCGCCATGCTCGCGACAAGAGACTCCGCCATCGCGCGCTCTTGCGGTCGCAGATCGACATTCTCGTCCAGGAAGGCAAACGCGGCTTCCCGCACCTCGTCCGGCCAGATCATCGTCTCCAGCACGATCACACCGTCGCGCACCCGCAGCGTCGCGAGCTGCTCCCGGTTTCGGATTGCCACCTTGACCAATCCGTACATGCCGCTTTCGTCGAGCGCCTCGCGCAACAGCAGATAGGGCTTGACCGCCTGGTTTTCCGGTTCCAGGTAGTAGCTTCGCGCGAAGTAGATCGGGTCCACCTGTTCTGCGGGTACGAATTGCAAGACGTCGACGACCCGCGTGGAGGGCAGCGGGAGGTCGGCGAGATCCTCGTCCGTGAGGACGATCGTGTCCCCGCTGGGCAGCGAATAGCCTTTTGCGATATCGCTGTAGGCGACTTCCTCACCGTCGGCCTCGGCTACTCGCCGGTACCGAATGCGAGACCCGTCACTGCGCCGCACCTGATGGAAGCTGATGTCACGCTCCTCGGTGGCGCTGAACATCTTGACCCCGATGCTCACCAGGCCGAAGGAAACCGCGCCCTTCCAGATCGCTCGCATTGCATCACCGTCCTGTCAACGCGGCCACGGACCCTCATCATCGCCTGTTTCGGCGCGATTTGCCGCTCATTAGGTGCGAACAGGGCAGGATTGGGCCCGTGGAACCCATGCTCGCGACGCCGGTCGAGGCCTTGCCGAGCGGGTCAGGATGGCGCTACGAGTTCAAATGGGACGGCGTTCGGGCGCTCATCGAGGTCAATGCAGGTGTCGTGCGCATCCGCAGCCGCCGAGGCAACGAGGTCACCATCGCTTATCCGGAGCTGGCCAGCCTTGGGGCTGGGATCGACGATGCCCTCGTTGACGGCGAGATCGTCGCCTTCGATAACGGCCGACCGTCGTTCGGCCTTTTGCAGACCCGCATGCATGTCCGGGTCAGAGCTCAGGCGAGCCGGCTGGCGGCGACGACCCCGGTCACCTTCATCGCCTTCGACCTGCTACGGCTCTACGGCGTCAACCTCGTCGAGCGCCCATTGTCGGAACGGCGGGCGACGCTCGAGCGGATGGTGGACGACCACCCGAACTGGACGCTGAGCCCGCTGTTCGATGACGGTCCCGCCACCGAATCGGCTGCGAGGGAGCACGGTCTGGAAGGAGTGGTGGCCAAGCGCGACGCGAGCAAGTACCGAGCTGGAACTCGCGGATCCGAGTGGCTGAAGATCCGTTTCCTGCACCGCGACGAGTTCGTCGTCGTCGGCTGGGAGGCCGATCGCGACCGCCCCGACACGCTCAGCTCGCTGCTTGTCGGCTACTACGACGGCACCGAGCTGACATTCGCCGGCAAGGTCGGCAGCGGCCTGACCCAACGGACGGCCGGCCAGCTCCGCAACACGCTGGTCCGTGCTCCCAGCTGCCGGCTCGCGACGCTGCCCGAGGCGTCGCCGGGTCGGATCGTCACCTGGGTTGAGCCGACCGTCGTCGTTGAGGTCAGCTATACCGAATGGGCGGCCGACGGCCGGTTGCGGCAGCCCGTGTTCGCCGGTCTACGACCGGACAAACGACCAACGGAGGTGCACCGCGATGGCTGAGCGGGTTTCGGTAAAAATCGAGAATCGCCAGTTATCCCTGTCGAATCTCGACAAGGTGCTCTACCCCGTGACCGGCTTCACCAAGGGTGAGCTCATCGATTACTACACCAGGATCGCGCCCGTGCTTTTGCCGCATCTTGCCGACCGCCCGTTGACGATCAAACGATATCCGAATGGGGTGGACAAGCCTTTCTTTTTCGAGAAGAACGCCGCACGTGGCACTCCGGACTGGGTGCGCACCGAATCGCTTCCGGTGCCGGGTTCGACGATGGACCGCGAGCGCATCGACTTCATCGTCGTCGAGGAGTTAGCCACCCTGGTGTGGTTGGCCAACTTAGCCGCGATCGAACTACACGTGCCGCAGTGGCGCCTGCCCAAGCGGGGGAAGGCGCCGCGCACGGACATCATCGTATTCGACCTCGACCCGGGACCGCCGGCGGACATCACCCAATGCTGCGAGGTTGCCCTGTTGCTCAGAGACATTCTCACGTCCGACGGCCTGGATCCAGTCGCGAAGACCTCGGGCAACAAGGGCATGCAAGTGAGCGCCGCGGTGTCGGTCCGCGACCCCGAACGGACATCTGCCTATGCACAGGCCGCGGCCCGCAGGTTGGAGCACGCGCACTCAAAGCTTGTCGTCTCTCGGATGGCGAAGAACCTGCGCGCCCGCAAGGTGTTTGTCGATTGGAGCCAGAACCATCCGGCCAAGACGACAGTATCGCCGTACTCGCTGCGAGCGCGCGAACGCCCGACAGTGTCGACGCCGCTCAGTTGGGAGGAAGTCGAGGCTGGACCCCCGTTGTCCTTCACGGCCGGCGACGTGCTACTTCGTGTCGAGGACGATGGCGATCTGTTCGCACCGACCCTTGACGACACCGCCCGTAGCGTGCTCCCGAAGCGCGACGTTACCGATGAGTAGGCTTCGGACGAAGGAAGCGGCACGACCTGTGGAGGACCGTCGGGATGACTACAGCTGTCGATGCCGGCCGCGGAGGCCGGCTGCCGCGTGTCGCGCGGCGTAGACAGTTGCTCGCCGCCGCCCAAGAGGTCTTCGTCGCCCAGGGCTACCACGGCGCCGCGATGGACGACATCGCCGAACGGGCCGGCGTATCGAAACCCGTGTTGTACCAGCATTTCCCCGGCAAGCTCGAGCTGTACCTCGCGCTGATCGACGCTCATACGGACGCGCTGGTCGTAACGATTAAGAATGCGCTGGCCGCCACTGACGACAACCAGGAGCGGGTGCACGGAGTTCTTGCCGCCTACTTCGACTTCGTCGATGGGGCGACAGACAGTGGCCCGGGCGCCTTTCGCCTTATCTTCGAGACCGATCTCGGCAACGAGCCCGCGGTGCGCGAGCGAGTCGAACGTGCCGACCGGGCGATCATGCGCGCCGTGTCCGACACAGTCTCCGCGGACACCGGGCTGTCCCGGCCGCAGGCGGAACTCCTGGCGGTGGCGTTGACCGGGGCCGCGCAAGTGGCCGCCCGGTGGTGGCTCGACAATGATCGCCCGGTGTCCCGCGATGTTGCCGTGAGTCTGATCGCATCCCTGCAATGGCGGGGCATTTCGAATTTCCCGCTCCATGGAGGCGGGGACGGCGGCTGACCGCAGGCCGCCATTTCCTTCCCGTCGTCCGTAGGACAACGCGTTCGCTCACGGCGCAGCCACCGGCCACTAGATCGGCACATGACCTCGGCTAGCGTGGAAACGTTGGCGTCGAGTGACCAGCTGGAGGTCGTCGGGTGGAGGTCAAGATCGGCGTGCTGCACACGCCGCGCGAGATCGTGATGGAGACCGCGCTGACCCCCGAAGAGGTCGAATCGACGGTGACGGCAGCGCTGAAGAGCGTCGACGGCGCGCTCAGCCTGACCGACGAGCGCGGTCGGAAGGTCATCGTTCCGGCAAATCTCGTCGCTTACGTCGAGATCGCACAGGCCGACGCCCGCCGCGTCGGATTCGTCGCGGGCTAGCCGGACAGGCCCAGTTCCCGCATTCGGTCGGCATGCCGATCGGTGATCCGTGAGATCAAGGCGGCGACCCCGAGTAAATCCCCGGTGCCGGCGACGAGCAACTCCGTGAGCGCGTCCCGCTCGGCCAGCACATGCTGGGTCTGACTGATGGCCTCCCCTACGAGCCGACGACCCCACAACGAGAGTCGACCCGCGAGCGCTGGTTCGCTGGCGATGGCAGCTCGTACCTCGCGGACTGCAAAGGCTGAGCTGCCGGAGTCGGCCAGCACCTCGAGAATCAGCGCGCGGGTGGATGGATCTACGAACTCGGCTATCTCCCGATAGAAATCCGCCGCGAGACCATCGCCGACATACGCCTTGACCAGCCCCTCGAGCCACGTCGACGGTGACGTCATCGCATGGAAGCCGTCGAGGGCCGGAACGAAAGGCGCCATCGCCTCTTCGGGAATGGCTCCGAGGTCGATGATCCGGTCGGCGAGCAGCCGGTAATGGCCGATCTCGACTGCGGCCATCCCACAGAGCGCCGCCCGGCCGGAGAGCGTTGGAGCCATGCGAGCGTCCTCGGCGAGCCGGTCGAAGGCCGTGAGCTCGCCGTAGGCGAGCGCGCCGAGCAGATCGATCAGCGCGGTGTCGTCGGGCACGGCGGCAGAGTATCCCGAACTCATCGTTAGACTGGGTCCAAGTCGCCGTAGCCCCGGCGCGCCGGCGGTCACGTCGTGTCGACCGCGTCTCGTCCCGGCCCGGCGGCGTGAGCCGATCCATCGATGTCAGTGATGTCAGCTCGGCCACCCGGGTAGCCGGCGGACCCGAGCTGGCCGGCGCACCGGCCGAACGGATTCTGGGGACCCGATGAACGAGAGCACCGCGGAAGGCCCGGCCCCGCCTGAACGTGACCCCGACGCGCCCGCCGAACCACTGGCTCCGCGGGCTCCAGTACGTCAAGACAGTCCAGCGTTCGCGGACTTTGCGGTACGACCGGAGATCGTCGCGGCGCTTGCCGCCGCCGGCATCGTGCGTACCTTCGCGATCCAGGAGATGACGCTCCCCATCGCGCTGGCCGGATCCGATCTGATCGGGCAGGCGCGAACCGGCACCGGAAAGACGCTCGGGTTTGGGGTACCGCTGCTCACCCGGCTTGCTCTGCCGAGTCCGGCCGGCGCAATCCCGCAGGCACTCGTCATCACCCCGACCCGAGAACTGGCGATCCAGGTATCCGGTGATATCGCTGCGGCTGGGGCCGGCCTCGGTGCCCGCGTCGCCACCATTTACGGTGGCCGGGCTTACGAACCGCAGATGCAAGCCCTCGATCGAGGGGTCGATGTCGTCGTCGGCACCCCAGGCCGGCTCTTGGATCTGGTCGAGCAGCAGCACCTGATCTTGGATGCCGTCCGCATCCTGGTACTGGACGAGGCCGACGAGATGCTCGATCTCGGTTTCTTGCCGGACATCGAGAAGCTGTTGACGATGTTGCCCGCCCGCCGGCAGACGATGTTGTTCTCCGCCACGATGCCGGGCCCGATCGTCGCGCTAGCTCGTACATTCATGGATCAGCCAGTTCAGATCCGCGCCGAACAAAACACCGCATCGCCGGCCACCGAACACGTCGACCAGTTTGCCTACCGGGCACATGCCATGGATAAGCCCGAGTTGCTCGCTCGCATCCTGCAAGCCCGCGGCCGGGGGCTGACGATGATTTTCACCCGCACCAAGCGACAGGCCGCCAAGGTCGCTGACGACCTGCTCGCCCGCGGGTTTGCCGCAGCCGCCGTCCACGGCGACCTCGGCCAAGGTGCCCGAGAGCAAGCGCTGCGCGCGTTTCGATCCGGCAAGGTCGACGTGCTGGTGGCGACAGATGTCGCCGCTCGTGGCCTCGACGTGGACGGTGTCTCGCACGTCATCAACTACCAGGCGCCGGAAGACGAGAAGATCTATATTCACCGGATCGGGCGCACTGCGCGCGCGGGGGCCTCAGGCACGGCCATCACATTGATCGACTGGGAGGACGTCGCACGTTGGCAGGTTGTCTGCGACGCACTGGGCCTCCCGTTCCACGAGCCGCCCGAAACCTATTCGACGTCCAAACACCTCTATCTCGAACTTGACATCCCGGCGGACGCCGGCTCGGTCCTGCCCAGGGCCGATCGCACCCGAGCGGGGCTATCGGCTGAACAGGTGGAGGATCTCGGTGGACCCGACGCCAAACGCCGTCGATCAGCCCGCCGGGAACACGAGGAGCGGCCAGCTCGTCAAGCTCGTCCGACGCGGACACGAGTGCGGCGCCGGACCCGTGGCGGTCAGCCCGTCGAGATGTCCCGAGACACCCCCGCGGCACCGGCACCGCAACAGTCTGAAGCCGCGGGTTCGCCGCCCACGAATGGCCAGCCCGACGGACGTCCCACATCGGACACAGCGGAGTAGACAACAATCGGGCCGGTGAGCGTCGAGGACCAGCAGTCCGCGGGGGCTTCGGAGCCCGCGGCTGCGGCGGGACCCGCGGGGGCGACGGAGCCGGCGACCGACTCGGCATTGACGCAGTACGTCACAGCGATGCGCCGACAGCGGCGGTGGTATTTCATCATCGTCGGCGGCATCGTCGCCGTCGCCATCGTGGTCGTCGCCATCGTCATGGCGACGAGCGAGATCAGTCACGTGCAGCTGCACACCGCGACGTCGGGGGCGCCGCAGGTGCCGCAGGGTCGGCTCAATCCCACCCCGAAGGTTGCCTGGCAGTCGAGCGATGCCACTGCTATCGGCGAACCGTTCTACCAGGGAACCGTCGTCACCTACTCGGCTCATGCCGCCATCGGGCGGAACGCGCTCACCGGAGCGGTCAGATGGTCTTACACCCGTACCGATCGCGTCGTGTGCACCGTCACCCAGCAGCAGGGCAAGACGTTAGCGATCTTCGCCAAGGACGGTAATTGCGACGAGTTGACGACGCTCGACTCCGCAACAGGCAAGCGGCTCGGCGTCCGCACCCTCGTCGACGACGGACACCCGGTCTTCACCGCGCTGCCTGACACACTGGTCATCACGACACCCGAGGCCGTGCATGCGATCGATCCGGATTCCGGATATGACCGGTGGCTGTACGACCAGCCCGACGGTTGTCGCACGAGCGGAGTCGCACTGGGCTCAGGCGGTGCGTTGATCGGACAGCAGTGCGCAGACGGCGGGCACCTGCTACTGCGCGACCGATACGCAAACTCCGATGACAAGAACACGCAAGTCAAATGGCGCCTGGCTGACGTGGACTCAATCCCGCTGGCGGCGGAGAGCATGGCCCTCGCGCTCGATCCGTCGACCAGCGATCTGGTGAGTTACGACCTCGGCCGGGGTTCGGTCAAGTCCCGAACACCGTTGTCCCCCCGGCCGGTTCCCTCGGCGTCGGTCTCGCAGCTGGCCACCGCGACGGCAGAGCTCATTCAGATCGGGGAAACGACCTACACGATGACGCCGACCGGGGCTGAGCTGCTCTGGACAGCCAATACGCGGGGCCTGCCCACCGTGACTCCTGGGGAGGCCGAGGTACAGCCGCCGCCGCTGGTAGGCGCCACCGTGCTGGCCGCGTCCGCGCGCGGTGTCGTCAGCCTGGACGGCAGCACCGGATCCGTACAACTCACCTTCTCCGTTCCGGCGCCGCCCAGTGGCAGCCGCGTCTTTCCCGTGGGCACCGGGTTCCTCGTCGCCGGATCTACGACTGCGGTGTACCAGTGAGCCGAACGAGCGAGCTCACATCGCGGGCTGCCCCGGCGGGGATTGAGCTGCCGGGTTTCACGCTAGCGGCGCTGCGGACGGGCGAGGAGACGAATCCGCCGGTCTTGCTGGTTCCGGGTTGGACTGGCAGCAAGGAGGACTTCGGCCCGATTCTCGAACCGCTGGGCGAGGCCGGTTTCTGGGTCACCGCGATCGATCAGCGCGGGCAATTCCGCTCCCCGTTCCGCCCTGATGGCGACTACTCACCGATTGCGCTCGGAAACGACCTTCGGCTGGCTGCGGCCGCACTCGGTGGGGGTGTCCATCTGGTCGGGCACTCGTTCGGTGGACTGGTCGCGCGAGCTGCGGTGCTCGATGACTCGGATCCTTTCCGCTCTCTCGTGCTTCTGGATTCCGGTCCCGCGGGCATCGACGATGGCCGCAAGGAGCGCCTTGACCTGATGCGGCCGGTACTCGCACAACACGGGTTGGCGGGCGTTTACCAGGCGCTGGTCCAGCTCGACGCGAGCGAACCCGGATACGAGCCACCGACCGCCGAGGAGGCGCGCTTCATGCGCGAGAGGTTCCTGGCGAGCGACCCACAGGCCCTCATCGGTATGGCCGAAGCTCTGATCAACGAGCCGGACCTGGTCGCTGACTTGACAGCGTCCGATGTGCCGATCCTCGTCGTGTGCGGAGTGGACGACGACGTCTGGACTGCTGAGATCCAGGCCGCCATGGCCGGCCGGCTCGGCGCGAGGTATACAGCCATCGCCGGCGCGGCCCACTCGCCCGCGGTCGAGAATCCGAGCGAGACCGTCGCTGCGCTGATCGAATTCTGGCGCTCCGCCGAAAACCACGGATGATCGAAGGGTGAACCCCGACCTCGGCTACTTCGGACCGGACAGCGTGACCTGGCGGGTGCACGCGGAGCCTGTGACGATGATCGGCGGCGGCCTACGCGCCTTGCTCCTGCAGGCGTTGCACCCCGAGGCGATGGCATTGATCAGCGCTCGCTCCAGATTCCGGGAGGAACCGTGGTCCCGGCTGCAACGAACAGCCGAGTACGTCGCCACGGTCAGCTTCGGTACGACGGCGGAGGCCGACGCCGCGATGGGTCGGGTACGGGCCGTGCACGCCCGGATCGGGGCGACCGACCCAGACCAGCTCGCCTGGGTTCACGCCTGTGAAGTCGACTCGTTTCTGGTCGCCGCCGGCTACAGCGGCCTGTCGCTGCCGACGGAAGACGCCGACCGATACCTCGGCGAGCAGGCCCGCGTGGCCGCAGGCGTCGGGGTTCCTGACGAGCTGATTCCGACGACGGCTGATGAATTGGCGGCGTTCATCGACCGGATGCGGCCCCACCTGGCGCTGACCCGGCCGGCCATCGCTGCGGCCCGAGTGGTCCTGGTCCCGCCCCTTCCGGTTCCGCCGCGCTATGTATTACCTGCGCGGATTGGCTGGACCACGGCATCGTCCCTTGCGGTCGGCATGCTGCCGGACTGGGCGCGGCGGATGTATCGCCTGCCACCGCTGCCGGGGAGACGCGTGGCGACGACGGTGGCGCTGCGCAGCGCCCGCGCGGGGATGACCCTCCTGCCGGACGAGTGGCAACACGGACCGCATTATCGTGCTGCGCGACAGCGGGCCGCCCTCGCCTCTTAGAGTTCCGTCGAATCACTTACGTGCCACTTACTTGTCGTTGCCGCCGCACAGGCGTCTCATGGAGGTATGCGCGTAGCGCAATTGGGCATCGTGGGGGTGCTGGCCGCCTCGGTGCTGGTGCTTGGAGCGCAGCCTGCTCAGTCAGCACCGGCCCTGCACTTGTCGTTCCCTGAAGCGACCTATGGACAGCTCGCACCCAGCACGGCCCCGCTCGCCACAGGGCGGCCGGACCAACAAGTGACCACCCGCGTACATATCGACCAGTGGTCGCCCGGTCCCACGTCCGTTCTCGTGCTGATAGGCCGGCCCGGCACCATCGACGATGCCGAGCAAGATGCCGATCTACCAGCGAATGCCGTGTTGCGCCCGGGGAACCAACTCGTGGCCGACGACGTCACGTCCGGGGTTGTGACGACCCGGTTCTCGGCCCCAGCCGACGGCCAGTATCCGGTGTTCTTGCTGCTGTCTGGGCTGGAGGACGCCTGCGGCTCGGCCAACATGGTTGACCCACCCGTTCAGCGCTCGGTGACGCAGATCGGCGTGATCAACATCCGCGGCTGAGCCACGCCGGCACCGCGTATCAAAAAGCAATCCCCGTCCTCTCTTGGACATACGCGTCCCACGCGTTGCGACAGCATCACTTGGTCGAATGGGGCCCGCCATGACGACAACGACGGCCGGCCAGGCCGACACGACCCACGACCGCTCGGCCCAGACCGCCCGAGCCGAGACGGCGCGGCGGCTCTACGAGGCCGAGTGGGCACTGCACTGCGCACATCAGACCGGCATCGATGCCTGGATCGCCGCGTCCAGCGACCACCTGCACGAGGCCGTCCGCGAATACCTGCTGGCCCGCGCCGGGGACTGACTTGCGCCACGGTTGCCGTGACGATGGCGAGCCGGCCTAGCCGACGATCGCCGGAGAGCCGAGGCCACCGGTCGTGGCGCCGTTGGGTTCAGGCAGCCCCGCCCATGGCTCGCGGTCGGGTGCGGCGGCTCGCCCTTCCGGACAGTGCTTGCGGAAGTCGCACCAGGAGCACGCTGGCCCCGGCGCGGGCGGAAAGATCTCGTCCGGGTGGGCGCCGCCGTGCCAGGTGTCGGTCGCAACGATGATGTCTTCGGCCGTCGCCTCGGCGCGGGCCACCTGACGGGCGAGCGACTCGTCACTGTGCTCCGCCGCCGCGACCCGGCCGGTGGGCAGGTGGTGCAGCTCAACCCGGTGACAGGGACGCCGCAAGGTTCGCGCCGTGGCGAGCGCGTAGAGGGCGAGCGCCTGGGATGACCGCGCGTCGTCGGCGTCGGGCGCGTGGCGGCCCGTTTTGTAATCGACGATCACGAGCTCGCCGTCCCGGTCATCGATGCGGTCCACCCGCCCGCTCACCGCGAGCCGCTCGGTGACCGTTGCCACCGTCCGCTCCACCCCGGCCGGCTCATCGGCCGGATCGATGCCGCCGAGATAACGCTCAACCCAATGACTTGCCTGAGCGCACCATTCGCGCGAGTGCGCCTGGTCGCGAAAGCCGTCCGACTGCCAATGCCGCGCGACGAGCACGGCGCCCATCGCCGCCGTCCGCTTCGCTCGAGGCGACGCCCACCAGCGATGTAGCGCGAGGTGTACAACCGCGCCGAGGGTGTTATGCGCCCAAGGCGCCCCCCGGCTCGGGGTGGGTCGATCGAGATAAGTCATGCGGTAGCGCCGCGGACAATCAAACGCAGCAAGCCGGGAAGGCGTCGCCGCGAGCAGCCGACGCGGCATCGATCCCAGCGTCAGCTGCTCTGGCTCGGTCACCGCGCGCTTACCAGCCTCCTCCGCCGCCATCGCCGCCGCCGCCCCAGTCGCCGCCGCCGCCGCCCCAGTCG
>Ga0307296_10000430_pt1 | contig 19791 bp, 19 predicted proteins | sample ER_DNA_153_FD_194467 | JGI IMG/M metagenome (GOLD analysis project Ga0307296, IMG submission 194467) | Bulk soil microbial communities from the East River watershed near Crested Butte, Colorado, United States - ER_DNA_153 | ecosystem: Environmental > Terrestrial > Soil > Floodplain | place... | reverse complement strand
GGTTCAACGACACGCTCGTCGGCGAGACCGGGATCAACGCCGCGCTCTGCGGCACCTGGGGCTGTCCCGTGCTGATGGTCACCGGCGACCAGGCCGCTTGTCGCGAGGCCACGGAGTTGCTCGGCGACGGGCTGACGACGGTGCAGGTCAAGCAAGGCACGGGCGTCGAGAGCGCGCGCAGCCTGGTACCGGCACGCGCACGTGAGTTGATCGAGGCCGGCGTGAAGCAGGCGCTGCAGGACCTGGAGGCGGTCGCTCCGTACGACCCGGGCAAGCCCTGCGAGATCAAGGTCGAGTACAAGTGGACCGACCCGGTCGCCAAGCTTCACCACCGGCACGGCGTCGAGATCGTCGACGACCGGATGATCGTCTCCCGCGCCGACGACTGGTGGACGGCGTGGAAGCAGTTCTTCCCCTGAGCGAGATGGCCGAGGCGCGGGAGCTCGCCGAGCAGATCTCTGCGGCCGACGCGGTTCCGGCCTCGGGCTGGGTCGCAGGCGTCTCGGCGGCGTTTGCCGCGGCGCTCGTCGCCAAGGCTGCGGCTCGCTCGGAGGCGTGGACCGACTCGGCGGGCATTGGCGCGCAGGCGATCGAGCTGCGCGACCGGCTGCTGGCACTGGCCTCGCAGGACTCGCGCGCCTACGAAAGCGCCCTCGGCGCGCTCGAGCGGAAAGACTCGGGCCTCGCCCGCGCACTGGCCAAGGCGGCCGAGGTTCCTCTGGCGCTCGCCGAGACCGCCGCTGACGTCGCGCTGCTCGCGGCCGAGGCGGCCGCCCGGGCCGACGGAGCCGCGCGGGCCGACGCCGGCGCGGCCGCAGCGCTCGCCGCTGGCGCCGCGCGGGCTTCTGCCAAGCTCGTCGCGGTCAACCTCGCGATGGCTCCCGAGGACGAGCGGATCGCCGCCGCCGAGCGCGCCGTCGAGGTCGCCACGGACGCGGCGCAGCAGGCGCTGACGGCCGAGATCTAGCAGCAGCGGCAACTAGGCTCGCTCCGTGAGCGAGATCACCGATTTCGGGCTCGTCATCCTGATTGTGGCCGGGATCCTGGCGCTAGCGGTCTTTTCCAACAGGCTCAGCGAGCGCATCCCGATCCCGGCGCCCGCGGTCTTCCTGCTGGCCGCCGCCGCGGCCGCGCATTTCTGGCCGCGCCTGGGCCGGCAGCTGTCGATCCTGGACGTCGAGCGGGTCGCCGTCGTCGCGCTCATCCTGATCCTCTTCGACGGCGGCATGCGCGTGGGGTGGAGGCGCTTCCGCGCGGCCGCGGTGCCGATCTCCGTGCTCGGCGTGGTGGGCACGTTCGCCACCGCCGGGCTGATCGCGCTCGCCGGCCGCTACCTGTTCGACTTCAGCTGGATCGGCGCGGGGATCCTGGGGGCCGCACTCGCGCCGACCGACCCGGCGGTGATGTTCTCGGTGCTCGGCAAGCGGGAGGTCGCAGGCCGCACCGGCACGATCCTGGAGGGCGAGTCGGGTGTGAACGACCCCGTCGGGATCGCGCTGATGCTCGGGATGCTCGAGTTCGCCACGCATGCGGACTCGACGTTTTGGGTCGTCGTGCGCGAGTTCGCGGTCGAGATGTCGGTCGGCCTCGCGGTCGGCGTCGCGGGTGCCTGGCTCGTGCTGCAGCTGCTGCGGCGGGTCCGTCTCGCCAACCCGGCGCTCTACCCGCTGCGCAGCCTTGCCGCGGCGGGCCTGATCTACGGCGTCGCGGCGGTCGCCCACGGCTCGGGCTTCCTGGCCGTCTTCGTCGCCGGGATCCTGATCGGTGACGCCGACTACCCGTGGCGCGAGGATGTCGAGCGCTTCCACACGTCGCTCGCGAGCCTCGCCGAGGTCGTGGTCTTCGTCGCGCTCGGGCTCACCGTCAACCGCGTGGGCCTCGGCCCTGTGTGGACGGACGCGATCCTGATCGCGCTCTTCCTCGCCTTCGTCGCGCGCCCCGTGGCGATCGCGCTGTTGCTCGCGCCGCTCAAGCTCAATCGTGGCGAGCGGCTGTTCGTGATGTGGAGCGGGCTCAAGGGCGCAGTCCCGATCCTGCTCGCCGCCTTCGCGCTGCTCGAGGGCGTCGGCGGCGCGGAGCGGATCTACGCGATCGTGTTCGTGGTGGTCGCGTTTTCGGTCATCTTCCAGGGCGGCAGCGTGCCGTTCGCGGCGCGGAAGCTCGGCGTTCCGATGCGGCTCGTCCACCGGGGCGACGCGTGATCCTCGCTCACCTCGACCTCGACGCCTTCTTCGCAGCGGTGGAGGAGCTGGAGGCGCCGGAGCTGCGCTCGCGCCCGCTCGTCGTCGGCGGAGACCCCCACGGCCGCGGCGTCGTGGCGACCGCGAACTACGTCGCGCGGAAGTTCGGGATCCACTCGGCGATGTCGTGCGCGGAGGCCCTGCGCCGCTGCCCGCAGGCGGTCTTTCTGCGCCCACGCCATCGGCTGTACAAGGAGTACTCGCGCGCGGTGTGGGACACGGTGCGCGAGGTTGTGCCCACCGTCGAGCGGACGGGCATGGACGAGGGCTACCTCGACGTGGGCGAGGTGGCGGAGAACTTCGGCCAGGCACGGGCGGTCGCGGAGGCCGTGCAGGCTGCGGTGCGCGGGGCGACGAGCCTCACGTGCTCGCTCGGGGTCTCGTCGTGCAAGGTCGTCTCCAAAATCGCGAGCGACCGGCGCAAGCCGGGCGGGCTGACGGTCGTGCCGGCCGGCCGCGAGGCGTGGTTCCTCGCGCCGTTCGACGTGCGCCGCCTGCCGGGCGTGGGCCCGCGCGCGGAGGAGCGGCTGCGCGGCGCAGGCGTGGAGACGATCGGAGATCTGGCCGCCTTCGAGGACGAGCGGCTGCGCGGGGTCCTCCCGGGGAAGCTCGGCCCGCTGCTGCGCGACCGCGCCCGCGGGATCGACCCGCGGCGGCTCGAGCTCTCCTCCGAGACCGTCTCGATCAGCGCCGAGGAGACCTTCCCGCGCGACGTCGCCGAGATCGAGCGGCTGCAGGAGGAGCTGCGCCGCCTCTCCCAGCTCGTTGCCGAGCGGCTCGCCGCATCGGGCCAGGCGGGCCGCACGGTGACGACGAAGGTTCGCTACCCGGACTTCTCGATCCGCTCGCGCTCGACCTCGCTACCGGTTGGCATCGACGACGCCGACCGGATCTGGGAGCTCGCGTGCACGTGCCTCGACCGCGCGCTCGCGGACCGGCCGGGTGCGCTGAGGCTGCTGGGCGTCGGCGTCTCGGGCCTCGAGGCCCACCGCCAGCTCGCCTTTGTCTAGCTCTCTAGCTCTCTTCGGTGCTCCAGCGAGCGACGTCGCGGATGCTGACGATCCCGATGGGGCGGCCGTCTTCGACGATCGGGACGTGGCGGAAGCCGTTGTCGAGCATGATCTTCGCGGCCTCCGCGGGAGAGGCGTCACTCGTCAAGGTCAGCGGGTCGGGCGTCATCCACTCGCGGACGCGCGCCTCGCTCGTGTGCACGCGCCCGGCGACGGCGCGGGTCAGGTCTCGCTCGGTGACGATCCCGATCAGGTTGCCGTAGTCGGAGACCACGGCTGAGCTGACGCCGCGCTCGACCATCTTCTGCGCCGTCTCGCCGATCGTGTCGGCGGGATCGACTGCCAGGACGTCACTGGTCATCAGCTCCTTGACCGTGCTCACGCGGCGAGCGTAACACCGCCGGCGACGTGAGCAAGGGTGTCGAGCAGCTCCGCAATCTCGGCGCGGATGCTGTCGTCGGCGAGCTCACCTCGCTCGTCGAAGTGCATGTACGCCTCGGGCACGAACACCTGCGGCTCGTCGAGCACGACCGCGCGCGGGAACTCGAGGGCCTCACGCAGCTGCTGCTGCGCGAGCGCCGTGCCGCCGCGCCCTGTCGAGGCGCCCATCAGCGCGACAGGCTTGCCGGCGAGCGGCGAGCCGAGCGGCGGGCGTGAGGCCCAGTCGACCGCGTTCTTCAGCCCGCCCGGCACGCCGCGGTTGTACTCCGGCGTGGCGATCAGGAGCGCGTCCGCCTCGCGGATCGAATCCTTCAGCGCGACGACGGGCTCGGGATCGCCGGCTGCCTCGACGTCGCCGTCGTAGAACGGCAGGCTCCGGATGTCGAACTCGACGAAGTCGACATCCTGGGGCAGGAGCTCTCGCGCGGCGCGCACGAGCCCCCGGTTGTAGGAGCCCTCGCGCAGGCTGCCGGCGATTCCGAGGATCTTCACGTTGCTACGCCGCCTTGGCGGCCGAGACGGCCGCGGTCAGGTCGACGGTGGTCGTGCCCCAGTCGAAGGAGCCCTGCGCGTCGATCACGAGGCGCTCGTCGCCGGCCTTTCCCTGGCCATGCCCGCGGACCCGGCCCGTGAGCTCGACCTCGAACGGCGTGTCCTTGATGACGAGGTCACCGCGGACGATGAAGCGCTCGTCGTCGATCGGCTCGACGGCCTTGGACTCGAAGCGGATCTCCGGGTGGGCGGCAGCGTCGAGGAAGTCCGGCGAGATCAGGTGCGCGTCGCGCTGCTCGTTGTCGCTGCGCAGGCTCGCGACGTGGACCGTGCCGGTGAGCGACGGCTGCTCGCCGCCCTCGAGGGTGCCCTCGAAGCCGGTGAAGCGGCCGTTGATGGTGCTGAAGAGGTCGCTCGTATCGGTTACCTGGAAGCCGATCGTCGTGTGGACGGGATCGACGGCCCAGCTCCCGGCTGGAATGACCTCGTGAGTGGTAATGGCTGACATCTTGGCTCTCCTCTCTGTGTTCGCTATACTTGAGCCGTCAACAATGTAGCACCAGAAAGTTGAGGCGTCAAGTATTGAGCACTCAAGCATCTCAGCGCACGACTCCCGAGATAACGGCTTGGGTAGGGCTTTTGCGCGCCCATGCCTCGACGACGCGCCGTTTCAACGCCGAGCTCGTCTCCGAGCACGGGCTGACGCTGAACGACTACGAGGTGCTGCTCCATCTCTCGCGCGAGGAGGGCCGCCGGCTCCGCCGCGTCGACCTCGCCGAGCGGATCCTGCTGACGCCGTCGGGGATCACGCGGCTGCTCGAGGGGCTCGAGCGCTGCGGCTACGTCGAGCGCGCCTCGTGCGCCAGCGACGCACGGGTCACCTACGCGCAGCTCACCGACGAGGGCGAGGCGAAGCTCCGCGAGGCGGCCCGGACACATGTCTCGGGGATCCGCGATTTCTTCCAGGGCCGGTTCTCGAAGGAAGAGCTCGAGGCACTCGGCGGCCTGCTCGAGCGGCTCCCGGCCGATCCGGCCGGCGACCTCGACTGCGGCGTGTAGGGACCCGAAGAGAAAAAGCTCGCAAAGAGCGCGAACGTGTTCTCGAAGGGTCTTGTACGGACCCGTCCCCGTCGCTAGGTTGCCTCTTGCGCCGAGCACGGAGCGCGAGTAGGTCGAAGCCCTGCCGGAGGGCAGTACGCGGAAGCGGAAGGTCAGCCGGTGAGGTGGACGAAAGCGTCACCGGCTCGGCGAATTTTTTTGGTCCAGGACGGAATACGACGGCCTCCGGGGCCGTTGTAGTGGTTGGCGGCGAACGCCCTTTGCGCTCGCCCGACACCCACGAACGAAGGAAGTGAGGAACTCTGAGCACCACGCTTGAACTTGCTGTCCCCGCGTTCCTCGAGGAAGCAGAGGAGAACGCGTCGATCGAGGAGACCGCCCTGGAGGCGTTCGCGCTCGAGCACGACCTCGACGAGGAGGATCTCGTCGAGCTGCGTGCGGAGCTCGAGGCCCGGGAGGTCGAGATCGTCGTGCCTGCTGCAGCTCCCGAGGAGCCGGTCGCCCCTGCTGCGGCGCCCGTCACCACGGACGCGCTCTCGCTGTTCATGCACCGGGCCGGCCGCTTCCCGCTGCTCACCGCGGCGGAGGAAGTCGCCCTGGCGAAGCGCGTCGAGCGTGGAGACGCTGCCGCGAAGGAGCGCATGATCAACTCCAACCTGCGCCTGGTGATCTCGATCGCCAAGCGCTACCAGCGGAAGGACCTGCCGCTGCTCGACCTCGTCCAGGAGGGCGTGATCGGGCTGAACCGTGCCGTCGAGAAGTTTGACTGGCGGCGCGGCTACAAGTTCTCGACCTACGCCACCTGGTGGATCCGCCAGGCCTGCCAGCGGGCGATCTCGAACCAGTCGGCGACGATTCGCATCCCCACACACGTGAACGAGCGGCGCGTGAAGCTTTCGCGCGCCCAGGGCCGGCTCGAGGCCCAGCTGGGCCGCAAGCCGACCCGCGAGGAGCTGGCCGAGGAGGCCGAGCTCGAGCTCGTGCACGTCGAGGAGGCGCTCGACGCCGTCGAGGCGAACGTCTCGCTGAACCGGCCCGTCGGCTCCGAGGATGACGGCGAGCTCGGCGACCTGTTCGACGACCAGTCGGCCGCCGATCCGGAGGCCGAGGCGGTCGATTCGCTCCGCCGCCGCGAGGTGCGGCAGGCGATCGCGGCGCTTCCCGAGCGGGAGCGGCGCATCATCGAGCTGCGCTTCGGCGTCGGCGGCGAGCCGCAGGCGCTCGAGGCGATCGGCAAGGAGCTCGGCATCACGCGTGAGCGCGTGCGCCAGCTCGAGGCCGAGGCTCTGGCGAAGCTCCAGGACGAGCTCGCCGAAGCCGCTTAGGCGCCGACTAGGCGGCGCCGCCCATGGAGGCCGTGCGGGCTTGGCCCGCGCGGCCGTCTAAACGCCGACTAGGCGGCGCCGCCCATGGAGGCCCTGCGGGCTTTTGCCCGCGCGGCCGTCCTAGTCGTCAGCGGCTACCACTTCGATCGGCGTCCGCGACGGCTCGTGTAGACGAGCTTCGCGGGCGCCGAGCGCATGCCGGCATCTTCGAACTGCTCGCGGTGGCCCAGGCGCCGCGCGACGCGGCTCGTCTCGGCCTGCTGCTCCGGGAGGACGAAGGTGATCGCGGTGCCGCTGCGGCCGGCGCGGCCCGTGCGGCCGGTGCGGTGCACGTAGCCCTTGTCCTCGTCGGGCGGGTCGAAGTTGATCACGTGCGTGACGTCGTCGAGGTCGAGGCCGCGGGCGGCCACGTCCGTGGCGACGAGGGTCTCGACCTTGCCGCTCTCGAAGCGGGACAGCGCCCGCTCGCGCGCGTTCTGCGACATGTCGCCGTGCATCGCGGCTGCTGTCACGCCCTGGCGGGCGAGCTTCTGCACGAGCCGGTCGGCGCCGCGCTTGGTGCGCACGAAGACCAGCGTCGAGCCCGAGGAACGGATGTGGTCGATCAGCGTCTCGACCTTGGTGTCGGCGGTCACCGATACGAAGAAGTGCTCGATCTCGCCGGGCTGCTGCATCGCCGACAGCTCGCCCTCGATGCGCGAGGGGCTGTTGGTGTAGGCGCGCGCGAGCTCGCCGACCGTGCCGTCGAGTGTGGCCGAGAAGAACATCGTCTGCCGGTTGCGCGGCAGCCGGCGCACGAGCTTGTCGACCTGCGGCTGGAAGCCCATGTCGAGCATGCGGTCGGCCTCGTCGAGGACGAAGGTGCGCACGTTGGAGAGGTCGACCAGGCGGCGCTGCGCCAGGTCCTCGAGCCGCCCGGGGGTGGCGACGAGGATCTGCGCATCCTTGATCCGGTTGGCCTGCGAGCGGAGGGGGACGCCGCCGTACGCGGGCGCGACCGAGAGGCCGCGGGCGTCGGTCAACGGCTTGAAATCGGCGGTCACCTGCGCCGCCAGCTCACGCGTCGGCACGAGCACGAGCACCGACGGCCGTGGATCGCTCGGCTCGGTGCGCTCGACGATCGGCAGCGCGAAGGCGAGGGTCTTGCCCGAGCCCGTGGGCGACCGGACGAGGACGTCCAGTCCTTGCAGGGCATCGGGCAACACCCGCTCCTGGATGCTGAAGGGGTGCTCGATCGAGCGAGTGGCGAGCGCATCCACAACGGGCGCGGACACGCCTAGCTCGCGGAAAGACTGCTTTGACATCTAGTTCGACTCCTTTTCGGGTTCGAGACTTGCCTACCTCGAATCGCCCGAAGGAGGAACGAGAAGCTCATCTCACCGGGAAGGCCCGATTGCCGTCCCGTGTTCACACCGTAGCAGGCGCCCGCTACCCTGCCGCGATGCCCAAGGACAAGCCCGAGCCGCTGACGCAGGCGCAGAAGGAGCAACTCGAGGCCGAGCTGGCCGAGCTCGAGGGCCCTCGCCGCGCCGCGATGGTCGAGGCGATCGCGACCGCGCGGGCGTTCGGCGACCTCTCCGAGAACTTCGAATACCACGCCGCCAAGAACGAGCAGGGCCTGCTCGAGCGGCGCATCACGCTGCTGCGCGACCGGCTCGACCGGGCCGTGCTCGTGGACGACAAGCCACCGGAGGGCGGGGAGGTCGGCGTCGGCTCGAAGGTCGAGCTCGAGGACGAGCAGGGTGGCAAGCTCGAGGTCGAGATCTCGAGCGTCGGGGGCGTCTCGCCGGACTCGCCGGTCGGCCGCGCGCTGATGGGCGCGAAGGCCGGGGACGAGGTCGAGATCGAAGCCCCGAGCGGGGCCTGGCGCGCCCGCATCCTCAATGTCGGCCGCTAGCCGGCCCTATTGACCCATTCGGGTTAGGCGGCGGCATGCTCGGTCACGGCAAGCTGGGCGCATGCTTGCTAGTGGAGACGGACGGGGCCAGGTAGATGTCGGCGGAGGGTCGGGCTTCGTGCCAGGCTCGACCCCCGCAGACATCCGCCAGTTTTGCGTGCGGCACGCGCTGCGCTCGATCGAGGATGCGCTGAGCCTGCTCGAGGGCCCGCCAGCCGAGGGCATCGAGACGAGAGCCCTGGAGCGGATCCGCGACGACCTGACGGTCGTGCTCCGGCTCGCTGCGGCCTAAGCCACACGACGCGCCGTTTGCGGCTTTCCCGCAGGTGGGATGCGGGGTGCGCCCGATGTGGCGGGGCGGGCCTGCGTCGACGATGAGTGCATGCGAACGAGTTATGGCGTGGTCTGGCGCGAAGGGGAATCTCCGCTCTCTGCCGGCAGGCTCGAGCTTCTGCCGAGTGGCCTTCGTCTCGACGGCCTCGAGGGCTCGCAGGACATCCCTTACGAGCTCGTCGCGGGCATTCGGGTCGGCCGCTTGGCCGGCGAACGCATCGACGGACGCCCCTCGGTCGTGCTCGAGCGGCGCACAGGTGGGACGGTGACGATCGCCACCGTCGCGAAGCAGAGCCTGGTGGGAGAGATCGTCGAACGGCTCGCCGCGCTTCAGCTCGGCGTGCCCAGGCCTGATGTGGGCGACAACGACGACGGCGACCGCCTCTAGATCTCGAGCAGCTGCCGCGCAGCGCGGGCGGCAACGAGATCTTCGCGAGCCTCGAGGACGACGATCCGAACAGCGCTGCCGGAGGGTGAGATGGTGGCGTCACAGCCGGCCGAGGCGTTTGCCTGTGGGTCGAGCTCGACGCCGAGGAAGCCGAGTCGTTCGCACACGCTCGCTCGCACGTTGGCCGAGTGCTCGCCGATCCCGGCCGTGAAGACGAGCGCCTCCAGGCCGCCGAGCGCGACCGCCATCGCACCCACGGCGGCGGCGATTCGGTAGGAGAAGACGTCGAGTGCCAGCCGCGCGGCAGGATCGGTCGAGCCTTCGAGCTCGCGAACGTCGCCCGAGAGGCCGGAGAGCCCTGCGAGCCCGGATTCGTGCTCCAGGGCGTCGTCCAGGCTCTCGAGCGTCAGGTGGTGGCGGAGCAGGTACACGAGCGCTCCGGGATCCACCGAGCCCGGCCGGGTCGCCATCGGAACGCCCTCGAGCGGGGTGAAGCCCATCGTCGTGTCGATCGAGCGGCCGTCGCGGACGGCGGTAACCGAGCAGCCGCCGCCCAGGTGGCAGACCACCAGCCGCGAGGCCGGCATCTGCGCGCTCGCCCACTGGATCGAAAGGCCGTGGAAGCCGTAGCGGCGGATGCCCCACTCCCTTAGCTGCGCGGGCAGTGCGTAGGTCGACGCCTCGTCGGGGATCGTCGCGTGAAAGGCGCTATCGAAGACGGCGACGTGGGGGAGCCCAGGGAACAGCTTCCGGGCCTCGCGGATCGCGGCGAGCGCGGGTGTGTTGTGCAATGGCGCGAGCTCCGCCACCCCCGCGAGGTCCGACTCAACGGCGTCGTCGATCAGCACCGGCTCGAGGAACCGCGGCCCACCGTGCACGACCCGGTGGGCAACCGCGACGACGTCGTCAGGCGCCGCCGCGAGCGAGTCGAGCTTCGTGGCCGTCTCGTCCGGCCCGACGACCGAGAGTTTCAGGCTCTCCGAACCGGCATTGACGACGAGGACCGAGCCCACGCGTCAGTACGGCCAGACCCAGTCCCGGATCTCCGGGTCGTCCTCGCCGTGCTCGCGCGTGTAGGCGCGGGCGCGAATGCGCCGGTCGCCCACTTCCTGCCGCAGCCGGCCGCAGGTCTCGGACAGGCCGGGCACGCGGTCGATCACGTCCAGGACAAGGTGGAAGCGATCGAGGTCGTTCAGCATGACCATGTCGAACGGCGTCGTGGTCGTGCCTTCCTCCTTGTAGCCGCGCACGTGGAGGTTCGCATGGTTCGCGCGCCGGTAGGTGAGCCGGTGGATCAGCCAGGGGTAGCCATGGTAGGCGAAGACGACCGGCCGATCGCTTGTGAAGAGGGCGTTGAACTCGTCGTCCGAGAGCCCGTGCGGGTGCTCCGTATCCGGTTGCAGCCGCATCAGGTCGACGACGTTGACGACCCTGACCTTCAGCTCGGGAAGATGCTCGCGCAGCAGCGCCGCGGCCGCGAGCGTCTCGAGCGTGGGGACGTCCCCGCAGCAGCCGAGCACGACGTCAGGCGAGCCGCCCTCGTCGTTCGAGGCCCACTCCCAGATGCCGGCTCCGCGCGTGCAGTGGACGATCGCGTCGTCCATCGACAGGTAGTTGAGCGCGGGCTGCTTGCCGGCCACGATCACGTTCACGTAGTTGCGGCTGCGCAAGCAGTGGTCGCCTACCGAGAGGAGCGTGTTCGCGTCCGGAGGCAGGTAGACGCGGATCACCTCGGCCTTCTTGTTCACGACGTGGTCGATGAAACCGGGGTCCTGATGCGAGAAGCCGTTGTGGTCTTGCCTCCAGACGTGCGAGCTGAGCAGGTAGTTGAGCGAGGCGATCGGGCGCCGCCAGGGAATGTGGCGGGTCACCTTCAGCCACTTTGCGTGCTGATTGAACATCGAGTCGACGATGTGGATGAAGGCCTCGTAGCAATTGAAGAGGCCGTGCCTGCCGGTCAACAGGTAGCCCTCGAGCCAGCCCTGGCAGAGGTGCTCCGAGAGAACTTCGACGACGCGTCCCTCCGGCGCGAGGTTCTCGTCGGTCGGCTCGATCTCGGCCTCCCAGGCCTTGTTCGTCACAGACAGGACGTCGTCGAGCCGGTTGGAGGCCGTTTCGTCCGGCCCGAAGATCCGGAAGTTGTCCTCGTTGGCCGCGACCACGTCGCGCAGGAAGCCGCCGAGCACGCGGGTCGCCTCGCTGAGGGTCGTGCCGGGCTTGGGAACCTCGACGGCGTAGTCCCGGAAGTCGGGGAGGACGAGGTCCCGCAGCAGCTCACCGCCGTTGGCGTGAGGGTTGGCGCTCATGCGCAGCTCGCCGCGCGGCGGGAGCTCGGCGAGCTCGGGCGCGAGGCGGCCGGCCTCGTCGAAGAGCTCCTCGGGCCGGTAGCTGCGCATCCAGTCCTCGAGCAGGCGCAGGTGGTCGGAGTTCTCCCGGACGTCGGTGATCGGCACCTGGTGGGAGCGCCAGGTGCCTTCCACCGCCAGGCCGTCGACCTCCTTCGGGCCGGTCCAGCCCTTTGGCGTACGCAGGACGAGCATCGGCCAGCGCGGGCGCTTCGTCACCCCGTCGCTTCGTGCGGCTCGCTGGATCTCGTTGATCTCGTCGAGCGCCTCGTCGAGTGCGGCCGCAAAGGCCTGGTGCACCGCTTCCGGCTCGTCCCCCGCGACAACGATGGGCCGCCAGCCGTAGCCCTCCAGAAGCGAGACCAGCTCGGCCTCCGGAATCCGGGCGAGCACGGTCGGGTTCGCGATCTTGTACCCGTTGAGCTGCAGCACCGGGAGCACGGCGCCGTCGGTGTGTGCGTTGAGGAACTTGTTCCCGTGCCAGCTGGTCGCGAGCGGGCCTGTCTCGGCCTCGCCGTCGCCGACGACGCAGGCGACGAGCAGATCGGGATTGTCGAAGGCGGCCCCGAAGGCATGGGCGAGCGCGTAGCCGAGCTCGCCGCCCTCGTGGATCGACCCCGGCGTCTCGGGCGCGACGTGGCTCGGGATGCCGCCGGGGAAGGAGAACTGCCTGAAGAGCTCGCGCAATCCGTCCTCGCCCGGCCCGACGTGCGGATAGAGCTCCGAGTAAGTGCCTTCGAGGTACGCGTTCGCGACGAGGCCAGGCCCGCCGTGTCCCGGGCCGGCGATGTAGATCGCGCTCAGCTCGCGTCCCCGGATCGCGCGGTTCAGGTGGGCGTAGATCAGGTTGAGCGCCGGCGTGGTGCCGAAGTGGCCGAGCAGCCGCGGCTTGATGTGCTCGGGCTGCAGCGGCTCGCGGAGGAGGGGGTTCGCAAGCAGGTAGATCTGCCCGACCGAGAGGTAGTTCGCCGCGCGCCAGTAGGCGTCGATCAGCCGGAGCTCCTCGGCCGAGAGCGTCGCGGTCATCGCGGACGGAAGGCTCATGCCCCTGTCTTCTCGAAGATCACGAGGACGCTGAGCTGCTCGTAACCAACGAAGCGGTGCTCGGCGCCGGCCGGTACGAAGACGGCGTGTCCCTCCCGGAGCTCGACCTGCTCGCCTTCGATCTCGAGGGCGCCGCTGCCCTCGAGCACGACGTAGACCTCGTCGTCGTCGTGCGGCTGCTGCTTGTCCGGCTCCGGTGCGACGAGCACGTACACGGCCAGCTCGAGCCCTGGTGACCAGTGCACGATCTCGTAGCCGCCCGATCCGGCCGCAAGACGGTCTTTGACGGCAGCGATGTCGAAGGGATGAGCGGCGTGCAGAGGGCCTCGTCGTTCCGGTTCGCCGGGCACTGTCATGCCATACCTCGATTCTGCTCGCTCGTAACCAGGGAGCTCTAGTGGGACATCGTCCCATGAACGCCGCCGACATTCAGCAGTCCGACCTGGCCCTCGTCAACCGCCGCGAAGGCGTGCGATACGAACGGGTAGAGACCGGGCTTGTCGATTTTGACGTCGAAGACCCCGCCGCCGCCCGCCGGCACGGTCACCGTCTGCACGTTGTGTAGCGCGTCGGCCGGGTTCATGTCGGCGAAGGGGTACGCCGTGTTGAAAACGGTGCCGACGATGTGGAAGTCGGTGTCGAGCGACGGCCCAGCGTCCACGACCCAGAAGCGGACGAGCTCGCCGGGCTTCGCGACCAGCGGATGCTGGACGTACTGGCCGGCGTAGCCGTTGAAGGTCATCCAGTCGGGCTGGCGCGCGTGGGCCTTCGCCATGTTGAACTGGGCGGGCGAGCCGAGCCCGTCGGAGGCGAGGTACCACTCGCTCGCCACGAGCACGTAGTCCCGGTCCGCCTTCGGCAGGACGCCTGGCTTCGGCTCGACCACGATCGCACCGTACATGCCGTTCGCGATGTGCATCAGCACCGGCTTGGTGCCGCAGTGGTACATGAAGACGCCTGGATCGTTAGCCCGGAAGGTGTAGCTGACCGACGACCCTGGGGCGACGTCGGCAAAGGCCTTGTCGGGCGCGACGCGGGCGGCGTGGAAGTCGACCGAGTGCGGGATCGCGCCGTTGTTCGTCAGCGTGATCTTGACCTGCTGGCCTTGGCGGACGTGGATCACCGGGCCCGGCGCGCCGCCTGCCCACGCCCAGGCGCTGTACTTGACTCCCGGGGCGATCTGGACGGTGATGTCAGTGAGGCGAAGGTGGACGTTCGCGACCGTACCGGCCGCCGCCGCGGGCAACGTCGCCGGGTATGGCTTGCGGGCGATCGCGAGCTCCACGGCGTTCGTGGGTGCGGCGCCTGCATAACTCTGTAGGTTGGAGATCGCCGGGGCGGTGTTGCCGGCCGTCATGCCAGGCATCCCGGGCATGTCGGTCGTCGCAGCCCCGCCGGAGACCTTCGCCGCGGCGCGGTTGGCGGCGTCCTTCGCGTCGTGAGCGTCGGCCCACATCATCACCGCGAAGACGGCGAGGACGGCGACGAGAATCCCGAGCAGCAGCGAGACGACTGCCCACAGTGCGACCGAATCTGAGTTCTTGAGGACGTCGGATCTACGGGCAGGTGCTTGGCGCGCGGCATGGGGCGAGCTGCTCATGGAAACTCCTTGTCGGGGCTCTCGACCGAAGATAGGCGGCCGGCGGCGGCCTGCCCTCCGGCCTAGCCCGTAGACCTCGCGCGGGTTTTCCGCAGACCGGCTCGAGCTCAACCGGCGCCGTGGTCGCGCTTGGCCTCTTCTTCCATTCGCTCCAGCCGCGTGTAGTAGTCGGGGAACTCGTTCAGGTGAGCCAGTGCGATTTTCCCCGTGACGAGCGGGTCGTCGTCGGTGACGTTCGTGCCGGCGTCGTGGAGCCCGTGCTCGAGTTCCACGTTCATCCCCCTGCGGAACTGGTCGACGTCGAAGGGCGCTGCCGCCCAGTGGATGCCAATCTGCTCTCCGACCTGCCGGGCCTCCTCGGCGGTGAAGCTCCTTCCGCCGCTCATCGGACCAGTGCCGGTTGGTCGACAGTCACGCTGAACACTCCTTCGCTACCAGCTCTTCAGGGTTGGACGTTGCGTTCTGGCCGCGAGCCGTACGCGGGCGTCGACAGCCACACAGCCGTCGGGCAAGGCAATCACCGGATTGAGGTCGAGCTCCGCGACCTCCGGGAAGTCCTCCGCCAGTAGCGACAGCCGGTGTAGCAGGTCGCCGAGCGCGGCTGCGTCCGCCGCGGGGGCGCCACGGAAGCCGGCGACGAGTCGGCCGGCCTTGCCCTCCTGCACGAGTTCCTTCGCGTCGACGTCCGTGAGCGGGGCGATCCGGAACGCGGCGTCGCCGATCAGCTCCGCGAGCACACCGCCGGGGCCGAAGGCGACGAGCGGCCCAAAAACCGGGTCCTGGACGACGCCTGCGAGGAGTTCCGCGCCGCCGCTCACCATCGGCTGCACGAGCAGCGGCAGTCCGATCCGCTCGGCAGCGGCCCGGACCTGCAGCTCGTCGTGGAGATCGAGTGCAACGCCGCCTTGCTCGGTCTTGTGGGCCCCGGCCGCCGCCGTCTTGAGGACGACGGGGAGGCCGAGCTCGAGCGCAGCCTCGACGGCCTCGTCCGCGCTCTGAGCCACGCGCTCCGGGACGACCGGGACGCCGTAGGCCGTGAGCAGGCGACGGGTCGCGTCGGCGTCGAGCCACGCCTCGTCACACCCGGCGAGCGTGTCGCCGACGATGCGGCGCGCCTCCTCGACGTCGACCTCCGGTCGGGCAGGGACCGCCCCTGCGGGGCGCCGGAGCCACTCGGCGCGTGCCGCTGCGAGGCCGAGGGCCCGTGCAGCCGACTCCGGGTACGCGAACGCCGCCACCGCGCTGCCGCCGTCGCGCAGTGCCGCGGGCGTGCCGTCCCGGCTGATCAGCACGGCGAGCACCGGCTTGTCCGTGCAGGCGCCGCTGACGGCGTCCTGGATCGCGACCGCGACCTCGTCGGCCCCGGCAACGACCGGTGGCACGAAGAGGACGATCAGGGAGTCGAGTCGCTTGTCCTCGAGGAGCGCCGGAATGACGGCTCCGAACGTGGCGCCCATCGCGGAGCCGAGCAGGTCGACCGGGTTGGCGAGGCTCGCGTCATCGGGCAGCAGCGGCTGGAGCGCGGCCCGCGTCTCGTCGCTCAGCTCCGGGAGCTCGAGCCCCGCTGCGGCGCAGGCGTCGGCGCAGAGGATGCCGAGGCCACCGGCGTTCGTAACCACGCCAACGCGGCGGCCCCGAGGCAGCGGCTGGCTCGAGAGCAGCGCGGCCGCGTCGACCAGCTCCTCGAGCGTGTCGGCGCGGATGACGCCGGCCTGCCGGAAGAGCGCCTCGACTGCGGTGTCGGAGCTCGCAAGAGCGGCGGTGTGTGAGCTCGCTGCGCGCGCCCCGGCCTCGGTCGAGCCGGCCTTGAGCGCGAGCACGGGCTTGCGGCGTGCGATCCGCCGGGCGAGCCGCGCGAACTTGTGCGGATTGCCGAAGGACTCCAGGTACAGAAGGACGAGCTCTGTCTCGTCGTCGTCCTCCCACCACTCGAGCAGGTCGTTGGAGGAGACGTCGGCTTTGTTGCCGATCGACACGAACGCCGAGAAGCCGAGACTCCGCTCCGAGGCCTTCTCGAGCAGCGCGAGCCCGAGCGCGCCGCTCTGGGACGAGAACGCGATCGGGCCGGGTGGCAGCGGCCGCGGGCCGAAGGTCGCGTTGAGGCCGAGGCGCGGGACGGCGATGCCGAGGCAGTTCGGCCCGACGAGGCGGCCTCCGTGGGCGCGTATGAGGCCCAGCAAGCGCTCCTGGCGCTCGCGGCCCTCGGCGCCGACCTCGGCGAAGCCGGAGGAGATGACGCAGAGCGCCTTGACGCCCCTGGCAAGCGTCGCCTCGGCCGCCTCGAGCACCAGCGGGCCGGGCAGGCAGACGACGGCGAGGTCGACGACCACGGGCACGTCTTCGATCGAGGCGTACGCGGGCACGCCGGCGACCGGCTCTCCATCGCGGTTGACTGGATAGGCCGCACCGGCGAAATCGGCCGTCAGGACATTGCGGAAGAGCTCGCCGCCGATCGAGCCGCGCCGGCGCGAGGCGCCGATCACGGCGAGCGACTTCGGCTCGAAGAACGGGCGGAGAGAGGCCGTCACGGCGAGGTGGTCGCGCTCGTCCACTCGCGAGCGGTACCGCTCGGTGGCTGCGACCGGGAAGCAGACCTCGAACTCGCCGCCGTCCAGCTCTCGCGTGACCTCGAGACCGGCGCCCTCGAAGACGCCGAGCATCGCCCGGTTGTCCGGCAGGACCTCGGCGACGAAGCGCTCGACGCCCTGCTCGGCGGCAAGCGCGGCGAGCCGCTCGAGCAGGCGCGTACCGATCCCGTGACCCTGGCGCTCGTCCGCGACCGCGAACGCCGCCTCCGCTGCGGAGGGGTCGCGCAGGCGGTCGTACTCGCCGACTGCCACGATCCGCTCGTCGCCGCCCGCTCCCGCCACCGTGCCCACCAGCACGCCGCGGTCGTCCCAGTCGGGATCGAGGAAGTGCTCGAGGAGCTCGTCGTCGACCGCGCGGCTCCCGTGGAAGCGCTGGTAGAAGCTTCGCTCGGAGAGACCCGTGAAGAAGGCGGCGAGCGCGCCCGCGTCGTCTTGCACGGGCGCCCTCAGCCGAAGGGTGGAGCCGTCGCGGAGGATCACGTCGACCGCGGCCGCCGCCGGCTGGCTACGAGCTGCTGCCGACAAGCGCGACCTCCTTTTCTCCTCGCTTCTCGCTCACGGGTGTGGCTTCGAGCACGACCTTCAGCGCATCGGTCTCGGCCGCCGCGGCGAACGTGTCGTACGCCGCCATTGTCTCGTCGAGCGGGAACCGGTGCGTCGCGAACGGTGTCGCGTCGAGCCGGCCTTCCGCGATCAGCTTCAACAGGCGCGGCGTGGTGAACGTGTCGACCAGGCCGGTCGTGATCGTCAGGCCGCGGATCCAGAGCGTCTCGAGGTGGAGCGTGGCCGGGTGCCCGTGCACGCCCACGTTGGCGACGTGGCCGCCCGGGCGGGCGATCTCCGCGCAGAGCTCGAACGTCTCCGGAACGCCGACCGCCTCGACGGCGACATCGGCTCCGAGCCCGCCGGTCAGCTCGAGCACGCGCGCACGCGCGTCCTCCTGACCGCTGTTGATCGTCTCGTCCGCGCCGAACTCGCGAGCCTTCTCGAGGCGCGAGTCGGCCAGGTCGATCGCGATGATCCTGCCAGGGGTGTACAGCTTGGCCGTCAGGATCGTTGCGAGCCCGATCGGGCCGGCGCCCACGATTGCGATCGTGTCGCCGGGGCCGAGCTCACCGTTGAGCACCCCGACCTCGTACGCGGTGGGGAGGATGTCGGCGAGGAACAGCACCTGCTCGTCGCTCAGCTCGTCCGGGACCTTGTAGACGGACGTGTCCGCGAAGGGGACGCGCGCGTACTCGGCCTGGAGTCCGTCGATCAGATGGCCGAAGATCCAACCGCCGCCGCCGGTGCAGAGCCCGTAGCGGCCTTCCTTGCAGGACGGGCAACGGCCGCACGAGGTGATGCAGGAGACGAGGACACGGTCGCCGGGCTCGAGTGTCGTGACGGCATCGCCGATCTCGACGACTGTGCCGACCGCCTCGTGCCCGAGCACCGGGCCCGGCTCCACCGCCGGGACGTCGCCCTTGAGGATGTGCAGGTCGGTCCCGCAGATCGTGGCCGAGTCGATCCGAACGACGATGTCGGTCGGCTCCTGGATGGTCGGGTCGGGCTTCTCTTCCCAGCTGCGAAGCCCCGGCCCCTTGTAGACGAGCGCTTTCATGGCGCCTCCTGTCGCTCGTGGGTTGGTGCGTCAATCGTGTCGGCGCCGCGGCCGGCTGCCATCGGGCGTTCGCCGGACCTGCGGCCCGTAGGAACTACGGACTGAACCTGGTTACGCTGAGCCCGTGGACGCAGTCACGCCGAGCGAACATCGCTTGCGTGCGCTGGTCGAGGCCGGCGTCGCGCTCACGTCGGAGCTCTCGCTCGACGCGCTTCTGCAGCGGCTCGTCGAGGCGGCGGCCGAGCTGACACGTGCGCGTTACGCCGCGCTCGGCGTGATCGACCAGACCGGCTCCGAGCTGGAGCGCTTCCTCACTACGGGCCTGGATGCCGAGACGCACGCCGCGATCGGTGAGCTTCCGCGCGGGCGGGGGATTCTCGGCGTGCTGATCAGCGAGGACGCCCCGCTCAGGCTCCACAACCTCGGCGAGGATCCACGCGCGGTCGGGTTTCCCCCCAACCACCCTCCGATGAACACCTTCCTCGGCGTGCCGATCCATCTTCGCGGGGTCGCCTACGGGAACCTCTATCTGACCGAGAAGGCCGACGGTGACGACTTCACCGAGGAGGACCAGGAGCTCGTCGGGTTGCTCGCGAGCCAGGCCGCGGTCGCGATCGAGAACGCGCGTCTCTACGAAGCCGCCACGAGCTGGTCGAGGCAGCTCGAGTCGCTGAACGAGGTCGGGAACGCCCTGGCAACGGAGACGGACCTCGACCGGTTGCTCGATCTCATCGCTCGGCGCTTGCGCGAGCTTCTGGACGCGCGCCTCGTCACGGTGCTGCTGCCGAGCGGGGCCGACGAGCTGCGGTTCACGGCAGTTGCGGGACACGAAAGCGAGCCGTTGCTCGGCGAGACGATCCCGCGGTCGACCTCGAAGACCGGCAGGGTGCTGGCGCGTGGTCAAAGCGAGCGCGCCGACTCACTGCTGGACGATCCGGACATCGACCCGCATGCAGCCCGCCTGCTCAGAGCCCGCAGCGGCCTCTGGGTGCCGTTGCTCGTGCGCGGGAGGGCGATCGGAGTTCTCGCGGCCCATGACAAGCTCGGCCAGGATGTGCGGTTCACCGACACCGATCTTCGCCTCGCGGAGACCTTCGCGGTCCGTGCCGCTCTTGCGGTGGACCTCTCCGAGCGAATCGCGAGCGACTCGCTGCGCCGTGCCGTCGAGGCCCAGGAGCTGGAGCGCCGGAGGCTTGCGCGAGAGCTCCACGACGAGACAGGACAGGCGCTGACGTCGATCCTGCTCGGCCTGAAAGGGTTGGAGGATCGGCTCGAGGACGCCGGTTCACGCAAGGCAGCTGCGGAACTGCGGGAGCTCGTCGTTTCCACCCTGCAGGACGTCCGCCGGCTGGCCGTCGAGCTTCGACCGAGCGTCCTCGACGACTTCGGCCTCGTCGCAGCGTTGGAGCGGCTTGTCGAGTCGTTC
>Ga0307296_10000428_pt1 | contig 19829 bp, 16 predicted proteins | sample ER_DNA_153_FD_194467 | JGI IMG/M metagenome (GOLD analysis project Ga0307296, IMG submission 194467) | Bulk soil microbial communities from the East River watershed near Crested Butte, Colorado, United States - ER_DNA_153 | ecosystem: Environmental > Terrestrial > Soil > Floodplain | place... | reverse complement strand
CAAATATCTTCTGGGCGGTCACGCGAGCCTGATTGAGGGTCACCCGACCGTAGGGTCCGATAGTATATTTGCGTAAGCGCGACCCGGCTCCCGCTGTTCGATACAATACGACGAAAACCTTGCGTCCCTTCGGTGTGACCTTGACGCCGAAACCAGGACACGCGCTGTCCCACTGAACAATGTCCTTCGATGGAGTGGGCAGAGCGTCAATGACAGTCTTGGTCAGCTTCACACGCGGCATTTGATCCCTCGACCGGCGATGCTACCTCGAACCAAAATAGGTAGCACCGCATGGGTTACGTTAGGATCAAGCGTGACCGTCCGTCGCTATTGACGCAAGCAATATCAACGGCGTATCCACTTCCAGGAAACAACTTCCATCCCCAGCAATCGCTTCCCCGAGAACACAAGGGGAGAGGGGAAGAACCCCGAATCTGCTAACACCCTTTCATGACCGCACCGGAAGCCGCGTCGAACGCAGCCAAAAATCCTGTCGCGCCGCGCGCCTCCTGGCGCGAGGGGTGGGCGGTGTATCTGCAGCGGCGGGTGCTGATCGTCTTGCTGCTCGGCTTTTCGTCCGGCCTGCCGCTGGCGCTGTCGGGTTCGACGCTATTGGTGTGGATGCGCGAATCCGGCGTCGATCTCGGCACCATCGGGCTGTTCGCGCTGGTCGGCACGCCCTACACGCTGAAATTCTTGTGGGCGCCCTTGGTCGATGCGCTGCATGTGCCGTTCTTCACGCGAGCGTTCGGCCGCCGGCGCGGCTGGTTGGTGTTCTCGCAACTGCTCTTGATCGGGGCGATCCTGTTGCTGGCGCTGACCGATCCAGCACGTTCGCCGCTGTTCGTGGCGCTCGGCGCGCTATTGGTGGCGACGATGTCGTCGACCCAGGACATCGTGGTCGACGCCTTTCGCGTCGAAAGCCTGCCCGAGAGCGAGCAGGCCGCCGGCATGGCATCCTACGTCGCGGCCTACCGCATCGGCATGCTGGTCTCGACCGCGGGCGCGCTGTTCATGGTGAGCGCGTTCGAATCAACCGGTATCGCGCGCACCTCGGCGTGGATGTGGGGCTATGTGGCGATGGCAGCGCTGGTGCTGATCGGCACGGTCACGGCGCTATCGGCCACAGAGCCCGAGCAATCGGCGCGCGCGGAGGCCGCGACGCGCGCAGAGACCGCATTCGCGCGCGTGATCCATGCCGCGATCGGCGCATTCTCAGAGTTTCTCGTTCGCAAGGATGCTTTCGCGGCGCTCGCCTTCGTGGTGCTCTACAAATTCACCGATGCATTCTCCGGCACCATGACGGCGCCATTCGTCATCGACCTCGGCTTTTCCCGCAACGATTATGCCGCCATCGTCAAGGGCGTCGGCCTTGCCGCCACCTTGATCGGCGGTTTTGCCGGCGGATTCGTCGCCCGGCGCTACTCGCTTCCTGTGAGCCTGTGGATTGGCGGGGTGCTGCAGGCGGTTGCCAATCTGTCGTTCTCGTGGCTCGCCTTCGTCGGCGTCAACCAATGGGCGCTGGCGTTCGCGATCACGGCGGAAAATTTCACCAGCGCTATCGGCACCGTGATCTTCGTCGCCTATCTGTCCGCGCTGTGCCAGAACCCGCTGCACACCGCGACCCAATACGCGCTGCTGACGGCACTGGCCGCGGTGGGGCGCACCTATCTGTCCTCGGGCGCGGGATATGTGGCGAAGGCCACCGGCTGGCCGTTATTTTTTGCGATCTGCGTCGTGGTCGCGGTGCCGAGCCTGATCCTGCTGGCCTGGCTGCAGCGCCGCAAGCATTTCGACACGCTGGAGCCGCGGGTTTAGGGCGCACTGTTCGCCGTCATGCCCGGGCTTGTCCCGGGCATCCACCTCTTTGCAACGAGAGAAGGAAGGCGTGGATGGCCGGGACAAGCCCGGCCATGACGATGAGCTGCAATTCGTCCGCTCAATGCTTCGGCACCACGCTCCATTTGGTGACCACGGCTTCGCTCAGCTGGCCGGCTTCCTGCGCGCAGGCGACCTCGTCGACCTTCAGCGAGATTTCCTTGCCGATAAAAGCCTTCAACTGCCCCGCCTGGGCCGCATTGTTGGTCACGATCTGAAACGTCTCCGGTCCGGTCTCGAGATTGCAAAGCCCGTTCGGCGGCGGCAGCCGGTGCGGTTCGCTGACGAGCTGGAAGGTGTTGACGCGCTTGCCGTTGGCGCGGCTGCGCATAGCGTTGAGCTTCCCGCTCAGGACATCGCCGTTCTTGATGGCTTGCTGCGCCTGCGCATCAAACGCGCCCGCCAGCACGATCGCCACAACAGCCGCAGCCAGCGCGGATAGTTTACCGAAGTCGCTTCTTGTCATGTGTCCTCTGATTCCAGTTTCAAAACAACGTGCGCTGCCGCATGGCCGCGGACAGGGTGCCTTCATCGAGATAATCGAGCTCGCCGCCGACCGGTACGCCATGGGCAAGCCTCGTCAGCTTGACACCAGCCTCCTGCAGGAGGTCGGTGATGTAGTGCGCGGTGGTCTGGCCGTCCACCGTCGCATTCAATGCCAGAATGATTTCGCTCACTCGCGGATCGTGCGCGCGCGCCACCAGCGCGTCGATGGTCAGATCCTGCGGGCCGACGCCGTCGAGTGGCGACAGTGTCGCGCCCAGCACATGATAAAGACCGTTGGTCGCATTCGCCCGCTCCAGCGCCCAGAGGTCGGCGACGTCGGCGACCACGACGATGATCGAGGGATCGCGCCGTAGGTCGGTGCAGACCGTGCAAGGATTCTGGGTGTCGATATTGCCGCAGGTCTTGCAGACCTGGATCTTGTCGATCGCCACCTGCAGCGCGGCGGAAAGCGGCGTCATCAGCGCCTCGCGCTTCTTGATCAGATGCAAGGCTGCGCGCCGCGCCGAACGCGGGCCGAGCCCCGGCAGCCGCGCCAACAGCTGGATCAGGCGTTCGATTTCGGGGCCGGCAACCGCAGCGGCCATCTCAGGTCAGGCCTAACCCCGGCGGCAGACCAAGTCCGCCGGTCAGGGTCTGCATCTTCTCCTGCATGGCGGCTTCGGCCTTGCGCCGCGCGTCGTTATGGGCGGTGACCAGCAAGTCTTCGAGGATTCCTCGCTCGTCCGCCTTGATCAGCGACGGATCGATCTTCACCGCCTTCACTTCCATCTTCGCGGTCATACGCACGCTGACAAGGCCGCCGCCCGAATTGCCCTCGACCTCGACCTGGCCGAGTTCTTCCTGCATCGCCTGCATCTTCGATTGCAGTTGTGCCGCCTGCTTCATCATGCCGAGAAAATCAGCCATCAACATGTTCCTTATGCATTGCTATTGATCGTCACCGTCGGAAATCTCGGCAGCGTCTCCACTGCTAATATCGGATTCCGGCGACTCGGGGGCAAGCTTGCGCACCTCGACGACCTTGGCGCCGGGAAATCGTGCCAGCACCTCCTTCACCCGCGGATCGGCCTCGGCGGCGCGCTCGCGCTGGTTCTTTTGTACTTCGTTCTGCGAACGCAGTGTCGGTTGTCCCGCTTCGTTGGACACGATCACGGTCCAGCGCCGCCCGGTCCATTGCTCCAGCTTTCGCGACAGATCGTTGATCAGCGTCCGCGCCGCGCTGCGCTCCAGCGTAACCTCAAGCCGTCCGTCTTCGATGCGGACCAGGCGGACATCGGCTTCCAGCGCGGCTTTCGTCAGCAGGTCACGTTTTTCAGCGGCGAGCGCCACCAGTTCCGGAAAGCTCGCGATCCTCAGCACCGCCGGCGCGGCGACCGCCTCCGGCATCGGCGCGGTCATCTGCGGGCGCGCAGACGCCTCGACCGCGGAGCGCGGCGCGCCGGACGCCCGCGCGGGCGAGGATTGCATCGATGATGTGCCCGGCGCCGGCACGCCGCGCGGCACACCGTTGCCTGCCATCGCCGGCGATGCGCCGCCATTCTGCTCGAGCATCCGGATCGCTTCGTCCGGCGTCGGCATGTCGGCGACATAGGCGATGCGCACCAGCACCATTTCCGCAGCCGCCGCCGGCCGCGTCGCTGCTTGCGCCTCGGTGATGCCCCTGAGCAGCATCTGCCACATCCGCGACAGCACCCGCATCGAGAGTTTTGCGGCGAAGTCGCGAGCGCGCCGCCGCTCGGTTTCGCCGAATGCGACATTGTCCGCCGTCGCCGGCACGATCTTCACGCGGGTGACGAAATTGACGAATTCGGCGAGATCGGAGAGCACCACGATCGGATCGGCGCCGGTGTCATACTGCTCGCGAAATTCCTTGAATGCGCCGGCGATGTCGCCGCGAACAAGCGAATCAAAGAGATCGATCACCCTGGTGCGGTCGGCAAGGCCGAGCATCTGGCGCACCGCATCGGCGCGCACCGGGCCTGCCGCGTGTGCGATCGCCTGGTCGAACAGCGACAGCGAATCTCGCACCGAGCCTTCGGCTGCGCGCGCGATGATGCCGAGTGCCTCCGGCTCCACTTCGACGTTTTCTCTTGTCGCGATATTGGCGAGATGCGTCATCAGCACGTCGGCCTCGACCCGGCGCAGGTCAAAACGCTGACAGCGCGACAGCACCGTCACCGGTACTTTGCGGATTTCGGTGGTGGCGAACACGAATTTGGCGTGCTCCGGCGGTTCCTCCAGCGTCTTCAGGAAGGCGTTGAAGGCCGCGGTCGAGAGCATGTGGACTTCGTCGATGATGTAGACCTTGTAGCGCGCGCTCGCCGGCGCATAGCGCACGCTGTCGTTGATCTGGCGCACGTCATCGACGCCGGTATGGGAGGCGGCGTCCATTTCCAAGACGTCCATGTGCCGGCTCTCCATGATCGCCTGGCAATGCACGCCCACTACCGGCATGTGGATGGTCGGCCCCTTCACCGAGCTATCCGGCAGTTCGTAGTTCAGCGCGCGGGCGAGAATCCGCGCGGTGGTGGTTTTGCCGACGCCGCGCACGCCGGTCAGAATCCAGGCTTGCGGGATCCTGCCGGTTTCGAACGCGTTCGAAACCGTACGGACCATGGCATCCTGGCCGATGAGATCGTCGAAACTGGAGGGGCGGTATTTTCGCGCCAGTACGCGATAGTGCTTGCCGGCCTCGGGCGGGCCGCCGAGGTCGAAGCCGCCTTGATGGGTGCTGTCCGAATCGTTGGGTGCCATTAACGGAGCGCCAGCGTCGGTCATCGATCGATCCGCACTTGATTATCTCTCGAAGCCGGCTTGCGGAATAGCGGGAACAGAATCCAGCGCAGGACGGGATCGCCCATCTTGCGCGATTCGCTCGAAAAAACAGGTAGGAGACTGACGAGCGACCCGATCCGGACCTCGTTAGGGCTGCTTCCTTCCGGACCTGACCCGGTTGGCGAGTGGCTCGTCCACCGCCAATCTCCCGGCCCTTATTTGGGGCCAAAAGGTCCGGAAAGCAAGCGGGGCTTCTGCCGTCATACCCCGCGAAAAGCGGGGTATCCAGTACGCCGCGGCTTCTCGACTTCATCACGACTGCTCTGGATACTGGATCATCCGCTTTCGCGGATGATGACACCTTGATATGACACCGGACAGCGGTGTCCATTTCAGGCCACTTCAGACCGACGCCATCGAGAAAACGATGGACGCACCTGGAACCCACATGCCTTCTGACGCTCCCGCCTGGTCGCTGCACTCACGGCTCAAGGAAGACACCATCGATATCGGCGACCTGCCGCTGTGCCGTGTGCTGGTGATCAAGGATGCGAATTATCCATGGTTATTATTGGTGCCGCGCCGGCATGAGGCCGTGGAAATCATCGACCTCGACGAGGTCGAGCAGGCGCAGCTGATGGCGGAAATTTCCCGCGTCGCACGCGCCCTGAAAGAGATCACCAAATGCGACAAGCTGAACATTGCAGCGCTCGGCAATATGGTGCCGCAACTGCATGTGCATGTCATCGCGCGGCGCTCGAGCGATGCCGCCTGGCCGCGCCCGGTCTGGGGGGTGATGCCGCCGCTCGCGCAGGATGCGGAGGAAGTCCAGAATTTCATCAGCGCGCTTCGCCGCAAGATTTGGCTTGGTTGAACCCATGACAGCATTCGATTCGTTTCCATTGGGGCGGCCGGCCTTCGTCAGCAATGTTCTCGATCGCGCCGCGCATCTGCGCACCGACGATGCCAAACTCATGGCACTCGAAGGGCACCGCGATGCCCGCGCCTATGTGGTTTATCGCGACTCGCTGGTGCTGAAGCAGGAGGCCGACGGCCCGCGCGCGCTCCTGAGCATCGACGAAGCGCTGAAATTCGGCGCCAATCCCGGCACGATCTTCCTGGGGCTGCGCGACGGCGCGGCGGTGTTCGGCATGGGCATCTCGGCAGCGGCGGTGGAGAAACTGCTGCCCCGCAACGATGTCGCCGTCACCGAACTGCGTGGCATGGCGATGCAGGGCGTGGTGCCGCCCGACCAACTCTCGGCAATCGCGATGGCGAAATCGATGGTGAGCTGGCATCAGCGCCACGGCTACTGCGCCAATTGCGGAACCCGCACGGCGATGAAAGACGGCGGCTGGAAGCGCGAATGCCCCAACTGCAAGGCCGAGCATTTTCCGCGCACCGACCCGGTCGTGATCATGCTGGTGACCTCCGGCGACAAATGCCTGCTGGGGCGGCAGAAGCAGTTTCCACCCGGGATGTGGTCGTGTCTTGCGGGGTTCGTCGAAGCCGCTGAAACCATCGAGGATGCGGTCCGGCGCGAGATCTTCGAGGAATCCGGCATTCGCTGCACGGATGTGAATTATTACATGACCCAGCCCTGGCCCTATCCGTCGTCGCTGATGATCGGATGCACCGCGCGCGCCACCAACGAGGATATCGTCGTCGATCGCGCGGAACTGGAAGACGCGCGCTGGTTCGACCGGGCCGAGGCCGCGCTGATGCTGAAACGGCAACATCCGGATGGCCTTGCAGGGCCGCACCCGTTTGCGATTGCCCATCATTTAGTCGGACGCTGGCTGCAGATTGGCCAGCGTCCAGGCGCATAGCTGGAACCCGGCTCATGGCCTATCGGTTAACAGCGAAGGTCAGATTCCGTCGGGGGGCAGGACGGACATGATGGACGAGCCGATGAACTTTCACGCTGCCGCGCCGAAAATCCCGCCGCGCATCCTCTGCATCGGCATGCCGGTGCGCGATTTGACCTTTCGCATCGAGGAACTGCCGGAGCGCGGCTTCAAGGTCAACGCCAGCCATTTCGACGAAATCTGCGGCGGCAACGCGCTCAATGCGGCGATCGGAATCGTGCGCCTCGGCGGCCGCGCCTCGATCTGCGGGCCGATGGGCGATGCCCGCGAGACCTCGGCCAGGTATATTTTCGACAAGCTCGCGCATGAAGGCATCGAGACCAAGCATATCGTGCACATGCCGGGCCTGGTGACGCCGATTTCCAACATCATGATCGACCCCTCAGGCGAGCGCACCATCGTGACGTTTCGCGATCCGGAATTGTGGAAGGTCCGCTTGCCGGATGCCGACACGTTGCTCGAGGACTGTCACGCCATTCTGACCGAGAACCGCTGCGCGGAATTCTGCACCGATCTCTGCGCCGAGGCACGCCGGCGCGGCATTCCCGTCATCGTCGATGTCGACCGCACGATGTCGCTGCGGGAAGGGCTGCTCACCGCCTCCTCGCATCTGGTGTTCTCCAGCGAGGCGCTGCAGTCCACCGCCGGCGTCGCCGATGACGGCGAGGCGCTCAAGAAGATCGCAAAGCTGACCCCCTCGTTTCTGGCGGGGACGCGCGGCGCGCTCGGCACGCTCTGGCTCGACGGGCAGCAGAATCTGCAGCAGACGCCGGCCTTCCCGGTGCATACCGTGGATACGCTGGGCGCCGGCGACGTATTCCATGGCGCGTTTGCGCTCGCCATCACCGAAAATCAGGACATACCGAGCGCGCTGCGGTTCGCTTCTGCCGCCGCAGCGTTGAAATGCACCCGCTTCGGTGGCGCCTTTGCCGCGCCGCAACGTGCTGAAGTCTCAGAACTTTTGAGCCAGAGCCAGACGGCCAGCCCGGCCCGGACGCACCAATAATCGGGCTTGTCTTAGAAGAATTTTCTATATATGAGGGAGATAAGCCTCATAAATGGAACAAAGTTCTTCTCATGACCGATCTCGCCGTTCAGCTTCACGAGCCCAACCGCCGCCTCGATGCGATCGACCGCAAGATTCTGACGGTGCTGCAGGAAGATGCCTCGCTCTCGGTCGCCGAGATCGGCGACAGGGTGGGGCTGTCCTCGACGCCGTGCTGGAAACGAATCCAGCGGCTGGAAGCCGACGGGGTGATCCTGCGCCGCGTCGCGCTGGTCGACCAGAACAAGATCGGGCTTGGTATTTCGGTCTTTGTGTCGGTCGAAAGCGCCGACCATTCCGAGGCCTGGCTTCGAAAATTCGCCGACGCCGTCAGCGCGATGCCCGAGGTGATGGAGTTTTATCGGATGGCGGGCGACGTCGATTACATGCTGCGCGTGGTGGTCGCGGACATGCAGAGCTACGACGTGTTTTACAAGAAGCTGATCGGCGCGGTGCCGCTGAAGAATGTCACGTCGCGCTTTGCGATGGAGAAGATCAAGTCGGTCACCGCATTGCCAATCCCGGCGGCGTAGCCCGGTCGCGCACGATTCCTCATCAATCGCCGAAACCTCCCTCGCCCCGCTCTTGCGGGGAGAGGGTTGGGGTGAGGGGCCGCTATCCGCGAATTCTTAAGATGAAGTGTGCGCGGTGACTCCCCCTCTCCCGGATTCGCGCTGTGCGCGAATCCGACCTCTCCCCGCAAGCGGGGCGAGGTAAAGAAAAATCAAATCTTCTGATTATACTCGCCGACCTCGGGATAAGTGCGCAGCACCTTATCGATCGCCTCGAACATGTCGCGCATGCGCTGCTCGCTGACCGGGCTTTCGACCACCACCACCAGTTCCGGCTTGTTGGAGGACGCGCGCACCAGGCCCCAGCTGCCGTCTTCGACCGTGAAGCGCACGCCATTGACGGTGACGAGATCGCGGATCGGTTGCCCGGCAACCTTCCCGCCCCTCTTCTGCAACGCCTCGAAATGCTTCAGCACGCGCTCGACGACGCCGTATTTGACCTCGTCGGCGCAATGCGGCGACATCGTCGGCGACGACCAGGTTTTCGGTAGCGCGTTTTTCAGATCCGCCATCGATTTGCCCGGCGCGCGATCGAGCATCTCGCAGACCGCGATCGCCGAGACCAGGCCATCGTCATAGCCGCGGCCGAACGGCTTGTTGAAAAAGAAGTGGCCGGATTTCTCGAACCCCGCCAGCGCCCCCAATTCGTTGGTGCGGCGCTTCATGTAGGAGTGGCCGGTCTTCCAGTAGGTGGTTTTCGCGCCGTGCTTGGAGAGCACCGGATCGGTCACGAACAGCCCGGTCGATTTGACGTCGACCACGAATTGCGCGTTCTCTGAGATCGCCGACATGTCGCGCGCCAGCATGACGCCGACCTTGTCGGCAAAAATCTCCTCGCCTGTGTTGTCGACCACGCCGCAGCGGTCGCCGTCGCCATCGAAGCCCAGGCCGACGTCGGCCTTGTGCTCAAGCACCGCATCGCGCATCGCGTGCAGCATTTCCATGTCTTCGGGATTGGGATTGTATTTCGGGAAGGTGTGGTCGAGCTCGGTGTCGAGCGGCACCACCTCGCAGCCGATCGCCTCCATCACCTGCGGCGCGAATGCCCCCGCCGTGCCGTTGCCGCAGGCGACCACGACCTTGAGCTTGCGCTTCAGCTTCGGGCGGGCGGCCAGATCGGCGATGTAGCGCGCCGGAAAATTCTCGTGGAATTGATACGAACCGCCGACCTTGTTCTTGAAGTCGGCATTGAGCACGATCTCTTTCAAGCGGCTCATCTCGTCGGGGCCAAAAGTAAGGGGCCGGTTGGCGCCCATCTTGACCCCGGTCCAGCCATTGTCGTTATGCGACGCCGTCACCATCGCGACGCAGGGCACGTCGAGATCGAATTGCGCGAAATACGCCATCGGGGTCATGCACAGGCCGATGTCGTGAACCTTGCAGCCCGCGGCCTGCAACCCTGAAATCAGCGCATATTTGATCGAGGCTGAATAGCCGCGGAAGTCATGCCCGGTGACAACCTCCTGTTTGGCGCCGAGTTCTGCGATCAACGCGCCCAACCCCATGCCCAACGCCTGAATCCCCATCAGGTTGATTTCCTTGCCGAACAGCCAGCGGGCGTCGTATTCGCGAAAGCCCGTCGCCTTCACCATCGGTTCGGATTCGTAAGCATAGGTATTCGGAACCAGCACGGATTTAGGCTTTGGAAACATTTATGATGGCCTCGGCGAGCACACTGAAAGGAAAGCACTGCAGGCATAGCCAATGCGCAGGCGCAGCGAAAGGCGGGACAGCCGTTTGTGGCGATGAATTGCGGCATATTTTCAAGGCCGCGAAAATCGCCGTCATCGTCCGCGAAAGCGGACGATCGAGTATTCAGTGAACATTCCCGTATTTCACCAAAGCCGCGGCGTACTGGATGCCCCGCTGGAGCCTGTCATCGGGCTCGCCGCAGGCGAGACCCGTTAGCGGGGCATGACACCGACCTATTGCTCCAGAACCATCTTGCCGTTGGCGTATTCGAAGCGCTTCAGCCTCGACAGGAACGACAGGCCGAGCAGGTTCTCCGACAGCGCGTCATCCGGCAGCACCATGGCATCGACGTCGCGCACCACGAGCCCACCGATATCGACCATGGCGAGTCGCGTGCGCGCCGCCCTGACCTTGCCGTTGGCGGTGGTGACCGTGGCATTGTAATCGCCGCTGGAGGGACGTAAGCCGAACCGTGCCGCCGAGCTTTCGTTCAGCGCGATCACAGATGCGCCGGTATCGATCATGAAGCCGATGCGCTGACCGTCGATCCGTCCCTCGGTCTGGAAATGGCCGCGGGCATCGCGGGGGATGCTGAGGCTGCGGCCCACGGTCTGCGTCGATGTTTCGACGGCCGCGACTTTCAGGGACGCGGAATTTGCCCGCGCCGGCGCCAGCGTCATCCTGTCCGCCACCTGTGCCATGATGGTGCCGAGGCCGACCATGAACGCGGCAAGAATCACGATGTTACGCATCACGCCAAACTCGATCAGAGGAGCCGCAATATCACCACGTCAGCCCCAAAACCGCGACCAATGGCGGCGGGGAAGGTGGCCATTTTGGCGAAAAGTATGACCGAAGTGTTAACGCGAGCCGGTTGGCGGCTGTTACTGGGGTCCCGAAGCCGAAACACCCGGCGTCCCTCGCTCGATGTATCGCTGCAAATCGGCAACCGAGAGCACCACGAGGGAACAGCCCGCATCGATCAGCGATGATCTGGGATGGCCTCCCGTGAGCGTTCCCCACGCGGTCGCACCGGCACGCCGCGCGGCCTGAGCATCGAATGGGGTATCGCCGATCATGGTGGCTGACGCCGCCGATATGCCATCGAGATGACCGAGCGCCAGTTCAATCAGGGCCGGATCGGGCTTGCCTTTTGGGACCTCATCGCCACAGGCGACGGCGTCGATCATATCGTCGACATTCATCAGGCTGCGATAACGTTTCAATTCGTCGCTTTGACAGTCGGTGGCGAGTGCGATGCGCGCACCAAGGGATTTGATCGCAGTGAACACCGCGCGCACGCCGGGGAACGCCCGCACCTGCGGCAGATAGACCGCACGATAGCGCTCGCCTTCCGCAGCCAGGATTTTCTTTCGTGCGCCTTCGTCGAGGCTGTGCACGAGCGTCGCCAGCATTTCGTTGCCATCCATCCCGGACAATCGCTGCAACGAAACCATCGGCGCCGGCAGGCCGAAGCCGGCGAGCGTCTCATGCCAGCATCGCAGGGTTTGCGGTGCGCAATCGATCAAGGTGCCTTCGACGTCAAAGATGTAGGCGGCGCTCAATCCACACTCCACCAACAATGGTTTCGGCAAGGGAACGCGCCGCCCATCAAAGAGTTCACCTACCCGGCATATATGTCATCCCAAATTCATCGACGATTTGGAGCTGGCGTTCGTCTCGCAAAAGGATGATCCATTTTGGATTTGAGCCGAAAAATAAAGATGGCGATGGATGAAACGCGCCTGCTGATTCTGGGATCGCAGGTGCTGTTCGGATTTCTGTTTCAAAGCGCCTTCCAGAATGGCTTCGACTCGCTTTCGCCGGTCTCGAAAAATCTGGTCTGCGCCGCATTGGCGTTGATGATGCTGTCGATCGGATGCCTGATCGCGCCATCCATGCAGCATCCTGGCTGCGCGCATCGGGGGTGAAAAGGTAACCGCTCGAGCGTCACGTTCCCCGCGGCTTCACGCGCCGGGTCGGCATCGCGCTCGCCGGATCCTCCGGCCAGGGGTGCCGCGGATAGCGTCCGCGCAGATCGGAGCGGACCGCCTCATAACTGCCGCGCCAAAAACCCGGCAGGTCGCGGGTCACCTGGACCGGCCGCTGCGCCGGCGACAGTAGCTCCAGCACCAGCGGCACTGCGCCTTTGGCAATCGACGGATGGGTGTTGAGCCCGAACAATTCCTGCAAGCGGACGGCGATCGTCGGCCCCTGCTCGGCCTCGTAGTCGATTGCGAGCATGGTGCCGGTCGGCGCCTCGAAATGCGTCGGCGCTTCGCGCTCGAGCCGCGCCCGCAATTCCCAGGGCAGCAGCGTCATCAGTGCATCCGACAGATCGCCGGCCGAAAGTTCCTTCAGCGACGTCTTGTCGGAAAGCGCCGGCACCAACCAGGCCTCGCGTTGCGCGGCGAGCGCGTCATCGGACAGATCGGGCCAAGGTTCTCCTTCAGCTTTGCGCAAAAACATCACCCGGTCGCGCCACTGTTTTGTTGGTTTCGACCAGGGCAGCCGGTCGAGGCCGGAGGCGATCAAGCCATCGGCCAACACCCGCGCGGTCTCCATCGAGGGCTGCAGCGCCAACGGCGCTTCCGAGAGCGTGATGGCGTGCAATGTTTTCTTGCGCCGCGCCCGCAAGGCCAACGCGCTGCGATCGAACGAAATTTCGTCGGCGGTCTCGATCTGATCGACAAAATGCTGCTCGATGTCCGCCTGCGTGATCGGCGCCGCCAGCAGGATGCGTCCGCTCGCCGCCGTGCCTGTCAGTTCGGCCACTGCGATGTAAGGCGCGCGCGCCATTGCGGACGTCTGGTCGACAGCGGCGCCGCGCCCGTTGGCGAGCACAAAACTGCCATTGCCGCGGTTGCGCGCGACACGGTCGGGAAATGCGAACGCAAGCATCACGCCGGTCGTCAGTTCCCCTGCCCCTTGCGCGGTCGAGACGGGCGAAGACGTCCGTTCTGAGGCGTCAGGGGTGGGGGTGCCCCGCACTGGGACCGCCGTTGTGGGCCCCCCTCCCCGACCCTCCCCCACAAGGGGGGAGGGAGAAGAAAGCGCGGCGCGGCTCGCAGACTGATCGTCATTTCTACCGCTGACCGCCTCTTCACCAGCCTTGACCTGCGAGGCCCAGCGTTGCGCGAGAGAGCGCGCGCTGCTGGCGCGCGGCGAGCGATCGCGGCGGAATTGATCGAGCCTGACATCGAGGTCGACGCTGTCGCCGCCGAGCCCACGCTCGGTGAGCACGGCGGCAATTTCCGCGGCTTGTTCGCCCGCGCCCAGGCGATGCGAATCCACGATCATCCGCGCCAGCCGCGGCGGCAGCGCCAGGGCCCGCAGGCTGCTGCCCTCTTCGGTGATGCGGCCATCGGCATCGAGCGCCCCGAGTTCGCGCAACAGACTTCGCGCCTCCTTCAGCGCGGGCGCAGGGGGCGAATCGAGAAACGCCAGCGAGGCCGGGTCGCTGACCCCCCATTGCGCGAGGTCGAGCACCAGCGAAGACAGATCGGCGCTGAGAATTTCTGGCTGGGTATAGGCCGCAAGCGACGCGGTCTGCGGTTCGTCCCACAGCCGGTAACACACGCCGGGCTCGGTGCGGCCGGCACGGCCGCGGCGCTGATCGACCGCGGCGCGCGAGGCGCGCACGGTCTCCAACCGCGTCAGCCCAATGTCCGGCTCATAGCGCGGCACCCGCGCCATGCCGGAATCGACGACAATGCGGACGCCTTCGATGGTCAATGAGGTTTCCGCAATCGACGTCGCCAGCACGACCTTGCGGCGGCCCTTCGGCGCGGGTGCGATGGCGCGATCCTGCACGGCAGCGTCGAGCGCGCCGAACAGCGGCACAATCTCAATGCCGGCGTCGTGGACCCGCTCGCCGAGAAAATTCTGGGTGCGGCGAATCTCCGCAGCGCCCGGCAGGAACGCCAGCACCGAGCCCGGATCGGCGCGCAGCGCCATCGCGATGGCATCCGCCATCTGCCGCTCCAGCGGCGCGTCGGCCTTGCGGCCGAGATAACGTGTCTCGACCGGAAAAGCGCGGCCTTCGCTTGCGATCACTGCCGCGTCGCCGAGCAGTTTTGCCACCCTGGCGCCGTCGAGCGTCGCCGACATCACGAGGATGCGCAAATCGTCGCGCAAGCCCGTTTGCGCATCGCGCGCCAGCGCCAGCCCGAGATCGGCATCGAGCGAGCGTTCGTGGAATTCGTCGAACAGCACCGCGGCGACATCTGACAATTCCGGATCGTCGAGAATCTGCCGCGAAAAAATACCTTCGGTGACGACCTCGATTCTGGTCGCGCGCGACACTTTTGAGCCGAACCGCACGCGGTAACCGACGGTCTCGCCGACGCGCTCTCCGATGGTGTGCGCCATCCGCTCGGCGCTGGCGCGCGCCGCGATCCGCCGCGGCTCCAGTACGATGATTTTCCTGTGTTTCGCCCAGGGCTCGTCGAGCAGCGCCAGCGGCACCCGCGTGGTCTTGCCGGCGCCGGGCGGCGCCACCACCACGGCGGCGTTGTTGCCGGCAAGCGTCCGCGCCAATTCGTCGAGTACCGCGTCGATCGGGAGAGGGGTGTCGAAGCTGCGGGGCAAAGTCTCACCAACTCGTCATGCCCGGGCTTGTCCCGGGCATCCACGTCTCTCTCAAGCGAGAAAACAAGACGTGGATGGCCGTGACAAGCACGACCATGACGGAAATTGTCATAGTGCGCAAACCCAAAGCGCGCATCAGCTCCGCCGCTCGGGTGGTCTGCCGACACTCTCATAGGTAAAACCGAGCGCCGCCATTTCCTCGGGACGATAGATGTTGCGGAGATCGACGACCACGGGCTGCGCCAGCTCGCGCTTCAGGCGTTCCAGGTCGAGCGTGCGATATTGCACCCACTCGGTCACCACCACCATCGCGTCCGCCCCGCGCACGCAGAGGTAAGGATCGTCGCAGTATTCGATGTCAGGCAATTCGCGGCGCGCCTGCTCGATGCCAACCGGATCGTGCGCGCGCACCTTGGCACCCATGTCGAGCAGCCCGGTCACCAACGGAATAGATGGTGCCTCGCGCATGTCGTCGGTATCGGGCTTGAAGGTGAGGCCGAGCACGGCGATGGTCTTGCCGCGCAGGCCGCCGCCCGCCGCGCCCGCGACCTTGCGCGCCATCGCGCGCTTGCGGTTGTCGTTGACCGCGAGCACCGCCTCGACGATCCGCAGGGGAACGTCATGATCGAGCGCGATCTTGACCAGGGCGCGGGTGTCCTTCGGAAAGCAGGAGCCGCCGAACCCCGGCCCGGCATGCAGGAATTTCGAACCGATCCGGTTGTCGAGCCCGATGCCGCGCGCGACCTCCTGGATATCGGCACCGACCTTTTCCGAGAGATCGGCGATTTCGTTGATGAAGGTGATTTTGGTAGCAAGAAATGCGTTGGCCGCGTATTTGATCAGCTCCGCGGTGCGCCGCGCCGTGAACATCAGCGGCGCCTGATTGAGCGACAGCGGCCGGTAGATATCGCCCAGCACTTTTTTTGCGCGTTCATCCGACGTGCCGATCACGATGCGGTCCGGAAACTTGAAATCGCGGATCGCGGCGCCCTCGCGCAAGAATTCCGGATTGGAGGCGATCACGACATCGGCGGAAGGATTGACCTCGCGGATCAAGCGCTCGACTTCGTCGCCGGTGCCGATCGGCACGGTCGATTTGGTGACAACCACGGTAAAACCGGTAAGCACTGCCGCGATCTCGCGCGCGGCGCTGTGAACATAGCTCAGGTCGGCGTGGCCGTCGCCGCGCCGCGACGGCGTGCCGACCGCGATGAACACCGCATCGGCTGCGGCGACCGGTGTGGCGAGGTCGGTGGTAAAATCCAGGCGCCCGGCCTTTACGTTGGCCGCGACCAGCGCGTCGAGGCCGGGCTCGAAAATCGGGATTTCGCCCCGGCGCAAGGCTGCGACCTTGTCGGCATCCTTGTCGACGCAGGTGACGTGGTGGCCGTAGTCCGCAAAACAGGCGCCAGACACCAGCCCGACATAGCCCGAGCCAATCATGGCAATCCGCATGAAGCAACCTTGTAATGGTTAGCGCGACCGATCGAATTTTGTGAGCGGGTCTTAGAGCATTTTACGGCCGAGAGGAAACCGAAACGGCGGGAAACCGGCATGTCATGGTCGGCGCTGCCGACCAAGCCGTCGTCGCCCGGCTTGACATGTATGGCGGGTGAGTAACACCAAAAAACGCGCCCCGAAGGCTGTCAATCGCCGCAAAAATCCTTAAGTTTCGGCCATGCCGAAACCCTCCGTGAAAACCCTCCCCAAACCCGTTGCCGTCAAAGCCCCTGCGAAAGGCGACCACGTCTTTCTGGTCGACGGTTCCTCCTATATTTTTCGCGCCTATCACGCGCTGCCGCCGCTGAACCGCAAATCCGACGGGTTACAGGTCAACGCCGTGCTCGGCTTCTGCAATATGCTGTGGAAGCTGTTGCGCGAGATGCCGCCGGACAACCGGCCGACCCATCTCGCCATCGTCTTCGACAAGTCCGAAATCACCTTCCGCAACAAGCTCTATCCGGACTACAAGGCGCACCGGGCGCCGGCGCCGGACGATCTGATCCCGCAATTTCCGCTGATCCGCGAGGCGGTGCGCGCCTTCGACCTGCCCTGCCTCGAACAGGTCGGCTTCGAGGCCGACGATTTGATCGCGACCTATGTGCGGGAGGCCTGCGAGCGCGGCGCCATCGCGACCATCGTTTCCTCCGACAAGGACCTGATGCAGCTCGTGACCGACTGCGTCACCATGTACGACACCATGAAGGACCGCCGCATCGGCATTGCCGAAGTGATCGAGAAATTCGGCGTGCCGCCGGAAAAGGTGGTCGAGGTGCAGGCGCTGGCGGGGGATTCGACCGACAACGTGCCGGGCGTGCCGGGCATCGGTGTCAAGACCGCGGCGCAACTGATCGTCGAATATGGCGACCTGGAAACGCTGCTCAAACGTGCCGGCGAGATCAAGCAGCCGAAGCGGCGCGAGGCGCTGATCGAGAATGCCGAGAAGGCGCGGATCTCGCGTCAACTGGTGCTGCTCGATGACAAGGTCGAACTGGAGGTGCCGCTCGCAGAGTTGGCCGTGCACGAGCCTGACGCGCGCAAGCTGATCGCATTCTTGAAGGCGATGGAATTTTCCGCCCTGACCCGCCGTGTCGCCGAATATGCGCAGATCGATCCGGCGGATATCGAGCCGGATCCCGGCTTCAAGAGCGGCGCGAGTGTGTTTGCGCCTCCGCCCTCGGGCGGCCGGCCGGGCGGCGAAGCTGCCCGTGGGGAGAGCACGCTTTTCGACAATCCCGGTTCACCCGCCCCCCCAGCGCTCCCCCTCAAGGGAGGGAGCAGCGCGCCGCGCTTGGCGCAAGGCCGCAAGGCTGATACTCAGCCCCTCACGCCGATCTCGCTCGCCGCCGCCCGCGCCGAAGCGGCGCGCAAGACCAGGATCGATCGCAGCAAGTATCAGACCATCCGCAGCCTCGAAGAGCTCAACGCCTGGGTCGCGCGCATTCACGATGTCGGCCACTTCGCGATCGAGGCCAAGGCGACGTCGATCGATCCGATGCAGGCCGAGATCTGCGGCATCGCGATGGCGCTTGCGGACAACGACGCCTGCTATGTCCCGTTCGGCCACAAACAGTCCGGCGATGGCGCCGGCCTGTTCGCCGCCGGCCTCGCGCCGGACCAGATCAGGACCAGCGACGCACTCGACGCCCTGCGCCCGCTGCTGGAATCGACAGGGATTCTCAAGATCGGCTTCAACATCAAGTTCAACGCCGTGATGTTCGCGCAAGCCGGGATCACCATCCGCAATCACGATGACGCGCAGCTGATGTCGTATGCGCTGGACGCCGGCCGCAACGCACATGGGCTCGACGCACTGGCCGAGCGCTGGCTCGGTCACGCCACCCTGAGCTTTGGTGAATTGACCGGCAGCGGCAAGGCAAAACTCTCTTTCGATCAGGTCGCGATCGACAGGGCAACGGCGTATTCGGCCGAGGACGCCGATGTGATCCTGCGATTATGGCGCGTGCTCAAGCCGCGCCTGGTCGCCGAGCGCATGACCTCGGTCTATGAGACGCTGGAGCGGCCGCTGATCTCCGTGCTGGCGCGGATGGAGCGCCGCGGCATCTCGATCGACCGCGAGGTGCTGTCGCGGCTGTCAGGCGAATTCGCCCAGACCGCCGCGAGGGTCGAAGCCGAAATTCAGGAGATAGCCGGCGAGCCGGTCAACCCGGGCAGCCCCAAACAGATCGGCGACATCATCTTCGGCAAGATGGCCATTCCCGGCGGCAGCAAGACCAAGACCGGCGCGTGGTCGACATCGGCGCAGATCCTCGATGAGCTCGCCGAGCAGGGCCACGAATTTCCGAAGAAGATCCTGGAATGGCGGCAAGTCTCGAAACTGAAATCGACCTATACCGACGCGCTGCCCACTTACGTGCATCCGCAGACCCATCGCGTGCACACGACCTATGCGCTGGCGGCGACCACCACCGGGCGGCTGTCATCGAACGAGCCCAACCTGCAGAACATCCCGGTGCGCACCGAAGACGGCCGCAAGATTCGCCGCGCCTTCATCGCCTCCCGCGGGCACAAGCTGGTGTCGGCGGATTATTCGCAGATCGAATTGCGGCTATTGGCCGAAATCGCCGACATTCCTGTCTTGAAGCAAGCCTTCCGCGAGGGGCTCGACATTCACGCCATGACGGCGTCGGAAATGTTCGGCGTTCCGATCAAGGGCATGCCGGGCGAGGTGCGGCGCCGCGCGAAAGCGATCAATTTCGGCATCATCTACGGCATCTCGGCGTTCGGGCTCGCCAACCAGCTCGGCATCGCCCGCGAGGAAGCTTCCGCCTACATCAAGAAATATTTCGAACGTTTTCCCGGCATCCGCGCCTATATGGACGAGACGCGCGATTTCTGCCGCACGCATGGTTATGTCAAGACGCTGTTCGGCAGGAAGTGCCATTACCCAGATATCAAGGCTTCCAATGCCTCGGTCCGATCCTTCAACGAGCGCGCCGCGATCAATGCGCGATTGCAGGGCACCGCCGCCGACATCATCCGCCGCGCCATGATCCGCATGGAAGATGCGCTGGCGCAGAAAAAACTCTCGGCCCAGATGCTGTTGCAGGTGCACGACGAACTGATCTTTGAGGTGCCCGACGACGAAGTGGCCGCGACCTTGCCGGTGGTGCAGCACGTCATGCAGGACGCGCCATTCCCGGCGGTGCTGCTGTCGGTGCCGCTGCACGTCGACGCCCGCGCCGCCGACAATTGGGACGAGGCGCATTAGCTCTTCCTACCTCTCCCGCTTGCGGGGGAGCAAAGGCCGCCTTTGGCGGCCGTGCTTAGAGGGAGGAACGCCGAAGCGGAGCTTCGGCTATGGCGCTCGATAGAGCGCGGCGGGTGGGGGCTCTCACCACCCGAACCGGCTTTCGCGTCGGGCACCCCCCACCCCAGCCC
>Ga0307296_10000426_pt1 | contig 19868 bp, 21 predicted proteins | sample ER_DNA_153_FD_194467 | JGI IMG/M metagenome (GOLD analysis project Ga0307296, IMG submission 194467) | Bulk soil microbial communities from the East River watershed near Crested Butte, Colorado, United States - ER_DNA_153 | ecosystem: Environmental > Terrestrial > Soil > Floodplain | place... | reverse complement strand
CGCAGTCGGCGGGGATGCCGACTTCGCCGTCTTCGCGCCGGACGAACGGCAGACGATCGACGCCGCGCGGCTGCAGCACAAGAACCCCATCACCCCGTATGCGGGCCGGCAGCTCTCCGGTGTCGTCCGGAGCACGTGGCTGCGGGGCGTCCGCATCGACATCGGCGAGCCGCCCCGCGGCCGGCAGCTGACCAGAGGAGAGTAGGAACCCCATGCACGAGAGTCCCAACCCCGACGCCCCGTCGTTCACGACACTGCCCGACCTGGCGTCCCGGACGCTCGCCGGGAGCGTGGTCTACGCCAACGACGAGCTCTTCGCGCAGCGGGAGAACCTCATCACGCCCGGGCGCGCGGTCTTCTCGACGGAGGACTTCGGGCACAAGGGCAAGGTCTACGACGGGTGGGAGACGCGGCGGCGCCGCGAGCCTGGTCATGACTGGGCGATCGTGCGGCTCGGGGTTCCGGGGGTCGTGCATGGCGTGAACATCGACACGTCGTGGTTCAAGGGCAACTACCCGCCGTATGCGTCGGTCGAGGCGGCCTCGTTCGAGTGGCACCCGTCGGCGGACGAGCTCGATGCGGCGGACTGGGTGACGCTGGTGGAGAAGTCGCCGGTGGCCGGGGACACGGACAACTACTTCTCCGTCTACGACGGCCGGCGTTACACGCATCTCCGGCTCACGATCTACCCGGACGGGGGCGTGGCGCGGTTCCGCGTGCACGGCGAGCCGGTTCCCGACCCGCGGTTCCTCACCGGGACGGTCGACCTGGCCGCGCTCGAGAACGGCGGCTCGGTCACCGACTGCTCGAACATGTTCTACTCGTCGCCGACCCAGATCCTGCAGCCGGGCCGAGCCCGGATCATGGGCGAGGGCTGGGAGAACGCGCGCCGTCGCGACGACGGCAACGACCACGTGACGGTCAAGCTTGCGACCCCGGGTCTGGTGCGTCGCGTCGAGATCGACACGTCGTACTTCGTCGGGAACGCCGCCGGTTGGGCGCGGTTGTCCGGCGTGAACGAGGCGACCGGCGACGCCGACGACCCGTCGACGTGGACGGAGCTGGTTCCCAAGACGCGGCTCCAGCCGGACACGCGACACTTCTTCCGGGTCCGGCCGGACGCTGCCGTGACCCACGTGCGGCTGGACGTCTACCCGGACGGTGGCCTGGCTCGGCTGCGGGTCAACGGCGAGGTCGACGAGGCGGCGCTGCGGGCAGCCGTGGTCCGCTGGCTGGACCTGCTGCCGGAGAACCACGCGGTCGAGGTCCTGTCGGCCAGCGGCGGACTGTCTCGTGAGGAGGCCCGGGCGCTGGTCGGCAAGCGACCCTTCGGCGAGGGCGCCGTCCCGGACGACGTGGTGGCCGCGCTCCTCTCCTGAGGTCCGCCGACTCGCTCCGAGGAGCGTCGCGGTGACGTGGCCGGCGTGTCTCAGGCGGGCGTCCTAGAGGTCGCACAGCCGTCCCAAAGCACTGCGGCCCAGGCTCGGGAGGGTCAGGTCGGCGTCCCCGTCGGCCGAGCCACCCGAGGAGGCCCACGATGGCGGCCCAGCCCGTACGCGGAGACAGCCACGTCGACCACAGCGCCGCGCTGCGCGGACCCGCATACGAGTGGGCGCTCTGGTCGACGACGGTGCGCGTCGTCACCGCGGATCCGCACGCGCTCCCTTCGGCCCGCCGGCTGATCAACGCCGAGCTCGGCCGCGTCGAGCTCGCGGCGAGCCGGGTCCGACGCGACTCAGAAGTCGCGACCCTTCCGACCGGCCGGCGGACGAGGATCAGCGCCACCCTGACCGCCGTGCTCGCCGCCGCCCTCCGTGCCGCGCACGACTCTGATGGCGCCGTCGACCCGACCCGTGCCCCCGCGCTCCAGGTGGTCGACCACGCCGCCGACTGGCGCCGCATCGACCTGGACCAATGGGCGCAGACGGTGTTCGTCCCTCGCGGGGTGGAGCTCGACCCCGACGTCATCGCCCGGCCCTGGGCCGCTGACCGCTGCGCCTCGGTCGTGGCCGAGACCCTGGACGTCGGTGTCTTGGTGAGCCTCGGCGGCCACATCGCCACCGCCGGCCCGGCCGGAGGGGGCGCCTGGGAGATCCTCGTCGGCGAGCATGGCGACCACACCGCACGTCGGGGAGCGCTGGTGGCCATCCCGACCGGCCTGGCCGTCGTGACGGCGACCAGCGAAACCGGCCATCGGTACCGCACCGCGACGGTGGTCGCCGCGGAGTGTGTCACGGCCGCGACGTGGGCGGTCGCCACCCTCGCCGACCCGCACGCATACCCCGAGGGCCTCTGTGGGCGCGGTCTCCCGGCGCGTCTGGTCGACGCCGACGGTGCTGTGACGTACTGCGGCGGATGGCCCGAGGATGCGGAGCTGACCGCAGCCCACGATCCGTTCACCCGTTAACCCCCGGCGCGTCGGTCGCTCGGCTACTCTGCTGTGGTTTAGGCGTCAACTTGCGTCTTAGCCCCTCAGCAGCTGAAGGCCCGCGATGTGTCCCCTGTCTCGCGGGCCTCCAGCGTCTCCGGACGCGACAAGGGATACCCTCGCGGCGTGTCGAGCCCGCAACAGATCGGGATTCCTGCCGAGTCGCGCGCCGGCGAGACCCGGGTCGCGGCCACCCCGAAGACCGTCGAACAGCTGCGTGATCTGGGGTATGCGGTCGTCGTCGAGTCCGGCGCCGGCGCGCACGCGAGTTTCGCCGACCACGCATACGAGCAGGCCGGGGCCCGCGTCGTCTCCCGCGACGAGGCGTGGAGCTCCGACCTCGTCCTCAAGATCAACGCTCCCGACGACGAGGAGCTGGGGCGGCTTCGGGACGGCGCCATCCTGGCCGGCCTGATCAGTCCGGCAATCGAGCCCGACCTCGTCGCGAGGCTGGCCACCCGTCGCATCACCGTCCTCGCCATGGACGCTGTCCCGCGGATCTCGCGGGCCCAGTCGCTCGACGTGCTCAGTTCCATGGCCAACATCGCCGGGTACCGCGCAGTGATCGAGGCTGCGCACGAGTTCGGCAGCCTGTTCACCGGCCAGGTCACGGCCGCGGGGAAGGTGCCGCCGGCCAAGGTCCTCGTCGTCGGCGCCGGCGTCGCGGGGCTCGCGGCGGTCGGCACAGCAGGCAGTCTCGGAGCCGTCGTCCGCGCCTTCGACGCGCGTCCCGAGGTCGGGGAGCAGGTGGAGTCGATGGGGGCCGAGTTCCTCCAGATCGACCGGTCCGACGAGGAGAGCTTGGTGAGTGCCGACGGGTACGCCCGGCAGACCTCCCAGGACTTCGACCGCAAGGCCGCCGAGCTGTATGCGGCGCAGGCTCGCGACGTCGACATCATCATCACCACAGCACTCATCCCCGGCCGGCCGGCGCCCCTGCTCATCACCGCCGACATGGTCGCGTCCATGAGGCCGGGCAGCGTCATCGTCGACATGGCGGCTGCCAACGGCGGGAACTGTGAGCTGACCGTCGCCGACCAGCTGGTCGTCACCGACAACGGCGTCCGGATCATCGGCTACACCGACCTGGCCGGCCGGCTGCCGACCCAGTCGTCCCAGCTGTTCGCGACGAACCTGGTCAACCTCCTCAAGCTCCTCACGCCCGGCAAGGACGGCCAGCCGGTCCTCGACATGCAGGACCCGGTCGTCCGCGGGATGACTGTGGTCCGCGACGGCGAGCTGATGTGGCCGCCACCGCCGGTGCAGGTGTCCGCGACTCCGGCGGTGCCCGCGGCCGCTGCGCTGGCCCCCGTACGTCCGTCGAAGCAGCCGCCGAACCCTCGGCGCCGCAACGCCCTGATGATCGTCGCTGCCGTCCTCCTCGGGGTGCTCGGTGCCTACTCTCCCTCGGCACTGCTGGGCCACCTCACCGTGTTCGCCCTGGCGGTGGTGGTCGGGTTCTACGTCATCACCAACGTCCACCACGCGCTCCACACGCCGCTGATGTCGGTTACCAACGCGATCAGCGGGATCATCGTCATCGGTGCCCTGCTCCAGGTGACCACGTCGAACGTCCTCGTCACGGTGCTCGCGGTCGTCGGCATCCTCGTGGCAAGCATCAACGTCTTCGGCGGGTTCACGGTGACTCGGCGGATGCTGAAGATGTTCCGGAGGGCGTGAGCGATGTCGTCCACCGGAATCGTCGCGGTCGCGTACATCGTCGCCGCGCTGCTCTTCGTCCTCAGCCTGGCCGGCCTGTCCCGGCACGAGACGGCCAAGAGCGGCAACACCTACGGCATCGTCGGGATGGCCGTCGCGCTCGTCGCGACCATCTGGCTGGTATTCGAGGACACGGAGTGGTCCGTCGGCGCGCAGGTCGCGCTGGTCTTCGCCCCGATGGTCGTCGGCGGCGCGATCGGTGTGTGGCGTGCGTTGCGGGTCGAGATGACCGGCATGCCGCAGCTGATCGCGATGCTGCACAGCTTCGTCGGCCTGGCCGCCGTGCTCGTCGGCTACAACACCTGGCTGCTCGCGGAGGGCGGCCCGCAGGACGCCGTCCACCTTACCGAGGTGTTCCTCGGCATCTTCATCGGCGCGATCACCTTGACCGGCTCGGTGGTGGCGTTCCTGAAGCTGTCCGCCCGCATCCCGAGCCGGCCGCTGATGCTGCCCGGCCGACACGTCATGAACCTCTTCGCCCTGCTGATCTCGGCCGGGCTCCTCGTGTGGTTCGTGTTGACCAGCAACGCGATTCCGCTCGTCCTCATGACCGTGATCGCGCTGGTGTTCGGCTGGCACCTCGTGGCGTCGATCGGCGGCGGCGACATGCCGGTCGTGGTGTCGATGCTCAACTCGTACTCGGGATGGGCAGCGGCGGCGGCCGGGTTCATGCTCGGCAACGACCTGCTCATCGTCACCGGCGCCCTCGTCGGCTCCTCTGGTGCCTACCTCAGTTACATCATGTGCCAGGCGATGAACCGCTCCTTCGTGTCGGTCATCGCGGGCGGCTTCGGCTCCGGAGCTAGCGCGACGTCCGACGACACCGACTACGGCGACCATCGGGAGACCTCGGCGGTGGACGTCGCCGACCTACTCAAGGACGCCGACTCGGTGGTCATCACGCCCGGCTACGGGATGGCGGTCGCCCAGGCGCAGTACCCGGTCGCCGACCTCACCCACAAGCTGCGCGAGCGGGGCGTCGACGTGCGGTTCGGCATCCATCCCGTCGCCGGCCGGCTCCCGGGACACATGAACGTGCTCCTCGCCGAGGCCAAGGTCCCCTACGACATCGTCCTCGAGATGGACGAGATCAACGAGGACTTCCCGGCCACCGACGTCGTCCTCGTCATCGGCGCCAACGACACCGTCAACCCGGCGGCCGCCGAGGACCCCGCCTCACCGATCGCAGGAATGCCGGTCCTGGAGGTCTGGAACGCCAAGGACGTCATCGTCTTCAAGCGCTCGATGGCCGCGGGATATGCGGGTGTACAGAACCCGTTGTTCTTCCGTGACAACAGCCACATGCTCTTCGGCGACGCCAAGGAACGGGTCGAGGACATCATCAAGGCGTTGTAGCCAGGTCCTCGACGCCGCGGCAACACGGTGGTCAGTCGTCGGCGGCGGGATCGGGTTTGGACGCCGGCGGCGGGATCGGACCGGTGTCGGCCATCCGGCGCCGGCGCCGTTCGGCGTCACTGCTGTAGATGACCTCGCCGCTGGGGATCGGTGACGACTGACCGATCTGGTGCAGCGGGATGGCGCGGGAGTAGGACCAACGCTCCTCGATCGGGGAGCCGCTCGTGCGCATACTGGCGTTGTGCTCGGCGCGGTCGAGCGGGTTCGCCGACGGCGACGGGTTTCCGGCCGGCGAACCGCCGGTGCCGTCGTCCTCGATGATCCCGATGTCCCGGCCCGGATCGGTGATCCGGTAGAAGGCCGGCACGCCGAAGATCTCCGAGCAGATGACCCGGTATGTCGCGTCCGGATGAGGCACCCAGTCCACCGTGCGCAGCGCCTGGTCCTGACCGGCGCTCTCGAGGATGAACTGGCCGTACCCGAAGATCCGGCCCGGCACGGTGCGCCGGTAGGACATGTCGGTCACTTTGATGAGCGGCATCATGGCCACCCTCTTGGTGATCAAGCCGTAGTTCAGCAGGAGCCGCTTGTCGGTCGCGATGAAGCGGTCGTGGCGCCACTGGGCGATCTCCCAGGCCATCCACCCGAGCATGCCGAACCATGCCAGCCATAGCAGCCGGGCCGCTCCGCCGCCGTCTACGCGGATGCGCGCGTCCACGAACAGCACCAGCGCGAGCGCGAGCACGGTGAAGACGATCGGGCGGGCGATGACGAACCAGTGCTGCCGGACGTCGACCACTACGCGCTCGCCCTCGAGGAGGTAGCGCTGCAGACTCGGGTCACGACTCCGGGGCATCGGAATCGACGTTACCCGCGCCAGAGCGAATCGAAGAACGTCGCGATCGAGCGGACTCCGTTGGCAAGGATCTCGAAGATGGTGCGGACGACGTCGGCGGCCTGCGTCGGTGACCGGATGATGGCGTAGATGATGTAGATGAGCAGGAGGAAGCCAAGGACTCTCCAGAGCCGGCTCATGCAATCACTCCTTGGTGGGGGACGGCCGCGACGAGTGGCACAGTTTGAGAGTCAGTGTGCCGCACGGGCCTGAGGCGGCTGCTGAGGCGCGCCCGAGTGGGTCGTCAGACCAGGCCGTAGAGCCGGTCACCGGCGTCACCCAGGCCCGGAACGATGTAGCCCTGGTCGTTGAGGCGCTCGTCGACCGCCCCCGTGACCAGAGCGAACGGGACGTCCAGCCCCTCGACCTGTTGTTCCACGTGAGCGATGCCCTCGGGCGCGGCCAGCAGTGTGATCGCGGTGATGTCGTCCGCGCCCCGGTCGACGAGGTACCGGATCGCCATGGCGAGCGTCCCGCCGGTGGCCAGCATCGGGTCGAGGAGGTAGCACTGCCGGCCGTGGAGGTCCTCGGGGAGCCGGTTCGCATACGTCGTCGCCTCGAGCGTCTCCTCGTTGCGCATCATGCCGAGGAAGCCGACCTCCGCCGTCGGCAGGATCCGCACCATCCCGTCGAGCATGCCCAGGCCCGCGCGGAGGATCGGGACGACAAGCGGCTTGGGACTGGCCAGCTTGATCCCCGTGGTCGGTGCGACGGGAGTCTCGATCTCGAACGGCTCGACGCGAACCTCACGGGTCGCCTCGTACGCGAGCAGCGTCACCAGCTCGTCGACGAGGCGCCGGAACGTGGGGGAGTCGGTGCGCTTGTCGCGGAGATAGGTCAGCTTGTGCGAGATCAGCTGGTGGTCGGCCACGTGCACGCGCATGCGCGAAACTTAGCGCGTGCCCAAGTCGAGCTCCGCTGAGCGGTATGCGGCGTGGATGGGACGTCCGCTGGAGCTCGCCGCCCTCGCGGAGCAGGCCGGTGATGTGCCGGTCGGGGCGGTGGTGGTCGGGCCGACCGGCGACGTCCTCGGTGAGGGGCACAACGTCCGCGAGGCGTGGGAGGACCCGACCGGGCACGCGGAGATCGTCGCGATCCGCGAGGCTGCCCGCGCGCTCGGCTCCTGGCGACTGATCGACTGCACGCTTGTTGTCACCCTCGAACCCTGCGTGATGTGCGCGGGGGCGATGGTCCTGGCCCGGCTGCCGGTATGCGTGTTCGGCACCTGGGATCCCAAGGCCGGTGGGTGCGGCTCCGTGTGGGACGTGGCGCGGGACCCTCGTGCGAACCACCGCGTGGAGGTGGTCGGTGGGGTGCGTCAGGAGGAGTGCGCCCGCCTGCTCCTCGATTTCTTTGCCGCGCGACGGCTCCGGTAGCCTTCCCGGCGGTGGCGTGTCCGAGCGGCCTAAGGAGCACGCCTCGAAAGCGTGTGTGGGGGTAACTCCACCGTGGGTTCAAATCCCACCGCCACCGCCACACACCGTGACCGTTTCCGCGAGTCAGCGTCATGCCCGGTCGCCGATGAAAGTCCACGCGACCTACGTTGGCTGGCCGCCGAACTCGATTCATTCACCTGAGGGGTCGGCCGAAGGCTTGGGCGACGAAGCCGGGTCGACCTGTTGTGAACCGTGTGGCGCGAGATCATCCTGGCGGGGTGAGGGCTGGGACGCGCTGTCACTGTGGGATTGCCGTCAAAGGGCCGAGCTCGTTGAAGGGAGCCTGATCATGGCTGAGCCGTTCCATGGCGTTGTCAACGTGGACATCCGTGACTCGGAGCCGGACTGGTGACGTGTTAACGGCACGATCTCGTGTCCGTGCCACGGCAGCGCGTACTCGTTGACCGGCGACGTCACCTCGGGACCGGCGACCCGCCCGCTTCCCGCGCAGCAGTTCTCCGTCGTGGACGGTGTCGTTCGGGTCTAGAAGGCGTGTACAAAGGCGCACATGGCGCGACCGATCATCGCCGTCCTCAACGGCCCGAACCTCAACCTCCTAGGCGAGCGTGACCCCGAGATCTACGGGTCCGAGACGCTCGCCGACGTGGAGGCGCGATGTGCCGCACACGCCGACGGTCTGGGGTTCGACGTCGACTGCCGGCATACCAACCGGGAGGGCGAGCTGGTCGACATGATCCATGAGCTGCGCCACGGTGCGGGGATCGTCATCAACGCCGGGGGCTACTCGCACACCTCCGTGGCGATCCGCGACGCCCTGGCGACCGTGACGTGCCCGGTGGTCGAGGTCCATATCTCCAACGTCCATGCGCGCGAACGGTTCCGGCACCACTCGTACATCTCCGCCGTGGCGACCGGCGTGATCGTGGGCCTCGGGACGCAGGGGTACGAGCTGGCCATCGAAGCGGTCGCGGCGCGGGTCGCGACAGCCTGAGGATCAGCAGGGATTCGGCACCGTCGGGGTGGCCGTCGTCGTCGTCGGCGCGGCGACGAGGGCCTTGAACCCGTTGCCGATCACGAGGTCGACCGACGCGTCCGCCCGAGTGTCCTGGGTGGGGACGGCCCCCTCGACGAGTTTGACGACGAGCTCGGAGCCCGCCTTGCCGTTGGGCCCGAACCGCACCTCGGCGGGCGCCGCGATCTTCTTCTTGAGCGGGTCGTTGGCGACCTGACCCACGACGTACCCGCGCGCTTTGACGTCCTTCGCCGTCGCCGCGGCCAGGCCCGCGCGGCTGGTGGCGTTGTAGACGTTCACGGTGACCTGACTGGCGGCCAGCGGTGGCTTCTCCGCTCCGGCGGTGAACTCGCCGGTCGGGCATCCGGACGAGGCCGCCGGGGTCGACGGGCGGTTGAAGTACTGCGCGGCGTAGTAGAACGCGCCCGCCAGGAGCGCCACGAGGACGACCAAGAGAATGGCCGTGCGCCGGTTGCGCCGATGCCTCCGCGACGTCGCGGACTCGACCACGTGGCTCACGTTGGTTAGTGAAGCACGAGCACCCGTGCGTGAAGAGTAGGCCGCTGCTGGAGGGCGGCCCGGAGCGCGCGGTGCAGCCCGTCCTCGAGGTAGAGGTCCCCATTCCACTCCACTACGTGCGCGAAGAGGTCGCCGTAGAACGTCGAGTCCTCCGCGAGGAGCATGCTCAGGTCAAGCGTGGTCTTCGTCGTGACGAGCTCCTGGAGGCGCACCTGTCGAGGCGGCACGTCGGACCAGTCCTTCACCGAGACGCGCCCGTGGTCGGGGTAGGGCCGCGTGTCACCGATGGCCTTGAAGATCACCGCCGCAGTCTAGGGGCCGGTATGCGAGTGCCCGGTTCGTGGCCAGCCCCCTTCCGATCGCTCCCGTTCGGCCCGATTCGTGCGGACTAGCATGCGAACCGTGACCGACGCGCCCTCGCCCACGCCGCCCGCCGACGCATCTTCCACGGCTCCGGTCACCACATCGGCCACCGAACCAGCCGGCCCGGTGCCGGAGCAGATCGGCGCCATCACGACGGGCTACGGCTTCGACACACCGTCACTCCTCTTCGGCAGCGCGGTCTTCGCGGACACCGTCTACCCCGACGCGAAGGTCCGGATCCCGCTCTCGGTCATGAACCGGCACGGCCTCGTCGCGGGCGCGACTGGTACCGGCAAGACCAAGACCCTTCAGCTCATGGCCGAGCAGCTGGCGGCTCAGGGGGTCCCGGTCTTCCTCGCCGACATCAAGGGCGACCTCAGCGGGATGGCGGTGCCCGGTGAGCCGAACCCCAAGATCACCGACCGGTCCGCCAGCTTGGGGCTGACGTGGGAGCCCAAGGGCTACCCCGTCGAGTTCCTCTCGCTGGGCGGCCTTGGGCAGGGCGTTCCGATCCGAACGTCGATCACCTCATTCGGCCCGGTGTTGCTGTCGAAAGTGTTGGGGCTCAACGAGACTCAGGAGTCCAGCCTCGGGCTCGTCTTCTACTACGCCGACCAGCGCGGCTTGCTGCTCGACGACCTCAAGGACCTTCGCGAGGTCATCTCCTACCTCACTTCCGACGAGGGGAAGGGCGAGCTGGAGAAGATCGGCGGCCTGTCGGCCGCGACGGCCGGCGTCATCCTCCGCGAGCTCGTGACGTTCTCCGCCCAGGGGGCCGACGTCTTCTTCGGATTGCCCGAGTTCGACACCAAGAGCCTGCTCCGGACCGCGGGCGACGGCCGGGGAATGGTGACGATGCTCGAGCTGCCCGCGGTGCAGGACCGGCCCGAGCTGTTCTCGACGTTCCTGATGTGGCTGCTGGCCGACCTGTTCCACGACCTGCCGGAGGTCGGCGACGTCGAGAAGCCCAAGCTGGTCTTCTTCTTCGACGAAGCGCATCTGCTGTTCAACAACGCGTCCCAGGAGTTCCTCCAGTCGATCCAGCAGACGGTGCGGCTCATCCGGTCCAAGGGCGTCGGCATCTTCTTCGTGACGCAATCGCCGAAGGACGTTCCGAGCGACGTCCTGGCCCAGTTGGGCAACCGGGTGCAGCACGCATTGCGGGCCTTCACTCCGGACGACGCCAAGGCGCTCAAGGCCGCCGTGTCGACGTACCCGACGAGCGAGTACGACCTGGAGAAGGTGCTCACCTCGCTGGGCACGGGCGAGGCGGTCATCACCGTGCTCTCCGAGAAGGGCGCGCCGACTCCCGTGGCGTGGACGCGGATGCGGGCGCCGGAGTCGCTCATGGCGCCGGCGCCGGCCGAGACGATGACGCAGGTCATCGCGGCCAGCCCGCTCAGTGTGGAGTATGCGTCCGCGCAGGACCGCCAGTCCGCGTACGAGACGCTCACCGCGGCATCGCAGGAGGCCGCGGCCCAGGCGGCCGCCGCGGCCGCGGCCGAAGCGCAGGCGAAGGCCGACGCCGCCACTGCCGCTGCGCAGGCCAAGGCTGACGCCGCCGCGGCCAAGGAAGCGGAGCGGGCCCAGGCCGCGGCCGAGAAGGCCCGCATCAAGGCGGAGAAGGAGGCCGAGCGGGCCCGCGTCGCCGCTGAGAAGGAGGCCGCCCGTCAGGCGGCCGCCGAGGCGAAGCGCCAGGCGTCCCAGCCGACGATGGCCGAGTCCGTGCTCGGGAACTCCGCGGTGAAGTCGGCGCTGCGCTCCGCCGGTACCGCCCTGGGCCGAGAGATCACGCGAAGCATCTTCGGAACGGCCCGCCGCCGCTGACCGGCCCGACACCTCATCCACAACCCATGGTCCTGTCGCCACCGGATCCACAGGGCTGAGTCGGTCCTGGTGCGGCCGGGGCCAGAGCGGCCATGGTCGGCATCATGTCCAGATCCGCCGATCGACGTGCGACGGTCGTCCGCGCCGCCTTGGCCTACGACGGCGTGTTGTCCAGGTCCCTCCTCGCTGACCACCGGGCCGACCGGCGGGTCGTGTGTACCTGGACGTTGCCTGGTCCGACATCGGCCTCGTCGTCGAGATCGACGGCGCTGGGCATCTCGCCGGATTCGCCGCCACTGACGACAGTCTTTGTCAGAACTGGGTCGTTCTCCGCGGCGAGACGGTCATCCGGATGACGGTTCTCGGCCTTCGCCTGCACAGGGAGGAGTTCATGGACCAGGTCTGCCAGGCGCACGCCCTTCTCAGCGCTCGCGGGGCGGCCTAGACAACTGACTTGGGAGTCGAGCGTCCGGAAATCTGGACGCTCGACTCCCGAATTACTGGCTGCGGGGTCGACCGGCTCCCACGGCCAGGCGACCGAGCACGCCGACGGCGAACACGCATACTCCGGTCACCACCGCACCCCAGGGCAGCGTCGCCACGAGCACCAGGCATCCCACGCCGCCGAGCACCTGGAGCACACGCGGCCAGCGTCGGTGTGCGGCGTCCTGGGTGAACGCGGACGCGTTGGCCACGGCGTAGTAGACGAGCACCCCGAACGAGGAGAACCCGATCACCGCCCGGACGTCGAAAGCGACCACGAGTAGCACCACCACGACGCAGACCGCGACCTGCGCCGCCTGCGGCACGCCGCGCCGCTCGTCGACGCGGGCCAGCAGCCTCGGGAGGTCACGTTCGCGCGCCATCGCGAGCATCGTCCGGCTCACGCCGGCGACCAGCCCCAGTAGCGCACCGAGGCTGGCGAGCACGGCGGCGACGCGCACGGCCGCCCCGATCCAGCCGACGCCCGCCTGCTCGGCGGCCGCGAGCAGCGGGACGGCGGAGGCCGCGACTCCCGAGGGACCGAGCACGGCCAACAGCACGAGCCCGACGACCGCATACAGGACGACAACGAGGCCGAGCGCCCGCGGGATCGCCCGAGGGATGGTCTTCTCCGGATGGCGCACCTCCTCGCCGAGGGTGGCGATCCGCGCATAGCCGGCGAAGGCGAAGAAGAGGAGGCCGGCCGACTGCAGGATCCCGTATGCGGACGCCGTCGCCATCGACTCGAACGGCGAGTGCCACGTGCGGTTGCCGACGCCGACGACCACCAGGCTCACGCCGAGAAGCGCAACGGTCAGGACGACGAGAACTGTTGCCAGTCGGGCGGTCTTGGTGATCCCGCGCAGGTTCACCACAGTGAGGCCGACGACCGCCGCGATGGCGAGGAACCGGGTCGCCCGGGCGTCGCCGCCGACCGCGTACGTGGCGACGGTCAGTGCCATGGCCGCGCACGACGCCGTCTTGCCAACCACGAAACCCCACCCGGCCGCGAACCCCCACCACGGTCCCAGCCGCTCCCGGCCGTAGACGTAGGTGCCGCCGGACGTGGGGTACTGGGCCGCCAGCTGAGCGGACGCGGTCGCGTTGCACCAGGCCACGAACGCCGCCACCACCAGACCGACGAGCAGGCCCGACCCGGCGGCCGCAGCGGCCGGGGTGAACGCCGAGAAGACGCCCGCGCCGATCATCGACCCGAGTCCGATCACCACGGCGTCACGGACGCCGAGGCGGCGGTGCAGTGCGGGCCGCGCGTGGTCAGTCGTCGTCGTCGTCCTCGCTGTCGTCCCAGCCCGCGAAGTACGTCACGACCTGGATCTCCGGGTTGTCGGCCACCTCGAGGACGAGCTGACGAAGCCCAACTTCTCGATGGTCGGGAAGCCGAACGCGCTTGATGCCGCTGCGGTTCGGCGGTGCGTCGTGGCGTTCCCACCAGGACCGCGCCTCGGGGGTCACGGCGAAGATCTGCTCCAGCAGGTCCATGAACGACGGGTCGTGGCCGTACTGCGAGTAGGACTCACGGAAGTGCGCGACCTGGTTGCGGGCCTCCGCCTCCCAGTCGACGTAGAGCCGACGCGCGTACGGGTCGCAGAGGTAGAACCAGAGCATGTTGCCCTCCTCGTGCGGCCGGCGGTGCCAGTTGGCGAACAGCAGCTCGGCGGCGCGGTTCCAATGCAGCAGATCCCAACGGGCGCCCATGGCGTAGGTGGGGTTTGGGTCGAGGACGTCGACCAGCTCCTGCACCTCCTCGCCCGTCTCCGTGAGGACCATGTGCGGATGTCGGGGCGCCCCGGTTCGCAGATCCTGCAGCTGGCGCTGCTCGCCGGCCGTGAGGTGGAGCGCCCGCCCGATGGAACGCAACACCTCCTGGGACGGACGGACGTCGCGCCCGCGCTCGATGAAGGTGTAGTACGCCACCGAGATGTCCGCGAGCTCGGCGACCTCCTCGCGGCGCAGCCCGGGATCGGCCGAGCTGCGTTGACCACGAGGCCGACTGATCCCGACCTCCTCGGGCTGGAGACGCATACGCCGCTCCCGAAGGAACTCCCCGAGTGACGGGGTGGGCCCGCCGCTCCCGTTGCGGCCCTGGGCTGCCATGGCGACAGTGTGCCAGCGGTCCGGTCCGAGACGCCTGATCGCGCTCGCCGCACTTCGAGGACAGCGCCAGTGCCGCTCCGTTACCGTTCAGGTCATGGCTGGTCGCGTGCGCCGCACCACCCGGACGTCCCGGGTGGAACCCGACTCGCCGGCCGGGTTGTTGGTCCGGCTGCGCGGGCTCCGGCCGTCGCTGTCGCCCGCTGAGGACCGGGTCGCGGAGCACGTCCTCGACGACCCTCGCGCCGCCGCGGCTCTGACCATCAGTGAGCTCGCCGACGCCGCGCGAACGTCCGAGACGACGGTGCTGAGGTTCTGCAAACGACTTGGTATGCCTGGCTATCCGCAACTGCGACTGGCCCTCGCCGCCGAGTCGGCTCAGCCCCGGCTGCTCACCGCCGCAGAGACGGATATCAACGAGGACGACACCGTCGACGACATCATCTCGAAGATCGCCTACGCCGACGCCAGTGCGGTCGAGGAGACGGCGCAGCAGCTCGACCGGGTCGCGCTGGGCAAGGCCGCCGACGCCATCGCCGCGGCCACCCGGGTTGACCTCTACGGAATGGCCGCCAGCGGCCTGGTGGCCATGGACGCGCAACAGAAGCTGCACAGGATCGGCGTCGTGGCGTTCGCATGGAACGACCCGCACATCGCCCTGACCAGTGCGACGCTGCTCGGACCGAGCGATGTCGCGATCGGGATCTCTCACACCGGGACGACCAAGGAGACGATCGAGGCACTGGCCAAGGCCCGCAGCCGCGGCGCCACGACGATCGCGATCACGAATTTCCCGCTGTCGCGCCTGACCGGTACCGCCGACATCACGCTCACCACGGCGGCGCGTGAGACGTCGCTGCGTTCCGGTGCGACGGCGAGCCGGATCGCGGCGCTCACCGTCGTGGACTGCCTGTACATCGCCGTTGCCCACCGCGACCTCGACCGCGCAATCCAGGCGGTCACCGAGACCCGAGCGGCCGTCAGCGGCCATCACGTCTGAGAGCCGACTCGCCGTGCCGTGCCGTCAGTCGTTTGCGTGATTGACCATGGCTTTGGAGGAATCTAACATCCGCAGCGTGGGCGACGCTGTGAACGTCAGCGCGCCGACGGAAGATCGCAACCCGGCCTCCGTCCACATCGACACACTGCCTACTCTCGAGGTTCTCGAGCTGCTCAACGCCGAGGACGCCACCGTGCCGACGGCTGTCGGGGCCGTACTGCCGGATCTCGCCCGGCTCGTCGACGACGCCGTGGCGCGCATCCGGGCCGGTGGCGCCGTCCACTACTACGGGGCGGGGACCTCCGGCCGGCTCGCCGTGCTCGACGCCGCCGAGCTCCTGCCGACCTTCAACGCCCCGGTGGGGCTGTTCACCGCCCATCACGCCGGCGGTGCCGAGGCTCTGCTCGCGGCCGTCGAAGACGTCGAGGACGACGTCGAGGCCGGCCGCCAGGAGGCGCAGGTCCTCGGGGCCGACGACGTCGCGATCGGGCTGACCGCCTCGGGTCGGACACCTTACGTCCGGGGCGCGCTCGACGTCGCCCGCCAACGCGGCGCGCTCACGGCGCTCGTCACCGCGCACGCCGAGTCCGAGATCGGGGCGCTCGTCGACCACGTCATCGCGCCGGCGACCGGTCCGGAGGTGGTGACGGGGTCGACCCGCCTCAAGGCCGGAACTGCGCAGAAGCTCGTCCTGAACGCCTTTTCCACGTCGGTGATGATCGCGCTCGGCCGCACCTGGTCCAACCTCATGGTCGACGTCGTGGCCACGAACGCCAAGCTGCGCGGCCGGGTCGTGCGGATCCTCCGCGAAGCCACGGGCGTCGACGAGGAGTCCGCGCAGGAGGCGCTGGCGCAGGCCGGCGGTGAGCTCAAGACCGCGCTGCTCCACCTCCTCACCGACATCCCGGCGGCGGAGGCCAGGGCACTGCTCGACTCCCACGGTGGCTCCGTCGCGGCCGCGCTGGGCGCGATCGTGCCGCCGCGCTGAAGGGAGTAGGGGTGGCTGTCGTCGTCGGCGTGGACGTCGGCGGGTCGGGGCTCCGCTGCCGGTCGGTCGTCGACGGCGTGAGCGGCCCGTCACTTTCCGGCGCCGGACTGCACATCGGGCCGGCGGGCATCGACGTGGCCTCGCTCGTGGAGTCCCTGGTTCCGCTCGTGCCCGTCGGACCGGACCTGCTCGTCTGGTCCATGCGGGGGCTGCTGGCCCTGGCCGACCCCGTGGCTCTCGCGGCGCTCATACGCGAGCGCGTGCGGGCACGCGAGGTGTGGCTATGCGGCGACGCGCTCGCGGCCATGGTTGGTGCGGTGGGTTCGGTCCGACCTGGTGCCGTTGTCGCGGCCGGGACCGGTGCGATCGCCTTTGCGACGGACTTCGACCTGATCTGGCGGAAGGTCGACGGCTGGGGGCACATCCTCGGCGACCGCGGTTCGTCCGCCTGGGTGGGGATCCAGGCGCTCGAGGCGGCGGTGCTGACCCTCGATGAGGTCGAGACCGGGGGAGACGCGCTGCTCGCCGCTCTCACCGACCATCTCGGGCATCCGGACAGCTGGCCGCGGACGGCGATGACCCGGCCGGACGCGGTGGCCCTTCTCGCGGGCCTGGCGCCGGTGGTGACGTCGCTCGCCGCGACGGACCCGGTCGCCGGCCGGATCTGCGCCCAGGCCGGGCGGGAGCTGGCCCGGTCGTTGGCCACCGCAGCGCGGGGAATCGAGGGGGTATGCGTGTCGCGCACCGGCGGTCTGTTCGGCGCCCCGGCGGTGCGGGAGGCCTTCGAGGCCGAGGCGGCGGCGCGCGGACTCCAGGTGCAGCCGCCGGCCGGGAACGGGTTGGACGGTGCCATCCTGCTGGCCGAGCACCTGGCCGCCGGTCACAAGCTGGCGGGACACACCGCATACCTGCGACGTGGGTGAGGCCGCACGCAACCGTGGGTCGTCGGTCGTCGGTGCGAGAATTCGACCGTGGCACGGGAGGCACGAATGGTGTCGCTGGGGTTCGGCAAGTACGCGCGCTCGGACCGGATCTTCGCACTCGTCCCGTTGACCGGGGACGAGCGCGGAGACGGTCGCCGGACTCGGGTGTGGGTCGAGGGCGTGGGCGAGTCGATCGTCGCCTCGCGCACCGAGGTGACGATCTTGCGCGATATGGGCCAGGAGGCGGCCGTCGAGGCGCCGCTGGTGGACGAGGCGCTCGACCTGGCCAGCCGGTTGGCCGCCGCGGCCGAGGAGGGTCGCGTCGACCTCAGCGACCTGGGCCGGCGGGCCCGCCGGTTGTTGGCCGCAACGACTCGGACCGAGGCGTGAGCACGACGCGGAGGATAGGGGATTCGAACCCCTGAGAGCTTTCACTCAACACGCTTTCCAAGCGTGCGCACTAGGCCACTATGCGAATCCTCCGCCGCGCAGGGTATCCGAGGTCGTTGAGGCTCCTGAAATCCGGTTGAGGCTGTCGGTGGCCGACGAGAGGCTGGTCTGATGTCGACGTCGGCGGGAGCGAGCAGCCGGCTCACCCTGCGCTCGTTCTGGCACGACCTGCCGCGGGAGGGCAAGTTCCTCCTGTCGACGATCATCGTCGACTTCATCGGGAACGGCCTGGTCATGCCGTTCAACGTCGTCTACCTGCACGAGGTACGGGGGTTCGAGCTGGCCCGGGTCGGTCTGCTGTTGTCCCTGCCGGCTCTTGTCGGACTGCTCGTCGTCGGGCCGATCGGCGCGCTTCTCGATCGCATCGGTCCGCGGATCGTCGTCATCTGTTGCTTCGTCATCCAGATCACCGCGCAGGTGACGCTGGCGTCGGCCACGACCGAGCTGCGCGCGGCGGCGGGCTGCGTGCTGCTGGGGTTCTCCGGCGGGATCATCTGGCCGGCCATCCAAACCCTGATCGGCACGATCATCCCGAGCCACCTGCGGCAGCGGTACTTCGGCGTCAACTTCACCCTGCTCAACCTCGGCATCGGCATCGGCGGCATCTTGGGTGGCCTCTTCGTCGACGTGTCCCGCCCTGAGACCTTCGTCGCGATCTACCTCATCGACGCGGCGACCTTCCTCGCGCCGCTGGCGATCTTCCTCGGACCGTTGCGGCACGTCCCGCGACCGGTCCGGCTGGAGCGCGATCCGACGAGGGACGGGCATACCCCCTCGGCCACGGGCTACCGAGCGGTGCTGCGCGACCGGTCCCTGCTCCTCATCCTGCTGCTCATGTTCGTCGCGTCCTTCGTCGGCTACGGGCAGCTCAACACCGGCTTTCCCGCGTTCGGCCGGGAGGTCGGCGGCATCTCGACAAAGGCGCTCGGACTCGCCTTCGCGGCGAACACGGCGGTCATCGTGGTGCTCCAGCTGTTCGTCCTCCAGCGCATCGAAGGGCGCCGCCGTACGCGCGTGATCGTCGTCATGTCGGCCATCTGGGGCGTCTCGTTCCTCACCCTGGGCGCCACCGGTCTTGTGCCCGGCACCGTCGTCGCCGCGCTGCTGTTCGGCCTCTGTGCCGCCGTGTTCGGGTTCGGCGAGACGTTCTTCCAACCAACCCTGCCGGCCATGGTCAACGACCTGGCGCCAGACCATCTCCGGGGGCGCTACAACGCCGCCATGAGCATCTCGTGGCAGTCCGCGTCGGTGGCCGGTCCGGCGGTCGCCGGCGTTCTCATCGGCCAAGGGTGGAACTCGTCCTACATCGCGATGCTCGTCGGGGGTTGCGTTCTCGTCGCCTGGCTGGCGCTGGTGACGGAGCGGCGGCTGCCGCCGCGGGTCAACGGCGTCCGCGACGCCGAGGAGCCCGTTCCCGGAGTGCCGGTGGTGCCAGGCCAGGCCTGAGAGCCGGATACGGAGGTCGTCTAGACTGGGCGTCGGCACCCCGCGTGGTGGTACCTCACTGAACTCCCCCAGGGCAGGAATGCAGCAAGGGCAGGTGGGCTCTTCCAGGTACGCGGGGTGTCTCGCGTCCTCTGCCGATCGGCCGCGCCAGTCAACCTCGTGCGTATCAGCGCACGTTCAGCGCCCCTCAGTCCTGATGGAAGCACGTTTCCATCGCGGGGGGCCCATTGAACGTGTGGACTACGACGACTTCGAGGTGGTGCTCGAGGGCGACGCCGACGCGATGACCGCGCACGTGGCCACGTCGCCGGTCGGACCGAGCCGACGGGTGCCGTTCGTCCTCCCGGGCATCGCGGACCAGAGTCTGAAGGCCCTCGTGCTGACGCTGCGAGCCCCTCGGGGTGCACGGGCCCTGGAGAACGACGTGTCGACCGACGTCCGGCGGTACGGGGACGCGCTGTTCACCGCTCTGTTCCACGACGAGTCGCTGACCACGCTGCGGTCCAGCCTCCAGGTGTCGTCGAAGATGGGTCAGGGCCTGCGGATCCGGATCCGCTACGCCGACATGCCCGCGCTGGCCAACGTGCCCTGGGAGCTCCTCTACGACAAATAGCGGCACTGGTTCCTGTGCCAGTACCCCAAGTACCCCGTCGTGCGCTTCGTCGACGTCCTGGAGGACGTCCGACCACTGTCCATCCGCGGCGCGGTCCGCATGCTCGTGGTCATCTCGAGCCCGACGGACCTGCTGAACCTCGACGTCGAGGAGGAGTGGCGCCGGCTGTCTACCGCGGTGGGACCGCTGGTCGACTCCGGTCAGCTCGTGATGGACCGGGTTCCGGTAGCGACCCTGGAGGCGGTCCGCCAGGCGGTGACGGCCACGGACTACCACGTCTTCCACTTCATCGGACACGGCGGCTTCGACGCCCAGACCGGCGACGGGACGCTGGCGT
>Ga0307296_10000425_pt1 | contig 19884 bp, 18 predicted proteins | sample ER_DNA_153_FD_194467 | JGI IMG/M metagenome (GOLD analysis project Ga0307296, IMG submission 194467) | Bulk soil microbial communities from the East River watershed near Crested Butte, Colorado, United States - ER_DNA_153 | ecosystem: Environmental > Terrestrial > Soil > Floodplain | place... | reverse complement strand
CGCTGCCCCCGCCACCCCAGTCGGAGCCGTTGCCCGAGTCCTGTGCGGAGTCACGTCCGGCCTCATATCCGCTGTCGTACCCGGCACCGTATCCGCCGCCACCCCAGCCGCCGAATCCTCCGGTCAGGACGCTGCCGATCAGCAGCGTCTCCCAGAACGGGAACGAGTACCAGCCGCCGGGTACCCCACGTCCGCCGCCGTAGTAGTACGGCGCACCCGGGGTGTAGTCCGGGTAGCCCTGATACGTCTGACCCTGAACCGTGACGTCCTGAGCCTTGGTGAGCTGATCGCCACGAGGCTCCTCGATGGGCGGCAGCTCCGGCCCGGGATCCAGGCCAAGTGCCTTGCGAGCCGTCACCGCCGCGTACAGGCCCTCCAAGGTGGTTCGTCGCGCCGCTGCGTACTTCTCGACCGAGTCGGCCGTATCCATTTGCGAGCCGGCCGAGTTGAATCGCTCGGCCGCGTCCGCGACGGCCTGCCGCGCCGTCGCATTGTCCTTCGGATCCAACGTGTTGACTTCGTTCGCGAGGCGATCGTAGTAGGGCATCACGTTCGCCTTGGCCGCTTCTAACTGCCTCTTGAGCTTGCGCTTGCGGTAGAACACGACTCCTCCTACACCCCCAGCGCCCAGGACGCCGAGGCCGACCAACCATGGCCACACCGCCGCTCCACCACCGGATTCCCCGCTCGCGGTGTCGGTGCTTCCGGTGCCACTGCCGTTAGCGCAGACCGGTCCGCCCTTGAGGTTGGTCGCGAACTCTACGAGCGTGTTGGTCAGGTCACCGTTGGTCGCCTGCAGGTTGGCCCGGGTGTCGCTGTAGGCCTTGTCCATTTGCGTCTGGGCGAATCCTTGGCAATAGACGCCGGACTTCGCTTGGTATTTATTACCGTCAAAGACAACTAGCGTCTGCTGCGGGCTTATTGCCGCGTGCAGCCGATTTACCGCGTCCGGTCCGTTCACCGTTGAGGGAAAGATCGCCGCTTTGACCGACGAGCCGAAGGCGTTTTGCACTGCGGACCGGTTGTCGACCCGTCCTTCGGCTCCCGGAGCAACGTACAAGGATGAGCTCTGCAACGTACTTGTCGCGTCGTCAATCGGGTCGGCCGACGCACCTGGAGCCACTAGGAGCAGCACGGCAAACGCGGCGAACACGGCAAATGCCGCCGAGATTCCGCCCAGCACCACGCGAAATCGCGACATGCCGTCAGGATAATGCTTCACGTTGTAGAGACGATCGGCGACGATGCTGTGTTCCGGGCGAGCAGATCCGTGTAGGCGTCGGGAGACGTGGTGCAAGCGCCCATCCGGACTGCCTTGTTTCGGCCGTGATAGTCGGATGATCCAAGTGGAATCAAACCGAGGTTGGCCGCCAAACCCGATAAGTGGGCCCGGTCGGCAAGGGAATGGTCAGGGTGGTCGACCTCTAGACCGTCCAGTCCGGCCGCCGCCATGTCAGCGATGACCTCATCGCCGACGACGGTTCCCCTACGGCGGGCGAGCGGGTGCGCGAAGGCCGTGACACCTCCGGCAGCGTTGATCAGGCGAAGGGCGTCGAAGACATCCATGTCCGCCTTCCGGACGTAGTACTTGCTCCGCGATGACAACAGGTCGGCGAAAGCCTCGTCGACCGAACCCACCACGCCGCCTTCAACGAGCGCCTGGCCAATGTGCGGCCGGCCCACGCTGCCGTCCCCCGCCAGCTCGGCCACCCGCTCCCACGTGACCGGGATGCCATCCGCCCGCAGGTTGTTCACGATGGCCTGACCTCGGCCACGGCGGCTCTCCCGCAACCGCCGGCGTTCAGACTGCAGTTCCTCATCGTCGGGGTCGTACAGATAGCCCAGCAGATGCAGGCCGATTCGCGCGCCATTGGCGCCAAACCAGGCGCACGAGAACTCGGTGCCGGGAACCAGAGTGAGGCCAGTAGGCAGCGCAGCCGCCGCCTCGGCCCAGCCGGCCGCCGTGTCGTGATCGGTGATCGCGACCACATCGAGGCCCGCAGCCTTGGCCTGTCCGACGAGTTCCGCCGGCGTGTCCGTGCCATCGGATGCGGTGGAGTGGGTATGCAGGTCGATCCGCACACGGCGAGAGTACGGACTACCGCACAGCGCACAGCCCGAGGCCGCGCAGCCCGTCGGGCACGCGCGCGGCGCGACGCCGCACAGCCTGAGGCCCGCACAGCCTGACGCCCGCACACCGCACAGCCTGAAGCCCGCACAGCCTGAAGCCCGCACAGCCTGAAGCCCGCACAGCCTGAAGCCCGCACAGCCTGAGGCCCGCACAGCCTGAGGCCCGCACAGCTCGAGCCGCACAGACCCGTCCGGGCACGCTCGCGCGGCAACGCCGCACGTCGCGCTACTCAACGTCGACTGCGAAGGTCGCCACCGTGCCTCCGCGCGTCTCCCTGGAGCCTGCCTGCGAACCCGGACCACGGAGACGCGCGTCCTCCCCAGAGCTGGCTAGATTTGTGGTGGCGGGCTGTGACCGAGTCGATCAAATCCAATAAGTCAGCTATCGAGGAACGGTTCGCTATTCATGCCCCTTCGTAGCGGGCTCTCGCGCGATTCGCCCAGCCACTGCACCACAAGGCTGTGGTGAAACCCAGCGCTGATCCGCGACCTCAAGCCCCGACAGAGACTAGAGTCAGGATTCGGGCGGAATCCTCGGCAACGGCGAGGTCGTGCGGCTCGATTCGGCGTCATACCCGCTGGGCTTGGTCGGGCTCGCGGGTGCGATGGGCCACAAGCCTCCCGTGCCGTCGTCCTGGGTCTGTACCGCATACCGTCCGAACAGCAACTCCGATACCTGGTGATAGCGCAAGTTAGGGTCTGGCAGGTAGTCGATCCGGCTTAGCGCCTGCTCCTGCCCCGCCGACTCGATGATGAAGGAACCGTAATCGAGCAAGCGGCCGAACACGGTCTGTTCATAGGTTAGGTCGGTCACTTTGACGAGCGGCATGATCGCGACTTTGCGCGTCAGGATGCCAGTCACCAGAAGCACCCGCTTGTTGGTGACCACGAACCGTTCCACGTACCAGTCAGCGACGAGCCACGCGAACCAGGCGAGGGTGATTACGAAGAAGGCGACCAGCAGGCCCCGCAGCAGGGCGATGCTGTTGACCAGCCACAGGATGAGTAGGCCGGCGAACCACAGCAGCGCCAATCTGCCGCCAGCCGACGCGAGCGAGACCCAGTGCCGTCGGACCGAGAAGACCTGGTCCTCGCTCCGCAACAGATAGCGATCGAGTTTGGCCATACATCACAACCTCAGAGGCTCTGAACGAAGTTCGAGAGCCCGTTGAACACAAACAAGATGGCGTTCCAAATATTGTTCACGATGGCCGCAGCGGTCTGCGGCGACGTAACGATGAAGAACAACAGAAAAATGATGAGGGCGATCCACAGGAACCTGCTCAATGACACGCCGACTCCGATCCCAATTTGCGCACACGTCGTCGGTTTTTCATACCTTACGAGCACGCCGTCGCGAGTGCGCCGCGCCGACGCCAGAATATCGCTATGCAGCCTGATCGGCAGCCTTGTGCCGGTGGAATCGTCTTCGACGACCAACGCCGGTTGCTCCTGATTCGCCGGGGCCAGCCGCCGGCGCTCGGCCTTTGGTCCATTCCAGGTGGGCGCTGCCGACCTGATGAGTCTCCCGAAGACGCGTGTGTGCGCGAGGTCCTGGAGGAGACCGGACTTCTCGTCAAGGTCATTCGGCACGTGGGACGGGTCGATCGCGACGGACCTCCAGGACTGACATACGTGATCGACGACTACCTCTGCGAGGTGATGTCCGGCGTCCTGCACGCCGGTGACGATGCCTCGGACGCATGTTGGGTCAGCCGCGCAGAGTTGGACACGCTCGGGCTATCGGCCGGACTCCTCGACGCACTCGTCGTCTGGGGCACCGTGCCTGACTGACGTGATCCACGACCGAAGGACATCATCCACGCGGTTCCGGGCGACTCGGTTGCTCACCTCCTCGCGCTTCTATGTACTCACGGGTCGGGACGAGCACCTTGCGCCGGAAGATGCATACAACCGTCCCGTCCTGGTTGTAGCCGATGGTCTCCACATGTACGACGCCGCGATCGGGCTTGGACCTCGAGGGCGTCTTTCCGAGGACCCTGGTCTCGCCGTAGATCGTGTCCCCATGGAACGTGGGGGCAACGTGTCGCAGCGATTCGACCTCGAGGTTCGCGATAGCCATCCCGCTGATGTCGGGAACCGACATGCCCAGTAGCAACGAGTAGATGTAGTTACCGACCACCACGTTCCGGCCAAAATCTGTGGACTCACGTGCGTAGTGCGCATCCATATGCAATGGATGGTGGTTCATCGTGAGCAGGCAGAAGAGGTGGTCGTCGTACTCGGTCACCGTCTTGCCTGGCCAGTGTTTGTAGACCGCGTCGACGTCGAACTGCTCGTAGTACCTCCCGAACGGCATGACGACCTGCCTTCCAGCTAGATATCCCTCGACACCTCTGGCTGTATACTCGGCATTCTGCTCATGTCGCTGTTCGTCGCGACCTCAGGCTCGATAGGACACCTACCGGCCCAGCCGTGTGTTTACAGCACAGACGAGCGACACCCGCCCACCGTCCGATCGTCGGGCGGCACTTCGTTCGAACCGGATAGCCGCCGACCGTCGCCTGTGATTCGGGTCACACGACACCCCGCGCTCGTCCAGCGCGTCGCCGAAGCCCACGAAATCGGCAACCGTACCTGGTCGCATCCCAACATGTCCGTGGCTAGCGCACCCACTGCGACCTCTCAGCTCAGCGTCGCAGCGAAAGCGATCTCCAAGTTACCGGCCATCCGCCCTCCCGTTTCGGCTCCATCGGTGCCTTTCTCCGGAGCAATGCCATGGTTGCCACCGGGCTCGGCTACCCGATCGTGTTGTGGGTGTTTGAGTTCAACCAGCATGGAGAGCCGCCTACCGCCAACCTCGATCGCACGGGACGCGCGACGCGGTCGGGTCGGTCCTCCTCGGCCACGACGGCCGAACGCTGAATTGCGAGGTTGTTGTCGAGATCCTTCCTCCTCTCATTGACCCCATATATGGCCGGGGATTCCGAGTCGTCGCGCTGTCCGACCTCTTGGTTGCCGGCATGACTCGATCCCGCAGGACCATCCGACGACGCTGTTCCCACCGTTTGACTCTGTGATCGTCGGCCAGGACGAAGACCGATGGCATGGGTCAGCGGAAGGACGACGCTATCTGCGCCTCGACATCCGCATAAGCTGACCCCGCGCGACCAAGGAGCTGACCGATGCCGTCGAGCGCGTCCGATAGTCCTCTCGCGTGCTGGTCGAACTGATCGTAAAGAGCACTGAATTGCGCGGCGGCGGTACCAGACCAATCCGCCCCGAACAGCGGCCCCAGCTGCCCGCGGAGGCTTTGGTGCGCACCCCGCACATCTGACGACGTGCGAGCAACTGTCCCGCTCAGAGCCTGCAACTGCTCCGGTGTGACCTTGAGTGCTGTTGGCATGAAGATCCCTCCAAGCGCTTGGTCGGGCGACGTGAGAGTCGCCAGCTGATGAGTCGATGTGATGAGCAAACGTAATCATGCGAGGCGTCGAGGATGATGATCAGATCCAGCCTGTGGATACCCGCGAGCGTTATCCACAGACACCACTTGAGTGCCCCCGCCGGATGACAGAGCGGACGACACTCGATCGCGTGCGAGTCAGCCTGTCCATCAGTGAGCCACCTCGTCCGCTCCGGGACGTGCAAATCACTGCGCCCGAAGGAACGCGGCTCGCCGAACTAGTCAACAAGCTCACCAACGAGCCGGCGGCGGCAGTCCGCCCGTCCACGGTATGGAGTGGAAGCTCGCGCCTCGAGTCATATGCTCCGCTCGGGGGGACCGGTCTCCGCAACGGCGACATACTCCGGTTCGGCGATCCGATCGGCCAGGATTCGACAAGCAGCGCGCCGCTTCAAGTGGCTGTTGTCGGTGGTCCCGATGCAGGCAAAGTCGTGCCGTTGACCAGGAGCGAGACCGTGGTCGGTCGCGCCAGCATCTGCGACTTACCGCTGTCCGATCCCGAGGTATCGCGTCGGCATCTGGCTCTTGTCGCCACGACGTCTGGCATTCGAGTACGTGATCTCAGATCGACAAACGGCACGCGAATCGAAGGACAGTGGATCGACGGGTCCGAGTCAGCGGCATCGATCGGAGACACCATCCGGCTCGGCGACTCGACGCTTGTCGTGAATTGTGCATACGAGGGCGCGGCTGCGTTGACTCCGGCCGCGGACGGCACGTTGTTGGTAAACCGGCCGCCGAGCGCAGTTGCCGAAGCCAGCGTCGGCGAGATCGACTATCCCGACGACCGCGACAGCCCTAGCTCACCTCAAATACCGTGGCTAGCCGCGTTGCTGCCGGCTGCGCTCGGTGTCGCCCTCGCCGCGATCTTCCACGCTGCGCAGTATCTTGCGTTCGCTCTCCTCTCACCTGTGATGCTGGTGGGATCGGCCGCCGGTGATCGTTGGCGCTGGTGGCGCGGACGCCGCCGCGCCGCGGCACGACTGGCGCAACAGCAAACGGACGTGAAGCATCGATGTGCCGAGCTGTTGATCGCCGAAACCATTTCTCGACGCCGATCTCATCCAGACCCTGCATCCGTACTGCGAACGGCATGCATACCCGATTGCCGAGTGTGGGAACGGCGTCCGGATCAAGCGGAGTTCGGCACGGTTCGCTTAGGACTCGCCGACCAAGCCTCGCGACTAACAGCGCGACGTGGTGGGAATTCCTTTTCTGCCGGAGTCGTCCGGAGCGTGCCTTTCACTGCAGATTTACGGGACTCCGTTGGCTTAGTAGGTCCCTTCCGGGTGGCCCGGTCTTGTGCCCGGTGGCTGATAGGTCAACTGGCGGTGGCACATTCACCCTCCGACATCGGCTTTGTTTTCCTGGTCAGTGACGCGAGCGCGGAGGCCTGGACCTGGACCCGCTGGCTGCCGCATGACCGCTCAGTGGCATCGTCGCCATCCGAACATGCCGCGACGACGGCAGCGCTTCGGAGTCTCCTCGACACCCGGCTGACCGACCGTGGAACACGGACAACGACGACCTGGTCAGGGCCTTGGACGGTACTTGTTGTCGACCCGAGCGGAGATCTCGCCGACGTGCCCGGCCTCGCCAGGTTGCTCGCGGATGGCGCCCATGCAGGTGTCAGCGGGATATGCGTGGACGATCGGATTCGAAGACTCCCAGCCTCGTGCTCAACGGTCGTCACTGTTGACGATGTGACTGGGACGAGCCTCGTCGTTAGACAGCCGGTCGGTCCTGTTGTGCGAGGCGTGTCCGCGGATCAGGTGACAACCCACTGGGCCGAGCGCGTCGCGAGGGGGCTGGCGCCGCTCGCGGACGCAGGTGCCGACACATCCGCGATAATTCCCGCGACCTGCTTCCTGTTCGATCTACTTGGGCTCGATCGAGGAAATCTTCCGTCGGCGATCATTGAGCGCTGGCGCTCAGGACTGGGACGACCAAGAACCGCCGTTGGACGCAGCGCACACGGACTCGTTGAGCTCGATCTGATCAGCGACGGGCCGCACGTTCTCGTGGCCGGCACGACCGGCTCAGGTAAGTCGGAGCTCTTGCGGTCGTTGGTCGCGGGATTGTCAATCGCCAATGGACCCAGCGACATCGCTTTCCTGCTTATCGACTACAAGGGCGGCGCCACGTTCGCTGACTGCAGCCGGCTGCCACATACCGTCGGCGTGGTAACGGACCTCGATGCACACCTGACGAGGCGCGTCTTGCGATCACTAGATGCAGAACTACGCCGGCGGGAACTCCTGTTCGTACAGGTCGGTGCCCGTGACCTCGATCAGTACCGGAAGGCGATTACACCTCACGCTTCCCTACACCGCCTCATCCTTATCGTCGACGAATTCGCCGCTCTCGCCGAAGAGTTGCCGGACTTCTTGGATGGCCTGATCGACATAGCACAACGAGGTCGATCCCTGGGCATACATCTGATACTGGCCACACAACGACCCGGAGGTGTGATTTCCCCCGAGATCCGTGCGAACACAGCGCTTCGCATCGCTTTGCGTGTCACCGATCCCAACGAATCTTCCGATGTCGTAGGAACAACTGCAGCTGCTGCAATAGACAAGAACCGGCCCGGTCGCGCATGCGTACGCACCGGATCAACGGTGATCGAGATGCAAACTGGTCGCGTTGCTGATATGGCGCAATCGATCCAGCGGATACGAGTTGAGTCACTGGATCACTGGGGCCATCCCATCGCGACGGTCCCATCCGATCTCGGCCGGACCGACCTGCAGTTGTTGGCCGACGCCGCACAGGAAGCAACCTTGGTCACAGACGCGCGCCTACCCAACCCGCCGTGGTTGCCGCCGTTGCCGGACACACTGCCCATCGATGTCGTCGAAGACACGGGCAGCCCCGAGCTAATACCCGTCGGAATGGTCGACTTGCCTGACACGCAACAGCAAATGCAGCTCCTGATTGATTTGAGTCGGGCCGGTCCGTGCCTCGTGATCGGCGGAGCGGGCTCGGGCCGGACCACTTGTCTCAACACGGCCGTCGCAGCTGCGGCGAACCGCTTAGCGAGTGAGTCGCTGCAGGTATACGCCATCGACTGTGCCGGCGGGGGGTTGCAGGCACTCGTCGATCTTCCTCACTGCGCTGCGGTGCTCTCCAGAGACGATTTCGACGCGATCGAGCGGCTCATCGAGCGCATGACCCTAATCGCGGCCGAACGGCGAATCGACCACGCGAATACGTTACCGGTCGATTGGCCAGATGTCGGAACTCAGGACTCCCAGCAGCGCCTCTTGCTGGTACTGGACGGCTGGGAGGGCTTTGTCTCAGCCTCCGAGGAACACGACGGAGGCCGGACCGTCGATGTATTCCTGGGCCTATTGCGCGACGCGACGTCTATTGGAATGACTGTTCTGATCGCTGGCGACAGAACGACGTTGGCTCCACGCCTGGCGGGCATAGTGAGTCGTAGGTTCCTGCTCAGGCTCGTGGACCGAGCTGACTACGCCTTGGCCGGAATACCGCCACATCGCGTGCCGCTGCGGATGCCGCCGGGGCGAGCGATCAGAAGCGATGATCACGCGGAGGTTCAGTTCGCGGTACTCGGACGCGATCCGAGCTATGCCGAGCAATGCCGAGCGGTCGCCGGGATTGCCGCAGCGACCAAGCCCAGGACGATAGCCCCGGTGATCACCTTGCGACCGTTGCCGCGCCGGGTGCGGCTCGCCGCTTTGGACCCAGCCGAGCTGGGGCGGCCGACGCTAGGTGTTGGCGGCGACGGCGCCGAACCGATACGGCTTGACCTGTTCGCCAGCCCCGGAACATTCCTCGTTGCCGGGCCACCGCGCTCCGGTCGGACTACGGCACTGACCGTTCTCGGCAAGCAGCTGGAATCGGCGAACATCGAGATTCTCGTAGTCGCTCCTGCGCGATCCGAGCTCGCGCACTACGCGCACTTGGCGGGTGTTCTCGTCTGCGACGTCGATGCAAGCGCATATTCTCTGACGGTCGCGCCGCGTGGACGCAGAGTAATCCTGATCGACGACGCCGAGATGTTCGTCGATACCGCGGTCGGAGAAGCGTTGACGGATATCATGCGTCGAAGCGATTCCCACCAGGTCGTCGTGGTGGCGGCACGGACTGATGATCTCGCCGTCTCCTATCGCGGACTACTGTTCGAGGCTCAGCGCGGCCGAACTGGACTGATACTTCAGCCAGCCGCAGCCGACGGGGAGCTTCTTGGTGTGCGTCCTCGGCGCTCTCGGACGAGCGCGCTTCCGGGGCGTGGCGTACTGGTGGGGAATCTGCCGCGCCTAACTGGCCTGGCAGTGTCCGGCGGCCTAATACCTGTACAGGTGGCCACGCCCTGATGCCGGACAGAACGGCTGAACGGCCGCGGCGAACACATAACGCAGCGCGCTTCTCACGCGCGAGAACGACCTGGCGCTGGCTTATCCGGGTGAAGTCACGCCATGTGTGGATAACCATGATCTGTCGGAGGCACGAACGTCTCTTTGATGACTCGCGGGGATACCCAACGCAACAGGTTCCAGATCGATCCGGCCTTGTCGTTCGTCCCCGACGCACGAGCGCCGCCGAACGGTTGCTGGCCTACAACAGCACCCGTCGGCTTGTCATTGACATAGAGATTCCCAGCGGCAAACCGAAGCGCGTGCGAAGCCTCGAGAATTGCCGCACGGTCCCGGCCGAATATGGAGCCTGTGAGCGCGTAAGGCGTCACCGATTCAAGTTGATCAAGGGTTGGTCTCCACGCTTTGTCGTCGTAGACGTGAATAGCCAAAATGGGGCCGAAGTACTCCTGTACGAACGCCTCGTGCGTTGGGTCACTGATCGTAGCGACCGTGGGGCGCACGAAGTAACCCGTACTGTCATCGGATTTGCCTCCAGCGAGCACGGACGCCGACGGCTCCGCATGCAACCGATCGATCGCGCTGGTGAGCCGATCGAACGCGCGCCGATCAATGACCGCTCCACCAAAGTTGGCGAAATCCATGACATCGCCGTAGCTCAGCGATTCGGTAACCGCAACCAGCTCATCACGCACGCCGCCGTCCCACAAAGACTGAGGAATATATGCGCGAGACGCGGCCGAGCACTTCTGTCCCTGGTACTCGAAGGCACCGCGCACCAACCCGGTCACGAGCGAGGCCGGATCAGCCGACGGGTGAGCGATGACGAAGTCCTTGCCACCAGTCTCACCGACGACACGCGGATACGATGCGTAGGAGGATATCGACGCGCCAACAGCCCCCCACAACAATTGGAAGGTCGGCGTCGAGCCAGTGAAGTGTATGCCGGCCAATGCGCGATGCGGCACGGCGACTTGGCTCACGGCTTGACCGTCGCCTGTGACCATGTTCAGCACTCCCGGGGGCAGCCCAGCGGCTTCCAGCAACCTCATGGTCCAATGCGCAGCCAGCTGCTGAGTGGGAGACGGTTTCCACACGACAACGTTGCCGAGCAGCGCCGGGGCCGTCGGCAGATTGCCACCGATCGCAGTGAAATTGAAAGGCGTGATTGCCAGCACGAAGCCCTCGAGCGGGCGATAGTCCATGCGGTTCCAGGTAAGGCGCGAACTCGTTGGCTGGTTCTGCAGGATCTGCCGGGCAAAATGTACGTTGAATCGAAAAAAGTCGATCAACTCACACGCAGAATCGATCTCCGCCTGCTGCACCGACTTCGACTGGCCGAGCATCGTGGCGGCATTCAACGTGTCCCGCCATGTCGTCGACAGCAGATCCGCCGCGCGAAGGAAAATCGCCGCGCGCTCATCGAATGGAAGCTCGCGCCAAGCCGCGGCGGCGCCCAGAGCGGCGTCCACGGCGTCGGCCACATCGTCGGTCGTCGCCTGAGCAGCTTGACCCAGCACAGTCGAGTGACTATGCGGAGCGACAACATCGATCCGACCACCGGCCGCCATACGCTGCTGACCGCCGATCGTCATCGTCAGGTCGATGGACTGCCCGGCAAACTCCCCAACTTTGGCCTCAAGCGACAACCGCTCCGGTGTGTCCCGCCGGTAGGTGTGAACGGGCTCGTTGATCGGTATGGGCGGAACGGTGACGGCATCCATGGGCGGCCTTTCGCCAAACGGTCCAGGGGGCATCGGGTCGCAACGCACCGCCCGGATCAGATGGATGGGCCGGGCGGCGGATCGGGTTGCCCGTGCCCACAGGGGACATCGACGATCGTCCCACCATCAGTGAGATGCGCCCAGCGAAAGCTCGCAGGGGCTTTCCTTGGCCAGCTCAGATCGTCTCGATCAGGATCGGAAGTTCCTGACTGGCGTACCACGAAAGCCCGAGACCCTCCGCGTCATCGACAAGGTCTTGCGCATCTGGGTCGCCGAGGTCCGCAGCAAGCACGGCAGCCGCGGCAGCTGCGACGATGCCTTCCGACTCGGAATCGTCTACGTGGGCGGCAGCGACGCGATCGAGTGTCACCGGGATCCCTACCTCGACCACACCGCGGTCCCGATCGTCGCGAATCGTGACCGACGAATCGGGAACATCAGCGGCTAGGACGACCCGGCGACGCAGGGCCGTAGGGTCGTCGTCCAACGCCCGCAGCGAGCTGCGCGCCGCCTCCATCGTTGCCGCATACTCCAGCTCCTCGATGTCATCGTCCTGATACCAATCCCGAAGCCCGGGGGTGACCGCGAACGCCGTGAGCGGGCTGCCGTACACAGCGCCCTCGGCCAGGAGTTCACGCAGCCCGGATAGCGTCGACGGCAGGTACACCCTCACTCGCGTGTCTGCCCGGAGCGCCGTGCCGACTGGCCATTGCGCAGTCCCACAAGCTGTGCCCGAAGCTGGACGGTCGCGGACTGCATTGCCGTTTCAAGAACGGCAGTCCGCCTTCGGGGATCCATGAGGTTCGCTCCGATGAGCTCAAGATCCTCCGGGCCGGGGCTTACGAGCAGAACGTGCTTGCCACTCGCCCGCAGTCGGGCAACGTCGGCAAGGATGCCTCGGGTTATCGCCCGGCGAATCGACCGTTCGATTCGCGCCACCGGAGATCGGGGTCGATCGAGCTCGACGGACGCCATCGGAGCAAGCACGTAAACCTCGTCCACAGCCTGATCGACGAGAAGATCGGCCGACGCGTTCGACGCCGCACCGCCGTCGATGTAGGGGTGGCCGCCAATGCGCATCGGCGGATACCAGGCCGGAATCGAGCAGGACGCGACAACGGCGTCAGGGAGCGAAACATTGGGCGCGCCCCGCGGGCCGACCTGATCGCGGCCGAACACCACTCGGCGCCCTGACCAGTAATCAACCGCGACGATCCACGGGCGAGGCTGGATCGGCCAGCGACCCGCTATCCCGGCCTCTTCGGCGATACCTGCCACCATGTCGGCAACGGGCTGGAGGCTGCCGCGCCCAGTCGGCAGGGCGCCGGTCAAGGTCAGCAGGGTCCGGGACTGGCGCGGGTGGCGGACTCCTCCGAGGAGCAGGCGCGGCGATCCAAAGCCAAATCCCGGCCGCGGCGGAAGACCGCGACCGGTCGTGTCGTACTCGAACGCGATCGGTGGATCGTCTGGTGCTGGAATGCCCTGATGGTGCCGACGCATCTGATCAACGGACACTGCGCATCCGAGAGCCGCTGCGGCGACCGCGCCAGCTGAAGTACCTACGACCAGTTGCACATCCCGCGCATCGAATCCCGCCTCAACCTGCAGCGCCGAGAGGGCTCCGACGATCCAGGCGAAACCGAGGACGCCGCCCCCACCCAAGACGAGGGCCCGGCGCGGGCCAGACAGTGCACCGCCCAGAACGGTCATCGGGTCGGAACTGAGGGCACTCACCGCTGGCTCACCAGTGGTTGTAGTCGCGAACGTCCGTGAGACCTCGGAGGACTCCACGCCGACGTCGCAGTCGACCACCTCATCTTCGTGGAAGTCGCCAGACTCGGCCGACTCGCACGCTGGCGTCATGCGTCGTCCTCCGCTGAGGCATCGGGTGCCCGACGGGTCGCACGCTCCGACGTGGCGCCTGCGTCGGTAGCGGGTTCGGATGCGGTGCTTGGGCTTGGGCCAGTTGCGCGATCCGCCGCGGCGCCTGGGCGGGTTGCACGCGTCGATGCGGTTCCGGTACCGGACGGACCAGCAGTCTGCCGGTTCACGGATCGCTTGCGCGGCGACCTCAACGACCCGGGTCCCGGACCGTCACCGTCACCTGCGGTGGCTCCGCTTCCCGCACTGGGGGACGGCGCGACTTTCCCGCGGGTGGTCGCCCCACGAGGTTGCACGAGCCCGTCTGACATGGACGGTTGGCTCGCGTGGACCTCGGACATATCGTTCGGCTGCGGCGCGCCTGGTTGGCGCCGCTCCCGCTGCGCCGACTCGGGTGCGTCCGTGACGCCCGGGCTGGTCGCGTCTGTCGACCGGCGCGTTGATTTGGCGGCGACCCGGCCGGATTCGGGGGCCACGGCGGGCGCCGCCGACGCTCCGCCGTTTTCGCGGTGCGTGGCCACCGTGTCGCTGGCGGCGACAAGCTCAGCGAGCGACTCCTCGATCAGGGCCGCTAGCACATCGACGTCCGGCATCGCGTCACGGTCGGCATTCAGGCCGTAATACACCCCGCCGTTGTATGACGTCAGGCCAATCGACACCGCCTGCCCCTCAGCCAGCGGCACGATCGGGAAGATCTCCAGGAGCCGCGCTCCGGCGGCGTACAGGGCGTATTGCGGACCGGGCACGTTGGTGACTACGAGATTGAACAGACGGCGGGTAAGGCTATTCGCAGCGCGAGCGCCCAAAGCATGAAGGGTGGGCGGGGCGAACCCGGACAGCGCCACAAGCGCCTCGGCACCGACGGATTGGCCGGACTCCTTGTGCGCGCGCATGGCATAGCTGATCTGCGCTAGCCGTAACACTGGATTGGGCTCCCCAACGGGGAGGTCGACAAACACCGCGGAGATCCGATTGCCGAGGGCACCCATCTCGGAGTCCGATCGCACGCTGACCGGGACCATCGCTCGCACCGTGGTTGACGGCGTCACCGACTCACCGCGGAACAGCAACCAGCCCCGCAGCGCACCAGCCACTGTCGCCAGGACGATGTCGTTGATCGTTGTCCGGGTCCCGGTATCGGATTGCTGGGCGCGCAGTCGCTTGTAATCCGACAGCGGCGTTATGGCTGTGCCGTAGCGGCGTTGCTGTCCGATCTGCGCGTTCAACGGCGTGTCGGGAGCGGCCCGAATCGCCAGTCGAGCGGCCGAGGCCAGTCCCCCGAGAACGCGAAGCACCTGGCCAGTGGTGACCCGGAAATCGTTAGCGCCGAGCCGGACCGTGTCGACCAGGGCACTCGGCCGGTGCACCAGATAGCACACCGCATCGGCGAGAAGGCTCAACGAGCCTGGCTCAGGCTCGGGCATCCATAGATCGTTGGGCATCTGACGGCCTTGTACGGATGCATCGAGAATGACCTGGCCAATTTCGATGGCGCTCACGCCGTCGACCATTGCGTGGTGCGTCTTGGTGATGATCGCGATCCGGTTGTCGCGGAGTCCCTCGACGAGATAGATCTCCCACAGCGGCCGGTGCCGATCGAGCGGGCGTGACTGGATGCGGGCACAGAATTCCCGCAGCTGCTGGTCCGAGCCTGGCTTGGGTAGGGCCGAGCGTCGAACGTGAAACGAGATATCGAACTCTGGATCGTCCACCCACACCGGGTTGGCTAAGTGACCCGGGACTGTTCGGATCTTCTGGCGATACCGCGGAACGAGCGCGATGCGTTGCTCGATCAGCTCGACCAGGCGCTCGTAGTCAAAGGCCGGGATGTTACCGTCCCGCTGGCCGCCCCCTTGGTCAGACTCCGCCTGATCGGGCGGTTGGAACACCAGGAGACCACCGACATGCATAGGCGTCGTGCGGCCCTCAAGGTAGAGGAACGAGACGTCTAATGAGGACAGTCGGTCGGTCACGCGATCAGCGCCCGCTACCGACCGGTGCAGGGCGGGTCATAGTTCCCAAGACTACGCAGCTGCCCCACCCGCAATAGGCTTCACGGCCGGTCGCGTCGAGCATGATCCGGCCGGGGGCCCATGACGTTGACGGACACCTCGCCACCACTACCTGCGTGATCGGGCAGCTCGCCGGTGTCGAGGCACCGATATTCCGGCGAGGGCGCCGGCAAGGGTGATGATCGACTGGCGCAGTGGGCTCGCCGGCCGAACCTCGCCCAGCGTCTTACCTGCGACGAGCGCGGCATCGAGCGACGCCTGGTCGCTCGGCAGCAGTGCTGCCGGCGTGCGCCCGGCGAACCGGTCCAGCGCAGCGATGAGCTCCGCCGCGGGATCGCCGGGTACGACTGCTCGTCGAACCTTGTTGAGCACCACCCACAATGGTGCAGCGACCTCCGCGTCGCGAAGCTCTGACAAGCCCCGCACGAGACGTTGGACGCCGATCGGGTCAGCGCTGCCGACCGCGAGGATCACATCGGCCGCATCGAGCACGGCGAGCGTCGCTCCGTTGCGCCGTGGAGCCATCGTGTCGAAGCTCAGCTCCTCGTCGGATTCGAGGCAGAAGCCGCAGTCGACGACGGTGTAGTCCGCGATGCTTCGCGCGGCTGCCAGCACCGGCTCGACAGCAGTCGCCCGTAGTTCTGGCCAGCGCTCTGATCGGGTAACGCCGGTCAGCACCCGGAAGCTCGGGGTGACGGCCCAACACAGGTCAGCCAGCGCCTCGGGATCGAGCCGGCTCGCGGTGGACTGCCGGCAGGCGGCCGCGAATCCGGGTGACTCGTCGAGCAGCCCGAGCACCGCAGCGACGACCCCGCCGTACACGTCGGCGTCCACCAGCAGGCTGGACGACCCGAGTCGGGACAATTCATCGGCGAGTGTCACCGCGACGGTGGTGCGTCCCGGCGCGCCGGTCGGTCCCCACACCGCCACGACCGATCCACGGGTGGACGGCGCGCCGTCGGTGCTCGGTGAGCTATCAGATGCGATGGCTGCAGACTGCGAGACAAGCGGATCACCGAACCCGCGGGCGGCGTGCGTGCCCTTCGCCGCGGCATCCCTCACCGCCACGGCATCGCCGATGACCGTGGCGACGACCGCGGCAGCTGCGTCATCCGGTACGACGTGGGAGATGCCCAGGGCTCGGACCCGATCCTCGGCCGTCGTGTCGTCGCGGCGCACAACGGCAACCAAAGCGACTCCGGCGGCGATGAGGCGGTCGACGGCGTCTGCGTCGAGGCGGCGCAGCGACTCAGCAACGAGAGCGGCGCGCGCCTGACCCGACAAGGCCACGGCGAGCAGGTCCACGATGTCAACGCAGCGGCGCACTACGGTGACCGGGTGCTCGCCGCGCTCGAGGTCCACGACCAGCCGTGCCTCCCACGGCGCACCGCCGGCGGCGCAGAGGACGGGCAGCTTCATGGCTTCTTGGCGCAGCTGTCCAGGGGCGGCAGGTCATCGTTTGGATCAGTGGTTGCCGTCCCTGACAAGATGCCGGCGCGGATCACGGCGCCGTCCAATGCCAGCGCGGTGATGACCCGCCCCGCGAGCGGCGGTGGTACGCGGATCACCACGCCCTGAGTGCTGCCGCCGGAAAACGCGCCACCGCCGGTCGACTGCACGTCCTGCACGGTCACGTCGGCCAGGACCGCAGTCGCCGAGCACGAGCGGGTCGACACCCACAGTTGAAGCCGCTGACCCCGCTGCACACGTGGCGCATTGGTGGACGCGAGCGGGACGGTGATCGTCGTGGCTGCGTCGGTAGCAGCCAGCGCCGCCCGCGGAAGCAGCTCTCCCGCCGTGACTTGCCGAGTAACGGATTGGCCGAGCACAGCCGTACGCACCGGCAGGTAGGCGCCGGCGCCGCCGCTGGCTGGCAGTCGGACGTGCACTTCGGAAAGGTCGTCGGCGCTCAGCACCGTTCCGGGGGCAAGATCACGCGAAGCCGCCCACACGGCGTCGGAGGTGTTCGCACTGCTGATCACTCGGGCGCCGACGATTACCGAGCCGAGAACCAGGACGACGCCGGCCACCAGCCGGAGGTCGAGCCATTTGGGCGCTCGGACGCGCCGGGGCGTCGGGGACGTAACAACCACGGCAAACATCGTGCATGACTCGGCGCAGTTAGACGAATCCGCTGGGTTGCAGTGTGGACAACCAAGCAAGCGCGCTTGCGGGCTGAGACACTGTCTTAGTGAGCCTGACGCGCCACGCGAACCCAGCAGACGGTGGGGCATGGGCACGGAACGTTTTCTGACCCTGGCCGACGTGGCGGACGTGTTGAATATCTCGGCGTCCCAGGCGTATGCGCTCGTCCGCAACCGGGAACTCGAGGCCATCAAGATCGGCGGACGCGGTCAGTGGCGAGTCGAACGGGCGAAGCTTGAGGTCTATATCGAGCAGATGTACAACCAGACGCGGCAATTCCTCGACGAGCACCCCTTCGTCGAGTCCGACGACGACGCGCCGGATGGCGTAACGCGCTCGGAGTAGGCACGAGCGCCGACACCGGCTTCCGGCCCGAAATGTCCCGCGCCTAAAGCTGTCGACGGACGAGCACGATCGCCTGAACCGGAAGGAGGAGCACGTCGCGCACCTCGGCAGCCCGGCGGGATTCGCCGGCCGCGTGCTCGGCGAGTTCCACGAAATCGGCGCCGACTCGGTCGAGGGTGCCGATGACCGTCCGCCCGTCCGTCAGCCGAACTTGCACTGTCGACCGGTCGCGTACCAGCCCACGCAGCGCGATGCGGAACGTCAACCGGGACTCCACGACGCTCTCCGAGCCCGGCACCGCAGCAGAACGGCCGAGGCCCGACAGCTCAACGACGGCCCGGAGCGACACGAGAGCTTCCCGTCCGGCGCCTTCGTCGAGCAGCAGCCAGTCTGAGCCAGACCGACGCACGGTGCCGTCCACTGAGGTTCCGGCCTGGCACCTGACCCGAATCACGCCGCCAATCGACGAGCGCAGCCGATCGACGACACGGAGTGCACCCGACTCGATCCGGATACGCTCCTCGACCTCCCCGGCACGCTCCGCCGCCTCGAGGGCGACAGCCTGCGCCTCGAGGTCGGCGAACAGCCCGTCCCATCGCGTCACTCTGCAGTCCGGGCTGGCGCATGGATCGGACCCGGGCGATCCGCAAGGCGGCCGCCCGCGGCTCCAGCGCGCGCGGCGATTGCCGCGGCAAGAATCGAGATAGCGACCTCACCGGGGGTATTTGCTCCGATATCCAGGCCGGCCGGCCCGTTGATCCGCACCAGCGCGGCCGGATCCACGCCGTGCGCCGCCAGCCACTCCGCCCGGGCGGACTGGGTATGCCGGGAGCCCAACGCGCCGATATAGCCGGCGCTGGTCGCGAGCGCCGCCCGTAGCGCGCCGCCGCTGATCGTCAAGTCGTGGCTCAGCACGACAACCACGTCACCGCCTGACGCGGCACCGCAACGCTCGGCCGCGTCCCGCGCGGAGTCCACGACGATGCCGGTCCAGCCCAGCACCCCCGCGGCGGTGATCAACGCTTCCGCCAGCTGGCCGCCACCGACCACGACCAGCGCTGTCGGTGGCCACATCGCGGCGACGAATGCGTCGCCCGATCCAGTTGTGAGCACCGCCGTCCCGGCCACGCCACGGTTGAAGAACTGGCGCACCGCATCGTCGGCTGTCTCGAGGGTGGACGTCAGGATCGCGTCCGTAGCACCGACTGTCTCCCCGTCGATTCGGGTTACGAGACACACGGGTGCCCGATCGACGAGCGCCGTCCAGGCCGGTTCCGGAATCTGCACCGCCGGCTGAATGAGCAACCGGGCCGTTCCTCCGCACGCGAGACCGGCGCGGACCGCTGCCTCGTCGGAAACGGTGATCTCTTCGAGCCGGGCACCGGCACGTTGCTCGGTTAGCAGCTGCGCAATGTGCTCCTGGCCAGCGCCCGAAAACAGCTGACCTATCGGCGGTTGATTCGCAGTCGCGGCCAGGGCTGAGAGTGGCTCACGAGAACTGAACCCGCGCGTCGAGATCACCCGGGCCAGAGATACCGGGAGGCCACTCGCGCGCCACCGTTGCACCTGTTCGGCGATGTCGAACATCGCGGCTCCCTTCTTGGCCCCGTCAAGCATCCGACTCCCGCGTCAAGCGCGGGAAATCTCCAGATCCCCCAAATCGTCGCAGGGAGCCGCGATCTGAGTCTTGTCCCCAGGAGCTTCCCATCAACCTTGACCGCATGACAACTCATCTGTATGAAGACAAACACAAGTAAACGAATGCTAATGGAGTCCTAATGAAGTCTGCGATTCGGGTGGGCAGCGTAGTTCTCGCGGACGTCGCCGTGATCGGCACGCTGTATCCGGACTGGAGCTCGGTCACCGCCGGGATGCGT
>Ga0307296_10000423_pt1 | contig 19907 bp, 23 predicted proteins | sample ER_DNA_153_FD_194467 | JGI IMG/M metagenome (GOLD analysis project Ga0307296, IMG submission 194467) | Bulk soil microbial communities from the East River watershed near Crested Butte, Colorado, United States - ER_DNA_153 | ecosystem: Environmental > Terrestrial > Soil > Floodplain | place... | reverse complement strand
ATGCAGAGCGATGAGCGACCTCACTAACCAAACCTTCCGGTGATGTAATCCTCGGTCGCCTGCTGGTCCGGGTTGGAAAAGATCTTGTCGGTCGGACCGATCTCGATCAGCTTGCCAGGCTTGCCTTGGGCTGCCAAGTTGAAGAATGCGGTCTGGTCGCTCACCCGCGCGGCCTGCTGCATGTTATGGGTCACGATCACCACTGTGTACTGCTCCTTAAGCTCACCGATCAGGTCCTCGATGGCGAGAGTGGAGATCGGATCAAGCGCCGAGCACGGCTCATCCATTAACAGCACCTGAGGTTCAACCGCAATGGCGCGTGCAATGCAGAGTCGCTGTTGCTGGCCGCCCGAAAGGCCAATGCCGGCCTTGCCGAGGCGGTCCTTTACTTCGTTCCAGAGGTTCGCTGAAACCAGCGAGCGTTCCACGGCCTCTTCCAAGATCTTTTTGTTCTTCACTCCGTTCAGGCGCAGGCCGGATGCGACGTTGTCGAAGATCGACATCGAAGGGAAGGGATTCGGCCGCTGGAACACCATTCCGACAACCCGGCGCACCGCTACCGGATCGACGCCTTGGCCGTACAGTTCGGTGCCGTCGAGCTGCACACTGCCGGTGACATGTGCTCCCGGAATCACCTCGTGCATCCGGTTGAGTGTGCGTATCAATGTGGATTTGCCGCATCCCGAGGGGCCGATAAATGCCGTCACGGTCCGTGGCTCGACCGTCATCGTGACATCTTCCACCGCGTGGAAGGCACCGTAGTAGACGTCAAGATTCTTAACATCAATTCGCCTGGCCATGGCTTATTTCTCCTTCAGCTTGCTTGCTCGAGCGATTCCACGAGCGAGCAGATTAAGCAGCATCACGATGATGATCAAGGTGAGGGCGGCGGCCCAAACCCGTTCGTACCCGGGCATCTGGGGAGGCTGGTCACGACCGGCGTTGATCATGGTTGGTAGCGCGCCCATCGTGTCGCTGGTCGGCGAGAAATTGATGCCCACCGCGTACGAGACCAAGATCAGCAATGGCGCTGTCTCGCCCATCACGCGCGCCAGCCCAAGCATGACGCCAGTCATAATGCCGCCGAACGCCGTCGGAATGACGACCTTGAGGATGGTCTTCCACTTCGGCACACCGAGCGCGTACGACGCCTCGCGTAATTCCTGCGGCACCAGCTTGAGCATCTCCTCGGTGGATCTGAGCACTACGGGGAGCATGAGCAGCACGAGCGCGCAGGAGACGGCGATGGCGGATCGGCCTAGTCCAAAGATCGTGATGAACAGTGCGTAAATGAAGAGCGCCGCGACGATGGAGGGGATGCCACTGAGAATGTCCACCATGAAGCTCACACCACGGGCCACCTTGGTGCCCTTGGCGTACTCGATGAGCAAAATCGCACCCATGATGCCCAACGGCACCGCGATTGCGGCGCAAATCAAAGCCATTTCCACAGTGCCGACGATGGCGTGATAGGCGCCGCCGCCTTCACGCCGCGGCGTGATGCCACGCTGGCTCTGCAGCCACCAGGTTGAGCTGAAGATGAGCCGGATGCCCTTCGTGATCACCGTAAAGAGCACCCAGAACAGCGGGATCACCGCCAGGATCGTCGCGAGGGTGACGTAGATGGTCGCAAGGGCATTCTTGACGGTCCGAACGCCGCCCGGGCGGCGGAAGGTTAGCTGAGTCTCGGAGGTCGTCGCACTCATGACTTCGCTCCTCCTCGTTCGGCTATCACTCTGGCCACGGCATTCACCACGAAGGTGATGACGAAGAGCACAAGTCCTGCTGCAATGTAGGCGCCCGTCTTGGACGGGCTGTCGAATTCGGCCGCATTGTTGGCGATCTTGCTGGCGAATGTCTCTCCACCGGCGAAGATTGACGGGCTGAAGGGACTGCCGGCAGCCGGCGTCGTCAGGATGATCATGACTGCGATCGTCTCGCCAAGCGCACGGCCCAAGCCCAGCATGGAGGCGCTGATGACGCCAGACCGCCCATGTGGCAGAACGGCGGTGCGGACAACCTCCCAACGTGTTGCGCCGAGTGCAAGCGCGGCCTCGATGTGGTCGCGAGGCGTCTGGGCGAAGACGTCACGAGATATTGCCATCACAATAGGCAAGATCATGATGGCCAGGACGACGGATGCCACGAATACCGACCCCTTGGGATCGACGCTCTTGCTGAACAGCGGAATCCAGCCGATTGCGTTGATCAACCACTGGGCCGCCGGAGCTAGGAACGGCCCTAGGACGATCAATCCCCAAAGGCCAAAGATGATCGACGGCACTGCGGCAAGCAAGTCGACAACAAACGAGATTGGGGACGCGGCTCGCTTGTGCAGGTATTGGGTCAGGCAGAGCGCCACGCCAACGGCGATCGGGACGGCCATCGCCATAGCAAGGATCGAGGACAGGACTGTGGTCCAAAGCAGCCCGAAGATCCCGAACCGAAGCTCGTTGCCGGCGACTGTCCAATTTCGCGACGTGAAAAAGTCGTCCTGGTTCGCTTGCAAGCTGGGCAGCGCCAGAGCTAACAGAAAGATGCCTACGAAGAGCACGATCAAAACGATGACCAAGCCAGTGGTGCTCGCCAACGCGCGGAACACGCGATCACCGGTCTTGCTGATCTTGGCGAGCTTGACACCACGCGGTGCCCGGTCCACCTGACCATCCGTGGACGGCGCCGGAGCGTGACGGGTGACCCGTGGAACAGGAGAATGCAGGGTCACAGGACTATGGTCCACGACCGGCGACACGCTCGGATCCTGCGCCGCGGGGAGTTCCGACTCGACCCTCTCGGTGGCATTCGTATCAGTCACTGACATGGGTCTTCCTGCTCGGTGAATTGAACGGCGGGTCACCGCGGGTGGTCGCCGCGATGACCCGCCCCTGGGGGAGGTGATTACTGGATCGCCGCGACCGCTGACTGGACCTTCGACTCCAGGTCGCTCGGAAGTGGCGCGTATCCGAGGTCTGGGAGCTTCTTCTGCGCATCGGGCGAGGAGAAGTAAGTCAAGAAGTCCTTGACGATCGCCGTCTTGTCGGCTGCCAGTCCCTTGCTGCAGACGATCTCATACGTGACGAGCAGCGCGGGGTAGGCGCCGGACTTGGTTCCGGAGTACTTCAGGTCAAGGTTGAGGTCATTGCCACTGCCCTTGATCTTGGCCTCCGACACAGCCTTGGCAACCGAGTCACCGGTCAGTTCGACAGGGCCGTTGCCGCTGTCCAACTGCGCCATGCTGAGGTTGTTGTCCTTGGCGTAGCTCCATTCGATGTAGGTGATGGAGTTCTTGGTGTTGGCGGTAGCCTCCGCAACTCCAGAAGACTTATTTTTTCCCTCGCCGGTACCAGTCCAAGCCTTGGCCGGCTCATCCTTCCAGGCGCCGTTGCCGGCCTTAGAGAGGAACTTGGTGGTGTTCTCGGTGGTGCCGGACTCGTCAGAGCGGAAGAACACCGTGATGTTCTCGCCGGGCAGCTTGGCGCCGGAGTTCAGCTTGGCAATCTTCGGGTCGTTCCAGGTCTTGATGGTGCCGTTGAAGATTTCGGCAAGCACTTCGGCATTGAGCACCAGCTTGTCAACGCCGTCGACGTTGTATGCGAAGGCGATGGGCCCGACAACCATCGGAAGGTTCCATGCGGGGTTGTTCTGGCAACGTTCCTTGGCTTTATCGGTCTCGACGACGCCATCCACGGCCACGCTCTTGAGCGCGGAGTCGGAGCCGGCGAAATCGACCAGTCCGTTGTAGAACGACTTGATCCCGGCACCCGAGCCAGTCGGGTTGTACTCGATCGTCGCCTTGTCGCCGCATTCGGCGTTGTAGTCGGCGATGACCTCAGAAATGGCATTGGCCTGGGCGCTCGAGCCCTCTGCAGACAATTTGCCAGCGGGGCAGGCGAGGCCTGAAGCATTGGCGCTGCTGCCAGGCTCAGCTCCGGCAGGCTCGCTCGCGGCTGTCGGATCGGAGCCGCAAGCGGTGAGACTGAGGGTGGCCAGAGCAGCCAGGGCGGCGAACTGCGTAGCTTGCGAGCTCACGAGGCGGTTCATGGTCATGCGTGTCCTTCACAGACGCAGGGTCATTCCCCTTTGACGAACCCGGAGGCACGCTGCGCACCGGGCTTGGCCGGAAGGACGGCGCGCGCGCCCTTCCGATGCCGTGAACGTACGCGCGCCATGTGTCCGGATGGATCTGTGAAGATGAACAACGGGTGAATGATCTTGCCGAGACTCGCAAGATCTCAACCACAATGACGCGTACCCCGGAAGCCGTCTAATGGTGGCGACTGCAGCGGAGCCGCGTACGTTTCGGGAGTTTTGGTGGAAAAAGTACGGCTCAGCCGCGCAAATCTCGACTTTGGCGCACTTTTGGTGGAAAACGTACGCAGCAAGGAGCGGAGAGTGCCGACTCAGGCCTGAGGCCGATGCCGTTCCAGAGCATGGACCGTACCGTCGGCCACTAAGTGCGCGACCAGGAACTCCCCAGTCACCAGCGTCGTCGGCGGTATGTTGAGCGCGTCGAGGATGTGCGGCAGCACCGGTCTATGTACGCAGACTGCAGTTGGCTCGCCGCACTCAAGCGTGGCGTCCCGAATTTTCCTGATGAGTTTCCCCACACTCTTTGGCTCGTCTTCGCCTTCCTCCTCGGTCAGGAGGCTGTAGGTCTCGATAGCCAGCTCGTGCTCGTGCGCGTACGGCAGCACCGTGGCGACACAGCGAGTCGAGGTCGAGCTGACGATCTTGCTGACTCCATACGCTTCCAGCAGCGGAATCAGCAGCTTTGACTGGCGCCGCCCTCGAGAGTTGATGGGCCGCGCGGAATCTTTCCGTGACCAATCCTTGCGATCCATTGCCTTGGCGTGCCGCAAGATGATCAGCGGGGTTGTTGGCGGCTGATCAAGGTACTGCTGCACCAAGAAATGATCATGGGAGTAGGTGAGTCGGCTGAGTGCGGCGCGTACCGGCAGCCAGGACACGACATCGACCTCCGCATCCGGCGCACGGCGTACCGAGTCCAAGACAATGCCGCCCCAGTAGTCGACCTTCTTGAGGCCGGCGTTGCCAGCTTCGTAGGTGATCGAATCCAGCGGCACACTGAGCCTGATCGTGACGCCGGTTTCCTCCTGTACCTCCCGTATTGCACACACCGGTACGGGCTCGCCGGCTTCGACTTTCCCCTTGGGAAGCGTCCAATCGTCATAGCGCTTCCGATGAATGATCACGACTTCCGTGCCTCGCCGCGAATCTTCCCGAGTAACTACAGCGCCGCCGGCGAGGACGGGGCGGCTCGGAGACCGCACAGCATTCTTGTCGGTGCTGGTGGCGCTTACCGGAGGCACTAAACAGCTACTTCGCCGCCGCGGCCCGACGCCGGCTCGTGGCGTTGATCAAGTACTCCTGCATATCGAGCAAGGGATGACCTTCCGCGTCCGTCGTGTGTGGAATCCAGGTGCCGTCAGGCTCGAGATGCCAGGATGCGGTGCCATCGTCGAAGGCGAGGTCGAAGAGCTGTTCAATTTCGGCGATATGTGCTGGGTTGGTAATCGACACCAGCACCTCCACCCGGCGGTCGAGGTTGCGGTGCATCAAGTCGGCAGAACCGATACCGACCGACGGCGATCCATCGTTAGCGAACCAGAAGAGCCGGCTGTGCTCGAGGAAGCGTCCCAGGATGCTACGAATCCGAATGTTCTCACTCAGCCCAGGTACCCTGGGCCGAATCGTGCAGATGCCGCGGACCCACAGGTCCACCGGAACGCCGGCCTGTGAAGCGCGATAGAGCGCGTCGGAAGTCGCCTCGTCCACAATCGAGTTGACTTTGATCTTGATGCCCGCGCGCTTGCCATCCTCGTGGTTGGCAATTTCGTGATTGATCCGATCGACTAGACCAGTACGGATGCCATGTGGGGCGACGAGCAGCCGCTTGTACTGCGTCTCCTGGGCCATCCCGGACAGGTGGTTGAACAACCTGCCAATGTCCTCGGTAACGATCGGGTTGGCGGTAAGCAGCCCCATGTCCTCGTACAGTCGGGCGGTCTTCGGGTTGTAGTTGCCGGTGCCGATGTGGGCGTACCGGCGGAGACCGTCGGGCTCGTCTCGGACCACCATGGAGAGCTTGCAGTGCGTCTTCAGCCCCAGCAACCCGTAAACCACATGGCAACCGTGCTGCTCGAGTCGACGGGCCCAAGCGATATTCGCCTGCTCGTCAAAGCGGGCCTTGATCTCGACCAGAGCAAGTACCTGCTTACCGGCCTCAGACGCCTCGATCAGTGCGTCGATGATCGGCGAGTCGCCCGAGGTGCGATAGAGGGTCTGCTTGATCGCCAAGACATGCGGATCATCAGCCGCTTGTTCAATGAAGCGCTGCACGCTCGTTGCGAACGAGTCGTACGGATGGTGCAGCAAAACATCGCGCTGCTTCAGAGCAGCGAACATGTCGGCCGGCTTTGCCGTCTCGACCTCAGCCAGGTGGGGATGGGTGGACGGAAGGAAGGTTGGGTACTTGAGTTCGGCCCGATCGATGTCGGCCAGGGAGAATAGGCCGGTCAAGTCAAGGGGCCCGGGCAGATGGAAGATTTCCCTCTCACTGATGTCCAGCTCACCACTCAGCAGCTCGAGCATTCTTGGATCCATGTCGTCCTCGACCTCGAGCCGGACCGGCGGGCGACCTACCTTGCGACGAAGCAACTCCTTCTCAAGGGCAAGCAGCAGATTCTCCGCGTCGTCCTCCTCGACCTCGACGTCCTCGTTGCGCGTCACTCGAAAGGTGTGGTGCTGCACTATCTCCATCCCGCTGAATAGCTGATCGAGATGATGAGCGATCACGTCCTCCAGCGGCACATAGCGACCCTCGGCCAAGGAGATGAAGCGGGAAAGCATCGTTGGCACCTTGACCCGGGCGAACTGGCGAATACCGGTCTCAGGGTTGCGCACCAGCACAGCGAGGTTGATCGACAGGCCGGAGATGTAGGGAAAGGGGTGTGACGGATCGACAGCAAGCGGAGTCAGCACGGGGAAAATCCGCTCCGCAAAGAGCTCGTCCATCCGGTCTTGTTCGGTGGCGGTCAGCTCATCCCAGCGAAGGATCTCGATGCCCTCTTTGGCCAAGGCAGGTCGGATGTCCTCCTGGAAAACTCGTGCTTGATCAGTTACCAGTTCGCGAGTCCGATTGAGTATCGCCGAGTGCACCTCACGGGGCATCATCCCGCTCACAGTTGGGACCGCGACGCCGGCGGCGATGCGGCGCTTTAGTCCGGCGACGCGGACCATATAGAACTCATCAAGGTTGGAGGAGAAGATGGCAAGGAATTTCGCTCGTTCCAGCAGCGGGACACGCTTGGCGTCTTTAGCCAGATCGAGTACCCGGTTATTGAAGGCCAACCAGGACAGTTCGCGGTCCAGGAAACGATCTGGCGGCAGCTCCAGGTGGGTCGGCGGAGGGACCAAGTCTTCTATCACGGTCGAGACCTCGACTGCTTCCATGTCTTTCTCCTGAGTTGCTTCGTGATCTCTATCGCATCCAGCCGGATCTGATGGAGGTTCAGCCCTGCGCGTACATCACATCACGGCTCGCTGTAGCGAATCCATAGGTCAGATATAGCTCGATTGCCGCCTGATGGTCTGACTCCACGTAGAGCTTCACCCTGGAGTTTCCCTGCTGCTGCAGCCAGTGCAACCCGGTGAGGAGCAGCGCCTTACCCAGTCCCCGACGAGCAGCCCAGGGTGCGATGCCAAGGACATAGACCTCGCCGAGCTGATCTTGATGCTGCTTGGTCCAGTGGAACCCCATCATGCTGCCGTCCTTCGTCGCGACGAAGAAGCCTCTTGCGTCGAACCATGACTCAGCCATGCGGTCGTTGAGGTCGTCAAGGTCGATCAGCGCCTGCTCGGGATGGCTTGCGAACGCCGCGGCATTGACGCGCAGCCATTCCCGTTCGTCCTGACCGGGCACGAAGGTTCGGATCTGTATGCCGGGTGGGATCACCGGCTCGGGTAATTCATCATCGAGCCGGCGTTCCATGATCAGCAACTCTCGCCGACGGACCATGCCGACGCCCATGGCGAGCGCCCGCGCCGCAGGTGTGTCACCCATCGCCCAAACTCGCAGTGCAGTGGGGGATTCCATGATCAGTCGTCGCAGCAGCTGCGTGCCGACGCCTTCTCGCCGATGACTCGGAGAAACGACGAGCTGGCCGGTGCTCCATTCAGTCCCTAACTCAAGCTGGGCGTACCCGACCAGATCTCCATCCTCGCTAACCAGAAGATGCCGAGTGGTCGGATGCGGACGCCGCAGGCGTAGCATCGCCGCCTCATTAAGAGCGACTATCTGGTCGACCGCCTCCGCATCGGTCCGGAGCCGCAGCACGCTGGTGATCTCTGCTTCGCTAAGCTGCGACACCACCGCAACGGTCAACAGCGTGGACATCTCCCCACGGTAACGGTTGCGTCCAGCTGTCGCCGATGGTGCCTCTAGGGCAACCACCGAAGGCGCTTATGCTGCCCTCCATGAGCGACGATGAGGAGCTGGCGAGGCGTCTCGCGCCGTATGGGGCAACCGTGCAGCCCGCCATCGCGGCTCGAATGGCGCCTCATCTGCGCTTGACCCAGATCGGTGCAGTATGCGCTGGACTTGCGGTCCTCGCGGCGGCGGTGGCGCTAGTGCTGTTCCCGTCCTTTGCCGGGGCTGGACCAGGACGTAGTTGGGCAATCGGAGCGCTCGTCTCAGCCGCCCTCATGTTGGCCATCTGTCTCATCCAGGTCGTCGTCTGGCGGCGGGCCATGGCTTCCTGGACCGGTCGACGGCCACACGATCTACGCGGCGAGGCAAGACTGTCGTGGATCGTGCACCTGTTGTCCTATGCCGTAGCCCTGGCCGCTCTGTTCACTTGCATGGAAGGCAGTGACGCAGCCGGATGGGTGACGGCATCAGCCGGCCTGCTGGCGATCACGTTGCTTCTCGTGATCGCTGCCCAGGTGCTTGCTGGCGTGCAATTCCTGCGCCCGAGCGGCCCGCCGGGAACTCTTCCGGCTCATATCCGCCGTCTCAAAGAACAGTCCCGCATGCGCAATGACTAACTGGTGACCTGAAGCGTTAGGGCAAGGACTAGCTGGAGAGTCGCGCCGACTCTTCAACCGGCGTGACAAACCGATAGCCCACATTGCGAACAGTGCCGATGACCGACTCGTACTCGGGTCCGAGTTTTGCGCGGAGCCGCCGGACGTGCACATCGACGGTACGCGTGCCGCCGTAGTAGTCGTATCCCCAAACATCGCTCAGCAGTTGCTGGCGGCTGAACACCCGTCCCGGGTGTTGCGCAAGGTACTTCAGCAGCTCGAACTCGGTGTAGGTGAGATCAAGCTGTACGCCGTTGAGCTTCGCGCTGTAGCCGGCCTCGTCGATCACAATGTTGCCGGACTGGATCACCGGGTCGACGTTGTTGGCCATAGCAGGGCTCATGGCCAGTCGGAGCCGCACGTCGACCTCGGCGGGGCCGGCGGTAGTGAGCAGCAGATCGTCGAAACCCCAGTCGGCCGACAGCGCCGCCAACCCACCTTCACTGGCAATGACGAGCAGGGGTGCTTCTTTTCCGGTCGTCTCAATGAGTCGACATAGCGAGCGGGCGCCGACAAGGTCGCGACGAGCATCAAGCATGATCACGTCGGCTGCCGGCGCGTCGAGCAGCGCTGTAGCTTCGGCCTGGGCGACTTTGACCTGGTGGGGGAGGAGCTCCAACGCGGGGAGGATTTCCGCGGAGGCGTGCATGTCGTTGGTTAGCAGCAGCAAGGTGGCCATTGCGGTCTCCTCACCTTGAGGGATTCAGTGCCGGTGCTAGCCTTCAGCCCACCCCGATATGGCCTGAATGCATGCTTGAGAGTAACGCAATGGTGTCCGTTTCCCTTCATTACTGGGCTGGGGCCAAGGCCGCAGCAGGCGTCGCCGAGGAAGCAATTGAGGCTCAATCGGTCGCCGAAGCGCTACGGCTTGCCTGTCAGCAGCGGTCGGATCCGCGTTTCGACAGGGTTATCAAGGTGAGCTCGATATTGATTGATGGACGCGTGGCTCACCAGGAAGATCTTGAGCAGCAGCTGAGTAAAGCCGTACAAGTTGAGGTACTACCGCCCTTCGCCGGCGGCACATAGCGTGATCGCAGCTGGCTGATCAGAGTTGGATTGCCTGGTTGATCGCGTACTTCAAAAAGTTGTGGCCGAAGTCACGCTAACGAAAGCATGACGAACTCCGATCAACCGGTTGCCATCTGGTGGTCTGTCCAATACTTGAAACGCCGTCTCGTTTTGTGAGACCTCTTGTTGGGATGCAGTCGGCTTGACCCCTAGTCTTCTCCTCGTGACATCGACGAACCCGTGGGCGCTTGCGCTCACCCGCCGGCGTGCTGTAGATCACGGCCGGATGCGTTCGTCGTTGTGTCAGCTTCGGCGAATGTAGAGGCGCGTTCTCGTCGTCTCGAGCCGACCCATACGGCTCGCAGTCGCCGCCGCCCTCCTTTTCCGCCTCTCCGTACGGTCATCCGTACTCGCCCTCGGCTCTTGAGCCACACACCAAATCAGGAGAAAAGACACAACATGAGCAGGCAAGAAGTACTCGTTGATGCTGACTGGGTCGAAGAACATGCAGGTGATCCGAACATCGTTCTTGTCGAGGTCGATGAGGACACCACCGCCTACGACGGCGGTCACATCCCAGGCGCAATCAAGCTGGACTGGAAGAAGGACCTGCAGGACCCGGTTCGCCGTGACTTCATCAATAAGGAGCAGTTCGAGAAGCTGTTGTCCGAGCGCGGCATCAGCAACGACGACACCATCGTGCTTTACGGCGGCAACAACAACTGGTTCGCCGCGTACGCGTACTGGTACTTCAAGCTGTACGGGCACGAGAACGCCCTGCTGCTCGACGGTGGCCGCAAGAAGTGGGAGCTCGACGCCCGGCAGCTGAGCACCGAGACAGTCACACGGCCGGCAACGAGCTACACCGCCACCGAGCCCAATCTCGACATTCGGGCCTTCCGTGACGAGGTCGTTGCCGCGATCGGCGCCAAGAGCCTGGTCGATGTTCGCAGCCCCGACGAGTACGCAGGCCGGCTGCTGGCGCCTGCCCATCTGCCGCAGGAGCAAGCGCAGCGTGGTGGTCACATCCCGACTGCAGTCAATGTGCCGTGGAGCAAGGCGGCCAATGACGACGGCACTTTTAAGTCCGATGACGAGCTCAAGGAGCTATACAGCGACGCTGGCCTGAGCTGGGACAAGGACATCATTGCCTACTGCCGCATCGGGGAACGCAGCGCGCACACCTGGTTCGTGCTGCACCAGATCCTCGGGCAGAAGAACGTCAAGAACTACGACGGTTCGTGGACGGAATACGGCTCGCTGGTTGGCGTTCCCGTGGCCGTGGGCGACGAACCCGGCAGCGTCTAGTCATTTCAGGGCCTAGTCATTCAGGGCCTAATATTTTAAGGAGAACAGCATGTGCGCAGCAACCAAGGGTGGCCTCAGTCTGACCGACGTCGACGTCACCAAAGAGGCTGTGATTCAGGGGCGCGTGCTGCGCGGCGGCAATCCGGTCGCCGGAGCATACGTACGCCTGCTCGACTCGGGCGGTGAATTTACCGCTGAGGTTCCGACGTCGGCGACTGGCCATTTCCGCTTCTTTGCCGTCGACGGGAATTGGACGCTGCGCACACTGGTGCCGGGGGCCACGCTGGATCGTCGAGTCGTAGCCGCACGCGGCCGCGTAGCCGAGATCGATGTCGACGTCGAAACTGTCTGAGAGTTTTCGTCTTCATACGAACAACACCCTGATTTTGCGTCACCGGCGACTGTCGTACCGTCCAATTGCGCTGGTCCGGCAGCAACCGTGATGCAAAATCAGGGTTTCTAACCCGCCGAATCCAAAATCAGCGTTACGGGGCCGTCATTAGTCGAAGTGATCTCCATATGAGCGCCGAACACGCCGGTCGCAACTTCTGCGCCGCGTTGCCGCAAAGACGAGACGAACGCCTCGATCAGCGGTTCACTGACCGCACGAGGCGCTGCAGCGCTCCACGACGGCCGGCGACCCTTGCGGGTGTCTGCATAAAGAGTGAACTGACTGACCACCAGGATCGGGGCGTTCTCATCCTGACAAGATCGCTCGCCGTCGAGAATGCGGAGCGTCCAGACCTTCTCGGCGAGCCGATCGGCCGGCGCCGGCTGATCATCGTGAGTTACCCCAACCAAGATCAATAAGCCCGGCCGATCGATTGCGCCTACGATCTCACCATCCACCTGCACCTGCGCTGAGCTCACCCGCTGAATTACCAGGCGCATGGTTAGCGGGCCGGTCGCTTGATCACGGCTGCCAGTCTTTCAGAGCGGGAGGGCGAGATCTCAGTTTCCGATGTAGGCCTCGACTTCGACCTCGACAAGATGCGATGGATCGGCCAGTCTCGCGACCTCGACCAGGGTCGCCACTGGCCTTATCTTGCCGAAGAGTTCGTGGTGTGCCCGCCCGACCTCTGCTTGAGAGGTGATGTCGGTGACATACATCCGGGTTCGTACCACCTGCTCCGCTGTCACGCCCGCCCTCTTGAGGGCGTCGAGTGCGATCGTGAATGCGGCCACTGTCTGCCGGTACGCGTCACCCGGATGCAACACGCCGTCCAAACCGGTTGCGGTAGTTCCGGCTGTGATTGCCCAGTTTCCGGCTATCACTACACGCGAGTAGCCGTAGCTGGCCTCCCAGGGCGCCGAGCCGGCGAATCTTGTGATCAACACAGCGCTACCCTCTGCCACAATGAAAGGCCATGTCCACTGAAATGACTGTGCGCTCGCTACTGATCAAGATCACCTGTGGGGTTGAGGCGGCCGAGCGCGCCAATCAGGCTTGGACGGTCGCCGCGATGGGTGTGGCCGCCGGAGCCTCAGTTTCGGTCTGGTTGACCGGCGAGGCCGTCTGGTTCGCGGTGCCCGGGCGGCAGCCGGATCTCGAGCTGCCGTACGCAACACCAGTCGCCGAGCTCATCGAGACGGTCCGGCTGGGCGGCGCGATTACGGTGTGCACCCAATGCGCCGCGCGGCGCGAACTCGTCGTTGAGGATCTCGTGCAGTCGGCGACGATCCAGGGCGCTGCGAGCTTTGTTGAGGCGGCTCTCGGCGACAATGTGCAGGCCTTGGTCTACTAGGCCATCATCGGGCAGCTACCCCTGCAGAAGTTTGGCGAGCTCCGCCGCGCTCATGTCACCCGGCTTGGCTCCCGCAGCAGCCGCACGCCGAGCCAGCATGGCGACTTGCTCGTTGATCGGTGCCTGAAGTCCCGCGCGATGCGCGATCGCCACGATTTCGCCGTTCAGGTAGTCCGTTTCGATGTTTCCGGTACCGCGCTGTAACGACTGCCAGGTGGAACCGCCGGTAGCCTCAGGAACGCCTGGTACCGGCTTCATAATGAAGCCGGCAGCGCGGGCCGCGGCCTCCTCGGCGTCACTGATGTAGGCGATGCCGGCGGCATCGAGCACGCCCCGGCCCTCGGTCTCCGCCTCGGCGACCAGCGGACGCCAGTCCCCATTGCGGGCCACCAGAGCCTGGAAGACATTGCCGATGTTGCTGATCAACTTGCGATACTTCCACGCCATTACGTCGTCGGAGAGGGGCGCGTCGAAGTTGGCAGCGACAAGATCGGCAGCCACCTGCTGCAGCACTTGATCATGATCTCGCGCAGTCTTGGGTACCCGTCCGATGTGGAGCATCCCCGATCGCGGTGTGCTGCGGATGATCACCTCGCCCGGCACCAGATGAACAACCGGCATCCAGACACACACTCCGAACACCCGCCGGAAGTACCGATGCGCAAACGCCTCCCCAGCGACTCCATTGAGCGCAACAAAGACCGGAAGGTGCCTGCCTGCCGTCCCAACCACTGCGCCGTTCTGGTGCACCGGAGCATCGGTCCAGCCGACTAGGAGATCGTTTGCTTGCTGAGTCTTCGTCGCCAAGATCAGAATGTCGTCGATACCAAGCTCGATGTCCTCAGGCCTCCCGATTGCAGGCAGGCGTACGGTGAGGTCCTCATCAGGCGTACGCAACCGCACGCCACGCTCTTGAAGAGCTGTCAAATGATCGCCGCGAGCCACCAGCACAACACTGCGGCCGGCCAGCGCGAGCCGACCACCGATGGCACCGCCGACCGCTCCAGCACCAAGAATGATGTAGCGAGGCATGTTTCTCACCGTAACCTGGCACAGTGGTGGGCCATGGAGTTGACCCCGAGCTTTCGTGATCTTGAACCAGCCGACCTGAGCGATCTGGACTGGTCAGGCGGACCGGAGCACATCCGGGCGGTTGCGGCGGCGCTTGAGGCCTCCTATGCGGGCGAAGTCGCGTTGGTTGTGGGTTGTCTTCCGAACGACCGGCTGATTGCCATGGGTGGTGTTGACTTTCGACCATCGGAGGATGCCGGGAATATCTGGATGCTGGCGGTGCACGAACGGTTCCAGTCTCTAGGTGCGGGAGCTCAGCTGATTGCGGCATTGGAGAGGAAGATCATCGATCATGGTCGGCCGCTGGCCAGGATGTTGGTTGAGCATGACAACCCGCGAGCCAGAGTGCTCTATGCGCGCTTGGGTTATACCGAGGCCGGAGCAACGCTCGACAGCTGGCCAGTTGCTGGTGGCCGCACCTACGTAACAGCCTGCACGATCATGGAACGCAGACTGATCGAGATCCAAAGCGATGACGCCGCGCAGGGCTAGACTCCGAGCCATGTCGCTGTCCTCCACCTTCGCTTGGCTGCTGATCGGTGGTGTCGCTGCCTTTGGCTTGCTGCTGCTGATCTTGCTGATAATGCTCATGGTGCGTTCGGCAAGCACCCGTTCCGGCGGCTGAGCATGCCGTCCGAGCTCCCAGCAGATCTACATCCTGATCTGACTCCCATCGCGTGGCTGATCGGTCGCTGGGAAGGTAGTGGCAAGGCAACCTACCCGGGTACTGAGGACTTCGATTTCGGACAGCAGATCGATTTTGCTCACAATGGCGGGAACTACTTGCACTATCTGTCACAGATATTTGAGGTCGACGACCAAGGCATGGCGATCCGGCCGCTCGATATGGAAACCGGATTCTGGCGACCACAAACAGATGGCGGCCTCGAGGTCGTGATGTGCAACCCAGCTGGGTATGCCGAAATCTGGTACGGATCGGTCGAGGGATCCAAGATCGAGCTAGCGACTGACGCAGTCGTGCGTACCGCCTCGGCGGAGGATTACGCAGCCGGACAGCGCTTGTACGGCAATGTTGGCGATGAGTTGTTGTGGACCTTTGACAAGGCAGCGCAGGGATACAGCTTGCAAACCAACATGTGGGCTCGGCTGCGCCGAGTTTGATTGCTCCGCTCGCTACGCTCGCTCCGCGCGGATCGCGCTTTGCAAGCCGCCTCGTTCGTCGTCCATCGGGGACGAAAAGCATGTCCCCTCGCTCCTCCTCACACGGCGGCGCGCGACCCGAGGTTCGACAGACGCCGCCCTCAGTTTGTCGAAGGGCTTAGTGCCTATCTGAGCAAGCGACGTGATCAAGTTGTAGCCGTCTGACGCTCGAGTTCGCTTAGGTGGCATCGGTACCGTGACACAGGTGGGTAGCACAACCCGAGTGGCGGTAGCAGCGACTACGACTGCCACAGCGCTGGTTGTCGGAGTGGTGGGAATTGTGCTTGTGGTCGATGACCGTCGGCGTTCGGGCTCGACCGTGACTAGCTCTTCGCCCAGTGGTGCAGCGCCGAGCGCGACGCATTCGACGCCGATGCCAACTCCGACGGTCCCTCGGCCCGCTCCATTGCTGCTCCCCAACATGAGGAGCCTGAGCGCGTCCGATTTGCAGATAGAGGTTGTTGGGACTACCCGCGGGCTGCGCTTCGCCGCATCGCTGGCCAATGTCGGACCTGGGCCGCTCTTCCTGCTGCCTCGGAGTCGCGGCGGTTGCCCCAGCAGCCAGCATGAGGCCGTCCAGGTGCTGCACCGAGACGTCAACCGGGACGGCAAGTTTCAGCGCACCCGCGACCGTGAGGGAAGCCGTCGACTGACCGGCTGCATGCTTCGTCATCCCGGTCACAAGCACTGGCATTTTGACGCCATGGCTCCTACTCGCTGAGGCGCGCGGGTTCATCACAAGTGTTGGTCTCACGCGACAAGGTCAGCTTCTGTTTGCGAGACAACTACCGGGTGCCCGGCCAGCGGGTCGCCGTACCACGACGGCACTTTGGGAGATGCTCTCGGAACAGCCAGCAGGGAATCTCACCGGGCTGGGTAGACCTCTACAAGGCAGACCTTTCCGGGCGATAGTTGCGCCTGCCGGCCAATGTGGGGTCGGATGTGCTCTGTCTCGACCTCGAGGCCGACCCGCTGGGCCGGCTCGTCGAGACACACGAGACCGACAATGCAACCTCAGTGGCATTTCGGGTCGACGGCACGAGAATTCGCAGACCGAACTCGAATGCCTGTCGTTGATTCCGTCCTGAAGAGTCCTCCTCCGGATTGAGCGCGATCAACAGATCATCAGGCAGATGCCTACGATGGCAGGCATATGGGAAGAAATATGCGGGTGGGAGTGCTGAAGCGACTATGAGCGCGGTGGTGGCCCAGACGGGACCAGATGTCAGTGTGCCGTGGCATTACGGCGACCCGATGCGTGAGCAGCGGTTGCTGGATGCCGGCGAGGGTGTGGTTGATCTCTCTCATCGAGGTGTGGTCACGGTGACCGGGCCCGACCGGCTGAGCTGGCTGCACTCGCTGACCACTCAGTATCTCGAGGGACTCGAGCCGGGTCGCGGAGTCACCACGCTGGTGTTATCGCCGCATGGCCACATCGAACATGTGTTGTACGGCGTGGACGATGGCGAGACCTTCTGGGCGCACACCGAACCGGGTGCTGCGGCGCCATTGGTGAGCTGGCTGGACGGAATGCGGTTCTTGATGCGAGTCGAGGTCAGCGACAGAAGCACCGATTACGCGCTCGTGTGGTCGGCTGGAGAGCTGCTCGGTGATCAGCCGTTGCGAAGTGGCCCGGATTCGCTGGGTGGCCACGAGGTTTTCGTGGTACGTGATCGACTCGACGAGATCATGAATAGCGGTCCGCGAGCCGGCACCTGGGCTCTGGAAGCCCGGCGGATTGCCGGCGGAATTCCGAGGATCGGCCTTGACACCGACCATCGCACCATCCCGAACGAGATCGGCCTGCTCGGCGTCGCCGTCCACCTCGACAAGGGCTGCTACCGGGGTCAGGAGACGGTTGCCCGGGTGCACAATCTCGGACGGCCGCCGCGCCGACTGGTACGCCTACATCTAGACGGCAGCGTCGATGCGCTGCCAACGCATGGGGCAGATCTGATGTTTGATGGGCGTGCGGCCGGTTTCGTTGGCGGCTCGGCACGGCACTTCGAGCTAGGGCCCATTGCCCTTGGACTTATCAAACGCGGCACACCCCTGGATGCCCAGTTGACCGTCGACGGCATCGCTGCCGCACAGGAACCACTGGTCGATCCCGAAATCGGACTCCACGTCCGGCCATCCGTTTGACGGAGCCATCCCACTCGCTGATCGTCTGCAGCAACCTAAGTTCACATCCGTTGCTGGACGGTCTGCATAGGTAGCAACCCGTGTAAACCGTCAGCAAATTACGTAAACGTAGGTTTTGAACCGGAGTAGTCAGCGATTTGGGCTACGGGAGCACTAGGCGCCAAGTTGCGACACGGTTTCCTTGCATGGGCGGATCTCGCCGACCCGTTCACCCGCGCCGAACACCGGAGCGCTGGACTGATCATCCAGGGTTTCATGATCAAATCCCAGCCGCTTGAGGACGCCGGCCATGGCCACCGGACGAGCTCGGGGATGCCCATCGCTGATCTTGATCGCGATGCCGCGGCCATCGGGCAGCCCGGCAGCATAGACCGACTCGGCTCCAGCCTTCGCGACTAGACCGGGAATCGCCCGATGTAGATCGAGCTCGTCACGCTGCGTGCCTGACACGTACTCCGGATGGTTACGGATCGCCGTCGCGACGCGGTACTCAGCACCGTCCGAAGCACTCACAATGCGCCCAAAGGCCCGCGCAAGGGCATACAGCGAGATCGCATACAGCGGGGCACCGCAGCCGTCGATCGCGAGGTTTGTTGCCTGCTCATGAGCAAGATCATCAATTGCCTGCACGATGGCCAGCTGAGTCGGATGATCAGGATCGCGATAGCTTGCGACATCCTCGCCGTTCAGAACAGCTGTCCTGAGCATTCCGGCGTGCTTTCCAGAACAGTTCATCGCGAGCGGTGATTTGGCAACACCATCGCGAATGGCATCCTCTCTGGCCCGCTGATCCAACGGCCACTCCGCGGGCATCTGCAACGCTGACTCATCCAGCTCGGACATAGCCAAAATGCGACGTACTCCATCGAGCTGAAACCCCTCGCCTGAGTGCGACGCGCAGACCAACGCCAACAACTCCCCATCAAGATCAAGACCGGCGCGCAACATGCCGACCGCCTGCAACGGCTTGTTGGCACTGCGCGGGTACATCGGAGCAAAGTCGGCCCCGACCGATGAGGCCAGGCCGCCGTCAGGATCGGTAATGGCTACCCGGCCACGATGAACACTTTCGACGAAGCCATTGCGGACGACCTCGACCAGCACAGGATCGGATTCAAACGGGCTCACCACGACCTGACGATATGCCCAACCACCAGGCGAGCAACCTTTGTTTGCGGTAGGCGAACGGACTTCTGTCTCAATGCCCCTCAATGGGGGTTACAGCGGCCTAGTCTTCTCGGTGTGGACTGGCGTGATTACGACGCGGCGCTGTTCGATCTGGACGGCGTGCTGACTCCGACTGCCGAGGTACATATGCGTGCCTGGCGGCGGCTCTTCAGTGACTTTTTGATCAAGCGCGGTATCGACCAGCCATATCTGGAGAGCGACTACTTCAACTACATCGACGGCAAGCCGCGTTATGACGGGGTTCGTGCGTTTCTTGCGTCGCGGGGCGTTGAACTAGCCGAGGGCGATCCCAGTGACAGTGCCGAAGCGCAGACAGTCTGCGGCCTCGGCAATCGCAAGAACGAATTCTTCGGTGCGGTGCTGCGCGAAGAGGGCGTTCGACCCTACGCCGGGTCTGTACACTTACTTGATCATCTTGCCCAGCGCGGCACCAAGGTTGCGGTCGTGACGTCATCTAAGAATGCGACCGCGGTGCTCGAGGCTGCGGACCTGCGCCCACGGTTTCGCGTCATTGTCGATGGCAATCTTGCGGCCGAGCGGGGCCTACGCGGAAAGCCGTCTCCGGATACCTTCGTCGCGGCTGCCGACCAGCTCGGCGTACCCGTCGAGCGTGCCGTGGTGTTCGAGGATGCAGTCTCCGGTGTGGAGGCCGGACATGCCGGTGGCTTTGGACTGGTTGTCGGCGTCGACCGGGGAGCTGGCGCTCAGCGGCTGACAGACTCCGGCGCCGACGTGGTCGTTGTTGATCTTGCCGAGCTGGCGGCATCATGACCCGCCACAGTCCCGACGATCCGATCAGCGCAGCCGACCCGCTCGATCGCAACCGTTTCCCGATCGATGAGTGGAAATTCATCGAGGCTGAGTACAGCGCGGATGATCTTGGTGTTACCGAGTCGCTCTTTGCGGTCGGCAACGGTTATCTGGGCATGCGCGGCAATGTTGAAGAAGGCCGTGAGACTTTCTATCACGCCACGTTCATCAATGGGTTTCATGAAACCTGGCCGATCCGGCATGCCGAGGAAGCCTTCGGCTTCGCCCGCGTTGGCCAGACGATCGTCAACGTCCCGGACAACAAAACGATCAAGCTGTATGTCGATGACGAGCCGATGTTGCTGTCGGTGGCTGATCTTGAGGCGTACGAGCGGACGCTGGACTTTCGGGACGGCGTGCTGCGTC
>Ga0307296_10000422_pt1 | contig 19921 bp, 21 predicted proteins | sample ER_DNA_153_FD_194467 | JGI IMG/M metagenome (GOLD analysis project Ga0307296, IMG submission 194467) | Bulk soil microbial communities from the East River watershed near Crested Butte, Colorado, United States - ER_DNA_153 | ecosystem: Environmental > Terrestrial > Soil > Floodplain | place... | reverse complement strand
CCGTGCGAGCAGCCGGTCGAGCAAAACTCCCAGGGAGCGCCGCAGCGTCAACTCGTTCCCGACCGCCTCCGGGAACTCGAGTGTCTCGAACAGCTCCGCTGCCGGCCGCCGCCCGCGCACCTTCCCGCGCGAGCCGCCTCTCGCCAGGCTCCAGGCGCGCCGGCCGTCCGGCCCCAGACGTTCGGCCACTGCGCCACCCGGAAGCCCGGCAAGCTCACCAAGCTTCTTCACCCCAAGCTCCTCGAGCTCCTCTCGCCTGCGCGCTTCCATCGGCACCAGCGTCAGCGGCAGCGGTGCAAGGAACTCCCGCGTCCGCTCGTCCGAGACGACCAGCGCCTGCCCTGCGCGCGCGACGTTCGCAGCCGCCAGCGCGGCGAAGCGCCGGTTCGCAGCGCCCACGCGCGCGTCCCAGCCCGGGCCGACCGCCTTCAGCGCCCGCTTGAGGGCGAGCTCGAGCCCGCCGTAAAGCCGTTCCACCCCGCGTGTCTCGAAGTACGCGCACCCGGGCGACGCCGAGTCGACCGAGAAGCCCGCGTCCTCGAGTCGCCGCACGATGCCCTCCCACGCCTCCTCGCCGGCGGCGGGATCGGGATCGACGAGCTGGAGCGACGGGCAGGTTGCGAGCGCCTCCCCCAGCCGCATCCCCGGCCGTACCCCGGCCGAGTCGGCCACAGCGGTGACCGGCCCGAGCAGCGCCTCGCCACCGGGCTCCGGCGCGAGCGCAGCCGGCTCGAGCTGTAGCCGCGGCCGCTCCCGCAGCGCGGCGCGCAACTCGAACCCGGGGATGACGAGGCAGGCGATCATGGGAACGTATGTTCTACACGAACACACGTTCCCCTGTCAAGCGGACACAACTTCCGGACTAGGTACGGGTCGCCCGAGCCGGGTGGGCTGAGCGAGCTGCTCGACCGTGACACGTCGGCGCTCCCGCACCTCGGCGAGGCTGTGCGGCGGCTGCTGGAGGAGCTTCCGGACGCCGAGACCGGGCTCTCGCGCACCGAGCGGCAGCTGCTCGAGGCGCTGCTCGACGGGCCAAGGCGGCCGCCCGAGCTCTTCGCGGCGAGCCAGGCGCGCGAGGAGGCGCCGTTCGCCGGGGACGCCTGGATCTGGAAGCGCCTGGCCGAGCTCGTACCGCTCGTCGGCGAGCTCCCGCCCCCGCCGCCGCTCGGCGAGCCTCGGGCCTTCGCCGCCGCACAGGTGACCCTCACCGAGCTCGGCCGCGACGTCCTTGCCGCGAAGGCCAACCGGGTCGAGGCTGCGCCGCTCGACCGCTGGCTCGGCGGCACGCACCTGGGCGAGGGGACCGACTGGCGCTGGGACCGGGCGACGGGCGCGCTGCGCGCCTAGACGACGACCTCAGCCGCAGGGCCGACCATGCGCGTGAATTTCGGCACGACGTCGAGGATGCTCTCCTGCGCGACCCACGCGATGTCCTCCTCGAGTCCGGGCGGGCCGTACGTGCGTGCGTTGATGCCGTCGATCGGGCGCGGGAAGCACTCGGCTATGACCTCCGACGCGACCGCCGCGTCGGTGCGCGTGCCGTCGACGAGCCGCAAGATCCGCCCGGCGCAGTAGGCGTCGTCGATCGCGAAGGCGCCCTTGTAGCCGGCGCACAGAATCGTGACGTCCTCCCCACGCTCGCGCGCATGCCGCGCGACCGGATCGAGGTTCAGCAGCGCGCCGAGCACGACCTCGTCGCACGCGGCCGCGGCGGCCACGATCGAGCGGGTGCCGTTGGTGGTCGAGAGGATCAGCGTCTCCGCGCGGGGCTCGCGGAACTCGCGGGGCGAGGCGCCGGCGTCGAAGGCGTCGACGCGCTGCGCGTCGCGCTCGCCACCCGTGATCGCCTCGTCGCCCAACTCCTCCCGCAGCGCGAGCGCGTCGTCGATCTCCGCGCAGCACAGCACCCGCCGGTAGCCGCAGGCGAGGGCCTGCGCGATCGTCGAGGTGGCGCGCATGACGTCGACGACGATGCCAAGCGAGGCAGGAGCCGCCTCGGCAGGCGTGAAGGCGACGTGACAGCGCATAGCGGCACTACGCTACTCGAGGTTTCCCGTTGCCCTACTGCTATCGACATCCCAATCGCGAGACGTTCGTCTCGTGCTCCGAGTGTGGCCGCCCCATCTGCGCAGAGTGCATGACCGCGGCCCCGGTGGGGCAGCGCTGCCCGGAGCACTCGGGCAAGCCCCAGGGCACGAAGCGGATCGCGGCCGGAGCCCGGCGCGGCCTGTTCGAGGGCACGGGCGCACTGGCGACCAAGGCTCTGATCGCGGTGAACCTGTTCGTCTACCTGATCACGGTGGTGCAGGGATCCGGCGGCCTGAACAGGCCCGGGGGCTCGTTGTTCTTCAAGTGGCTGCTCTACGGGCCGGCGGTCGCAAACGGCGACTGGTGGCGCCTGGTCACGAGCGCCTTTCTGCACGCGAACCTGATCCACATCGGCTTCAACATGTACTTCCTCTGGTTCGCGGGCTCGGCGGTCGAGCAGGCGCTCGGCCGCGGCCGGTTCCTGATGGTCTACTTCGTCTCGGCTCTGGCGGGCTCGGCCGGCGCGCTCCTCTGGACCCCGGACGCCCCCACCGTCGGCGCCTCCGGTGCGATCTTCGGGATCCTCGGCGCAGCACTGGTTCTCGAGCGGCAGCGCAACTACGTGCTCGGCGGCTCGGCGATGGGCCTGATCGTGATCAACCTGATCCTCGGCTTGGCAATCGCGAACATCTCGATCGGCGGCCACATCGGCGGCCTGATCGGCGGGATCCTCTGCACGCTCGTTCTCTCGAAGTTCGGCAAGGGACACGCCGCCTACAGCCGCGTCGGGCTGTGGGGCATCGCGGGCGTGCTCGGAGTCGGGCTGCTCAGCCTCGCGGTCGCGTACTGGCGCGTCCGCGGGTATGCGTAGCTAGCCGCCGCGTTCGACGCGGTAGAGACGGTCGAGCTTGTCGTGGAAGGCGCGGTCGGTCCCGAGACCGCCGTCGACCCGGTCGGCGAAGCCGTCCCAGACGAAGAACGTGTCGTTGCCGGGCCCGCCGTTGAGCGTGTCGCGGCCGTGGTCGCCCTGCAGCTTGTCGTTTCCGGCACCGCCGAAGAGCAGGTCGCTGCCGTCGCCGCCGTTCAGCAGGTCGGCGCCGGCCCCGCCCTTGAGCACGTCGTTGCCGCTGTTGCCGTCGAGCACGTCTTTGCCGCCGAGCCCGCAGATGACGTCGCGGCCCGCAGTGCCGAAGAGCAGGTCGGGGCCGGGGGTCCCCGTGATGGTGCAGGCCCCGGACGCGTGAACGGTCGCGTGCGCGCCGCGCACGAGGAAGAGCGAAACGGTCAGGAAGAGAGCCGCGGTTGCCTTGATCCGATTCTCTTGGGGGTTCACGGGAGCGGCACCTCCGATCTCTCCGGCGCGCCGCCTCGCCGGCAGGTCGTCCTGCCGTGGCTATCGGCACCGCTCCCCCGATTCTGGATCCCTCGGCCCGGTGATTCCCTCCGCTAGGCGGGCCGGTTCGTGATGTGGACGTAGATCTTGTCGCCGCCGCAGTCGTCCCGGAGCGCGACCTGGCCCGTCCGGCCTTCGCCCGACCAGGAGACCTCGGAGTCGTGGTCCTCGAGCTCCTCGAACAGGACCTTGTAGCCGGCGGCCTCGAACTCCTTCACGTACTCATCGTGCGCCTCTTTCAGGTCGCCGTCCCAGTAGCCCTCGACAACCTGTGTCGGGCCCTGGGTCGACTGCGTGGTCAGCGTCGTCTCCTCGACCATCGGGAAGCTCGCCGGGAGCTTCGGAGCCTCGGTGAGCGCGGAGCCTTCACAGGCCGCCTTCGCCTGCGGGTTCGCCGCCTCGGACTCCTTGTCCCCTCCTCCGCCGCAACCCGCGGCGGCGAGCACGAGCGATGCGAGCAAGGCCAGCAGTGCGGCCTGCCTCATGTTTGTCCTTTCCAGGATCCCCGGCGCGGGACTCTAAACCGCTCAGCCGCCCGCCGTAACGGCTTCGACTCCGGCTTCGGCCAACGCGGCCTGCGCCGCGGCCAGGCGTGCGAGCGGCACGCGGTAGGGCGAGCAACTGACGTAGTCGAGCCCGAGCCGGTGACAGAACGCGACGGACTCCGGCTCGCCGCCGTGCTCGCCGCAGATGCCGAGCTTGAGGTCCTCCTTCGCGCCGCGGCCGCGCTCGACCGCGATCTGCATCAGGTCGCCCACTCCGGTCTGGTCGAGGAACTCGAACGGGTTGCGCTCGAGCACGCCGTCCTCGAGGTAGCGGGTGAGGAACTTGCCCTCGGCGTCGTCGCGCGAGAAGCCGAGCGCCGTCTGCGTCAGGTCGTTCGTTCCGAACGAGAAGAAGTCCGCGTACTCGGCGATCTCGTCGGCGCGGATGCACGCGCGCGGAAGCTCGATCATCGTCCCGACGAGGTACTCGACGGTCTCGCTCTCCTCCTGCGCGGTCGCCACCGTGATCGAGCGCAGGCGGTGCAACTCCTCTGCGAAGCCGACGAGCGGGTGCATGATCTCGACCAACGGCGCGTCGCCGGTGCGCTCCTCGACGGCGGCTGCGGCCCGGATGATCGCGCGCACCTGCATCTCGTAGATCTCCGGCCAGAGCAGGCCGAGGCGGCAGCCGCGCGTGCCGAGCATCGGGTTGGACTCCCGGAGCGCCTTGATCCGCTCGCGCATGCGCTCGTCCGTCGCCTCCTCGAGCGGAGGCAGGAACTCGTGCAGCGGCGGGTCGAGCAGGCGGATCGTCACGGGCAGGCCCGCCATCGCCTCGAAGATCCCTTCGAAGTCGGACTGCTGATGCGGCAACAGCTTGTCGAGGGCCGTGCGCCGCTCGTCCTCGCCCGAGGCCATGATCATCTCGCGCACGACCGGGAGCCGGTCCTCGGCCATGAACATGTGCTCGGTGCGGCAGAGGCCGATCCCCTGGGCGCCGAACTCCCGCGCCTTTGCGGCGTCGTCCGGGGTGTCGGCGTTGGCGCGCACCTTCAGGCGGCGCAGCCCGTCGGCCCAGACCAGGATCGTCTCGAAGTCCTCGTTGATCTGCGGCGGGACGAGCTCGACCTCGCCGATCACGACTCGGCCGGTGCCGCCGTCGATCGTGATCGTGTCGCCCTCGGCGAGCCGGTGGCCGCCGATCGTCAGCGTGCGCGCCTCGAGGTCGATCGTCAGGTCCTCGCAGCCGGCGACGCACGGCTTGCCCATCCCGCGCGCGACGACGGCCGCGTGAGAGGTCATCCCGCCGTGCGCGGTGAGGATGCCGCTCGCCTCGATCAGGCCGTGGATGTCGTCCGGGGTCGTCTCCCAGCGAACGAGGATCACGCTCTCCCCCGCCTTGCCGCGCTCCTCGGCCAGGTCGGCATCGAGGACGACCGCCCCGCAAGCGGCTCCGGGCGAGGCGTTCAGGCCGCGCGCCGCGACCTCGAGCTCTGCGCTCGGGTCGATCATCGGGTGCAGCAGCTGGTCGAGCTGGGCGGGGTCGATCCGCGCGACGGCCTCCTCGCGCGAGATCAGGCCCTCGTCCACCATCGAGACCGCCGCCTTCAGGGCTGCGGCCGCGGTGCGCTTCGCCGAACGCGTCTGCAACAGGTAGAGCCGGCCGTCCTCGACCGTGAACTCGATGTCCTGCACGTCCTTGTAGTGCTCCTCGAGCCGTCGCATCGTGTCGAGCAGCTGCTGGAACGCCTCGGGCAAGCGGCCCTCCATCGCGGCGAGCGGCTCGGGCGTGCGGATCCCAGCGACCACGTCCTCGCCCTGCGCGTCGGCGAGGAACTCGCCGTAGAGCCCGGCCTCGCCGGTGGACGGGTCGCGTGTGAAGGCGACGCCGGTGCCCGAGCCCGGGCCTTTGTTGCCGAAGACCATCTGGACGACGTTCACGGCCGTGCCGAGGTCGTCCGGGATCCGGTGCGCGCGGCGGTAGACCTGCGCGCGCGGCGTATCCCACGACTCGAAGACCGCGCGCACGGCCCGACCGAGCTGCTCACGCGCGTCCTGCGGGAAGGGGGCGCCGGTCTCGTCCTCGTAGATCCGCTTGTACGCGCCGACGAGCTCCTGCAGGTCGCTCGCGTCCAGCTCGACGTCCTGCTGGACCTTGCGCGCCTTCTTCAGCTCGGCGAGCGCATGCTCGAAGCGCTGCGCGTCGATTCCCTCGACCACCTCGCCGTACATCTGGATCAGGCGGCGGTACGAGTCCTGCGCGAAGCGCGGGTTGTCCGTGCTGCGGGCCAGGCCCTCGACAGCCTCGTCGTTCAGGCCGAGGTTGAGGATCGTGTCCATCATCCCCGGCATCGAGACCGCCGCGCCCGAGCGCACGGACACGAGCAGCGGGTCGCGCGTGTCGCCGAAGCGCTTGCCGGTGCTCTGCTGGAGCGCGTCGAGGTGCTGCTCGATCTCCTCGGGAAGGCCGTCCGGAAGCTGCTTCCCGTTGGCGGTGTAGGCGCGGCAGGCGTCGGTCGTGATCGTGAACCCGGCCGGCACGGGCACGCCGAGCTGGGTCATCTCGGCCAGACCGATCCCCTTGCCCCCGAGCAGCTCGCGGCCGCCCTCGGAGGGTTCGTCGAAGCCGTACACGTAGCGCCCGTTTCCTCGCATTGCCCGGCAGATCTTCCCACAGCGACGCCCGGAGACACGCGCTCGCTACCCTTGTGCCGTGAAGCTCGAGGGCGTCCACCACGTCACCGCGATCACCGGCGACGCGCCGGCGAACGTCGACTTCTACGTGCGGGTGCTGGGCCTGCGGCTCGTCAAGAAGAGCGTCAACCAGGACGATCCGACCGTCTACCACCTCTTCTACGGAGACGAGGAGGGCACGCCGGGGAACGACATCACGTTCTTCGAGTACCCGGGCGCGCGCCGCGGGAAGGCCGGTGCAGGGATGGTGCACACCGTCGGCTGGCGTGTCGCGTCGCCGGAGGCGCTCGACTTCTGGGAGCACCGGCTCGCGGATGAGGGCATCGCCGGCGAGCGCAGCGCGGACGGAAGTCTCTCGTTCCGCGATCCCGAGGGGCTGCGCCATTCGCTGATCGCGGCCGAGACCGAGGACGAGCCCCTGATCGCCGACCACCCGGAGGTGCCCAAGGAATTCGCGCTCCAGGGCTTCCACAGCGTTCGCGCGTATGCGAGCGACCCGGAGCAGAGCCGCGGCTTCCTCGAGCAGACCCTCGAGTTCGCGCCGGAGGGAGACGCGTCGTGGGAGGTGCGCGGCGAGCAGCGGGGCGGCTCGTACGTCTACGACCAGTCGGACGAGCGCGGCGTCCCGGGCGCAGGCACCGTCCACCACGTCGCCTGGGCCTCACCAATGGACGAGCACGAGGCCTGGCAGAATCGCGTCGCCGAGTCCGGCGCCTCGCCCACTCCGGTGATCGACCGCTACTACTTCAAGTCGATCTATTTCCGCGAGCCGAGCGGCGTCCTGTTCGAGATCGCCACCGTCGGACCAGGGTTCACCGCCGACGAGCCGCTGGAGACCCTCGGCGAGCGACTCGCTCTGCCGCCGGATTACGAGCACCTCCGCGATCGGCTCGAGCCGGTGCTGACGCCGCTGCCGGACCTGCGCGCCCTCCGCGCGGGCAGGTGACCCTCGCCTACCGCGAGCGGCCGGCCGCAAGCGAGCCGGAAGGCCTGCTCGTCCTCTTCCACGGCCGTGGCGCCGACGAGCACGACCTCTTCCCGCTGCTCGACCTGCTCGACCCGGAGCGCCGCCTGCTCGGCGTGACTCCGCGCGGCCCGCTCTCGCTGCCGCCCGGCGGCGCGCACTGGTACGCGGTGCAGGAGATCGGCTACCCGGATCCCGGCACCTTCCTGCCGACCTACGAAGCGGCCTCTGACTGGCTCGCGTCCCTGGCGGAGGAGACGGGAATCGGTCTCGAGCGCACGGTCCTCGGCGGCTTCTCGCAGGGCGCGGTGATGACCTACGCGCTCGGGCTTGGTCGCGGGCGCCCGCGACCTGCGGCGCTCGTCGCGCTGAGCGGCTTCATGCCGACGGTCCCGGGCTTCGAGCTCGATCTCGAGCCGGCCCTGTCGCCGGTGGCGATCGGGCATGGCTCTCTCGACCCGGTGATCTCGGTCGAGTGGAGTCGCCGCGCGAAGCAGGCGCTCGAGGCCGCGGGCGCGGAAGTGCTCTATCGCGAGTACCCGCTGCCGCACGCGATCGACCCGCGCTTCCTGGTCGAGCTCGCGCCCTGGATCGCTTCGGCGCTCTACGTGACCGGCGGCCGGTAGCCCGGCCGGCGGCGCGCGCGGAAGTCGGCCAGCCAGGCCACGGCGCGCAGGCCCATCCAGATCGGCGTCAGCAACACGTAGAAGACGACGACGGCGCCGGCCAGGATCGACCACCAGGCTGCCCAGCGCCAGGCCGGGACGCGTGGCTTCGGCTTCACGAGACCGGCGCTTGCGCGGCTGTGCCCGCCTCGGCACGGCGCTGCTCGACAAGCCTGATCACGCGCGCAGCCGTTTCCTCGATGGAGAGGTCCGAGATCTCGATCACCGGGCACCCGAGGCGCCGATGGAGCGTCTCGGCCTCCTCCAGCTCGGCGTAGATCTCGAGCAGCTCCGCGTAGGCGCGCTCGCCGCCCCCGAGACGACGAGACCGTTGCTTGCGGATCTCGCTCAGGCGCTCCGCGTCGATCGTCAGGCCCACGATCTTGATCGGATCGATCTCGAAGAGCGCCGACGGAGGCGTGATTCCCTTCACGACCGGCACGTTGGCGGTCTTGTAGCCGAGGTAGCCGAGGTACATCGAAAGCGGCGTCTTCGAGGTGCGGGAGACGCCGACGAGCACGATGTCGGCGTCGTGCAGCCCCGCCCCGACGCCGTCGTCGAACTTGACCGCGAACTCGATCGCGGCCATGCGCTTGAAGTACGTCGAGTCGAGTGGCGGCCGGGCGCCCGGGGTCATCTTCGCCGCCACGCCGGCGACCCGGGCGACGGCCTCGATCGGGTGTCCGAGCAGGTCGCAGTAGTGGAGCTTGTAGCGGCGGCAGAGTGCGCGCGCCGACTCGCGAAGCTCCGGGTGGACCAGCGTGTAGACGATCACCGCCGGCCGGCCCTTGGCGCGGCTCAGCGCGAGGTTCAGGTCGTCGGCGGTCTCGACCCGCGGGTGGCGGATCTCCTCAAACTCCTGGTCGGGGAACTGCGCCTCGAGGGCGTGTACCAGGCGCACCGCGGTCTCCCCCGTGGAGTCGGAGATGACGTGCAGCTCGACCGGCGCCTTGACCACGGGCGGGAGCGTAGCCGCGTGCGGCTGCCGAGACGCGCCCGAGCGACCCGCGCGGCCGGTTGGGTTGTTGCACTTCCGTCACACCTGCGTCACACACACGTGCGCAGATCCTGACTAGGCTGGAAGCCGTGGCAGGGGGGCGGGTCGGGACCCGTAAGTTCTCCCGCGTGAACATGAAATCGGGCTGCGGCGCGGAGGCCGAGCCCTCGCGGCTACGCGGTCACCGCGGAATCTGCGAGAAGTCTCCGAGCCGCCCGAGCGCGTCGCGGACGTCCAGCAGGAGCCGAAGCCGGTTCGCCCGCACGGCGTCGTCCTCGTCCATCACAAGCACCTCGTCGAAGAACCGCTCGAGCAGCGGCGCCAGCGTCGCGCCGGACTCCAGCGCGTCGCGCACGTCGCCGTCCACCTCGACCGCGGCCAGCCCGTCCGCGAGCGCGACCTCGGCGTCCTCCTTCAGCAGCCCGCGATCGAGCTCGGGCGCCGCCTCCTCCGCCGCGCGCCCGGCCAGGCGGTGCGCCCGCTCGTACGCCGTGTAGACGCCGTCGAAGGCGGGCGTGTCGCGCTCCGCATGGAGCGCCTCGGCCAGCCGCGCGACCCCGCCGAGATCGGCAGCCGCCGACGCGCGTGCCGCTCGCACGAACTCCACCGGGACTTCGAGTAGGCCTTCGAGCCGCTCCTCGACGAACTCGCGCACGTCGTCGGCTAGCAGCGACCGCGGCACGACGAGCCCTCCCTCGACGGCGAGCCGGTCGAGCCCGATCGCAGCCCGCCGCAGCCCGTACGGGTCGCGCGAGCCGGTCGGCTTGTGCCCGAGCGAGAACGACGTCGCCAGTGCGTCGAGCTTGTCCGCCGCGGCCACCACCTTCCCGGCCTCGGTCTGCGGCAGCGGTCCGCGGGCCGCGTCTGGCAGGAAGTGCTCCTCGATCGCGGCGCTCACCGCCTCCGGGTAGCCGGCAATGCGCGCGTACTCCGCGCCGATGTAGCCCTCGAGGTCAGGAAACTCGCGCACGAGCTCCGACGCCTGGTCGGCCTTCGCCAGCCGTGCGGCCTCGAGCGAGGCCTCACCGCCCCCAAGCTCGCTCACCAGCTTCTTCAGCCGCTCGGCCTTGTCGGCGAACGACCCCGCGCCCTTGAAGTACGTGATCGCACCGAGGCGCTCGGCCAGTGCGTCGATGCCGACCTCCACGTCGCGCAAGAAGGTGAAGCTCGCGTCGTCGAGCCGGCCTTCCAGTACGTTCTCGTTTCCGGCCCGCACGAGCTCCGGGTCGCCGCCGTTGGCGACGAAGGCGAAGCGGTTCCCGCCGAGCGGGAAGTAGCGCTGGTGAGACTGCATCGCCGTCACGACGACTCGCTCGGGAAGCTGCAGAAAGCGCTCGTCGAAGCTGCCCTGCAGCACCGCGACGCTCTCCACGAGGTGCACGACCTCCTCGAGCACGCCTGCGGGATCGCTCCACCCGCCGATCGCATCGAGGCCCTCCGCGATCTGCCTACGGCGCTCCTCGTCGTCGGGCTCGACTCCGGCCTCGCGCAGCCGCTCCGCGTACTCGCGCGCGTGCGCGATCTCGACGGGTCCGCTGGTGAAGCGGTGCCCGAAGCTCGTGGCGCCGACAACGGTCTCGCCGTCCAGCTTCGCGAGCGTCCAGCGGACCGGACGCGAGAAGCGAATGCCGCTGTCGTCCCAGCGCATCGACTTCGAGAAGGAAAGCCCACGCACGATCGCGTCGAAGCGCCCGGGCAGGACCTCGGCCAGAGCGCGTCCCGGCCGCTCGACACCGAGGAACCCGTCCCGCTCGACGAGGTCGCCGGCGGCGACGCCGTGCTTCTTCGCGAACCCGGCCGCCGCCTTCTCCCTGAGCGCGACCGGCGGCCCCTTGACCCACTCGTCCGGCGTTCGGTCGGGCAGGTCGGCGAACAGAACGGCGAGCCGCCGTGGTCCGACGAGCACCCGGTCCGGCTCCGTGCCGAGCTCGCGCTCAGCGAGCGCGGGCAGCTGCGCCTGCGCCTCGCGACATGCGCTCGCGGGGAGCTCCTCGCAACCGATCTCAAGCAGCAGCGTCGGCATCTGCCTCCAGCTCGAGGTAGACCTGCGCGACCTCGCGCGCGAGGTTCCGCACGCGGCCGATGTACGCGGCGCGCTCCGTCGCGGAGAGCGCTCCGCGCGCGTCGATGAGGTTGAAGGTGTGCGAAGCCTTCAGCACCTGGTCGTAGGCGGGCAGCGGGAGCCGCCGCTCGAGCAGCACGCGACACTCGTCCTCGTGCTCGCCGAACCTGCGGGTGAGCACGTCCACAGGCGCGAGCTCGAAGTTGTATGCCGACCACTGCCGCTCGCTCTCGCGGTAGACGTCGCCCCAGGTCACGCCCGGCGCCCAATCGAGCTCGAACGCGCTCTTCTTGTCCTGTAGGAACATCGCCAGCCGCTCCAGCCCGTAGGTGATCTCGGCCGGGACGAGCTCGACGTCGAACCCGCCGAGCTGCTGGAAGTACGTCCACTGCGTCACTTCCATCCCGTCGCACCAGACCTCCCAGCCGAGACCCCAGGCTCCGAGAGTCGGCTGCTCCCAGTCGTCCTCGACGAGCCGCACGTCGTGCCGTTGCAGGTCGATCCCGATCGCCTCCAGCGACGAGAAGTAGAGATCGAGCACGTCCGCGGGCGCCGGCTTGATCACCACCTGGTACTGGAAGTAGTGCTGGAAGCGGTACGGGTTCTCGCCGTAGCGGCCATCGGCCGGCCGGATCACGGGCTCCAGGTACGCGGTCTTCCAGGGGCGCGGACCGAGACTGCGCAGGAACGTCGCCGGATTCATCGTTCCCGCCGCGAGCTCCGTGTGGTACGGCTGCATGAGCACGCAGCCGTAGTCGGCCCAGTAGCCCTCGAGCTGGCGAATCGTGTCCTGAAAGGTCGGAGCGGACAAGCGCACAATCCTAGGGAAGACGCGGGCCGGTGCCAGCGTCCTGTTGGTGTCCTCTCCGTGGACGCACCTGCCTCCGGTAGCGGGCCCCTCGTGGGCCCGCCGCCTTTTCAGGAGGCGAGCGTCCGGAGGCGGAACCCTCCGTGGTACTCGTACGAGGCGGTGATCACGCCGAGCGCTTCACGTGCGCCGAGGTCGGTGAGACCGGCCTCGCGCGCCTCGGCCAGCGGCCGGCTGAGAAGGCCTTCGATTCCGAGCAGCCCGTCGCGCGAGAGCGGCAGCGCGCCGTTCGCGCAGTTGACGCAGATGGCTCCACCGGCGCGTGGGGAGTAACCCGCCAGGCCGGTGTCGGCGCCGCACTCCGCGCAGCTCGTGACGTGAGGAAGGTAGCCCGACAGCCACAGCAGCTTGAGCTGGAAGGAGAGCACGAGCGGATCGGCCTGCGGCCGCCCCGACCCCGGCTCGAGCTCGTCCAGCAAATCGAGGAACCGCGCGAGGGCGCGGAAGGCGCGCTCGTTCGCCTCCTGCTCGGGAAAGAGGCGGAGCATCGCCTCCGCTGCGATGAGGCCGACGCTGAGGCGGTAAGGCTCCTCGCGTGAGGACCGGTGCGACCGCAACAGCTCGACTCCGGTGACTGTCTGCAGCTCCCCTCCGCCCTGGTGCAGGAGCAGCTCGCCGTGGCTGAGCGGCTCGAGGCGGGCGCCGAAGCGCGACTTCGTCTTACGGACGCCCTTCGCGACCGCTCCGACCCGGCCGCGGTCGAGCGTGTAGAGGTGCAACACCCGATCGGCCTCCCCGAGACGGAACGAACGGAGCACCACCGCCTCGGTCTTGTACGAGCGGCCCACTCCGAACAAGTGTAGAGGCGGAGCAGGCCGGGAATCCGCCCGGCGCTCCGTCGTTTCCACTCGCCATGGCCAGGATTCAGATGTACACGACGCGCTGGTGCGGGTACTGCGTCCGTGCGAAGACGCTGCTCGAGTCGCGCGGCCTCGAGTTCGAGGAGATCCAGGTCGACGACGACCCAGGCTTTCGCCGTCGGCTACTAGACCCCACGGGCGGGTGGACGGTGCCGCAGATCCTGATCGACGGCCGGCCGATCGGCGGCTACACCGAGCTCTGGCAACTCGATCGCAACGGCGAGCTCGAGCGCCTGGCCGCATAGCGAGAGCGGGGCTCGCGCCCCGCCCTGTAGCTGACCCCTACTCGCCCCCGGCACAGTTGCTCTTGCCGCTCTCCTCTGGCTTCAAACGCGGGTCGCCACCCTGTTCGCGCAATGAACGTGGACGGCCTAGAGACGCTGACACGCCGGGCAATACCAGGTGCCCCGACCGGCAGCGCGGATCTTCTCGATCGGCGTCCCGCAGCGGTCGCATGGCTCGCCCTCTCGCCCGTAGACCTTGAACTCGTGCTGCATGGCGCCGGTCCCGCCGTCCGGCGTGCGGTAGTCGCGCAGGGTCGCTCCCTGCCTCGCGATTCCCGCCTTGAGTGCCGCGCGAACGCCTCGGTGGAGCGCCCGCAGCTCGTGCTCGTCCAGCTCGCCGGCCGGACGCTGGGGATGGATCCGCGCCCGCCAGAGCGCCTCGTCGGCGTAGATGTTTCCGACGCCGGCGAGGCGGCGCTGGTCGAGGATTGCAGCCTTCACGGGAGCGCGCCGCCCGTGCAGCGCCTCGGCCAGGCGCCGTGTCGTGAACGCGGCGGCGAGGGGCTCTCTACCCAGCCGCTCGGCGAGGTAGCCGTCGAGCTCGCCCGGCTCGAGCAGCAGCCAGGTGCCGAAGCGGCGCACGTCCCGGTACACGACGTCCGAGCCGTCGTCTAATCTGACAACTGCTCGTCGGTGAGGGTCGCTTTCGTTGTTTCCGCTGCCGCCGTGCAACAGGTTCCCCGTCATTCGGAGGTGGATCAGGAGAGCCCGACCGGATTCGAACCGAACAATCAAATATTTGCCACGGCGATCGACGGCGGCGACACGTTCCCCCTCCAGTTCGGCCCCGACCTCGAGGGGCTCGAAGGGACGCGTCAGTCGCGAATCGAGAATCTCGACGCGCTCGAAGCTGCGGCCGACGAGCGCGGGCTCGAGGCGCCGGCGAACCGTCTCGACCTCCGGAAGCTCGGGCATCCGGCCAGCGTAGTGCGGGCGGCCGGGTTAGCCGAGGACGTCGAGTACGACGGGCCGCTGCGGCGGCGGCTCATCGGCGATCTCGTACGCAGCGCGAAGCTCGATCGCGGCCTCGTCGGCAGCGGCTTGCGTTGCGGCGTGGATCTCGGCGAGCGGCTCGCCGGCCGCCACCCGGTCCCCGCGCTTGCGGAGGCAGAGGATCCCAACGGCGTGGTCGATCGTGTCGTCCTTGGTGCGGCGGCCTGCGCCCAGGTGCAACGCCGCCTGGCCGACCGCGACCGCGCCGAGGGCGCCGATGTAGCCCTCGCGCTCGGCGGAGAGCTCCTGGACGACGGGTGCCGTCGGCAGGGCGTCTTCGTCCGGGTCGCCTCCCTGCGCGCGGATCCAGCGCTCGTAGGCCTCGAAGGCAGAGCCGTCGGCGATCGCCGTGGTCGCGCGCACGCGCGCCTCGTCTTCGTCGATCCCGAGATCGGAGACCGCGAGCAGCCGGGAACATGCCGCCAGCACGAGCTCGAGGAAGTCCGCTGGCGCCTCGCCCTTGACCGTAGCGATCGCCTCGCGGATCTCGAGCGCGTTGCCGACCGCGCTGCCGAGCGGCTGGTCCATGTCGGTCAGCAGGCAGACGACCTCTCGGCCCGTCCGGGAGCCGAGGTCGAGCATCGCCTCGGCGAGGGCCCGAGCGTCCTCGATCGACTTCATAAACGCACCATCGCCGACCTTCGCGTCGATCACGATCGCGTCAGCGCCGCCTGCGATCTTCTTCGACATGATGCTCGCGGCGATCAGCGCGTAGTTGTCGACGGTCGCGGTCACGTCCCGCAGCGCGTAGAGCTTCTTGTCGGCCGGGACGAGGTTCGCGCTCGCGCCGATGATCGCCATCCCCGCGTCCCGCACCTGCGCGACGAACTCGTCGGTCGACAGCTCCACCCGGAAGCCCGGAATCGATTCGAGTTTGTCGAGCGTCCCGCCAGTGTGGCCGAGCCCGCGGCCGCTCATCTTCGCGAACGGCACCCCACAGGCTGCGACGATCGGGCCGACGGCGATCGAGGTCTTGTCCCCCACGCCGCCCGTCGAGTGCTTGTCGACGACCTTTCGGCCGAGCGCCGAGTGCAGGTCGACCGTGTCGCCCGTGGCAATCATCGCCTCGGTGAGCGCGTACGTCTCGGCGCTGGTCAGCCCGCGAAAGAAGATCGCCATGCACAGCGCCGCCAGCTGGTAGTCGGGCACCTCGTCACGCGCGTAGGCGAGCATCAGCTCGTTCCACTCCTCGGGCGACAGCTCACCCCCGTCGCGCTTGCGCTCGATCAGCTCGGCCGGCCTGATCATGTGCGGGCGACGAACACGGTCGTCCTCGTTCGGGAACGGAAGGGGGCTTCGACGCTCGGCAGCGGCCGGGGCACTGCAGCGGCGAAGACCGTCGACTCGACGTAGCGGTGCACGGCGGCCTCGTCCGGGAAGCGGAGCGTCGCGTCGACGTCCCGCCGCTCGACTGTCGCGAAGTGACGGCGCAGCTGCTCCTCGCCGTTCTCGCGCGAGAACTCCCGCAGTGGCACGCGGAAACCGACGAGCCCCCAGACCTCCGCCATGTGCTCGCCGCCGATGGTCGTGGCTACGAGCGTGCCGTCCGTCTCGAGAACGCGCCGAAGTTCGCTCAGTGCCTGGTCGACATCGGGCACGTGGTAGAGCATCCAGTTCGCCACCGCACAATCGAACTCCCCTTCGGCGAACGGCAGCGCCTGCGCGTCGGCGAGGCGCGCGTCCACGCCACACATCGACGCGAGCTCGACCATGCGCGACGAGAGGTCGGTCGCAACGACCTCGGCGTCTGTCCGCTCGGCGACCGCCGCCGCGAACTGGCCCATCCCGCACCCGACTTCGAGCAGCCTGCGCGGCCGTGCCTCAACCACCGCTTCGACGGCGACGTCGAATCCGTTCGTGCCCTCGAGGAACCGGAGCTGCGCGTCGCGCCGGGTCGAGAGGCCGTCCTCGGTCGCGTACTGCCTCTGGACGAGCTCGGGGTCGTTGAGACGCATCATCTCGGCTGGAAGAGCTCGATCGGGTTGCCCCATGGGTCCTCGACGAGGCGCCAGCTCCCCGCGGGCCCGTCGACGCGGTCTCCCCGCGCGGTGAGCCCCGCCGCTGCCGCCTCCAGCTCCGGCACCTCGAGCACGATCCGGTTCCACCCGCCCGGTGCCGCTCCGTCCTGGTCTCGCCCCGAGCTGCCGGGCCCGCTCAGCCAGAGCTCCAGGTCGCCCCGGTGCATGATCGTCACTGGGCCGTAGGTGAGCCCAACGTCGAAGCCCAGGCGGTCGGTGTAGAAGCGGACGGCTTCGTCGAGATCGTCCACGAGGTAGCGGGCAGTCGCCACCGGCTTAGTCACGGCTCCACGATCGCCTGGCCGGGAATGCCTCGCCGCGGCGGCTTGCCGCCGAGCCAGGCATTGACGGTGGCACCGACGTCGGCGAACTCGCCGTCCTCGTGGATCCGTCCTGCCGCATTCCGCCCGTGCACGTAGGCGAGCAGCAGCGCGTGCTCCCGCGAGTGGTCGGTCGACGGCGTGGTCGGGTCGCAGCCATGGTCGGAGGTCAGGATCAGGAGGTCCTGCTCACGCAGCGCGTCGAGCAGGTCGGGGAGGCGGCGGTCGAAGTCTTGCAGGCAACGGTGGAAGTTGACGGGGTCGTTGCGGTGACCCCAGAGCATGTCGGTCTCGACGAGGTTGGTGAAGATCAGCCCCTCGTCGACCTCGCGTAGCAGGGTCTCGGTCTGCTGGATGCCGTCGACGTTCGACTTCGTGGGGCGCGACTCGTCGATGTCGCAGCCGGCGAAGATGTCGCTGATCTTCCCGACGCCGTGCACCTGCTGACCTGCCTCGCGGACGAGCGTCAGGTAGTTCGGCCGTTTGGGCTCGAGCGAGAAGTCGTGGCGGTTGGGCGTGCGCTCGTAGTTCCCCGGCTCGCCGACGAACGGCCGCGCGATCACGCGCCCGACTGCGTGCTTGCCGGTGAGGATCTCGCGGGCGGCTCTGCACGCCTCGTAGAGCTCCTCGAGCGGGATCGTCTCCTCGTGCGCCGCGATCTGAAAGACCGAGTCGGCCGACGTGTAGACGATCCACTTGCCGGTGCGCTGGTGCTCCTCCCCGAGCTCCTGGATGATCTCCGTCCCGGAGGCCGGCTTGTTTCCGAGCACGCCGCGGCCGGTGCGGTGCATGAACGGGTCGATCACGTCGTGCGGAAAGCCTTGCGGATAGGTCGGGAACGGCGTGGGCGTGACCACGCCCATCAGCTCCCAGTGTCCCGCGGTCGTGTCCTTGCCCTTCGACCGCTCGACGAGCCTGCCCGCAACGGCCGGAGCGCCCGGCTGCGGCGGGCACCCTTCCAGCGGCTCCACGTTTCCGAGGCCGAGCGCCTCGAGATTCGGGAGGTCGAGCCCACCGACCGCGCGCGCCACGTTGCCAAGCGTGTCCGAGCCTTCGTCACCGTAGGCGTCGGCATCCGGAAGCGCTCCCGCGCCCACGGCGTCCAGCACGATCACGCAAGCGCGCGGCACGCGGCTATTCTAGGGCGGTCGTGGCTACCGTCCTCGGACTGCTGGGCCTGATCGTCTTCGGCGTGTGCGTGATCCTTCTCGCCGCCGGGACCACGTGGCTGGTCGTGAAGATCAGCCCGAGCCGCAACTAGACCGGCGACAGCGGCAGGACGTCTTCGAGCGGGTGGTAGTCGAGGCCGTGAGCGTCGGCGACTGCCTCGTACGTGATCTTCCCGTCGAGGACGTTGACGCCGCGCGCGAGCGCCTCGTCCCGGGCCACCGCCTCAGCGAGCCCGTGGTTGGCGATCTCCTCGACGTAAGGAAGCGTCACGTTCGTGAGCGCCTTGGTCGAGGTGATCGGAACCGCTCCGGGCATGTTGGCAACGCAGTAGTGAGTCACGCCGTCGACAACGTAGACCGGCTCGCTGTGGGTGGTGGGGTGCGAGGTCTCCGCTGAGCCTCCCTGGTCGATCGCGACGTCGCAGAGCACCGCGCCGTTCTTCATCGCGCCGAGCATCTCGCGCGTGATGAGCTTCGGCGCGACCGCGCCCGGGATCAGCACCGCGCCGATCACGACGTCCGCCTCGACGATCGACTCCTCGATCTGGAGTGTGGACGACATGACCAGGCTGACGCGTCCGGAGAGGATCTCGTCGAGGTGGCGCATGCGGTCGACCGAGCGCTCGAGAATCGTGACGTTCGCGCCGAGCCCGAGGGCGATCACGGCCGCGTTGTAGCCGACGATGCCGCCGCCGATCACGAGCACCCGGCCGGGCGCCACGCCGGGCACGCCGCCGAGCAGGAGGCCGCGCCCGCCGAGTGGCTTCTCGAGGAAGTAGGCGCCGGCCTGCGCCGCCAGTCGCCCCGCGATCTCGCTCATCGGCGCGAGCAGCGGCAGCGCGTGGTTCTCGGTCTCGACGGTCTCGTAGGCAACGCACGCGGCGCCGCTCTCGGCAAGCGCTCGCGTGAGCTCTTCGCTCGCCGCGAGATGAAGGTAGGTGAACAGCACGAGGCCCTCGCGCAGGAGGGGGTACTCGGACGGCAGCGGCTCCTTGACCTTGAGCAGGAGCTCGGCGTCGGCCCAGACCTCGTCGGCCGAGTGAAGCGTTGCGCCGACCGCCCGGTACGCGTCGTCGGGGAACGAGCTGCCGTCCCCGGCGCCGCCCTCGACGAGCACGTCGTGTCCGCGCTGGACGAGCTCGCGGGCACCCGCAGGCGTGAGCGCAACCCGGTACTCGTCTGGCTTGATCTCGTTGACGACGCCGACCTTCATCGGGCGAGACCCTAGCTTTTCGCGCCTGATCGAAGGGCCTCACACGCTGTGGACAGGGCGCCACGCTTTCGGCACGAACCGTCACAGACACGTGCGTCGACGCTGGTTACGATCGCCTTGGGGAGGAGGCCGGGCGAACCGAACTACGGGACGGCGTGGCCGAAGCGGCGGCTACGCGGCGGCGAGCCGTTCGACGAGCCGCCGCTCCTCGGGGCCGAGCCACGGGGGTTCGCCCGCCTCAGCGTTCTCGCGTGCGTGCTCGGGGTTGCGCGTCGCAGGGATGACGACGTCGATCCGCGGATCCGAGAGCGCCCACTTCAGGAGCGCCTGCGGCCAGGTCCGGACGCCGAACGCAGCGAGCGGCTCGAGCTCCTCTTGCGCGGGTGCGCGGCGGACCAGCTCACCCTGGCCGAGCGGCCGCATCACGATCACCGCGACGCCGAGCTCCTGCGCCAGCGGGAGCAGCCGCTCCTCGCAGTCGCGCTCGACTGGGTTCAGCGGCACCTGCAGCGTCTCGAAACGCCGCGTCGCGAGCCCTTCTTCGAGCTCCCCGAACGCCGCGCGGTCGTAGTGGGTCACGCCGAGCCGGCCGATCCGGCCCGACTCCCGCTCCGCCTCGAGCCACGGCAAGTGCTCGCGCCACCCGACGAGGTTGTGCACTTGCTCGACATCCACCCTGCTGAACCAGCCGAGCTGCCGCGCGAAGTGCGCCTGTCCGTCCTCGACGGAGCGCGACCAGATCTTCGTCGCGACGACTGCCTCGTCCCGCCGGCCCTGAAGCGCGACAGCGAGCGAGGCCTCCGCCCCTCCGTACATCGGCGAGGAGTCGACGACCCGCGTTCCGGCCTCAAACGCGGCGGCCACCACGCGTTCGGCAAGATCGGCGTCGCCACCGAAGGTGTTCCACG
>Ga0307296_10000421_pt1 | contig 19924 bp, 20 predicted proteins | sample ER_DNA_153_FD_194467 | JGI IMG/M metagenome (GOLD analysis project Ga0307296, IMG submission 194467) | Bulk soil microbial communities from the East River watershed near Crested Butte, Colorado, United States - ER_DNA_153 | ecosystem: Environmental > Terrestrial > Soil > Floodplain | place... | reverse complement strand
ACGTCCGGGTAATCCGCGGAAATCTCGCTCACCACTCGCCTCCACATGCGCGATGTGTCGAGAACGTTCGCCTTGTCGACGGACGTGAGCCGCCCCTGCCGTGACCGTGCAAGCTCGAATCCGCGCCGCGCGATTCGCACCACCTCGCGCGGGTGGTACTCGAGCGTGTCGAACACCGTTCCGTCCTCCCTGACACCACGAGCTCCGTAGTAAAGCCCGCCGACGAGCTCTCTGACGATCAGCAGATCGATCCTGCCGTCGCGCGCCGGCCGCAGGTTCGCGTAGACGTCCAGGCTCGAGCGGAGACTCAGCATTCCGTGCTCCGGACGAACCTCCGCCGCGTCGAACTCCGGGTCACCGATCGGCGCCTTCAGGACGCCGTCGGACTCACGGCAGGCCGCCAGCGTCTCGGCGGGAAGCGGATCGCCGCTCTCGCGGATCGCGGCTCCCCCGAAGGGCCGCTCCTCGAGCTCAACCCCGGGTGCGAGCTCTCGGAGCGCGCGCACCGCCTCGCGCGCCACCTCGGGGCCGATGCCGTCGCCCGGAAGGACGACGATCCTCATGCAGCGACCCCGACGAGGTCGAGGAGCGCTTCCGCGTCGGGCTCGACCTCGATGGGAGCGAGCCTCCCAGAGACCGGGTCGGGCGTCTTCAGTCCGTCGCCCGTGACCAGAAGGACGACGCGTTCGGACGCGCCGACGGTCCCCCCGGCCACGGCAGTCCTGAGAGCACCCAGGGCCACACCCGCGGCGGTCTCTCCGAAGATCCCGGTCGTCTCGGCCAGAAGCCCCATGTTGACGCCGATCTCGTCCTCAGGCACGGCGTGAATCGCTCCCCCGCTGCTCCGCGCCGTTGCGAGCGCAAGGTCGGCGTCAGCCGGGTTGCCGATCGCGAGCGAACGGGCCAGCGTCGCAGGCCGGACCGGCCTCGCCCGGCCGCCTTCGGCAAAGGCCGTCGCGACCGGGGCACATCCCTCCGCCTGGCCGCCGACGAGCCGTGGGCCGTGGCCGTCCACGAGGCCGAGCCGGCGAAGCTCGCCGAACCCCTGCCCGACCTTTCCGAAGAGCGCGCCGGACGCGATGGGGCCGACGACGACGTCGGGCTGCTCCCAGCTGAGCTGCTCGACGATCTCATACGCGAGGGTCTTTGAGCCCTCGGCGTAGTACGCGCGGAGCCCGACGTTCACAAAGCCCCAATCGAGCTCGAAGGAGAGCTCCAGGCTGAGGCGCGAGCAGTCGTCGTACGTCCCGCGGACGGCATAAATCGTCGTGCCGTAGACGGCGGTTGCGAGCAGCTTCTCAGGCTCGAGGTCGGCCGGGCAGAGGACGACTGCCTCGAGCCCCTCGGCGGCCGCGCGCGCGCCCACCGCGTTCGCCAGATTTCCGGTAGAGGAGCACGCGAGCGTTCCGAGCCCAAGCTCCGTCGCCTTCGCGGCGGCGATCGCGACCACCCTGTCCTTGAACGAGTGGGTCGGGTTCGCCGTGTCGCACTTGAGCCAGAGCTCGGCCACACCGACCTGGGCGGCGAGGCGCGGCGCCGGCAGGAGGGGCGTCAACCCGGGCGCCAGGCGCTGCTCGGCGGGCGCCTCGACCGGCAGAAGCGGCGCGTAGCGCCAGAGCGAGGGCGGACCAGAGGCGATCGACTCCCGGGACACGGTGCGGGCGAGTGCCTCCCAGTCATAGGTCGGCTCGAGCGGTGCCAGGCACTTCGAGCAGACAGCCAGCTGCTCGAGCGGGTGGTCTGTGGCGCAGTTCCTACAGCGGAGCGCGGTGGCGGGCAACGGATCCTCCTTCGGTTGGCTCGACATCCTCCGGGCGACGCCCGGCCGGGCTTGGCACCTTGCTCCGAGGAGCAGGTTGCCGAGGCTTCACAGGGCCGGTTCCCTCAGCCTCTCTCGATGCGGAGCAGGACGGACCCGCTCACGCCGCAAGTATAGAGCCCGTCTGCGGTTCGGGTAGCGTGCCGGGGTGGATTTCGGGCCGCTCCCCGACTGGTTCGACCGGGTTTTCTGGGCCGCGGTGGTTGCCGCCGTCGGCTTCGCGCTCTCGCGCCTCCTCAACGTGTTCGTGCACCGCTGGGCCTCCGGGAGCCCGAGCGACACGGCCGACCTCGTGCGCCTGCGGCGCCGGGAGACGGCGTTTGCCCTGCTCGCGACGATTATTCGCTACGTCTTCTTCGTCGCCGCCGCGGGCATCCTCGTAACGATCCTCGTGCGGGACCGCGTCTCGGCTGCGGCCGGCGCGACGCTGATCATCCTGATCATCGCGTTCTCGGCGCAGAGGCTCTTGACCGACATCATCGCGGGCTTCTTCATCCTCTTCGAGAACCAGTACGGAGTGGGTGACTTCATCGAGGTCGAGCCCTCGAAGTACTCGGGCGTCGTCGAGGCGGTGGGGCTCCGGACGACGGTCATGCGCGACCTGAACGGCGATACCTACTTCATCCCGAACGGCCAGATCATCGCCGTGAAGCGAAGCAGGCGGCGCTATCGCACCTTCATCGTCGAACTACTCACGCGCGACCGAGATCATGCCCGGGACGTGGTGCGCCAGATCTCAGGGCTCGCTCCGATCGGCGGCGCACGGTTCCTGCGTCCGCCCGAGGTCGCGGACGAGCAGGAGCTCGACGAGGGGCTCTGGCGGATCAGTGTCCAGGCGGACGTGCCCCCGAGCATGGAATGGCTCGCGGAGCGTTACCTCGTCGATTCCCTGAAGAACCGGCTCGACGGCGACCTGGTCACCGAGCCGACCGCGATGGCGCTCGACGACTCGGCCGTGCAGCGCTACCGCAGAACGGTCTTGATTCGATAGCGACGGAGGGGTGATGGGAACCAACGACGACAAGCTGACCCGCGAGATCGAAGAGGCAGAGAAGCGGGCCGACGAGGCGCGAAAGCGAGCCGGCGAGGCGGCAGCGCTCGAGGCGGAGGATGCCCCCGCCGAGGACGACGGCAAGTCGCCGGAGCAGGACGAGGAGCAGCCGACTCCACCCGTACAGCCGTAGCGCCAGGCCTTACGAGCGTGGTGGGCGCGTGATCGCACCCTCGCTCGCCGACGAGACCTCCGCCGCGTACTTGGCGAAAACCCCCCGCGTGTACCGGAGCGGAGGCGGCTTCCAGCCTGCGAGACGCGCTTCGAGCTCGTCCTCGGAGAGCTCAACCCGGAGCTCGCGGCCCTCGACGTCCACGACGACCGTGTCACCGTCGCGGAGCGCTGCTAACGGGCCGCCCCGAACCGCCTCTGGCGCCACGTGGCCGACCATGAGCCCGTGCGTGGCGCCCGAGAACCGCCCGTCGGTGACGAGGGCGACCGAATCGCCGAGACCCTCGCCGACGAGCGCCGCCGTGACGTGGAGCATCTCCCGCATGCCGGGACCTCCCGCTGGGCCCTCGTAGCGGATCACGACGACGTCGCCCGCCTCGATACCCCTCGCCTTCACGGTGGCGAAGCAGTCCTCCTCGGAGTCGAAGACCTGCGCCGGCCCGCGATGAAGCAGCCGCTCGTGGCCCGCGAGCTTCACCACCGACCCCTCGGGTGCGAGGTTCCCGCGCAGGATCGCGAGGCCGCCCGTTGTCTTGATCGGGTCGTCGATCGGGACGACGACCTCCTGGCCTGGATTCTCGATGACGGCAGTCGCCACCTCGCCGAGCGAGCGTCCGTCGACGTTCGGTGCGTCCGCGTGGACGAGATCGCGCTTCAGGAGCTCGCGGGCGACGAGCGCGACGCCGCCGGCCGCGTGCATATCGGTGGCGACGAATCTGCCTCCCGGCTTGAGGCTCGCGACGATCGGAGTCCTGGCGGCGATGCGGTCGAAGTCCTCCAGCTCGAAGGGGATGTCCAGCTCCCGGGCGATGGCGAGCAGGTGGAGGACACCGTTCGTGGAGCCACCGGTCGCGACGATGGATGCCGCAGCGTTCTCGAGCGCCTCGCGGGTGACGATCGACGAGGGCCGGACGTCGTCCCGGACGAGGCTCATCGCAAGCCGGCCCGCCTCGGCCGCGGCTTCGTGCTTTGCGGGGTCGAGGGCCGGAATGCCGTTCAGGCCCGCCGGGCTGATCCCGAGAAAGTCGAGCGCCGTCGACATGGTGTTCGCCGTGAACTGGCCGCCGCAGGCACCCGCCCCGGGGCACGCTGCGCCTTCGAGCTCGTGGACGTCGGCGCCGCTCATCTTCCCGACCGCGTGGGCTCCGACCGCCTCGAAGACGTCCTGGATCGTGACGTCCCGCCCGCGAAAGCGGCCCGGCGCGATCGACCCGTTGTAGAGGACGAGTCCGGGAAGGTCGAGCCGTGCGAGCGCCATGACAGCGGCGGGGATCGTCTTGTCGCAGCCGACCAGGCAGACGAGCCCGTCGAAAAGGTGCCCGCGCGCCACGAGCTCGATCGAGTCCGCGATCACCTCGCGCGAGACGAGAGAGGCGCGCATGCCCTCGGTCCCCATTGAGACCCCGTCCGAGACCGAGATCGTGTTGAACTCGACGGGCATCCCGCCGGCCTCGCGGATCCCGCGCTTCACGTCCTGGGCGAGCTCCCGCTGGTTCCAGTTGCACGGCATCGTCTCGATCCACGTCGTCGCGACACCGACGAGCGGGCGGGCGAGGTCGTCGTCAGTGAAGCCGATCCCCTTGAGCATCGCCCGGGCGGGAGAACGGTCCGGCCCGTCAGTGAGCGCGGCGCTGTGGCGCTTGGCCGGATCGGATGGGCGATCGTACGGGTTCCCGCTCACACCCGCCCTGCCCCCTGGGCCGCAACTCGGAGCGGCATCACGTCGGTCTCCGGGAAGCGCTGTCGGAGCTCCGCCTCGCAGGCCTTCGCGTCTTCGCGGCGCGCCCAGACGACGACAGAGGGGCCGGAGCCGGAAAGCGAGACGCCGAGTGCCCCGCTCGGGAGCCGTTCGCGAACGGCCGTTAGGAGGGGGGCGCGGGCAACCCGGTAGGGCTCGTGGATCCGGTCGGCGAGCGAGGCCGCGAGCAGGTCGGCCGAGCCGGAAGCAAGAGCAGCGCCGAGCAGAGCAGCGCGGCCAACGGTGAAGGCGGCGTCGCGATGTGGAACGGTGCTCGGAAGGCTGGTTCGAGCCGTGGACGTGGCGAGCGTCTCCTCGGGGACGACCGCGATCGGGACCGCCGGAACGTCGTCGGCGATTCGCGCGATGCGCCCGGACCACGTGAGGCACACGCCGCCCGCCAGCGCCGCGGCGAGGTTGTCCGGGTGGCCCTCGAGCTTCATCCCGACCGCGAGCAGCTCCTCGGGATCGGGCTCACGTCCCGCCGCCAGCGTGCCAGCCACGAGGCCGAGTGCGATCACGGCAGCGCTCGAGCCGAGACCGCGCTCACGGGGGATCCGGGTGGTGAAGTCGAATGCCCAGTTCTCCGCGGGGGTCACGCGGGCGAAGGCGCGGACACCGAGATGGCCGAAGTCGGGCGCAGCGCCGTTCGCCTCTGAGATTTCGAGCTCGTTCCAGAGGTCGAAGGCGACCGCGGCCGCATCGAACCCAGGCCCTACGTTCGCGGTCGACCCGGGGGCGCGCACGTGGATGCTCACAGGGTTTCCCCAACAGGAGCGAGCCGGAGGCGAATGACGGTCATGCCGCAGCCTCGGCGATCGAGGTGACGTCCGCATAGACGGCAGTGGCCGCCGGAGACTCCCGAGCGGCGGTCTCCGGGTCCTTCAAGCCGTGGCCCGTAATCACGCACACGACTTGCGTTCCCGGCGCAAGGTCGGACGCCTCGACTCCGGCGAGGGCGGCCGCCGAGGCCGGCTCACAAAAGACACCCTCCTCGCGCGCGAGGAACCGCCAGGCGGCGAGGATCTCGTCGTCAGAGACGGTGACCACGCTTCCTTTAGAGCGCTCGATCGCCTCCGCCACACCGGCGGCGTGAACCGGCTCCCTGATCCGGATTGCGGAGGCTACGGTCTGCGCCCGATCGCCGGACTGGACGGCAAGAAGCCTCGGCTCGCCTGCTCCCCATTCGGCGAAGCCCTTGGCGTAGGCGCAGGTGTTCCCGCCGCCGCCGTAGGGGAGCGCGAGCACGTCGGGTGGCCCGCCGAGCTCCTCCGCGATCTCAAAGGCTGCCGTCTTCTGGCCCTCGAGGCGATGCGGGTTCAGGGAGTTCACGAGCACGTGCGTGCCGCGCCCAGCGAGCTCACGGGCCGAATCGAGAGCGTCGTCGAAGGAGCCCTGCACCTCGAGCAGCCTTGCACCCAGCGCCCGCGCTTGCGCCAGCTTTCCCGATGCGACGGCCCCGACGGGCTGGAGGACGACCGCGGAGAGCCCCGCCCGGGCCGCGTAGGCAGCGGCGGACGCAGCCGTGTTCCCGGTCGAGGCGCAGACGACCGCGTCCGCGCCTGCCTCCAGGGCCTTCGCGATCGCGATCGTCATGCCGCGATCCTTGAAGGAGCCGGTCGGGTTCGCGCCCTCCCACTTGAGACGGATGTCGAGCCCCAGCCGCTCCGAGAGGCGGGGCGCCGGCAGAAGCGGTGTCGAGCCCTCCCCGAGCGACACGAGAGGAGTCGAGTCGGAGAGCGGCAGGCGGTCGCGATATCGATCGGAGAGGGGAAGCGTCAACGCGCTTGCAGACTAGACCTAGACGCCCCGGTCAGAGATCACGCGCATCGCCTCGGGCCGGCCGTGCACCTCGTCGAGCGTCGCCACATCGGCGAGCGCGGCAGACACCCTTCCGCCGGGGGCCTCGTGCGTGACGATGTCGAGTACGGCACCGTCGTCCAGGAGGTGCTGCGTGAGGCGCGCGATCGAGACTTGCTGGGCCGCGAGGCGCTCGGCGACGTGCGCCAGCACGCCGGGTCGGTCCGCGACCTCCACCCTGACGTAGAACGCGGAGCGGAGCTCTCCGGGCGGCAACAGCTCGAGCTCGCGCCAGCAGGCGTCGTTTTGGAGGAAGCCCGTGCCGGTCGTGCCGATGACGCTGACCATGTCGGCCACAACGGCCGACGCCGTCTCGATGCCACCGGCCCCGGGGCCCTCGAGCGTGATCTCGCGGATGGCGTCGCCCTGGAGCATGATCGCATTGAACGCCCCTTCGACAGCAGCAAGCGGATGGTGGCGGTCGATCAGCGCCGGATGGACGCGCACGTCGACGGTGCCATCCACGAGTGTGGCGGCGCCGATGAGCCGGACGACGGTATCGAGCTCGCGCGCAGCCGTTACGTGCTCGGGCCTGATGCTCTCGATGCCCTCGTAGGCGACGTCGGCGAGCTCGACTCGGGTGCCGAAAGCAACCGTGGCCAGGATCGCCATCTTCGCCGCGGCATCCGCCCCGGAGACGTCTTCGGTCGGATCGGCCTCGGCGTACCCGAGCCGCTGGGCCTCGGCAAGCGCCTCGTCGTATGGGGCGCCGGACTCCATCTCGGTGAGAATGAAGTTCGTCGTCCCGTTCACGATTCCGAGGACACGGTGGACGTTCGAGACGACGAGCGACTCCCGGAGCACCTTGATCACCGGGATCGCAGCACAGACGGACGCTTCGAAGCGAAGCTGGACCCCCGCCTCGGACGCCGTGTGGAAGAGCTCCGCCCCGCGCCGGGCAACCAGTTGCTTGTTGGCCGAGACGACCGGCTTCCCGGAGCGAAGCAACGAGAGGACGTACTCCCCGGTGGGCTCGAGGCCGCCCATCACCTCGGCGACCACGGCGATCGAGTCGTCCTCGAGCACGTCTTCAAACCGCGTCGTGAGGACGCCGGGTGACGCGGTGAAGTCCCGCTCCTTCTCGAGATTGCGCACGAGCGCCCGCACCACGCGAAGCCGGTGCCCGGTGGCCCGCTCGATGTCGTCGGCGTTGTCCTCGAGAAGGCGGCTGACGGCGGCGCCGACGGTGCCGTAGCCGAGAAGCGCTACCGGAACGTCAACCGAGCTCACGCGCCGGGGTTCCTTCCCGCTGCATGAGGCTCCGGAGCTCGCGCCCGACCTCCTCGACCTGGTGAGCCGCAGCCTGTTTGCGGAGCTCCTTGAACCGCGGTCGTCCGGCTTCCTCCTCCGCGATCAGCTCGCGGGCGAAGGAACCCGAGCGAATGTCCTCGAGGAGCTTTCGCATCGTGGCGCGCACGTGGTCGTCGACCATGACTGGCCCCCGGGTGAGGTCGCCGTACTCGGCGACGTCGGAGATCGAGTAGCGCATGTAGCTGAAACCGCCTTCGTAGATCAGGTCGACGATCAGCTTCATCTCGTTGATGCACTCGTAGTAGGCGATCTCCGGCTGGTAGCCGGCCTCCACGAGCGTCTCGAATCCGGCCTGCATGAGGGCGGTGACGCCCCCACAGAGGACTGCCTGCTCGCCGAAGAGGTCGCTTTCCGTCTCCTCCGCGAACGTCGTCTCGAGCATGCCGGCGCGCCCGCAGCCGATCGCGGCGCCGTAGGCGAGCGCCAGGTCGCGAGCGTTGCCACTCGCATCCTGCGCGACCGCGATGAGCCCCGGCGTTCCGCCGCCTGCCTCGAACACCTCCCGGACACGGTGACCCGGCCCCTTCGGCGCGACCATGATCACATCGTGGCCCTCCGCGGGCGCGATCTGGCCGAAGTGGATGTTGAACCCGTGCGCGAAGAGAATCGCGGCGCCCGGCTCGAAGTTGGGCTCGACCTCGGCCTCGAAAATGCTCTTCTGGACGTGGTCGGGCACGAGAACGGCGACGAGTTGCGCGCCTCGGACGGCGTCGGCGATCTCGCGAACCGTCAGCCCGGCGCCCTCAGCCTTCTCCCACGACTCGCTCCCGGCGCGCAGGCCGACATCCACCTCCACGCCGGAGTCACGCAGGTTGAGGGCGTGCGCGTGCCCTTGGCTTCCGTAGCCGACGACGGCTACCTTCCCGTCCAGCAGATCGAGGTTGCCTTCGCGGTAGACCTGTGCCATGAGAGTTCCTTTCTTAGATGGTTCGTCAGTAATTGGCGCGCACGCGGGGAATCATCTACCGGAGGACGTGCTGAGGACGAGGGGTGCGGCGGCTCGCTGCGCGCGGCAAGGCAATTCGGCCCGTACGGACGAGTTCCTTGACCCCGTAGGGCCTGACGAGCTCCTCGAAGGAGTCGAGGACATCGGGCGGGCCGACCAGCTCGAAGATCATCGCCTCGGGGCCGAGGTCGGCCACGTGCGCCTTGAACGTGTCGGCAACCGCCAGCAACTCGGGCCGGCGCTCCGGCGTGACCGCCACCTTGATCAGAGCCAGCTCACGCTCGACGGTCTCCCCCGGCTCGAGCTCGGAGACCCGGAGGACGTTGACGAGCTTGTGCATCTGCTTCTCGATTTGCTCCAGCGAGTGTTGGTCGCACTCGACACGGAGCGTGATCCGGGAGACGTCTGGCCGCTCGGTCGGCCCGACGGCGAGGCTCTCGATGTTGAACCCGCGACGGGCGAACATGTTCGACACCCTGGCGAGCGCGCCGGGCTTGTTCTCGAGAAGGACGGAGAGAGTATGGGTCACGCGTCGACCGTCTCACCCTCGGGGTACTCGAGGATGTCGATCGCGGCGGCGCCTGCGGGGATCATGGGGAAGCACTTCTCCTCCGGGTCGCACCGAGCATCGACGACGGCCGCCCGTCCGCAGGTGAGTGCCTCGTCCAGGGTCTCCTCGAGCCGGTCCTCCGAATCGACGGTGAACCCGGCGCATCCGTAGGCCTCCGCAAGCATCGCGTAGTCGGGGACCTGGTGGGTCAGGTGGGTCTGTGCGAAGCGCTCGGCGTAGAACATCTCCTGCCACTGCCGCACCATCCCGAGCCAGCCATTGTTCACGACCACGGTCACGATCGGGAGCCCTTCGAGGGCTGCCGTTGCGAGCTCCTGACAGGTCATCTGGAAGCAGCCGTCACCGTCGACGCAGATGACTGTGGCGTCGGGGCGGGCGGCCTTGGCGCCGATCGCAGCCGGGACGCCGTAGCCCATCGTCCCGAGCCCGCCCGAGGTGATGAAACTGCGGGGCCGGTCGCAGACGAGGTACTGCATCGCCCACATCTGGTGCTGCCCGACACCGGTCGTCCAGACGACGTCGTCGCGCCCCGCGGTCAGGTCGCGGAGCGTCTCGAGCAGGGTCTGTGGCTTCAGGGTGTCCCCGTCCCGGTCGTACCGGTAGGGAAATGCGTCCCGCCACTCGTCGATCTGCGTTCGCCAGGCGCTCGGGCCTTCCGCACCTTCCTCCCGCAGGCGGCCCACCTCGCGGGCGAGCCCCGCGAGCGCGAGCTTGAGCGGGCCGACGACCGGGATGTCGGCGTGCCGAAGCTTCCCGATCTCGGCGGCGTCGACGTCGAGATGGATGACCTGGGCGCCCGGCGCGAACGCCGTCAGCTTGCCGGTCACGCGGTCGTCGAAGCGGGAGCCGACCGCGATCAGCAGATCGCACTTGTTCATGGCCCAGTTCGCCCACTTGGAGCCGTGCATCCCAGGCAACCCTGCGTGGAGCGCGTGCGACTCGGGGAAAGCGCCCTTCGCCATGAGCGTCGTCACAACCGGCAGCCCGCCCGCCTCGGCGAGCTCGCGGAGCTCCTCGCAAGCCTCTGCATTCACGACGCCGCCGCCGACATAGAGCACTGGCTTCTCCGCCGCGGCGATCGCCCGCGCCGCCTCGCCGAGCTGGCGCGCGTTGACCTTGTGTGGCGGCTTCCAGCCTGGCAGGTCGACCCCGTCCGGATAGCGAAAGTCGATGGCCGCTTCCTGGACGTCCTTGGCCACGTCCACGAGCACCGGCCCGCAGCGGCCCGTGCGAGCGACGTGGAAGGCGGCCTTCATGACGTGCGGGAGCTCCTCGACGTCCTGGACGAGCCACGAGTGCTTGACGATCGGGAGTGTGATCCCGGTGGCGTCGACCTCCTGGAAGGCGTCGGTCCCGATCAGGTTGGTTCGAACCTGGCCCGTGATGCAGACGAGAGGCGTCGAGTCCATCCAGGCATCCGCGATCGGGGTCACGAGGTTCGTGGCACCCGGCCCGGAGGTGGCCATGGCGACCCCGACGCGGCCCGAAGCCCGTGCATATCCCTCCGCCATGTGGCCCGCCCCTTGCTCGTGGCGGGCAAGGACGTGCCGCACGCTCGTACCGCGGGCGATCGAGTCGTACGTGGGCAGGATCGCCCCGCCGGGGATCCCGAACATCACGTCCACGCCCTCCGCCTCGAGCGAGCGGAGGATGGCGTCGGAACCGAGCATCTTGGCCATCAGGCGTACGCTCGCCGGTAGAACTCGAAGTTCGTAACGCGACGTGGAAGCTCTGCAAGCAGCGCGTCCATGAACTCGCGCGTCGTGGACGCGACGCCTGATGCGACCATGTCCGGCGTGCACGCACCGTCAGCGACCGCGCCGGCGACTGCCTCGGCGAGCGTCGCGGCTGCACTCGGCTCGTGCAGGCCTTCGTCGAGCATGAGCGACGCGGCGAGCAGCATCGAGCAAGGATTCGCAACGCCCTGCCCTGCTTCTTCGCTCGCGACGTCGTCACCAGGCGAGAAGACCCCGGGCCCTTGACCCAGGAGGCCGTGAGCGATGACGCAGCGTCCGCGCTCGCTCGATGCAACGATGCCGGCGAGAGCGTCGCCGAGCGCTGGCATCGTGACCGCGACGTCCACCGACTCCGCGTCGAAGGCCAGGCGCCGGACGGCGTCGGCTACGCCCAGGTGCTCCACGAGGACGCCGTCGTACCGGGCCGAGACGCGCTCGACGAGCGAGCTCCAGCCGGAGTCCGAAGCGACCGAGACGAGGCTGGCGCTCCCTGCGACCGCGGTCTGGAAGGCACGCTCGACCGTCCACTCGGCGGCGTCGTCTGCGAGGGGCGAGAGGACGGAGACGTCTGCCTGGCCGGTCGCACGGACGCGGGTGACTCGCGTGCGAAGGTCGAGCTCGGCGACGACACCGGTGAGCGCCGGCTCCTCGGCCGCGGCGACGAGCACGGCGTCCGCGGCCACGTACGCTGCCCGCGTCTCCGCGGGAAGGTGATGCCCTGACCTGCTGAGCGCCTCGCCGCCGAACGGAACGTGCGTCTCCTCCACCGCGAAGCCGTGGTGGCGGGAGACCGCGGCGACTGCGCGGCTGGCCTCGGCCATGACCTCGGGGCCGACGCCGTGTCCCGCCAGGCAGGCGACTCTGTAGTTGCGCTTCCCGCTCGGTGTCATCGGACTCCAACCTCCGTGAAGACGTCATGGACGGATACGTGCTTCTGTGTATCGGCAAGACGCTTGAAGCGCGCGAATGCGTCGTTCAACCCGTCACCTTCGAGTCGGTAGCCGAGATCGGCGCACGCAAGCGCGAAGGCGTGGCGGCCCGAATGCTTTCCGAGCGGCAGCGTCATTCGGAGACCGAGCTCCTCGGGATCCATGATCTGGTAGGTCGCCGAGTCCTTCAACATCCCGTCCTGATGGATTCCGGCTTCGTGCGCGAACGCATTCGCGCCCACGATCGCCTTGTTCCGCTGGAGCGCGTAACCCGTCAGCCGCGAGACCAGCAGCGAGGCCGCCCCGATCTCACGCGGATTCACGCCGGTTTCAACTTCGAAGGCGGACCGACGCACCTTGAGCGCCATCACGACTTCCTCGAGCGCCGCGTTCCCGGCCCGCTCGCCGAGCCCGTTCAGCGTGCACTCGATTTGTGTCGCGCCCGCCTGCACCCCGGCGAGCGAGTTCGCAACCGCGAGCCCGAGGTCGTTGTGGCAATGGACCGAGAGCGAGACTTCACGAAGCTCGGGGCAGAGGTGCTGGACCTCGAGCAGGAAGGACGCGTGCTCCTCGGGCAGGCAGTAGCCGACCGTGTCGGGGAGGTTGATCGTGGTCGCACCGGCCCGGATCGCCTCGCGCGCCACCTGGGCCACGAAGCGCGGGTCGGAGCGGGTTGCGTCTTCGCAGGAGAACTCGACCTCGTCTGCCAGTTCCGCGGCGTAGCCGACCGCCCAGCGGGCTTGCTCGACGACCTCGGCCGGCTCCATGCGGAGCTTCTTCTCCATGTGGATCTTGCTCGTGGCGAGGAAGACGTGGAGACGCGAGCGCTGGGCGCCGGCGAGCGCCTCGGCCGAGGCGTCGATGTCCTCCTTCCGCGTTCGGCAAAGCGACGCGACCGTGGTGCGTTCGACCACGCGCGCGACTGCCTGCACTCCTTCGAAGTCGCCTGGGGACGAGACGGCGAAGCCCGCCTCGATCACGTCGACACCGAGGCGCTCGAGCTGCTCGGCGATCTCGGCTTTCTCGTCGGGCGCGAGCGCGATCCCCGGCGATTGCTCGCCGTCGCGCAAGGTGGTATCGAAAATCGTGATCCTGCGGACTGACACTTGCTCCTCCTCGTGGTTTGAACCCCTGCACCGGAGACGCACGTCTCCCATGATCCGGTCGGCGTGTGCGCCTGCGCGGCGCGTGGTCGCGTACTCCCCCTAGAGGGGGAGAATCACGACGAGGAGAATGGTGTCGAGGCAGGGCGGCGCTCCGGCCGAGCCGGTGCGCACAGAAACGGTGGAATCGAGCCTCGTCACGTTGTAAGCAGTGTGGCGAGAGGTCGGTAGGTTTGTCAACCCCCGTCTGGGCAGTACAAGTCTCCGTCCGGGCGGGTGCTCAGACGCGCGCCGGAGCGGGCTGGCGCCGCCAGCCAACCAGCGGGCGCAGGAAAAACCCGAGCGCGACGCCGAGGAACGAGAGCCATGCGACGACCTCGAGCAGAGACGGATTCCCGTTATAGCCGAAGAGCGCCTTCAGGAAGAGGCCGAGGTTCGAGTCCTCGCTGACGATCCCGTTCGTATCCCAGACGTGCTCGACGGTCAGGGGCAGAAGACCGGCTTCCTGGAACTCGTGAATCCCATGCGCGAGAAGGCCCGCGGCGAACACGATCAGAAGGATTCCCGTTGCAGTGAAGAACTGGCGCAGGTTCAGCTTCCGGGATCCCATGTAGAGCGCGACGCCGAGCGAGATCGAGACGACCAGCCCGAGGACGGCCCCGACGCCGGTCGAGAGCGGCGTCGAACTCTCGCTGATCGCAAAGAGGAAGAGCGCCGTCTCCCAGCCTTCCCGCACGACCGCGAAGAAGACGACGGACGCGAGCCCGACCGCGGAACCGGCCGCGATCGCGCCCTGGAGGCGAGCCTCGAGCTCGCGCTTGATCCCCATCGCCTGCTTCCGCATCCAGAAGATCATCCAGGTGAGAACCGCGACGGCAGAAAGCATCGCGACGCCCTCGAAGATCTTCTCGGCCCGGCCTTCGAGCTCTCCCACTGTGAAGAAGAGCGCCGCGCCCGACACGGCCGAGACGAGGACGGCGGCTGCGGTGCCGGCCCAGATCGTCCGGAAGTGCTGGCGGTTGTCCGTCTTCGCGAGATACGCCAGGACGATCCCGACGATGAGAGAGGCCTCGAGGCCTTCCCGGGTCGTTACAAGCGCCGCACCCAAGTCGTTCTCCTTCGTCGTCGTGTTCACGTTCAGTCTTGTAAGGCGTACCTTACAACGAGGCGGACAATAGGAGTCGCGCGCCGTGGATGTCAAGCTCGAAGCGGTCCCGGCCGAGGCTACCCTTCCACAATGATCGCGGTTCTTCTCTCGGTCGATGCCACCCCGGCGCCTGCTCCCCTCGTCTGCATCGACCCGGGGCACGCCCGAACGCCGAACCTCTCGACCGAGCCGCTCGGCCCGGGCGCCTCGATTCGCAAGATCAAGGACGGCGGCGGCACCGCCGGCGAGGCCGTGGTCGTGCTCCAGATTGCGCGCAAGGTGCGTTACCTGCTCGACCGCCGCGGGCTCCGCGTCGCGATGACGCGGACGGGCGCGGAGTTCACGTACGGGGCCGGCGGCAACGTCGACCGCGCACGCTTCTGCAACCGGCGAAATGCTGCTCTCATGCTCAGGATTCACGCAGACGGGTCGGTGAACCGGGCAAGCCACGGGGTCTCGACGCTCTATCCCGCCTGGCACCGGGGCTGGACGGACGACATCTACGCCCCCAGCCTCAGGGCTGCCCGCCTCGTCCAGCGGGCAGTCGTGCGCGCGACGGGAGCTGCGAATCTAGGGCTCTCGCGGCGCTCGGACCTGACCGGCTTCAACTGGGCGAACGTCCCTGTGGTGCTCGCGGAGGCGGGGTTCCTCACGAACCCGACCGAGCGGGCGCGGCTCACGTCCGCGCGCTACCAGTGGAAGGTGGCAGGCGCCCTCACGCGCGCATCGGCCAGTTTCGTCTCGGACTAGTCCGCCCCGCCCTCAGGGTCGCGGCGCATCTCCTCGGCCGCCGCACGGGCCTCCTCATGCACCCGCCGGCGCATCGCCTCGAACTCGTCTGCCGGCCCCCCGGGCTTGGGGCGTTCCGGCCCTGACGCCTCCGCGGGGGGCCGCGGCGGCGCAGGCGGAGGGGCCGCCGGCTCCTCGACTGCCGTCTCCGCGGCCATGCCGGCGGCCTCGAAGTCGTCCTCGTCGGCGCGCGCATTCCGGGCCTCGGCGAGCTTCTCGCGAAGCTCCTGGGCCCGCGGGTCGAGTCTCTCCGGCGCAAGCGTCGGCCTGCGGCGTCGCAGAAGGACCGTGGCCGCAAAAGCGCCGGCGGCGGCGCCGGCCAGGAGAGTCGAAAGTCGTCCCATCCTCGTCACTCTTCCACGACCTGTGCCACTGGGGCAAGCCGGGCAGGCTCGCTATACTCGTCCAACTTCCTGCTTCGCCCGGCGCCGTCCGTTCCCGAGCGGCGCGAGCAGGCGAGGCCGCTAGACCGAGGGAAGGAGGTTCGGGAACCTGATGAACGCGTACGAAATCATGCTCATGCTCGATCCAGAGGTGGAAGACGAGCGCCAGAACGAGATTCTTTCTCGTATGCGCGAGCTCGTCGAAAAGGGCGGAGGCGCCTGGCAGAGCCACGAGCCCTGGGGTCGGCGAAAGCTCGCGTACGAGATCGACAAGAAGACCGAGGCGCACTACCACCTGGTGCAGTTCGACGCAGAGCCCGTGACACTCGACGAGTTGACCCGGGTCCTGAAGATCACCGACGGCGCCATGCGCCACATGGCCGTTCGGCGGCCGAAGCCTCGCCGGAAAGCGACCGCGGGCGAGCCCGTCGTCCCCGAGAGTTAAGATGGCGAACATACGTTCTACGAAAGGGAGTAACTGATGGCAGGCGACATCAATCGCGTCACGCTCGTGGGGCGCCTCACGCGCGATCCCGAGCTTCGGCATCTTCCGTCCGGGGTGCCCGTGCTTCAGCTCGGTGTTGCCGTCAACGGCAGGCAGAAGGATGACGGGGACAACTGGGTCGACAAGCCCAACTTCTTCGACGTGAAGGTGTTCGGCAATCAGGCCGAGATGCTTTCGAACCACCTGGCCAAGGGCCGGCGCATCGGCGTCGACGGCCGGCTCGACTGGTCGTCCTGGGAGGCACAGGACGGGTCGAAGCGGTCGAAGGTCGAGGTCGTGGCCAATACGATCCAGTTCCTCGACAGCCGCCAGGACACCGAGGGCGGCGGCGGCCAGCGCGAGTACGTCCCCGCGGGCGACGTCGCGGCCGACCGCTCCGACTTCGGCCCCTCCGGGACCGACGACGACATTCCGTTTTAGATCGGTTGGCGACCCGTCCTCACGGGCCGCCAATGACCGATCAATCATCTAGACAGCGAAGGAGTCGCGAACACCGATGGCACAGCAGACGAAGGGAAACCGCCGGCCCCGGCCCGGGGCCGGAGGGCCGCTGCGGAGAAAGAGTTGCTATTTCTGTAGGGAGAAGATCGACGAGGTCGACTACAAGAACTACAACCAGCTCCGCCGGTACGTCTCCGAGAAGGGGAAGATCCGGTCACGCCGGATCACCGGCGCATGCCGGCGGCATCAGGAGCAGGTTGCGACGGCGGTGAAGCGCGCGAGAGAGATGGCGCTCCTGCCCTACGTCACGGGCTAGGCCTCGTCGATGGATGTCATCCTCCTCACTGACGTCGAGAAAGTCGGCCTGCGCGGCGAGGTCGTCAACGTCTCGCGCGGGTACATGCGCAACTATCTGGGCCCGCGCCGGCTCGCAGAGCCCGCAACCGCGGCCAAGGTCGCGGAGCTCGAGAAGCGCGAGTCCGAGCGCGCGAAGCACGAGGCGCGGAGCTTCGAGCAGGCGCAAGAGATCGCCGAGACCCTTCGGAAGACGGTGCTTCGCTTCGACGTGAACGCCGGGCCGCAAGGAACGCTCTTCGGCTCGGTCACCGCGACGGACATCGCCGACGAACTGTGGCGGACGCGCAAGATCCGCGTCGATCGCCGCAAGATCGCCCTCGGCGACTCGATCAAGCGGATCGGGCGCTACGAGATCCCGATCGACGTCTTCCAGGACGTGCGAATCGAGGTGAAGACTCTGGTCGTGCCCGAAGGCGGCGAGCTTCCACCCGAAGAGGAGCTCCAGGCGATGGAGGACGCGGCGCGCGCGGAGGAGGAGGCGGCCAAGGCCGCCGAGCCCGAGGGTGAAGAGTGGTTGGAGGAGCTCCTCGAGGAGGAGCCGGAGACGGCCGAGGCGGCTGGCGAGCCGGAGGGTCCCGAGCAGGCGGAAGCGGTTGCGGCGCCCGAGGTGGACGCCGAGGGCGGAACTCCAGACTCCGGAGAAGTTCCTGCCCCGGCCGCCGACGGCGAGCCCGAAGACTCCGAGCGCAACTAACCGTTCTCCACCGAGCCGTCCACACGCCTGTGGGCGGTTTCACGAACTTCCCGCTCTTTGCGAGCGGATCGTTCGCCCGGGTTGGGTCTTGCCCGTGGAAGGCCGGGGTAGACCTGGGGACGTCGTCCGGCGGATATGCGAACATGTGTTTCCTTTTTCCTGCTCCTCGAGCTCGCAGACTGTGGACGCGCACACCGAGATCAAGCCCTCTACGGTCGTGGCTCGGATGGCCACCGCCCTTCGCGACACTGCCCCCGTCCCGCCGCAAAACCTCGACGCGGAGGAGTCCGTTCTCGGAGCAATGATGCTCGCCCCCGGGGCGATCGCAGCCGTGAGCGAAGTCCTCGATTCCGAGGGGCGCGAGTTCTATCGCGAGAGCCATGCCAAGATGTACCGCGCGGCGCTGACGCTTTATGCGAAGGGTGAGCCGGTCGACGCGATCACACTCGTCGACCAGCTCGACGAACGAGGCGAGCTCGAGGACGTCGGGGGCAAGGCGCGGGTCCACGAGCTCGCAGCTCTCGTCCCCGCGAGCGCAAACGCAGGCCACTACGCGCAGATCGTCCGGGAGGCTGCCACCCTCAGGGGGCTCATCCGGGCGGGCGGGGAGATCGCTCGACTCGGCTGGGAGCGTCCGGGAGAGGCGACCGAGCTCGTCGACCAGGCCGAGCAGATCGTGTTCGACCTTTCGCAGCAGCGGGCGACCGGGGAATTCAGCCACATCGAAACGCTCCTGAAGGAGAGCTTCGAGCGGATCACAGCGCTCTACGAGTCGGGTGCTGACGTGACCGGCGTCCCTTCGGGCTTTCGAGACCTCGACCGGATCACCTCTGGCTTCCAACCCGGGAACTTGATCATCATCGCGGCCCGCCCCAGCATGGGGAAGTCCGCCCTCGGGCTTTGCATGGCCGCCAACCTGGCCGTCCGCCACGAAGTGCCGGTCGCGCTCTTCACGCTCGAGATGTCGAAGTCCGAGGTGACCCAGCGGCTCATGTGCAGCGAGGCGAAGGTCGAGTCCCAGCGGCTCCGCACGGGAAAGCTCGCCGCGGACGACTGGCCCCGGCTGACGGCCGCCTGCGACAAGCTCGCGAAGGCGCCGGTCTACGTCGACGACACGGGCTCGGTCACGATGATGGAGATCCGCTCCAAGGCACGACGGCTGAAGTCGAAGCATCCGGACCTCGGTCTCATCGTGATCGACTACCTGCAGCTCATGACCTCGGGCACGAGCGCGGAGAACCGCGTGCAGGAGGTGTCGCAGATCTCCCGCTCCCTGAAGGTGCTCGCCCGCGATCTCGACGTCCCCATCATCGCCATGTCACAGCTCTCGCGGGCAGTCGAGCAGCGCCACGACAAGCGACCCATCCTCTCGGACCTGCGCGAGTCGGGGTCGATCGAGCAGGACGCCGACATCGTCTGCTTCATCTATCGCGACGAGTACTACGCAGGCGAGGAGTCGGACCAGCAGGGCCTCGCGGAGGTGATCGTCGCCAAGCACAGGAACGGCCCCACCGACACGATCAAGCTCTCGTTCCTGAAGCGCTACGCGAAGTTCTCGGATCTCGCAGCCGCGTAGCGACGCCGAGTCGCCCGGTGCGGCGAGTACGCTCCAGAGCGATGCCAGCAACCGTCATCGTCGGGGCCCAGTGGGGGGACGAGGGCAAGGGGAAGATCGTGGATCTCCTGGCGCAGCACTCGGACTTCGTCTGCCGGTACCAGGGCGGTCCGAACGCGGGGCACACGATCGTCTGCGACGGCGAGACCTTCAAGCTCCACCACGTCCCCTCGGGCATCCTGAGCGACGGGAAGATCTGCGTCGTCGGAGCAGGCTGCGTCATCGACCCGGGGCTCCTGGTCGAGGAGATCGACGAGCTCGAGCGGCGCGGGGTCACGACTGCCGGGCTGCGGGTCTCGGGAAACGCGCACCTGATCATGCCTTGGCACGTCGCGATCGACTCGGCCAGCGAGCGGCGGCTCGGGAAGCTCCAGATCGGTACGACCCGACGAGGAATCGGTCCCGCATACGCCGACAAGGCAGCACGCCTCGGCATTCGGGTCCAGGACATTCTCGACCCGAAGATCCTCCGCCAGAAGTTCGAGACGGCACTCGCGGAGAAAAACATCGTGCTGGAACGTCTCCACGACGCGGCTCCGCTCCAGGTCGAGGAACTTGCCGAGCGGATGGAGTCCTGCGCGCAGCGGCTCCGCCCCTACGTGGCGGACACCTCGCTGCTCGTTGACCAGGCCCTCAGGGAAGGTCGGCGAGTCTTGCTCGAAGGAGCGCAGGGCACGCTCCTCGATCTCGACCACGGCACGTATCCCTTCGTCACTTCGTCGAATCCGATCGCGGGCGCGGCAGCGACCGGCACCGGC
>Ga0307296_10000418_pt1 | contig 19950 bp, 18 predicted proteins | sample ER_DNA_153_FD_194467 | JGI IMG/M metagenome (GOLD analysis project Ga0307296, IMG submission 194467) | Bulk soil microbial communities from the East River watershed near Crested Butte, Colorado, United States - ER_DNA_153 | ecosystem: Environmental > Terrestrial > Soil > Floodplain | place... | reverse complement strand
CGTGAGCGTCTTGTTCAGCCGACCGATCTCCAGCTGGATCGTCGAGTAGTCCTGGTAGATCTCGACGACCGTGTCCACCTCCGGTGAACCCTCGCCCGACAGGTTGACCGGCACGTACGTCTCGAAGAGCTGATCGGCGAGCAGTCGTTCGCTCACGTTCTCGGGTTTGCTCAGGTCGGAGATCTCGCTCTCGACGTGGCCCTCGAACGCCTCGCGGAGATCGTCCTCGAGCTCGGGTGCCAAGCCCACTTGTTCCGGGTCGTTCGAGAAGAGCACCATCCCATCGTGACGCCAGATCTTCACCCGCTCCACGCCGGCATCTTGGATCGCGAACTCGTGGATGGCGCGGTCCAGCTCTCGGTATCGCGTCCCTCGGATCGGCTCTGCGATGTCCTCCGGGGTGAGCAGCGGCGCGATCACGCTTCCGGCGATGAGCTCGGCCCTGACCTGGGCCGCTTCCTCGGAGCTCGTTCGGAGGTCGCCAGCGCGCAGGGCCGCGATCCCGACCCCGATCAGGCCGAACACGATGAGGCTCGTGACGGCGAACCGCCAGACGATGGATGTACCGCGGAGGCGCTCGGCGGGCATACGTTGGGTATCGGCCGTTCCAGAACCGGGTAAAGGGCTCGACTCCGGGAGGAGGCGCTACCCTCCATCCGTGACCTTCTCGAGCGCGCTGGTGCTCTTCGCTCACCCGGACGACGCCGAGTTCTTCTGCGGCGGGACGGTGGCTCGCTGGGCTCGGGAGGGGTGCGACGTGCACTACGTCTGCATCACCGACGGTTCCGCCGGGTCGAACGAACCGGGAACGACGCGCGAGGCCATGCGGGTCGTCCGGGAGCGGGAGATGCGGGCGGCCGCGGAGATCCTCGGTGTGATCTCCGTGACGTTCCTCGAGGAGCTGGACGGCTTCCTCGAGGTGACGCCCGAGACGAGGCGGAAGGTGACCCGTGAGGTTCGCCGGATCCGACCTGAAGTGATCGTGGCGCCCGACCCATCGCGCCTGTGGTACGGGAACGGGTACATCAACCACTCGGACCACAAGGCGGCCGGCACGCTGGCGCTGTCCGCAGTGATGCCGGACGCGCCGACACGGGTCATGTTCCAAGAGCTCGAGTCCGAGGGGCTGGAACCGTACGAGGTCCCGAACCTCTATCTGTCGATGGAGGAACCGGACACGTTCGTCGACATCACGGACACCCTCGCCCTCAAGCTCAAGGCGCTATCCGCGCACGAGTCTCAGCTGGGCCCGGACGTCGAGGAACGAGTCATCGAACGGGCTCGGGAGGTGGGGGAACGAGCTGGATGCGAGTTCGCGGAAGGCTTCAAGGCGTTCCGATTCGTGGACGACGACGAGGATTAGATGGAAGACGAGAGCAACGAGCCGTACGAGCTCACCGCAGAGGAGCGCCGTGACATCCAGGCCGACCTCGACGACCTCGCTTCGATGCGTTCGGTCTTCTCGAGCCAGGCCGTGAAGGGTGTCGTGATCGCGTGCCAGGAGTGTGGAGCGAATCACTTCTATGAGTGGGAGCTGCTCCGAGACAACCTCGAGCACATGCTGCGATCGGGCGAGCCTCGCATGCACGAGCCGGCATTCAACATCGCCGAAGAGGAATACATCCAATGGGACTACGGGAAGGGTTACGTGGATGCGCTCACGGACACGGGGCTCGAGCCCGAACGACGGATCGAGCTCACCCGATGTCCCTGGTGCCAGGTGCCGTTCTCCGAAGACCACGCTTTCTGTCCCCGATGCGGGCGTTCGATGGGCGCCGTCAGGCTCTATCAGGAGCTGATCGGCAAGGGGATGGAGGAACGGGACGTCCGGGCGCTGCTCGTGCGAGCCGGCTTCGAGCCCTTCTGACCTTCAGCGCTACTTCTTCATCTCTTTTGGCGCACCTTGTCGAACGCGGGGGGTTCCAACACGCACTCATCCGGCGTCTTGTCGGGTCGAAGGCCACGGAACGATGGGGCGCGCATCTTTCCGGTCGACTTCGTGACCTCGAGATATTCGACCTCGCACACGAGCTCGGGCTCGAGGAACGTCGCGCCCTTCAGCTTTCGCAACGCAGGGTCGTCGATCGGAGGATCGTCGCGCACCAGCGGCTTGAGCTGCTCCATCAACCGCTCGAGCATCTTCTGCGTGAACCCCGTGCCGACCTGACCGACCCATCGCAGCCGGCCATCGTCGATCGCGCCGACCAGGAGGGCGCCGAAACTCCCCGCCCGTCCACCCTGGCCCGGCGTCCACCCCAGGATCACGCAATCCTGGGTCGAGATCAGCTTGATCTTCCGCCAGTCGGGCGAGCGCTTGCCCGGAACGTACTTCGAGCCCTTCCTCTTGGCGACCACCCCTTCCAGGCCCAATGACCGCGCGCCCTCGACGAAGGCCTTCCCGTTCCCGTCCTCGTAGCTCATCAGCTGCAGCCGGTGGTTCTGTTCGACGATCAGGTCCAGAAGTTCGCGTCGCTCCTCGAGAGACAGGCCGATCGTCTCGTGGCCGTCCAGCCACAGGAGGTCGAAGACCACGAACGCGACCGGGATCTGCTTGGCGATCCGCTTGATCTCCCGCTCGTTCTGCAGGTTCATCCGCTGTTGGAGGGTCTCGAACGACGTCCGGCCATCGGCGTCGACCGCCACGATCTCTCCGTCGAGCACCGCGTTCACCTGGTCGACCAACTCGTGGATCATGTGGATGTCCGGGTACTGGAAGGTGACGTCGCGGCCCCTGCGCGTCCTGAACACCGTGCCGCCGGTCTCCATCTCCGCGAGGGCGCGGATCCCGTCCAGTTTGGGTTCGAAGCGCCACGCGGGGTCGTCGAACGGTCCCCAGCCCCCCTCCGCGAGCATCGGCTGGAGGCGCATCGGCGTGTCGGGGAGCGGGGCTTCCTGGGCGGAGGCGAGGAACGCCAGCCAGTCGGTCCTCGTCTTCACGAAGTGGTACTCGATGCCGGGGTAGCGACGGCCGTGAAGCCGGAAGCTCACCTTCTTGTCGGTCCACTCGATCGGCTCGTACCACCCGTCGTCGAAGATGCGAACCTCGCCCGCGCCGTAATGCCCTTCGGGGATCGTTCCCTCGAAGGTGCCGTACTCGAGTGGATGGACCTCGGTCTGCACCGCGAGGCGCTTGTCGCCCTTCTTGGTCGGGAGTCCTCGGGGCACCGCCCAGGACCAGAGTCCTCCTTCGTGCTCCAGGCGAACGTCGTAGTGGAGCCGGGTCGCCCGATGCTTGTGGATCACGAAGGAGTTGCCCACGCCCGGCCTATCGCCAGGCGCTGGCTCGGTCGTGCCCTGCTCCCCGAACTCGCGCTTGCGGACGTACTCGTAGAGGGCCGGATCCTTCGAGGCGGCGACGATCTCGTCCTGGGTCTTCGCTCTCGTCGTCTTCGCCGCCGTTCGGGGGAGCATGGCTTTCGCGCGGGGCTCGTCGTCCTCGTCCCTCACGCCAAGGGCTTCGAAGGCGTTCGTGAGGTCCATCTCCTCGGTGCGAACCCCCGCGAAGAGGTCTCCTACCTCCGCGAACCGGTCCCACACGTTGTCGATCCGGAAGTCCTGTGGTTCGAAGCCTCCCTCGAACACGTCGTCCCAGGTGAGCGGCGTGGACACGGGTGCACGCGGCTCGGGTCGGAGTGAGTAGGCGGCCGCGATGTTGGCGCCCTGCCGGTTCATGTTGTGGTCGATGAAGACCTTGCCGGCACGATCTGCGATACGCCACGCCATCGTGACGCGGTCGGGATCGGCCTTCGCGATCATGCGCCCGCAGGCGCCCACGAACGCCCGGACTTGTCCGTAGGTGTACGCCCCGCGCTTCACCGGCACGTAGATCTGCAGACCCGTGGCCCCCGAGGTCTTCGGGTACGCGGTGATGCCCAGCTGGTCGAGGAGCACCTTGATATGCCGAGCCACCGTGAGGACGTCCTCATACGTGTAGGGCTCGAACGGGTCCAGGTCGAAGAAGAAGTAGTCAGGGTGCTCCACTTCGTCGCAGCGGGAATGCAGCGGGTGCATCTCGATGCAGCCGAGGTTCGCCACGTAGAGCAACGTGGCGGTGTCATCGACCGTGAGGTAGTCGATCACGCCGGTCTTCGCGTCCTCCGACAGAACTTTGCAGCGGTGAACCCATTCGGGCGTGTGGGAGGGAGCGGTCTTCTCATAGAAGAACGGGCCTTCTGCCCCGTCGGGCATCCGTTTCATCGTGAGCGGGCGTCCGTGCAGGTACGGCCCGATCAGATCGGCGACGTTCCAGTAGTACGCGAGGAGGTCGCCCTTCGTGTAGCCCTCCGTCGGCCAGAACACCTTGTTCAGGTTGGAGAGGCGGAGGTCGCGTCCGTCGACCTCGACCCACCAGGCGTCGCCGTCCTTCCGGGCCTCGAGCGGTTTCGGCAGATCGAGCGTGAAGGCGGGACCGGATGACGTAGTCCGTCGGCGGCGTGGCATCGCTCCTCGATGCTACGCCTGAGGGCGGTATCCCCCGTTCGGGGGTCAACCGAGTGGCCCTGCCGACCGATACGTCCTTCCTCGGAAGGAAACAAAGCGATGGGCGGAACGGCTCGACAGGACGAACAGCGCTGGCGGCCCCGGCCGCTGCTGAGTTTCGCGCTCCGGTTGGTGTCCGTGCTCGTCCCGGCCGCGGCCGGGGCCGCCAGCGCGTACGCCTTCGTCGTCGCGGTGCCAGCACCGAACGGCATCGCCCTGATCCCGTGGGCCGTCGGTCTCGTCGTGAGTTCGACGATCGCCACCGCGCTGGCTGAGCGGATCGGGAAGCGGTTCCTGCCGCTCGCGATGTTGCTGCGTCTTTCCCTCGTGTTCCCGGATCGAGCGCCCTCGCGGTTCGCGATGGCACGTGGGGCCGGGAACGTTCGCGTCCTCGAACGGCGTATCCGCGAAGCACGTGAGCAGGGGGTCGATCAGGCACCTGTCCGCGCGGCGGAACAGATCCTGTCCCTCGTCGCCGCGCTGTCCGCGCACGACCGGAAGACCCGTGGACACAGCGAGCGGGTGCGAGCGTTCACGGACCTCGTCGCGGGAGAGCTTCGGCTCCCCGAAGCCGAGCGGGACCGTCTCCGCTGGGCGGCGCTTCTCCACGACATCGGCAAGCTCCACGTGCCGGCGCGGATCCTGAACAAACCCGGTCGTCCTGACGCGCGAGAGTGGGAAGCGCTCCAGGCGCACCCGACGGCGGGGGCTCGGATCGCCTCACCTCTGCTGTCGTGGCTGGGCCCCTGGGCCGACGCGATCGAGCAGCATCACGAGCGGTTCGGCGGCGGTGGCTATCCGCGCTCGCTCGCCGGCGAGGAGATCTCCTTCGCCGCGAGGATCGTGAGTGTGGCCGACTCGTTCGAGGTGATGACGGCTTCCCGGTCCTACAAGAAGCCGATGAGCGTGCCGGCCGCCCGCCGCGAGCTCGCGGCGTGCGCCGGGGAGCAGTTCGACCCGGCGATCGTCCGCGCGTTCCTGAACGTGTCGCTGGGCAGGCTGTGGCGGACCGTCGGGCCGGCTTCGTGGACCGCCCTGCTTCCGGTGGTCGGACCCGCGCAGCGAGCGGGTGGTCAGCTCGCGGCGGCCGCGCAGGGCGCGGCCGCCGCGATCGTGGTCGGTGCGGCGGGACTGCTGCCCATGATCAACGGGACTGCCGCCGCCTCGCCACCCTCCGATCCAGCGAGGGCCTCGCAGCTGGGTCCCATCGCGGATCCTTCGGTCGTCGACTCCGTCAGGACGGGGATCGGTCCCGACACGGGAACGGGCGACCACCTCGGCGTTCCCGGTGGAGACGGGCGGACCGGCACCGGTTCCAGCGGAGATCCTTCGGGCGGCGGATCCGATGGAGACCCCTCGGGCGGGGGGACAGGAGGAGACCCAACCGGCCGGGGGACAGGCGGAGACCCCACCGGCGGGGGAACCATCGTCGACGGCCCCACTGGAACGGTGAACGGCGTCGTGAAGACGGCAACCGACACCATCGACGGGGTCGTGGACGGCACGACGGCGACGGTGAACGGAGTGGTGGACGGAGCGACCGACGTGGTCGATGGCCTGCTCGGAACCGACGTGTCGGGTGTCGTGGACGAGCCCGTCCAGGGCGTCACGGGCCTCTTCGGTGGCCTGCTGGGGCACTGAGCGCGACCGGACCGCTCAGCGTCGTCGATCCGAAACCGGAGTGTCCTCGGGGCGGACTAGGATAGGTCGACCCTCGGATCATGAGGGATCCGACGACCCTGGAGGACGAGATGCCCAGAGCCATGTGGAAGGGAGCCATCTCCTTCGGCCTGGTGACGATCCCCGTGAGCGTCTACCCGGCCACCGAGGAGAAGACGCTTCGTTTCAACCAGTTGCACGACGAGGACGGCGGGCGGATCCGGATGAAGCGTGTGTGCTCGGTCGACGGCGAAGAGGTCGGCTACGAGCACATCGTGAAGGGCTACGAATACGAGAAGGACCGCTACGTGATCCTCACCGACGAGGACTTCGAGGCGATCCCGGTCGAGTCCTCTCGAGCGATCGACATCCAGCAGTTCGTCGAGCTCGAAGAGATCGACCCGATGCAGTACAAGAAGTCGTACTTCCTGGTGCCCGAGGAGACCGGCGCCAAGGCGTACGCACTCCTGCGCGAAGCGCTCAATCGTTCCGGCAAGGTAGGGATCGCCAAGGTCAGCTTCCGCGACAAAGAGCACCTCGCGGCACTCCGCTTCCGCGACGAGGCCTTCGTCCTGGAAACCATGTACTGGCCGGACGAGATCCGTGAGGCGGACTTCGGCGGCGTCGACGTCTCGGCCAAGGTCCGGCCCAACGAGCTCGAGATGGCGCAGACGCTCATCGACAACCTGACGGCCGACTGGGACCCCACCGAGTTCAAGGACGACTACCGCGAGGCCTTGCTCCGGATCGTCGAGGCCAAGATCAACGGCGAGGAGATCGAGATCGTGGAGGCCGAGCCGACCGCCAAGGTCGTCGACCTGATGGAGGCCCTGAAGGCGTCGGTGGCCGCTGCCAAGAAGGAGCCGCCCAAGGCCGAGCCGAAGAAGAAGCCGGCGAAGAAGACTGCAGCCAAGAAGCCTGCCCCGAGGAAGAAGGCCGTCGGGGAGTGAGCCTGCCGTCGGGCCGGTAATGCTCTTGCCGAGCCGATCGTGGCGGTTCTCCGGACCGCGCGTCGGCGCCGACTAGGATTCCGGCATGAAGCTCGTCACCGCGATCGTGAAGCCCCATCGCCTCGACGAGGTGAAGGACACGCTGCGAGAGATCGGCATCAATGGGCTCACGACGACCGACGTCGAAGGCTTCGGGCGACAGCGTGGCCATACCGAGGTGTACCGGGGCGCTGAGTACCAGGTTGACTTCGTCCCGAAGGTGCGCGTGGAGGTCGTGGTGGACGACGCCGATGCGCAGGGTGTCGTCGACGCGATCGTGAAGGCGGCTCGCACCGGGAAGATCGGTGACGGGAAGCTCTGGGTGACCGAAGTGCAACAGCTCATCCGGATCCGGACGGGCGAGATGGGCCCCGACGCGCTCTAGCGGTCACATGGGCGCCGTGCCCGATCCCGTTGCGAAGCTCCAGGCCGAGTACGAGGCGCTCCAACGGGCGTACTCGACCGGACACCACGGCGTCTGGGCGGGGCGCCGGCGCGCGGAGCTCGTAGATGTCGCTCTCCGGCAGCTCTTCGAGCGCGCCGACGCGCCGCCAGGGACCGCGGTCGCCGCCGTCGGCGGGTACGGGCGACGGTTGCTGTTGCCGCGCTCAGACATCGACCTCCTCGTCCTGCACGACGGCTCCGACGACGACGCGGTGGCGCGCCTTGCCGATGGCCTGCTCTATCCGCTTTGGAATGCGGGGTTCGAGGTCGGCCACGCGGTGCGCACGCCGCAGGAGTGCGAGCAGGCGTGCGAGCGGTTGGACGCTGGCGCGGCGATGCTCGACATCCGGCTCCTCGCCGGGGACGAGAGCCTCGTCGTCGATGCGGCTGCGAGGATCGAGGCGTGGGCGCGGCGGGACCCACGGGCGTTCGCGATGACGATCCGCGAGGACGCCGCGAGGCGCGGAGAGCGATTCGGCTCCGCCGCTCACCTGCTGGAGCCGGATCTGAAGGAGGGGTCCGGCGGGTGGCGCGACCTGCATTCGATCTGGCTCATCGAGGCGGCCGTAGGGATGCGGCTCCAGGATGCGGGACTCCTCCGCGCGCGCGAGCGCGATGCGCTCGCGGCCGCGGAGGAGTTCCTGGCTCGCGCCCGCAGCGCGCTCCACATCGAGACGGGGAAACGGACCGACCGGCTGGTGCTCGATCACCAGCCTGCCATCGCCCGGGCCATGGGCTTCGAAGACGAGCCGAGGCTGATCTCGATCGACGGGCTCATGCGTGCCCTGTTCGAACACGCGCGGGAGGTCGAGTTCACCCTGCGGGCCGTGGTCGAGCGGTTCGTCGAGGAGGGAACCCCTGCCCCTCCGCCGCCGACGTCACCCGCCGGCGTGTTGGAGGCGCTCGCTGACGAGGCGGAAGCCGGCCGGGAGCCGTCGGCGGCCCTCCTCGACTCGATCGACGACCTCGATGTCCCGGCAGAGGTCGCGTGGGATGCCGACGTCCGCAGGGCGTTCCTCCGTCTGCTCCGAACGGGAGATCGAGGGGCGTTGTCGCTCGAGATCCTCGACCGCCTCGGCATGCTCGCTCGGTTCATCCCGGAATGGGCCGACGTGCGTTGCCGCCCGCAGCGTGACCCGTTTCACCGGTTCACGGTGGATGTGCACCTCACGAGTTCGCTCCGCGCGATGGCGAGGAACCTTTCGGCAGAAGGCTCCGCCGACGATCCGGTTCAGGCCGAGGCGGTGAAGCAGGTGCCCGACCCCGACGCGCTCCTCCTGGGCGCCCTCCTGCACGACATCGGGAAGAACGGCGAGGGTGCACACGTGCCGGTCGGCGCGCGGGTCGTCCGGTCGATCCTCGATCGGATGGACGCCGACGCGCCGCTCCGCGATCTCGTTCGGTTCATGGTCTCCCAACACCTCCTGCTCCCCGACACGGCCACGCGCCGTGACCTCTCCGATGAGAACCTCGTCCTCGACGTCGCCGCGGCGGTCGGTTCCTCGGAGCGTCTGGCCGCGCTCTACCTCCTGGCCAAGGCCGACGCGGAGGCGACAGGCCCTGCGGCCTGGACGCCGTGGCGCCGGACACTGATCAGAGAGCTCGTCTCGAAGGTGCAACACGTGCTCGAGCGTGGCGAGATGGGCACAGAGCTCGCGGGAGAGCTGACCGATCGGGTCGAACGCGTTCGACACCTCCTCGGCGACGAGCCCGACGTGGACGTCGAACGGTTCCTCGAGCGCATGCCGCGCCGGTATCTCCTTGCCGTCGAACCCGCGCGGGCGGCACGGCACTTCGCGACGATCACGCCGCCCGTCGGTGCGAACGAGGTCCGAGCGGTGCATTTCGAAGGTGCCCGTGCCGGCACCTACGAGCTTCTGGCGGTTGCGCGCGATCGATCGGGTCTCCTGTCCTGGATCGCGGGGTCGCTCGCCCTCGCGGGGCTGTCCATCCTGACCGCGCAGGTGTTCACGACCGAGGACGGGGTCGCCGCCGACCTGTTCGAGGTGGAAGGGGTCTGGGAGGCGGAGGTGGCGGACCGTCGTTGGCGCGAGTTCCGGAGGATGCTCCGGCGCGCGGTGGACGGCTCGATCTCTCTCGAACGCCGGGTCGACGAGAAGCGTCGCTGGTACCCGGCGCCGAAGGTCCCGACACCCGTGACGGTCGCCGTCGACAACGCGACGTCGGACTTCGCCACCGTGGTCGAAGTGGGCGCGTCCGATCGGATGGGGCTCCTGTACGACATCACGAGAACGTTCGCCGAGCTCGGTCTCGATGTGCATCTCGCGAAGGTCGCGACGTACGAAGGTCGGGTCGTGGACTCCTTCTATGTACGCGACGGGATGGGACGGAAGCTCACGGACGATCCTGAGGAGATCGATCGCGCCCTCCGAGGCCGGCTGGAAAACTAGCGGGACGAACCCGCATCAGGGGAAGCGAGATGGCGCCTCGAGTGCACTCGGCAGGAAGACGTAGCCTGTTCGCAGCATCTTCTCGAGGCCATCCCGAGCGAGCGGCCTCGCGAACAGATAACCCTGGCCGAGGTCGCACCCGGCCAGCCGGAGCTCCGTGAGCTGCTCGGCCGACTCGATGCCTTCGCCGACCGTTGTGAGATGGAGGGTCCGCGCGAGCTCGATGATCGCTCGGACGAGCGCGGAGGCGTCCGATCCCTCGTCGCCGAGTCCGTCGACGAACGACTTGTCGATCTTCAGTACGTCGATCGGGAAATGGCGCAGGTGTCCCAGCGACGAAGAGCCGGTACCGAAGTCGTCGAGGGCCAGGCGCGCCCCCAGGTCCTTGAGAGCGCTGAGTTTCTCCGCTGTCTCCCCAACGTCTTGCAACAGGCTTCCCTCGGTGATCTCCAGGATCAGTTGTCCATGCTCCAGGTGGCTCTCGGCCAGTACCTCGGCAACGCGGGGCACCAGGTCAGGCTCCAGCAGTTGGCGCATCGAGAGATTCACGCTCATCGACATCGCTGAAGTCTCCGGGTACCGATCACGCCATTCCCTGGCTTGCCGGCATGCCTCGCCGAGAACCCACACACCGAGCGGCACGATCATGCCGGTTTCCTCGGCGACGGGGATGAATCCTCCGGGCATGACAAGCCCCTGAGTCGGATGGCGCCACCGAACGAGTGCTTCGACCCCTTGCAGCTTGCCGTTCGCGAGATCGACGATCGGCTGGTAGTGGAGAACGAACTCACCTCGCACGAGCGCCCGTTGGAGATCCGCTTGCACCTCGAAGAACTCGAGCGTGCGTTGGTGCATGGCAGGCTGGAACACGACCCACCTGCCCTTGCCGGCGCCCTTGGCTGCATACATCGCGGTGTCCGCGTTCCTGATCAGTTCGTCGGGTTGTCCGGACTCGCCCGTGTGGAGGGCGACACCGATGCTGGCGCCGATGAATACCTCGCGTCCACGGACCTCGAACGGCGACGTCAGCGCCTCGAGCAGGCGCTCGGCGAGGGCCACCGCGGCCTCCTCGCTGGCGGCATCCTCGATGAGGATGGCGAACTCATCTCCGCCGAGACGCGCGACGGTGTCGCTCGAGCGGCTGCAATCCTGGATGCGACCGCCGACCGCGACCAGCAACTCGTCGCCCGCGTCGTGCCCCAGGCTGTCGTTCACGAACTTGAAGCGGTCGAGGTCGAGCAGCAACACCACCAAGACGTCGCTGTCCCGGGCCGACCTCGCGATCGCGTGATCCAGCCGATCGCGGAAGACGGCTCGGTTCGGGAGGCCCGTCAACGAGTCGAAGAACGCCCGATGTTCGAGCTGCTCCTCCAGCATCCTGCGGTCCGTCATGTCGCGGGTGTTGAAGACGAGCCCACCGACCGTTGCATCAGCCGTGAGGTTGCTGACGATGGTGTCGACGTAACGAGACGAGCCATCCGCGTGCCGCACACGGAATTCGCCGGTCAAGACGGCACCCGATCCCGCTTGCCCGTTGACGAGGAGTGCGTCGAAATACTCGCGGTCATCCGGGAGCACGAGATCGCGGAGGTAGCTCCCCACCAATCGATCGGGTCCGATCCCGACGAGCTGCTCAGATGACGGACTCTGATATTTGATGATGCCGCTCGCATCCACGACGGTGATGAGGTCGGAGGCGTTGTGGACGAGCGACCGGAACTGCGAGGCGCGTTGGGTCCCGGCCCGTCGCATGAGGACCCCCATGGTGATCGCCGCGATCGCGCCGATGATCCCAAGCGCGATCCCGATGAGGACGAGACGGCTGAACGCCGCCTCGGCATCCTGCGTCATCTTCCCGACGGCGTCGTTCGAGACGCTCGTCACGAGAGCACCCGCGACGCGCAGGTCCAGGAGCTTGTCGTCGAACATCGGGTCGGAGGCATCGAGCTGCATCACGTCGTGACCGATCTCGGTGAGTCGCTCGATCAGCTTCTGTTCCTGCTCCAGCTTGGCGATGACCGCGGGGTCGTCACTTCCGGGCGGGATCACGACCTCGGCGTCGGCTCCGTGAACGGCGATCACGTCACCGCCGACGAGAAGAGCGTGGGCATTGGTGAGTAGCTGTTCTGCGTCGTCGAGAGGGTCCGCCTGGATCCCGTCCGTCACGAGCACGACGTCTTTGACGTACCGTTCAGCCAACGCGCGCTGACGGGCCGCGATGTTGATGATCAGTGCGGACCCACGTTGGTCGGCGATCGCGCCCGCCGTGTACGAGATGATCACGGCGGTGACGATCAGATACGACGTGAGGATCCACCGGAACCGCCGATCGGTGCGGCGCTCGCCGAGGAATGACGTGCGTCGCACCGTAGAGGGCCGATCAGCACGTGGCGTTCGGTTAGGCTCCCACGTCCCCTCAGACATCGTCGATGACCTCGATCGACGCGTACATCCCGGTCAAGTAGTGACCCTCGAGGTTGCAGAAGAGCACGTAGCGGCCGCGGGTCAGCGCCACCGTGAGTGCATCGGACGCGCCGGCCTCCACTTCTGTGAGTTCGCCGAGCGGGACGACACGGTCCTCGTCCACGCTGAGGCCGTCCGCCGCTATCGGAAGCTCGTCGGCCGGCAGGTCGCTCCGGATCAGGACGAACTCGTGGGTGGCCGGGCCCTCATTGTGAACGCGGAGGGTCACCAGGCCGTTCTCGATCGTGGGCAGCGACGGCTCGATCTTGAAGTCCTTCACCTTCACCTCGAGCACGGGTCCGGGCGGCGCAGGTGGATGTCCAGTGCACCCGAACAGCGAGAAGAGCACGGCGCCCGCCGTGAGCAGTGCGCGGCTCTTCTTGCGGATCCTTCTCATCGGCCCGCTCCAAAGCGTCCCCGTGGGGGTGCTCCCAGATACATCGGTGCGTGCGATCGCTGCTTGAGCACCCCTCGAAGGTTGCGTTGGCACAGCCAGACATCTCGCTGGCCGGCGACGAGGCAGGGCGATCCGCGGGACGAGAGGACTCGAACGACCCTTCGATCCTTCGGGCTACGAAAGCATCGCCTCGAGGCGCTTCGCCATCTTCGGACCCGCGCCGTCCTCCTCGTGCTTGAAGTAACAGAAGACATCGGCGCCCGCCTCGAGCGCGGGGGCGATCCGATCGGCCCACCCTCGGAGCTCCTCGTCCGAGTACTCGGTCTTCCGCAGACGCAGATAGCCCACCGGCTCCCACGAGAGATCGTCGGGCCCCGGGTCCTTCTCGTCGGTTTCCGCGACGCACCACGCAACTCCTTGGGACAACAGCAGGTCCTTCGCCTCGACCCATGAGGCGTGGCGGAACTCCATCGCGAACCGACCGCCCGGCGGGAGGTAGCCCACGAACGCCTCGATCAGGGCTCGGTCGTAGTGCAGCGAAGGAGGGCACTGGAAGAGGACGCACCCGAGCTTGTCGCCGAGGAGCTTGCCGAGCTCGAGGAAGGCCCGGACGTCCTCGTCGGTATCGGCGAGCCGCTTGAAGTGCGTGATCCGCTGGTTCGCCTTGAGCGTGAATGTGAATCCGTCCGCCGCCTGTTCACGCCATGCCGTGAGCGACTTCTCCGTGGGGAACCGGCGAAAGGTGTAGTTGATCTCGACGGAGGACAGTTGCTGGGAGTAGTACGACAGCATCTCGCGGTTCTTCAGGCCCTCGGGATAGAACACGCCGTGTTTCCAGCCGTCGAAGGAGAAGCCCGAGGTACCGAGGTGGAGGGTGCCGGCCATCGCGTGCATCATGGCACGCGATGGCCAGACCGGAGGAGTCGCTGCATATCGACACCGTGAAGGGACCGGTGTCGGCGAGATACGCCCGGCCGCCGTCGCCGTTCGCGACCATCGTGGTCGCGCATGGCGCCGGCGCCGGCATGGACCACCCCTTCCTCGTGGGGTTCTCGCGGGCGTGCGTCGACGAGGGGCTCGCGACGATGCGCTTCAACTTCCCCTACATCGAGAGCGGCCGTCGGTCGCCGGACACGGAGGCGGTCCTCCGTGACAGTTGGTCTGCCGCATCCGAAGCCGCGTGGGCGCGCCGGAAGAGAGAGCCGGTCTGGGCGAGCGGGAAGTCGCTCGGCGGAAGGATCGCATCGATGTGCGCGGCCGACACCGAGATCCGTCCCGCGGGACTGGTCTTCCTCGGCTATCCCTTGCACCCGCCGGGGAAGCCCGAGCGCATCCGAGACGAGCACCTCTATCGCATCGAGGTGCCGATGCTCTTCCTCCAGGGGACCTCGGACCCCTTCGCGTCACCCGACCTCCTCGGTCGGATCGTGAAGAAGCTCGGCGGCAGGGCGACCCTCGTCCCTTTCGAAGGAGCGGGACACTCCTTCGAAGTCCGTGGGCGGAAACGGGACCCCCGTGAGATCGGCGCGTCGCTCGCTCCGCACGCCGCCGCCTTCATCCGGGAACACCTCTGATGCCGCGGAAGAACCGGCGGAACCGCGAGTTCTTCCAGCCTCAGGACGCGCCGCGGCCGCGATCCGCGGCGCCAACCTGGGCAGAGCTGCCCGGCTACGACGTGCGCCACGTCGGCGGCGAGAAGGAGTATCGCTGCCCGGGTTGCGACCACATCGTGCGAGCCGGCATCTGGCACCTCGTCGTGATCCCGCTCGACGCTCCCGAAGAGCGACGCCACTGGCACACCGAGTGTTGGCGGAAGGAGTTGCGCCGGATCGGCGTGTATCGGCCACCGCGTGGAGAGCCTTGAAGCGCTTCGAGGTGCCAGGGTCGGACGCGTGGCTCTTGCCTGTCGAGTCGCGACGCTACCCCGTGTCTGGCAGGGGACTCGAGGCCGTCGAGCGGCGAGCGGCGATCTCCTCGTTCACTCGGTCGAGCAGCGGGGACTCCGGGTCCAGGCTCGAGGCGATGGTGAGCCACTTTTCGGCGTCGTCGAACCGCCAGTCCTTCGCATAGCCGATCGCCAAGACGGAGGCCTGTTGCGACCGGTTCTTCGGGTCTCGTTCCTTCTTGAACGCCTTCTGCGCCAGGGCGATCCCCTCGGCGAAATGACTCGTGGCGATCAAGGCGAAGGCCCTGGTTCCCCAGATCGCCGACGGTCCTGGTAGCAGCTCGATGGCCTTGGCAGAGGCCGCGTTCGCCTCCAAGACCAGCTCGGGATCGTCGAGCATCAGATCCGTCCACGCGAGGTTGTTCAGGTGGACAGCGACGGAAGAGCTGTTGCGACCTCGCGGGATCCCTCCCTCGCGACGCCGGTCGTCCTCGACGAGTGACCAGAACACGTCCCGGGCCTCAGCAAGCTGGCCGGAGACGATCAGGTCGTGGCCGAGCCAATTCCGCAGGATCCGACTGTGCGGGTGGATCGTCAGGGCCTCGCGCACCCTTTCCCTCGCGTCGTTGCGGTTGCCGCGCTCCACCAGATGTTGTGCCTCGGCGGCGGCTATCCCGGCGCGTTGCTCCTCGAGCTCGCTCTCCTGATCGAAGAACGTGCGGACGAGTGCGAGCCCGTCGTTCGCTTGCGGGCCGAGCGGCGTCCGCTGAGAGAAGGGGAGGAGGTTGTTGATCAGAACGAACGCGTTCACGACCGCGAAGTCTCGCAGCAGGTTCGAGGGAAGGTCCAGGAGCGCGACGATGCCGAACATCACCGCGTTCATCGCGGGCCCGGCGGCGATGATGGCCAGGCGTTTCCAGCGGAAGCCTCGTGCGCTCGCGGATCCGCTTGCGACGTGCCCGCCGAGCGGGAGGAGCCCGATCAGCACGTGGGTGCGCCCAACGTTGAGGCGGAGCGCGGGACCGGCGCCGATCCGGATCTCGAAGATCCGGTGGCCAAGAAGAACGGAGGCGACGGCATGCCCTGCCTCGTGCACGACGACGATGATCGGCAAGAAGAGGAGGTACCAGTAGAGGTCGATCGACCGGGATAGCTGGAGGTTGAGCGCTCCCGCCACGACCATGAGTACAACCAGGAAGGCCACGTCCGGCCACCCGAATCTTGCGGCGCTGGTCGATCTCCTCGGCACGCGGCGGATCATAGCCACCCATCGGTCGGCGCCCGGCGCTCATTGAGACCGGCTCGCGCCTCCCGAATGATGTTGGTCGGAAGGGCGAACGTATCGGCGATGGATGCGCCTGGCGGGACCGAGCGATGCTTCCCCGCAACGGACTCGAAGCGCCTTCCGTGTGACGCGTGCGGGGCTCCGATGGAACCTGAGCACGCGCATTATCGCTGCCCCGCGTGTGGCTACATCCTCCCTTGCTGCGGGTGGTAGGAGGGATGGTCGGTCAACTCGGCAGGCTCGACACCGCGTCCGACCATGAGGGCCATCGCTGGATGTTCATGCAGCCTTCGGCCCGGTAGCCGCGGGCGGACGGCGTCATACAGCGTTAGCATCCAGACCATGGCGCAGGGGGAACCGGCCCGAGCCCGGATGTGGGAAGCCGGAGGCCGATGGTTCGCGCACATCCTCGACGTGCCCGCCTACATCGAGGTCACGGGCACCAGTCGCGGGAGCTGTCTCGACGAGCTACGCAGCGTGACGGGCGACGACGTCGACCTGATGATCGAGGTCATCCCGTCCGTGGTGGGAGTGGCGGAGGCCGCAGAGATCATGGGCTGGGACAAGCGGCGCGTGATCACGTACATCGACCGCGGTTCGTTCCCCGAGCCGATCATCGCGCTCGCGTCCGGACGGATCTGGCTCCGGGAAGACGTCGAGGAGTATGCCGAGCAGTGGCGGGCATCCCACCCGGCGAAGAGGAAGAAGAGGGTGTCTGCCTCGGCGTGACCGGCCGCGTCCTGTACCTGATCCGCCACGGGCAGTCGGACTTCGACTGGGCCGGCGAACGGTGGTCGAGCGCCCGCGGAGACCAGTGGAACCCGCCGTTGTCCGACAAGGGACGGGAGCAGGCGGCACTTCTCGCCAAGCGGCTGCTCGTGATGGATCTGGAGCCGTTCCGCGTGTATTCGTCGCCGCTCCGGCGAGCGGCCGAGACGGCGGAGGCCTTCGTGCGCGAAGCCGGCGCCGACCTGACGTTCGACGATGAGCTCGTGGAAGCGCATATCGGCGGGTGGGAAGGGAAGCCCTTCGAGGAGATCATCGAGTCGGATCCCGGGATCGTGCAGCACATCCGGCATCAGCGCGCGATCTGGCACCGCGCGCCGGGCGCCGAGCAGGGAGACCGGTTCCGTGCTCGCGTGCGCGATGTCGTCGAGGGGCTCCTCTCGAAGCATCGCGATGAGAATCTGCTCCTGTTCGCCCATGGAGGCGTGATCAACGCCTATGTGGGCGAGGTGCTCGGCCTCCGCCAGGAGATGTTCTTCCTGCCTGAGAACACGAGCCTGAACACCGTCGACATCGACGGCGATGCGCGGAGCGTTCGGTTCCTGAACGACGTCTTGCACCTCACCGATCCGCACTTCTTCGAGTAGGGTCCGATATCGTGTCGGTGAGGTTCCTGTCAGACGAATGGGCCGAGGCCCTGAAGGCAGAGCTCAACCAGAGCGAGGACTTCCAGCAGGCTGCCGCCGGGCAGAAGGCCACGATCCAGCAGGTCATCACCGGGGCCGAGAGCACCATGTACTACTGGATCACGATCGGCGAGGGGAAGATCGACCTTGGGGTCGGCGACATCGATGGCGAGGACGCCACGATCACCCAGAGCTACGACTCCGCGGCGGCGCTCGCGAAGGGCGAGCTCTCGCCGGTGACCGCATTCATGACCGGCAAACTGAAGATCGCCGGCAACATGGGGATGATCCTCGGCCTCCAAGGAGCGCTCGCGCAGCTCCCGGCAGCGATGGCCAAGATCGACGTGGAGTACTAGCCCGCGGGTGGCTCCCTGCCGCTCACTGAGAATCGCGATTGCGCCCGGGCCAGCAGTTTCCCCTCCTCGTCCTCGATCGAGGCCTCGGCGAAGGCGAGGGAGCGGCCCACCCTCACGGCCTTCCCACGGCCGAAGAGCCGGCCGGGTCTGGCGGGCGTCAGATAGTGGATGTCCATGTCGGTCGTGACGTGAAGCCGCCCCGCCTCCATCGCCGAGCGGATCGACAATCCACACGCGGTGTCCGCCAGGATCGCGAGCATCCCCCCGTGCACCAGGCCCTGGAGGTTGACGTGGCGATCCAGCACGTCCATCGCGACCGTCACCTCGCCGGTGGATGCCTCGATCACTTCCATACCGGCCCACGTGTGGAACTCGGAGGCGGCGAGGCGTTCTCGCAGGTCGTGGAGCAGGTTCCCAGCCTCGTCCATCCCCCGTACCCTCCGGTTCCGTAGTCTCCCATGGAGTCCCTCGGTGTCCGTTTGACGGACCCTCGCTCCGCCCGGAGAATCCGTGCGGTTGGGCCGCTCGGGCCCGAGGAAGACCCAGAGGGGGGAAGCAATGCCGAAATGGCTTCGAACGCTCGTCGTGCCTCTGACCGTGCTCGCGCTCGTCGCGGCGGCTTGTGGGGAGAACGGCGGTACCACCGGTGACGGGACTCCGGCGCCGGAGTGCACGAGCGATCTGAAGGTCGGGGTCTCTCTCGACGTCGGCGGCCTTGGCGACAAGTCGTTCAACGACGCGGCCAAACGGGGCCTCGACAAGGCGATCGCGGACGGGCTCGTCTGCGAAGAGAACACGAAGTTCCTCGAATCGAACGCCGAGGGCTCGAACCGCGACGAGAACACGATCAACCTCGCCGACGCCGGGTACAACCTGATCTGGGCGAACGGTTTCGCGTTCTCAGAAGACGTCGCGAAGATCTCGCCTGAGTACCCCGACGTCGATTTCGCCGTGCAGGACGGTTTCGCTCACTTCCTGTTCGGGAGTGGCGAAGGTGGTACGGGCAAGGCCAACAAGAATGTCCTCGATGTCACGTTCGAGGAGAACACCGGTTCCTATCTGGTCGGGATCGCGGCCGCGATGACCACCAAGACCGGCACGGTCGGCTTCCTGGGTGGACAGGAGGGCACGGGTCTGATCGAGAAGTTCCAAGCCGGCTACGAAGCGGGTGTGAAGTCGGTGGATTCGAGCATCGATGTTCTCGTCGAGTACATCGGTGACTCGACGGCTGCGTTCGTAGACCAAACGAAAGGTGAGGCGCTCTCGGCCGACATGTACGACAACGGCGCGGACGTGATCTATCACGCTGCAGGCCAGTCCGGGCTCGGTCTGTTCAAGGCTGCGGTCGAGCACGATGGGATCGCGATCGGCGTCGACTCCGACCAGTACCTGACCGCGAGCCCGGAGGAGCAGCCGCACATCCTCACGTCGATGCTGAAGCGAGTGGACGTGGCCATCTACAACGTCATCAAGTCGGCGGGGGAAGGCACGTTCGAGCCGGGCGGTCTCGTTCTCACGATGGCTGACGACGGTGTGGCGTACGGGTCCGGTGATCCGTCCCTCCTCACCGATGAGATCAAGGCTGCGATGGACACGGCTCGGGAGAAGATCGTCGCCGGCCAGATCACCGTCCCGACGGAGCCGTAGGGCGGCTCGGTCGGGACGTGGACCCACGGGCCGGGGACGATCACGGCGAAGCGGGGCGCACGGGCGCCCCGTTCGTCGTGCTGTCCGGGATCACGAAGCGCTTCCCGGGCATCGTCGCGAACGATGACGTGAACCTCACCCTCGTGGAGGGAGAGGTGCACGCTCTGATCGGTGAGAACGGCGCCGGGAAGTCCACGTTGATGAGGGTCCTCTATGGCCTGTACCCGCCTGATCAAGGCCGGATCTCCGTCCGCGGTGAGGATGTACGGATCCATTCCCCGCGCGACGCGATCGCGCTCGGCATCGGCATGGTCCACCAGCACTTCGTGCTGGTGGACCGCTTCACGGTCACCGAGAACATCATCCTCGGTGCCGAAGGCGGACCCCTCCTCGACATGGAGGCCGCGCACGCCAAGGTCGCGGAGCTCGCCACCCGGTACGGCTTCGGCGTACGTCCCAGCGCGCTGGTGGAGGGGCTCTCGGTAGGGGAGGAGCAGCGCGTCGAGATCTTGAAAGCCTTGTA
>Ga0307296_10000417_pt1 | contig 19967 bp, 18 predicted proteins | sample ER_DNA_153_FD_194467 | JGI IMG/M metagenome (GOLD analysis project Ga0307296, IMG submission 194467) | Bulk soil microbial communities from the East River watershed near Crested Butte, Colorado, United States - ER_DNA_153 | ecosystem: Environmental > Terrestrial > Soil > Floodplain | place... | reverse complement strand
GAGCTGCTCCTGCGCGGCCTCGACCACTTTCGGGTGCGAGTGGCCGACGTTGAGGCAGCCGACGCCGCCCGTGAAGTCGATGAACGTGTTGCCATCGACATCGGTCAGCGTCGCCCCGCGTCCCTCGGCGGTGACGATTGGATGGACGAGGGAGAGCGGCGCCGCGATCACGCGCTCCTTCCGCTCGACGATCTCGCGAGACTTCGGCCCTGGGACCTCGGTCCGCAGCTCGATCGACTTCGTCATGGCCATGCGTTGAAGATACAGCAGGAACCGGCTCTCTGCATAGATGAATAACGAGTATTCACCCTACCCGCTCGAGCAGCTCCGAGCCTGGCTCGACACCGACGTGATCGCGGTGGCGACGGCGAGCGCGGACGGCGCTCCGTCGGTGCGGATGGTGCTGCTCAAGGAGGCGGACGAGCAGGGTTTCCTCTTCTTCACGAGCTACACGGGCCGCAAGGGACGGGAGCTGGCCGAGAACCCGCGCGCGGCGATCCTGGCTCACATGCCCGGCCGGCAGATCAGGGTCGAGGGACGTGTCGAGAAGACTCCGGAGGCCGTGTCCGACGCGTACTGGGCGACGCGGCCTCGCGGGAGCCAGATCACGGCGTCGGTCTCGAACCAGAGCGAGCCGGTCGAGTCGCGCGAGGAGCTCGAAGCGCGCTTCGCGGAGTTCGACTCAGAGCATCCCGGCGAGATCCCGCGCCCCGCGCACTGGGGCGGCTTCCGTCTGATTCCGGAGACGTACGAGTTCTGGGAGCACGAAGAGAACCGCCTGCACGACAGGATCCGCTACCGCCGCGACGGCGAGAACTGGACGGTCGAACGACTGCAGCCGTGACTACGGTTCCGGGGTGATCCTCGGGCACCTCGATCTGGACGCGTTCTTCGCCGCCGTCGAGGAGCTAGAGAACCCGGAGCTGCGCTCGAAGCCGCTGATCGTCGGCGGGGATCCTCGCGGGCGCGGCGTCGTCGCGACCGCGAACTACGAGGCGCGCAAGTTCGGGATCGGCTCGGCAATGTCCTGCGCCGAGGCGCTGCGCCGGTGCCCGCACGCCGTTTTCGTCCGACCACGGCACAGTGTCTACCGCGAGTACTCGGCCTCGGTCTGGAGCGCCGTGCGTGAGGTCGTGCCGACGGTCGAGCGCACCGGGCTCGACGAGGGCTACCTCGACCTGGGCGAGGTCGCGGACACGTTCGGCGAGGCGCGCGCCGTCGCCGAGGCGGTTCAGACCTCCGTCCGGGGAGCGACGAGCCTGAGCGCCGCGATCGGCGTCGCGACCTCGAAGGTCGTCGCGAAGATCGCCAGCGACCGCCGCAAGCCCGGCGGGCTCACCGTTGTCCCGCCCGGACGCGAAGCGTCGTTCCTCGCCCCGTTCGACGTCCGCCGCCTGCCGGGTGTCGGCCCACGCTCCGAGGCGAGGCTGCGAGCCGCCGGCCTCGAGACGATCGGCGCGCTCGCGACGCTCAGCGACGCGGACCTGAGGCGGCTCCTGCCCGGCAAGGTCGGCCTCCTCCTGCGCGACCGCGCGCGCGGCATCGACCCGCGGACGCTCGAGACCGTCACGGAGCGCATCTCGATCTCGACCGAGGAAACGTTCGAGCGCGACATCGCCGATCGTGACCGGCTCAAGGACGAGCTGCGGCGGATGGCCGTCGGGCTCGCCGAGCATCTGCAGAAGAAGGGCGAGACCGCACGCACGGTCACCACCAAGGTGCGCTACCCGGACTTCGCGATCCGCAGCCGTTCGACGAGCCTCCCGGTCGGGACCGACGACGCCGAGCGGATCTCGGAGCTCGCGTGCAAGCTGCTCGACCGTGCCCTCGACGACCGGCCGGGCCCGCTGCGGCTCGTCGGCGTCGGTGTCTCGGGCTTCGAGCCCCATCGCCAGCTCGCGCTGGTCTAACGTCCTCGGCTGTGAAGAAACACCTCGGCACGGCACTGACGACGGTCGCGATGATCGCCGGGCTCGCGCTGCTCGGCTTCCTCGCGTGGTCGTGGTGGCAGAGCCGGCTTCCTGGGCGCTACGACGTCATGTCGTACGGAGCCGTCGACGACGGCGGAGCACAGCCGATCGCGCACAACCACTTCGGCGTTGAGTCGCTCACCGGCCCGAGGGGCAAGCCGAACTACACGGTCACGCTGACCGCCGAGAAGGCTCCAATGCGGCTTGCGTCGGGCCAGGAGGTGAACGCCTGGACGTTCAACGGCAGTGCGCCTGGCCCGGAGCTTCGCATCCGTCAGGGCGACTTCGTCCAGGTCACGCTCGTCAACAAGGACATCGGCGACGGCGTGACGATCCACTGGCACGGCCTCGACGTCCCGAACGCGGAGGACGGCGTCGCCGGCGTCACGCAGAACGCGGTTGAGCCCGGCGGCCGTTACGTGTACCGCTTCCGGGCGGAGCAGGTCGGGACGTTCTGGTACCACACGCATCAGGACGCCTCGCAGGGCGTTAAGCAGGGGCTCTTCGGCGCGCTCGTGATCGAGCCGAATGCGAAGACGAGGGGGCTCGACCTCGCCCTTCCCGTGCACACGTTCGCGGGACACATAGCGATCGGAACGCACGACGACGTCCAGCGCCGCGCGGTGAGGGCGGGAACGCCGGTCAGGCTGCGCTTGATCAACACCGACAGCGCGTCGGCGAGGTTCTTGCTGTCCGGCATGCGGCCTTCGGTCGTGGCGATCGACGGCGCGAAGATCAAGCCCGCTCCGGTGCCCGCTGACGAGGTGATCGACATCGGCGCCGGCGGCCGGTACGACATCGCCTTCCGCATGCCCGGCGGCGTCGCATCCGTCAAGGTCGCGAACTCGAAGGCCGCGCTCGTGCTCAGTCCCGACGGAAGCGGCAACCCACCCGCCTCTCCGTCAGGGCCCGTGTTCGACCCCGCCGCGCGGACGGGCGTTCTCAGGGCTTCCGTGGAACCCGAGTTCGACCGCACGTTCAACCTGACGATCAGCAAGAAAGTGGGCTTCCTCAACGGCCGCCCCGGCCGGCACTGGGCGCTGAACGGCAAGCTCTATCCGCGGGTGCCGATGTTCGAGGTGGCGAAAGGCGACCTCGTGCGCATCAACCTCGACAACGACTCCTCCTCCGTGCATCCGATGCACCTGCACGGCCACCACTTCATCGTGCTCACGCGGGACGGGAAGGCGGTGCGCCCCTGGTCGACGGACACGCTGCTGATGCTCCCGCACGAGCGGTACTCGGTCGCCTTCCGGGCGAACAACCCCGGGCTCTGGATGCTGCATTGCCACAACCTCAAGCACGCGGCCGACGGCCTGACCATGCACCTCATGTACGCAGGCGTGACTACGCCCTACCGGGCCGGCAAGTCAGCGCACAACGATCCCGAGTAGCTAGGCGGCCGGTGTCGCGGTCGCAGGCACGGCCTCGGCCGTCTCTGCGCGACCCTTCCACTCGCGGTACGTGATCGCGCCGAGGAACCCGAGGATGATGAACCCGTTGATCGGATGCAGCCCACCAGCGACCCATGGGACGCCGTAGCCGATCCAGGCGAGCAGGACCTGGAGTGTCAGCAGGCCGGCGACCCCGAGCGCGCGAAAGATCTTCGATCGGGTACGGGTGCCGAAGGAGATGAGCAGAAAGATGATCCCGCCTAACCAGATGAAGTACCCCGTCGCGATGTGGGGATCGAACGAGGCATTGAAGCCATCCTGGTCGATCGTGCTGCCGTCCTTGTCGAGCTTGTGCGCGGCGTCGAACGCGCCGTAGCCGGCGAAGAAGATCTGCAGAACGACGGCCGCAGTCAGAATCGTGACCCAGACTCGATAGATCCCTTGGAACACCTTCATCTCGGAGAAGCTCCTTTTCGTCGACGCCGCAGGACGGTTTACGTTAAACCGTTATCCGGCCCAACGGAAGCCCGTCGGAGCGAAATCTGGGGCGAGCGGGCTCTCGGGCAGACCAGGCTGCGGCTCCGGCGCGTTGTAGCCACGCGGAGCGACGTCATTCGGCGTGTCGGCATGGAACAAAGACGCGAGATACTGGATCTGCCCGCGCCCGGGGCCGAGCTCCCACTGGCCGCCGCCGTAGGGGCTGATCTCGTGCTCGGCGCAGTAGTCGTATGCGTCGAAGAGCCGGCGCACGGCGCCGAAGCGCGACGGCTTGATGTTGATCGTCCGCGGGGGCCACGGGCGGCTCTCGATGTCCGCGACCGAATGGATCGGCGCGTCCCACGTGATGCGAGCGGCGTGCGGCTCGAGGACCGGGCGCGTCTCGTCGTTGACGTTCGGATCCTCGACCCAGGCGTCCGGGAACGCGTCGAGAACTCGCTGGTAAAGCACTGGATCCGCCGGCTGGTCGACCGACGTGCCCTCGTACTGGCCCTTGAGGTCGACCGAGTCGATCGCGCCGGTCGCGGCGAGGTCGGAGACGAGCTCGTCCGTCCAGTCGCTCGTCGGGTCGAGTTTGAAGCGGAGGCTCGGGTACAGGTCGAGCCAGGCGCGGATCTGGTCGGCTGAGGGCGGATCGGCGAGGCGCCTCGAGGTGACGAACGTGACCGGCCGCGGCTCGCGCTCGACGGCATCCACGAGCGTCCGACCCGTCTGGCGGAGCCCGAGGTCGAGCGCCGCGCTCTCGAACGCCCAGCGGCGGTAGTCGTGCCACGCCTCCATCTCCGGCGGCTCGGTGAACAGCGTCAGCGCGTCGAGGAGCTGCGAGTACGAGTCGAGCGTGAACGAGCCCGCGAGCGGGAGGTCGTCCGGCGGCGGATGGTCGGTCGCCGTGTACGTCACGTCCTCGCCGACGCCCTCCTCGCCCGCGCCGTGCAGATGGACGACCGTCGTCACGCGCGTGAACTCCGGCGAGACCACGTACTCGAGCCGTTCGAGCTCGTAGGACTCGATCTCGAGCGGGAGATCCTGGACGGCGTCGTAAAGGGCCATGAAGTGAGCAGCTTAGAATCGCGGAGTGGTCCTTTCCGACCGAACCATCGCGCGGCTGATCGACGAGGGGCGGATCGGCATCGATCCGTACGACCCGGCGCTGCTCCAGCCCTCGAGCGTCGACGTCCGCGTCGACCGCTTCTTCCGCGTCTTCCACAATGCGCGCTACCCGTACATCGACGTCAAGGAGCCACAGGAGGGCCTGACCGAGCTCGTCGAGATCGACGAGGACCGGCCGTTCATCCTGCACCCGGGCGAGTTCGTGCTCGGCTCGACGCTCGAGCGGATCCAGCTCCCTGACGACCTCGTCGCGCGGCTCGAAGGCAAGTCGTCCCTTGGGCGGCTCGGTCTGCTGATCCACTCGACGGCCGGCTTCATCGACCCGGGCTGGGACGGCCACGTGACGCTCGAGCTCTCGAACGTGGCGAACCTCCCGATCACGATCTACTTCGGGATGAAGATCGGCCAGGTCTCGTTCGTCCAGATGACGGAGCCCGCCGAGACGCCGTACGGCGCCGGGGAGCTCGGCTCGAAATACCAGGGGCAGCAGGGGCCAACGCCGAGCCGCTACTGGCAGAACTTCGAACGTGAGACGGCGAAGTGATCCTGCTCACGGGAGGCACGGGGTTCGTCGGCGGTCATGTGCTGAAAGCTCTTCAGGCGGCCGGACGGCCGGTTCGCTGCCTCGTCCGCGACCCCTCGGAGGCGAACCTCGACTGCGAGCTCGTCGCGGGGGACATGACCGATGCGGTCAGTTTGAAGCGGGCCGTCGAAGGCGTAGACACCGTCGTCCACCTGGTCGCGATCCGCCAGGGCAAGCAGGAGCAGTTCGAGCGGATCATGTCGCGGGGCACGCGCGACCTGCTCGCGGCCTCGAAGGACGCCGGCGTTGGACGCTTCATCCTCATGAGCGCGCTCGGCACGAGCGAGGAGTCGAAGGACCTCGTTCCGTACTACGGCGCCAAGTGGGAGATGGAGCAGGCGGTCGAGGGCGCCGGCATCCCGTACGTGATCTTCCGGCCGAGCTTCGTCTTCGAGCGCGATGGCGGGATCCTGCCAACCTTCGCCAAGCTCGCGCGGTTCGCGCCTGTGACGCCGATCACCGGCTCGGGTGTGCAGCGGATCCAGCCGATCTGGGCCGGCGACCTCGCGACCTACTTCGACCAGGCTATCGACCTCGAAGCGGCGACGAATCGGACGTTCGAGCTGGGCGGGCCGGACGTCGTGAGCTGGAACGAGTTCTGGGAGCGGCTGAAGAAGGTGCGCGGGATCCGGCGGCCCAGTGTCCACGTTCCGATGGGGTTGATGAGGATGAACGCGCTCGTCACCGAGCGGCTCCCCGGCAACATCCCGCTCACCCGCGACCTCCTGAAGATGCTCGAGCACGGCGATAACGTCGTCACGAACGACGACGCCGAGCAGACGTTCCAGCTCCCGCTCGTGCCGCTGGACGAGCAGCTGCGGAGGGCCGCCTGATGGCGGACCCGCAGATCGTCGCGGCAGGCGGGCTCGGAGACGAAGACGGCGCCGGCAAGCTGATCCGCTTCGTGCTCGGTCTCAGCGGCAAGGAGCGGCCGCGGGTTTGCCTGGTGCCGACGGCGACCTCCGAGCTCGCCGAGTTCACCGTCCGCTTCTACTCGGAGCTCAGTCCGTACGCCGAGTGCTCGCACGTCTCCTTCTTTCCGTGGCCACGGGAGGATCTCCGCGACCACGTGCTCTCGCGCGACGTGATCTTCGTCAGTGGGGGGAACACCGCCAACATGCTCGCCGTCTGGCGCGTCCACGGGTTCGACCAGATCCTGCGCGAGGCCTGGGAGCAGGGGATCGTCCTCTCCGGCTCGAGTGCCGGGATGATCTGCTGGTTCGAGGCCGGCGTGACGGACTCGTTCGGCCCGCAGCTCGAGGGGATGCGCGACGGGCTCGGCTTCCTGGCCGGGAGCGCGTGCCCGCACTACGACGGCGAGGAGCAGCGTCGGCCGGTGTACCAGGCGCTGGTCGCCGGCGGCTTCCCCGCGGGCCTCGCGGCCGACGACGGTGTCGGCCTGCACTTCGTCGGCACCGAGCTGAAGGAGCCCGTGAGCGTCCGTGAGGGAGCGAACGCGTACCGCGTCGAGAGCGGCAGCGAAACCACGATCGAGGCGCGCCAGCTCGAAAAAGAGTAGGGGCCGCACAAAAGGCGGCCCCTAATCCGGTTACCAGCGTCGTATTGGTAGAGGCGCTTCCGGCCGGCTGCTAGCTCACCGGCGGCGCGTCGTGCACGAGCCCCCTACGCTGGCTAGGCGATTCCCCATAGGTCTCGGGGACACACCTCTACCCGCTGGTACCTCCACTGCCCGTACTGGAATCTGTCAAGCCGGACCACCTCCTTTCCGCGGTTGCCGCAACTCTAGCCGTTCGATGAGGACGTACGCCATTCCGGCCAAGCCCCAGGGCCTGTCCCTTGTAAGGGCCTGTCCCTTGTTAAGGGCTCAGGACGACCGAGAGCTCGAGGCCGCGGTCGAGTGGGAGCGTGACGCTCTCGAGGGTCGGATCGGCCTGACGCGCGGCCGAGTACTCGGCGAGCGGGTCCGCGTGCGAGAGGACGTTGTCCGCAACGAAGAGGCCGCCGGGCTCGACCTTGTCCCGCACGAGCTGGAACAGCCGCTCGTAGTCGTCCTTCTCGGCGTCGATGAACACGATGTCGAACACGTCCTTGACCTCCGGCAGCGTCTCGAACGCGTCGCCCTCGACGAGCTCAGCCGTCTCCTCGAGCCCCGCCTCGGCGACGTTCCGGCGCCACGCCTCGACCTTGGCCGGGTCGGCTTCCAGCGAGAGCACGCGCCCGCCGAGGTGGCGAGCCCCGGCCGCGAACCAGATCGACGAGTACCCACGCGAACCGCCGATCTCGAGCACCTCACAGTCCCACTGCGGCGCCACGAGCGCGAACAGGAACTGGCCCGTCGACCGCGCCACTTGCCGTCCGCGCAGCTCGCGGGTGACGCCTACCTCGCGCTCCTTGGCATCCTCGGCCTCGAGCCGCTCGAGCACGGCCCTGACCCTCTCGTCCAGCATCAGACGTCCACCTTGACGATCCCGTCCTCGACGACGACGGGGAACGTGTCGACCGGGAAGACGGCCGGCAACGTCAGGGCGGCGCCGGTGCGGATGTCGATGTTCGAGCCGTGCCGCGGGCAGACCGCGAACCCCTCCTCGAGGTCGAACTCGCCCTCGCAGAGCGGGCCGTCGTCGTGCGAGCACCGATCCTCGAGCGCGTACAGCTCGCCGTTCAGGTTGTAGACGCCGACCGTGATCGAGCCCGCGGTGACGATCTTCACTGAGCCAGGCGGAAACTCGTCCAGCGGCGCGACGTCGAGCAGCGCCAAACCTAGGAGATCTCGAGCTCGGAGGCGAGACCAGCCCACTCAGCCGGCAGCGGCGTCCCCTTGGCCCGGTGGAGCGCCACCTTGAGCACGCCCAGGCCGAGCAGCGCGCACTTCAGCCGGATCGGCGTCAGCGGGATCCCGATCTCCTCGAGCAGCTCCTCCTTGGGCAGCGAGGCCACGTCGGAAGCGGATCGCCCCTTGACCATCTCCGTCAGCATTGAGGTCGCCGCCTGCGAGATCGCACAGCCGCGCCCCTCGAACTTCACCTCGTCGATCGTCTCGCCGTCGTCGGCGAGCGCGACCGAGATCGTGACCTCGTCGCCGCACAGCGGGTTCATGCCCTCGGCCTGGGCGTCGGGTGCGTCCATCGCCCCGTGCCCGCGCGGGTTCTTGTAGTGGTCGAGGATGACCTCGCGGTAGAAGTCGCTCACAACCCCAGCGTACCGAGCAGCGGTTGTACCGGAGTTCGATCGAGTCGACCGGTCAGTTCCGACGGACGCACGGTCGAAGACCGCGCGTCCTGACGTCGGCACCGCAAGCGGTGCCTAGGCAAACACTTTTCGGGCCTTGTGCAGGCCGTCCACGAGCCGGTCGATCTCCTCCGGCAGCGTGTACAGGTAGAAGCTGGCGCGATTCGTCGCCGCCACGCCGAGCTTCTGCATCAGCGGCTGGCAACAGTGGTGACCCGCCCGGATCGCGACGCCTTCCAGGTCGAGCACCTGCGCGACGTCGTGCGGGTGAATGTCGCCGAGGTTGAACGAGACGATCCCCGCGCGCCGGTCGGCGGGCGGCCCGTACAGCTTGATGTCCGGAACCTCGGCCAGGCGCTCGAGCGCGTACACGGCGAGCTCGTGCTCGTGCCGCTCGATCGACTCGAGCCCGACCTCGTTGACGTAGTCGACCGCCGCGCCGAACCCGACAGCTTCCGCGATCGGCTGCGTGCCCGCCTCGTACTTCGCCGGCACCTCGCCCCAGGTCGTCTCCTCGAACGTGACCTTGCGGATCATGTGCCCGCCGAGGTTGAACGGCTCCATCGACTCCAGCAGCTCGAGCCGACCCCACAGCGCGCCGACGCTCGTCGGCCCGCACATCTTGTGCGACGAGAACGCGAAGAAGTCGCACCCGAGCGCCTGTACGTCGACCGCCTTGTGCGGTGCCGCCTGCGCCCCGTCGACGACCATGATCGCGCCCTGCTCGTGCGCCCAGGCCGAGAGCTTCTCGATCGGGTTGATCGTCCCGAGCGCGTTCGACACGAGGTTGTTCGCCACCACCTTGACCCGGCCCTCGCTAGCGATCGAGTCCAGAGCGGACAGGTCCAGTTCGCCGTTGTCGTCGAGCTCGATCATCTTCAGCGTCGCGCCGGTTCGCCCCGCGATGTACCGCCACGGGACGAAGTTGGAGTGGTGCTCGAGCTCGGTCACTACGACGACGTCGCCCGGCCCGAGGTTCACGAGCCCCCAGGCGTACGCGACGAGGTTCAGGCCCTCGGTCGCGCCACGGACGAAGACGATCTCCCGGTCGGAAGGCGCGTTGACGAACTGCGCGAGCTTCTGGCGCGCACCTTCGTACTCGGCCGTCGAGCGCTCGGAGAGCGTGTACACGCCTCGGTGCACGTTCGCGTACGAGGTCTCGTAGAAGTCCTTCAGCTTCTCGAGCACCTGCCGCGGCTTGTGCGTCGAGACAGCCGAGTCGAGATAGGCGAGCGGCTTGCCGTGGATCTGCTGCTTGAAGATCGGAAAGTCCGCGCGCAGCTTGCGCGCGTCGAGCTTCGGCGGGCTCGTCACGGCCATACACCCATCGTACCGCCGCACCTCGGCCGGAGGCCCGTTTCGCGTCCACGCCAGAATACGGAGCCGCTGTGAGCGTTCAAAGCCGCCAGACGGCCGGCCAGGTCGCGCGTTTTGGACTGGTCGGCGTGATCAACACGCTTCTCGACTACATCGTCTTCATCACGCTGACGATCGTCTTCCGGATCCCGCTCTCGAGAGTCTGGCTCGCGAAGTACCCCTCGAGCGCAATCGCGATGGTCGTCAGCTTCATCCTCAACAGGCGCTTCGTCTTCCGCTCGCAGCGCCGCGACGTCGGCGGCGAGGTGTTCCGCTTCGTCACCGCGACGCTGATCGGCGTCTTCGTGATCCAGAACCTCCTCACGCAGTTCTTCGCCAGCAACTTCCAGTACTTCGGAACCGCGGCCTTTCGCGGCCTGGACGCAGTCGGGCTCTCCGAGCTCACGGTCACCGTCTACGGCAGGACGCTGGGGATCACGGAGAGCTTTACGATCAAGACGGTCGCTTTCGGGCTCGCGACGATCGCGTCGCTCACCTGGAACTTCTTCACCTACAAATACTGGGCCTTTCGCCAGGACGAAGACGAACCACACTGACCAAACGCATCGGGCCCCTACCGGACTCCGGGAGGCTCGAGCCCCTGCGTATCGCTCACCAAATACAGCGGGCGGCCCTTCACTTCGTCGTGAATGCGGGCGACGTACTCGCCCATGATCCCGATCAGCAGGAGCTGGATTCCGCCGAGGAACGCGACGAAGACCGCGACCGACGCAAGTCCCGGGACGCTGTAGAAGCCGGCGAACTTCGAGATCAGGAACACCACGCCGAGCAGGAACGACAGCGCCGAGACCACGAACCCCAGGTTGAGCGCAAGCCGCAGCGGATAGGCCGAGAAGCTGACGATGCCGTCGGTCGCGAACCTGAGCATCTTGCGGAGCGGGTACTTCGTCTCCCCCGCGTAGCGCTCGTCGCGGCGGAACGGAACACCGACCTGGCGGTATCCGATCCAGCTGAACATCCCACGGACGTAGCGGTTCGTCTCCCGCATCGACCGGAAAGCGTCGAGCGCGCGGCGGTCGACGAGCCGAAAGTCGCCGACGTCGAGCGGGACGTCGACGTCGCTCATGCGGCGAAACAGGCGGTAGAAGAGCGATGCAGTCGCGCGCTTGAACGGCGTTTCGCCCTCACGCCTTTCTCGCACGGCGTAGACGACCTCATAGCCTTCGCGCCAGCGGGCCGCGAGCTCGAGCGCCACTTCGGGCGGGTCCTGAAGGTCCGCGTCCATCACGATCACCGCGTTCCCGGCGGCGACGTCGAGCCCGGCCGTGACCGCGATCTGGTGCCCGAAGTTCCGCGAGAGGCGGAGCAGCTTGAACCGCGGATCGGCGTCCCTCGCAGCGCTCATCAGCTCGTAGCTCCGATCGCTGCTCCCGTCGTCGACGAGGATCACCTCGGCCTCGCCGTCCAGCTTGTCGACCAGCTCCGCGAGCCTGCGCACGAGCTCGGGAATCGTCTCTTCCTCGTTGTAGATCGGGACGACGAGCGAGTACTCGGGCCGGGACGGCATCGACACATGCCCATTATCGAGCCGCGGGCTGTCGGTACCCGTTTCGGTCCTCCCCCGCTTTCCGCTTCAATGTTCGGGAATGCGCCGCCTCGCCCTGCCCGCGCTCGTCCTCGTCGCGCTCGCTCTTGCACTCGCCGGTTGCGGAGGAAGCAAGGGCTCGTCGTCCGCGAAGGACGACCCGGGCGGCAGCGGGACTCCGGGCGCGAAGGTCTTCGCCACCGCCGGCTGTGCGAGCTGCCACACGATGGAGGCCGCCGGCGCGAAAGGAACGGTTGGTCCAAACCTCGACGAGCTACGTCCCAACGAGCAGACCGTCAAACGCCAGGTCACGAACGGCGGAAACGGCATGCCGTCTTTCAAGAGCAAGCTGTCGCCGACCGAGATCCAGCAGGTCGCAGCGTTCGTCTCCACGGCGGCGGGCACCGGCCGCGCCGGAAAGATCTCGTTCGAGCCGAACGACCAGAAGGTCGAGGACTGCACGGACACGGCGTGCTTCGAGCAGGCGTTCGGCAACCTCGCCTACAACGACGGGCCGAAGAAGGCCCTCGAGGAGCTGGACAAGCTGTCCGCCACGAACGGCACCGTGGCGGCCGACTGCCACCCGATCGCGCACAAGATCGGAGCCGGCGGGCTCCTCTATTTCAAAGGCGACGTGGGCAAGGCGTTCGCCGACGGCAGCGCCACCTGCGGCTCCGGCTACTACCACGGCCTGCTGCAATGGAAGCTCGCCGGAGCCCGCGCCGACCAGGTTGCGGCCCTTGCGAGCACCGTCTGCAAGGACCCGAAGATCGAGGCGAACGCGTTCATCTACTACCAGTGCAACCACGGCCTCGGGCACGGACTGATGCTCTACACCGGGCTCGACCTGCCCCAGGCGCTCGATTACTGCCACAAGCTGCAGACCGAGACGGACTCGGTGATGTGCAGCGGCGGCGTCTTCATGGAGAACCAGAGCTCGTCTTTCGGGCTGCACTCCCAATGGCTGAGCACGAAGAACCTGCTCTTCCCCTGCAACAGCAAGTACGTGAAGCGGCAGGACAAGCTCTACTGCTACCTGCTCATCACGTCGCACATCCTCCCGTACGTCCACGGCAGTTGGAAGAAGACCTCCGACTGGTGCCGCAAGAGCGACCCGGGCTGGGTGCAGTACTGCTTCCAGTCGCTGGGCCGCGACGTGTCGGGCGTGGCCGTGCACAACCCGCAGCAGATGAAGTCCTCCTGCGCGGAGGCGGGGAGCGGCGAGAAGGAGTGCATCTACGGCGCGATCCGCGACGTCATGAACAACAACACGCAGGACCCGAACGGAAAGGCGTTCTGCGAGGTCGTCGCCGCCAAGTTCCGCAACTATTGCTTCTGGGGCATGGGCACGATCCTCGGCACCCAGCACAGCGACGAGGCCGGAAAGCGCACCGCCTGCGAGCAGTGGGCGAAAGGCGAGGACCTGACGCAGTGCATGTCGGGCGCCGGCGCCTAGCCGAGCCGCGGGCCTACGAAGGAACGACGAGCACGACCCGCGAGCCGTCGGGCGTGACGTTGCGGATCTGTCCGCGCGGATAGAGAGTCGACAGCTCCGTCGCCATCGGCTGCCAGACCTCGCGGCGCATGAAGAGCGCGAACGGCGGGACGGCGCGGAAATCCTTCAGCATGGTCGGGTCGACCGGGCCCTGTACGAGTGTCGCCGGTCGAGTAAAAAGCGAGAGACGGTCGTTCCCCGGGCCGAGATTGCCCCACTCGTAGTACGGCTGGGTCTCGCTGGACGCAACGTAGAACTTCTGCCCGGGGACGTTGTCGCGCGCGGCCGCGAACCGTCCCGTGCTACCGATCGGCTCACCCTGCTTCCGTCCGAGCTGCACGTAGTCCCGGGCAGCCGAGACGTTGAGCGCGACGACCACGACGACGAACACTCCGACGATCAGCTGCGGCGCATACCGGACCGAGCGCCACCGATTTGTCGCCCAGCGCAGCGCCTCGACCACGAGATACGCGACGAACGGCAGCGTTATCAGCAGCCTCGTGTAGTTCGGCGCCTTGTTGACAAGCAGGGCAAAGGCCAGCCACAGGGCGACGAAGCCGCCGAGCATGAGCAGCGCACCCTCGTCATCCCGGCGGCGCCTGATCAGTCCGAGCCCGACGATTGCGACGCCCACCCAGAGCACGATCCCCATCAGAGGGTCGAGGAAGCCGTGCCCGTAGTTCGGGTAGATCCAGCTGTGGTCGACGACCTTGTTGTTGAAGGTGCCGAGGCCGAACTTGACGTTCTTCACCCAGCCGTCGAACTCGCTCTGCGCGAAGACCCACTGTTGCTGCACCACGCGCGCGTCCTTGTAGATGAAGAGGCTGTCGCCCTGGCCGCTGTGCTCCGACGACGGGATCGTCGACTCGGAGTAGATGATCGGCGTCGCCGCCAGCGCGAAGCCCGCCGTCGTGATCGCACCGACGGTCAGGAGCTTCCTCGCCGCAAAGCGCTTTTTGTACAGCAGGCCCAGCCCGAGCAGGAACAGGATCCAGATCGGGAACACCACCCGCGCCGGGTAGTACACGTAGAAGCCGAGGCCGGCTACGAAGCCGCCGAGGAAGATCGCGAGCTCCTGGCCATGGCGCAGGCCCCAGACGAGGAGGATAAGCGCCACCACGAGCACGAAGACGGCCGTGTTCTCGCGCATCGCGAGCCGGCTGATCATGAACATCGAGTGGTTGACGCCGACGAGCAAGGCTCCGAGGAACGCCCAGTTCCGCGGGACCAGGAGCCGGAAGAGCACGTAGCAGGCGGCGATCGTCAGCAGCCCGACGATCGCGTGCAGGAGCCGCATGTGGTAGAGGTCGACCCCACCGATCAGCTCCCCGAGCTTGCCCCAGACGACGAACAGGCCCGCAGGCCGGGTCAGGTAGAAGCTGTACCCGAACGGATCGCCGCCGTTGTGCGCGTACTGCTTCGAGACGGTCATGATCGCGATCTCGTCCGAGCTGACCTGGACGGGCCAGCGATAGAGCGCGATCAGGTAGAGCGGCGAGCACAGAGCCGCGACGCCGGCGGCGAGACCGACGTCGAGCGCGGCGATCCGAGGCCAGACGCGCGCTCGCAACCCGAACCCGACGGCTGCGACCGCCAGGCCGCCGAGCCAGAGCCAGAGCATCCCGTGGCTGTAGCCGCTGACGATGTAGATCAGGAGCGACAGCGCGCCGAGTGCGAGCCCGAGAGCGATTAGGCCGAGCGGGACCAGCTCGTCGAGCGGACGGCTGCGCCAGGAGAGGCGCGCTTCACGCACTGGTTGCTGTCCGACGACCCCCACGAGCGTCAAAGAGTAGCCACCAGCGGGGGAAAGTCCTAGTCCCGTCCGATTCGGACTCGACTCGTCCCAAGCCCTCCGCTTGAATGTGGCGCGTGCGTGCATCGCCCATCCGCAGCGCGGCTCTTTTGGGCCTCGTTTTCCTCGCCCTGGCCGGCTGCGGCGGCAACGGAAACGAGAGCTCCTCGACGAGCTCGCTACCGGGCGCCAAGGTCTTCGACAGCGCGGGGTGCGGCGGCTGCCACACGCTCCAGGCCGCGAAGTCGAAGGGAACGGTCGGCCCCGACCTCGACCAGCTGCGCCCCGACGCGCAGACCGTGGAACGTCAGGTGCGAAACGGCGGTGTGGGCATGCCGTCCTTCTCGAAGAAGCTGAACGAGGTACAGATCAGCCAGGTCGCGGAGTTCGTCTCCCAGTCGACTCGCTCTTCGACGATGGGCGGCTCGGTGGCCGCGGGCTTCAAGCCGGACGACACGAAGATCGAGGACTGCCAGGCGACCGACTTCCACTGCTTCGAGCAGGCGTTCGCGAACATCTCGTACAAGGACGGGCCGAAGACGGCGCTCGACACGTTCGACCAGGACATCAAGACGCCCGGTCCGATCGAGCGCGACTGCCACCGAATCGCCCACGCGATCGGCGCCGGAGCGCTCTCACACTTCCACGGAAGCATCGGCCAGGCCTTCGTCGCGGGTCGCCCGAGCTGCACCTCCGGCTACTACCACGGGATCCTTGAACGGGCCTTCCTCGGAGTCGACCAGAGCAAGCTCGGCTCCTCGGCCCGGAAGTTCTGCGCGAGCCCCGAGGTCCGGAAGTCAGAGTTCATCGCGTACCAGTGCGTCCACGGGCTTGGACACGGATTGATGATCTACACCGGCTACGACCTGCCCCTGTCCCTCCACACGTGCGACAAGCTCCAGCAGGGTGACCAGCTCAGCTGTACGGGCGGCGTGTTCATGGAGAACTACCAGTCCTCGTACGGCGTCACGTCGCGCTGGTTGAAGGCGAAAGACCTCATCTACCCGTGCAACGCGGTCGCGGAGAGGTACAAGTACTACTGCTACGACCTCGTGACCGCGCGGATCCTTCCGAAGGTGAACTACAACTGGAAGAAAACCGCGGCCTGGTGTAGGCGGAGCGAGCCGAAGTGGGTCCCGGTCTGCTTCCAGTCGATGGGTCGAGACGCGTCCGGGTTCACGCGGCTCGACCCAACGAAGGTCCTGAGGATCTGCCGCGTCGCCGGGGCCATGGCGCGCGAGTGCATCTATGCGGCCGCGGTGGACATGACGTACACGGATGTCAGCCCGAGGCGCGGCAAGGTGCTCTGCAACACAGCGCCGACGGCGACGAGGAGCTACTGCTGGACAGGGATCGGAGAGATGCTCGGCTCGTTCAACCGCGAGCCCCAGAAGGGCAAGGCAAGCTGCGACGAGGCGACGAGCACGAAGGCGTACCGCGAGGCCTGCTACCGGGGCGCGGCGGTCAGTTAGACCTGCGGACACGCTCGCAGTCGCGGGCGACGCGGTCGCGATAGTCGGCGACCACACGATCGGCCCCCTGGCCGCAGCGGACGCTGTCCTGGTAGCGGTCCTTCGAGACGATCGTGTCGTCCCCCGGCCCACCGGAAATTCGGTCGTCGCCTCCTCCGCCGACGATCTTGTCGGCACCGCCTCGTCCGTTGATCAGGTCGCGAAGCGGTGTGCCTCTAATCTCGTCCGCCCGGGGCGTTCCGTCGATCCGGCAGCGGTTCGTCAGCCGCTTCACCGTTCGCGCGAAGGCGTCGATCTCGAGGATGCCCGAACGCCGGCACGCACCTGATCCCACCGCGATGAGGTAGCGACTGTCGGCGAGCCACGCTCCCCCGCCTCCGCCGGTGACGACGACCCTGCGTCGATCGGTTCCGTTCGGCCGCACGATCATGAGCTCGTGGAGATCACGCGTCTTGGTCGACGTCTCGCGCTCGTAGGCGATCCAGTTGCCGTTGGGCGACCAATCGGGGTCGCTCGAGAAGCCGGGCGCGATCGTGTGCGGGTTCCTGCCGTCCGGGTTCATGACCCACGTTCGCGGCGGGCGATAGTGGCCCGTGTCGTTCTGTGCCATGAGCACAACCGCGCCGCCGTCGGGAGACCACTCTCCGGACGCGACGACCGGGGCCTCGCGAAGGACGTGCCGGTCAGTACCGTCGATCCGCACAACCTCCGACCGGTCGGGCGGGTCCAACAGGCCGACGACGTACGTGAGGCGTGTCGAGTCGGGTGAGAACTCGCCTATGCCGATCCAACCGAGCTCCGGCGCGCTCGCAACCGGGCGCGCCTGAGAGCCGTCGGGCCGGGCGACGTAGATGACGCGGTCGTCGACGTAGGCGATCCAGTTCCCGTCTGGCGACCACGCGCGAGGGGCGACGGACAACTCACGCACGACGCTCCCGTCCTCGGGTCGCCGGAGCGTGGTCGAGACGCTCCCATTCGACTCCGATAGGACCACCTCGACGAGGTTGTCGGGCGTCCAGCGCGCATCGAGGCTGACCCAGATCCGCCGCCCGACGAGCTCTCGGTCCGCCGTTCCGTCCGCGGTGGCAATACGCAGCGTCGTGTCCGGCGGCGTGTACCTCGAGCCTCCGAAGAACCGCTGGAAAAGCAGCCATTTTCCGTCCGGCGAGATCTGCGGCGCCGCGTCGAAGCCCGGCTCGACAGTTCTCGGCGCGGCCGAAGCGGTGGCCGCGAACACGACCAGGACGAGCGAGAGAAGCGTGGCGAGCCGTAACACGCCGACCCTACCCGCGGCGAACGCGCTCGCAGTCGCGGGAGACCTTGTCCTTGCGGTCCGCGAAGACGACGTCGCGTCCAGCGCCGCACGAGATCACGTCGCCGCGTTTGTCCCAGGAGTTGATCACGTCACGACCCGCGCCCGCATACACGTAGTCCTTCCCGCCGCCAGGATCGATGTCGTCCGCTCCGCGTCGACCGCAGATCCGATCGGGGAAGCGCGTGCCCTCGATGTAGCCGCCCCCGCGATCTCGGGTCACGCAGCGTTCCGGCGTGAAGAACACGTACCCGGTCTCACGCGCCGTCGGCAGCAAGGGCCCATCCGCAGTCACGGTCAACCGAGCACTGAGCGACATGCTCCTGCTGCTCTGGTCGCGCCCCACGCGCCTGGCCCTGCCGAGGACGGCCACTTGCCGGGACTCACCTCGGCCGATCCGATCGAAACGGCAGACGAAAGCTGCGCCGCGGCGCCTGCACTCATACCCCTCGACCGCTTCCAAGCTGAAGTCGCTACGGGACGGGGAGATCGTGACCAGCACGTTCGTCAGGGACTCTGTCCCTTCGTTCGAGATCGTGCCGCTCACTAGGGTCGCCGATCGGTTCCCTTCAGGAGGGGGCATCGCTTCGATCGCCACGGCGCGGCACGTCTTCGTGCCGACGGTTGGCCCTCCAAGGACGGCTTGCCACGAAGGCGACTCCAAGAGGCTCGGCGTGCCGCGGGGATCTGTACTGAGAGCGCTTTCGCAGGTCCCGTCAGGGTTCATCGTCATCAGACGCATGACGAGATCAGCACGGCGTTTGAACAAGATCTGATCCCCGTCGGGCGACCAGGTCGGTGCAGTGTCGATGGCGAACTGCGGGGCGAGCTCGGTGAGCCTGCGTTCACCCGAGCCGTCGGCATTGACGAGAAAGACCTCTCGGCCCGGCGCGCTGTACGGTGCTGACCTGCCGTTGACCATGTTCGTGTAGGCAATCTTGGAGCCGTCCGGCGACCAGACAGGATCCCCGTCTGCGTCATTTCCGGCGAACCCGACCACCCGGTGAAGGTCGGCCCCGTCGGGGTGGACGACGTAGATCGCGCGTTGCAAGTTCACAGTGCGGATGAAGGCGATCGAGGACCCGTTCGGCGACCAGCTCGGCTGCCTGTTCTGGAAGCCTCCGCTCGTGATCTGCACCGGCGCCGAGCCGTCGTCGAGGGCCGAGAATAGCTCCCAGGAAGTCGGGGAACCGGGCACGTATGACGCATACACGAGTTGTGGTGCGTTGGGGGACCACACCGGTGGTTCCTTCTGGCGCCCGTCCGTGGTGATGCGCCTGACATCACCGCCGGCTGCGCTCGCCGTGTAGATGTCGCCTTCGCTGAACGGTCCCCACGCAAGCCGACTGCCGTCCGCCGACCAGGGTTGCCTGCTCAGCGAGACGGCGCCGCTCGCGCTGGTCGCAACGACGTGGTCGCCCGTTCCATCCGCGTTCATAACGCGAAGCTGGGTCTGTCCACCCGTGGTGTACTCGGCGAACGCGATCCGTGAGCCGTCCGGTGACCAGCTGGGCTGCCGAACGAGGCCCGACTTGAGAAGGACGAGCCCACTGCCGTCCCCGGCCAAGGTGTAGATGCCCTCGCCTTCTCTCGCATAGGCGATCCGCCCACTGCCGACCTGGGCCGCCGACGGCACGGCCGTCATGAGTGCGACAAGTCCAATGATCGCGGGGATCAGACGCAGCACTCCTTCGACAATAGGACCCTTTTGTTAAGGACCCGTACGGACTTCGAAAGAAGTTCTGCTAGCCCTGCGGGATGCGGGCTTCGAGTGCCTCGCCGAGAGCCTCGCGGACCGGCTCGAGCTCGATTCGGTCGAGCACGTCCTGGAAGAAGCCGCGCAGGATGAGGCGCTCCGCGTCGGACCGCGTGAGGCCGCGCGCCATCGCATAGAAGAGCTGGTCTCGGTCGACCTGGCTGACCGTCGCGCCGTGTGTGCAGCGGACGTCGTTGGCCTGGATCTCGAGGCCCGGGATCGAGTCCGCGTGCGCCTTCGGCGAGAGGAGGAGGTTCCGGTTCTCCTGGTACGCGTTCGTCTTCTGCGCCTCAGGCTCGACGCGGATCATTCCGCGCCAGACGGCGGTCGCCTCGTCGCGGAGCGCACCCTTGAACGCGAAGTCCGAAGTCGTGTTCGGCGCCTGGTGCTCCTGGAGCGTGTCGTAGTCGAGGTGCTGGTCGCCGTCGGCGAAGTACGCGCCCGTGACGCGCGACGTCGCGCCTTGGCCGGCGAGGTCGTTCTCGATCCGCACC
>Ga0307296_10000412_pt1 | contig 20008 bp, 18 predicted proteins | sample ER_DNA_153_FD_194467 | JGI IMG/M metagenome (GOLD analysis project Ga0307296, IMG submission 194467) | Bulk soil microbial communities from the East River watershed near Crested Butte, Colorado, United States - ER_DNA_153 | ecosystem: Environmental > Terrestrial > Soil > Floodplain | place... | reverse complement strand
CGGAGAGGTCGTTTCCTGGGAGCCCGAACGACCGCGGTTCAGGCCGCTCCGGCTGCTTCTGACCTGGGCACTGACGGCCGTGTCGCTGTGGGTTGCTGCCGCGATCCTGCCCGGCGTCGACGTCGTGGGGCTGTTGGGCGCGCTTGGGGTCGCCGCGGTCGTCGCTGCGCTGAACGCACTGATCCCCCCGCTGCTCGCGGCGCTGCGACTGCCGTTCATGCTCGCACTTGGCTTCCTGCTCATCCTGGCGGCCAACGCCGTGGTGCTGAAGCTGGCGTCGGACCTGTTGGAGAACACCTTTGCGGTGGATAACTTCGGCTGGGCGTTGCTTGCGGCACTCCTCGTCGCTGCGGTGAGCGTCGTTCTCGAAGTGATCTTCGGGACGAACGACGACGACACGTACACGCTGCGAGTCGTCCAGCGCATCGCCCGCCGGCAAGGGGGCGCGACACGAACGGACGTGCCCGGGATCATCTTCCTCGAGATCGACGGGCTCGCACTGCCCGTGCTCCGGAGGGCGATGCGGGACGGAAACGCAACCAGCATGGCCCGCTGGGTCGCGGAGGGCACGCACGGGCTGACCGAGTGGGAGACTGACCTCTCCTCGCAGACAGGGGCGAGCCAGGCCGGGATCCTCCTCGGCTCGAACGACGACATTCCGGCGTTCCGCTGGGTGGACAAGCAGAGCGGGATGCTCAGCGCGTGCTCGGCTCCCGCCGACTGCGCTCGCATCGAGGCCGATCGCGCCACGGGCATCGGCCTCCTCGTCGACGGTGGCTCGAGCCGTGGCAACCTGCTTTCGGGTGAGGCCGAGGAGGTCATCCTGACCGTCAGCCGCATGGAGGCCGAGAAGAGCGCGAACCCGGGCTACCGCGCGTTTTTCGCGAACGGGTTCAACGTCACTCGCGCGCTCGTCTTGTTCGCGTGGGAAGTGCTGCTCGAGTGGACCGCGGCGCTGCGAGCGATCCGCCGGGACGTGCATCCGCGCGGCCACCGTGGCGGCATCTACCCGTTCCTGCGCGGCGCGATGTGCGTGATCGTCCGCGACCTGATCGTCTACGGCGTTCTCACGGACATGATGCGCGGCCGCCCGGCCGTATACGCGACCTTCTCGAGCTACGACGAGGTCGCGCACCACTCAGGGCTGGAGCGCGCCGACACCCTCGAGGCGTTGCGCAAGCTCGACCAGCAGTTCGGCCGCATCGACCGCGCTCGCCGCTACGCGCCGCGTCCCTACGAGATCGTCATCCTCTCCGATCACGGGCAGACGCAGGGTGCGACGTTCAAGCAGCGGAACGGCTACGGGCTCGACGAGCTCGTCGAGCGGTCGCTCGAGCACGGAACCGTAAAGGAGATAGCCGGCGGCGACGAGCAAAACTCGATGGTCGGGCTCGCGGTCGGCGAGGCGACCGGAGGGGGAACGCCCGACGAGGACAAGGGCAAGCGCTCGAAGAACGACGTCTCGGACCGGGAGGTCGTCGTGCTCGGCTCGGGAAACCTCGGTCTGATCTCGTTGATGGAGGAGCCACGTAGGCTCACTCTCGAGGAGATCGACGAGCGGCATCCGCGGCTGATCCCCGCACTCCGTGCGCACCCGCATGTGGGCTGGCTCCTCGTTCGCTCCTCGAATCGCGGCCCTGTCGCACTCGGCTCCACCGGCGCCCATTACCTCACCGAGGGAACCGTCGAGGGCGAAGACCCGCTGGCCCCGTTCGCGCCAAACGCGCCCCGGCACCTGCTGCGCACGGACGGGTTCGCACACGTGGCCGACATCATGGTCGGCAGCTTCTACGACCCGGATCTCGAAGAGGGCTGTGCCTTCGAGGAGCTGATCTCGTTCCACGGCGGTATCGGCGGGCCCCAAACCCGGCCGTTCATCCTCCATCCCGTTGGCTTCCTGGTGCCCGAGGAGGACATCGTCGGCGCCGAGGAGGTACATCGGGTGCTATCGGGCTGGAGGCAGCTCCTCCAGGGCCGCGAACCCGCCGGCGCCGCGGCTTCTCGATGAATCTCCTCTGGTCGGCGATCGTCATCGTCGCGACGAGCGCGCTCGCCGTGGCGGCGATGCTGCTCGTGCGGCGCAGCGCTCCCGAGGGGAGCCGCTTCAAAGACGGCGACCGCGCGTCGGGAGTCTTCGGTGTACTTGCGACCGGCTTCTCGGTGCTGCTCGGGTTCGTCGTCTTTCTCGCCTTCGAGAGCTACGACCAGTCGAGGTCGGGGGCGGAGCAGGAAGCGCTCGTGCTCTCGCAGCAGGTCGAGACCGCTCAGTTTCTGGGTTCCCCTGTCGCCGGCAAGCTGACGGGTGAGCTGGTTTGCTACGGCCGGTCGGTCGTCCACATCGAATGGCCGCGCGCGGAGTCGGGCACCGCGGGTGATGCGATCAACCCGTGGGGAGTGAAGATGTTCCGGACCTTCCAGGCGTTCGAGCCCAAGACGCCGGGCGAGGAAGCGGCCTATGGAAAGTGGATCGACCAGACGTCGGACCGCGAAGCGGCCCGGATCGACCGGATCCACGGAGCCGTCGGCGTGATCCCGCTACCGCTGTGGATCGCCCTGTTCCTGATCTCCGTCGTGGTCTTCGTCTTTATGTTGTTCTTCGCCGACTCGGGCGAGGGGGCGGTCACGCAAGCGGTGTTGATGGGATCGGTCGCCACCGTCCTCGCCTCGATGCTGCTCTTGATTGCGTTCCTCGACAGCCCATTCCACAAGGGGATCGGCGGCGTCCGTCCGGTCGCAATGGAGCGAACGCTTCGAATCGTCGACGAAGCGCTGCAGGCTGTCAGCGTGCGCCTGAACCTGCCCTGTGACGCTCAAGGGAATCCAGTCTCGTGACCGCTGTGCAGAGACGGGACTGGGTCGAGGTGGGCGCCACGGTGCTGCTCGCCTTCGCGGCTGTCGCGACGGCGTGGAGCAGCTACCAGGCCACGCGCTGGAACGGCGAGCAGGCGAAAACGTCGGGCAGCGTGAACAAGACCCGGATCCTGGCCGCTCGCGCCGCGGGCCTGGCAAACGCCCAGCAGCAGGTCGACGTGGCGACGTTCATGCAATGGGTGGACTCATACGCGCGCGGCGAGGACAAGCTCGTGAGCTTTTATCGGAAACGCTTTCGGCCAGAGTTCACTCCAGCGTTCAACGCCTGGATCGCGACGAAGCCTCTCAAGACCAAAGGCGCCCCCCGGACGCCTTTCGCGATGCCGCAGTACCGGCTGGCGGCCAGAGATGAGGCGAACACCCTGGACGCGACTGCGGAAAAGCTCTCGGCGGAGGTGCGCCGGAACATCCAGCGCTCGTCCAACTACGTCCTCGGAGTCGTCCTCTTCGCGGTATCTCTCTTCTTCGCGGGGATGAGCACGAAGCTCACCGCGCCCGGTCTGCGCAAGACGATGCTCGTGATCGGTTACGTCCTCTTCGTGGGCACCGCCGTCTGGATCGCGACGTCCCCGATCAGCGTCGGAATCTGAAGACGCCGCCTCTTTATGCGACCGGGCTCGTCACCGACGTCGGTGCGAACGCGTGGATCTCGTCCTGTCCCGGCTGGACGACGCCCCAGCTGGACTCGGGCACCTCGTTCCAGGCTCCGACGAGGTCCCCGAGGGGTTCGGAGACGACCAGCCGCGACTCGTCGCCGAGCCCTTGCAACCGAACGTCCTCCGGATAGAGCGCCTTCAGCGTGCTGACGTCGGTACTGAAGAAGAGGGAGCGCGACTCGCCCTCGCTCGAGTAGCGGAACGCCCAGATGCTCTCCCCGTCCGTGGTCGCGACTGTCATCTGGATCGGATACTCGACCCCGTGACGCCGGCCGGTCTCCTCGATCACGCCGACGGCCTCCTGCACTGCCCTCGGCGCATCCTCCTCGAGGCCGAGCGTGAGCGCCAGGTAGAAGAACGTCTCGGAATCGGTCGACCCTTCGATCTCCGGGTAGAGCTCGGGGTTGATAGCGAAGCGGAGATCGCGCTTGACGCGGTTGAAGTCCCGGATCGCCCCGTTGTGCATCCAGAGCCAGTCGCCATGCCGGAAGGGATGGCAGTTCGTCTGCTGGACGGCCGTCCCGGTGGACGCGCGGATGTGAGCGAAGACGAGTGGCGAGGAGGTGTGCTTTGCGAGCTCTTGGAGGTTGCGGTCGTTCCAGGCCGGCTCCATGCTGTGGAACACGGCCGGCGTGTCTTCGGCGCCGTACCAGCCGACGCCGAAACCATCGCCGTTCGTCGTCGTCGCCCCGAGCCGCGAGTGCAGGCTCTGGTCGATCAGCGAGTGCTTTGGCTTGTAGAGCAGCTCGTCGAGGAGGACTGGTGTGCCCGAGTATGCGAGCCAGCGACACACGGCTTTCAGAGTCCCAGGATCTGCGCCTTCTTGGCCTCGAACTCCTCCGGGCTGAGGATGCCCTGGTCGCGGAGCTTGGCCAGCTGCTCGAGCTCCGCCATGTAGTCGGGCTCGGCTGCCTCGGCAGGTGCGGCCGCCGCTGGAGCCGGAGCTGCCTGCTCTTCCTGGGCGTACTTGTTCTGCTGGCGCCGGGCAACGCGCCCCGAGACCGCAGTCGCCGTGCCCGCGACAACCGCCGTTCTCGCTGCGGCGCCGACCAGGCCGGGCCCTCTGCGTCGCATCATCATTGTGGTCTCCTTCCTTTAGGCCTTGGCTAGTACAGCTTCGCGCGCGGCCTCGACGACCTCGTGCGGGAGCCGTTCGAAATCGAGCAGGACGCCGCCGGCATCGCGCATTCTCTGCGCCACGTCGCGCGCCCAGACGTTCTCCCAGACCAGCAGCGCGGCCGAGGTGTTCGGATCGAGCTCCTCGCCCGCCGACATCAGGTCGTCCTCGTTGAAGAGGCCGCTCACCTCGATGCCGATCTTTTCCAATCCCTCGCGGACGTCGGGATCCAGGTCCGTCAGCTCGAACGCGACGATCTCACCGTCTGCGTCCTTGCCGACGAATGCCAGGTCGATGATCCGGATCGTGCCCGCTTCAACGAGATCTGCCAGAGCCGGTGCGATCTCGCCCCGGAACTCGTTGCCCGGAAACGCCACGATCATGTAGTCGACTGGACCGATCTCTGTCATGTGTCTTCCTTTCCGGTCAGGCGCAAAGCCTTGGCCTTGATCGCATCGAACTGCACTGGTCCATCCCGCCCTAAGTCGCTGACATCTGGCCCGCGTTTCGCGCCGCCATGTCGTCGCTGTTGGCGATCAGGTAGGCGAAGACACCGAGGAACGGGACGAAGATCAGGAAGATCAGCCACGCGGTCTTTTTCCAGCCGCTTGCGTCACGCCGGCGGAACACGTCTCCGATCACGTGGAACAACAGCACGAACCAGCTCACCCACAAGAAGAAGATGAGCATCGACCAGAAAATGCCGAGAAACGGATATGCAAGCACCATTCGAAAGCCTCCTGCTGAATTCGGCCGGCCGATTCCCGCCGGTGTGGGACCAGCCTCGCGCCGCGGCGTATCCGGGTCATCATGCGGATCGGGTGATTCTCCTCTGGCCTTTCATCCATCCTGGACGATGCCCGACTAGAGCGCTCGCGCTGACTATCAGCGCAGTACCTACGATGCCGGCAAGGAGGCGCAACTGAGCGACAAACTGGCGACCGTTCCGGCAGACCGCAAGAACATGGTGTGGGTCGAAGGCGGCGAGTTCCTGATGGGCTCAGAGGCCTTCTATCCGGAGGAGGGGCCAGTCCGGCAAACCGAGGTTGGCGGCTTCTGGATCGACCCGCACCCGGTTACCGCGCGCGAGTTCAGGCGCTTCGTTCGCGAAACCGGCTACGCCACGCTCGCCGAGCGGCCGCTCGACCCCGCCGACTACCCGGACGCCGACCCGGACCTGCTCGTGCCCGGCTCGCTCGTCTTCCACAAGACCTCCGGCCCTGTACCTCTCGACGACGTCCGCAGCTGGTGGGAATACGTGCCGGGCGCCTTCTGGAAGAAGCCGGGCGGGCCGGGCACGACGATCAACGGCCGCGATCGCCATCCCGTCGTCCAGGTCGCTTACGAGGATGCTGAGGCGTACGCCTCCTGGAGCGGGAAGGCACTTCCGACCGAAGCCGAGTGGGAGTACGCCGCACGGGGAGGCCTCGAGGGAGCCGCGTTCGCCTGGGGTGACGAGCACTTCCCGAACGGGAAGCCGATGGCGAACACCTGGCAGGGCGATTTCCCGTGGCAGAACCTGAATTCCGACGGGTTCGAGGGCACGTCGCCGGTCGGGAGCTTCGCTCCGAACGGCTACGGGCTCTACGACGTGACCGGCAACGTCTGGGAGTGGACGAGCGACTGGTTCAGAGCTGATCGCTCCGAGGAGGCGAGCCCCTGCTGTGCACCGCCGGTGCGGCCGGGAGAGCAGTTTCCGCGCAAGGTGATCAAGGGCGGCTCGCACCTGTGCGCGCCCAACTACTGCCTCCGCTACCGCCCCGCGGCCCGCCAGGGTGAGACCGTCGACACGTCGACCGGGCACATCGGCTTCCGCTGTGTCGTTCGGGATTGAACGAGGACGCAGACCCCAAGAAGCCGGCGTACCCCGACACGTCGCCGTTTCAGCCGAAACAGAAGGCCCCGCTGCTGGAGCGTGCGGTCCCGGTCTCAGAAGAGCTCCCGGCCTACGGAGGCGGCCACGCACGGCGGGATGTGCTCGCCGGAGTCACGGTCGCCGCGCTGGCCCTTCCCTCAGGGATGGCCTACGCCGAGCTGGCGGGACTCTCGCCGGTCAACGGCCTCTACGCGCTGCTTCTCCCTACTGTCGCCTACGTCCTGCTCGGCTCATCGCGGCAGCTCGTCATCGGGCCAGAGGGATCAATTGCCGCGCTCGTCGCCGCTGCGATCCTGCCGCTCGCCGCCGCCGGCAGCTCGGAGGCGGTCGAGCTCGCGGCCGCGCTCGCGCTCCTGGTTGCCGCGTGTTTCCTGGCCGCGCGTGCCTTACGCCTCGGCTGGCTTGCCGACTACTTCTCGCGTCCCGTCCTGATCGGCTACCTCCACGGGGTCGCCGTGGTGCTCGTCGTCTCGCAGCTGGGCAAGCTGCTCGGCCTCGACATCGACGCGCGCGACACGCTCCTGCAAATCGGCGAGGTCGTGCGCGAGCTCGATGAGACCAGCGGCATCACGCTGGCGGTCGGCGCGGCGGCACTCGGCATCCTGATTCCTCTGCGCTACCTCGCCGGCCGCTTTCCTGCGGCGCTGCTCGTTGTCGTCGGCGCGATCGGGATCTCCTGGTGGCTTGATCTCGAAGATCGGGGCGTCGCCGTGACCGGGAGCGTCCCGGGCGGCATCCCGGACGTCGACATCCCGATCCCAGGCGGCGGTGAGGTCCTGTTGCTCCTCCCTGCCGCCGTCGGAATCTTCCTCGTCAGCTTCGCCGACGAAATCCTCACCGCACGGTCCTTCGCGGGCAAGCATGACCAGCACGTGCGGGTGGAGCAGGAAGTGCTGGCGATGGGGGCAGCCAACGCGGCGGCCGGCCTGACGCAGGGCTTTCCGATCGGCGCAAGCGGCTCGCGGACGGCCGTGAGCGACTCGATGGGGGTGCGGACGCAGCTCGCCGGCCTCGTCGCGGCCAGCACGATCCTCTTGATCCTGCTCTTCCTGACCGAGCCGATTTCCTACCTGCCGAAGACCGTGCTCGGCGCGGTGATCATCGCCGCCGCGATCGGGCTCGTCGAGCCGAAGGCGTGGCGTGCGCTCTGGACGACCGACCGGGTGGAGGTGGCGATTGCCGCCGTGACAACCGTGGGCGTCGTCGCCGTCGGGGTGCTCGAGGCGCTCGTGTTCGCCGTCGGCCTGTCGATCGTCGACGTCGTCCGCAGGAGCGCACGACCGCACGACGCCGTCCTCGGCTGGGTCGAGGAGCTCGGGCGCTACGCCGATGTCGCGGTTCACCCGTCGGCCCGCGTTACGCCGGGCGTCGTCGTCTACCGCCTCGATGACCGGCTCTTCTTCGCCAACGCCAGCTACTTCAAGGGCCGGGTGCTCGAGGCCGTGCGCGGCGCACCCACGACGACGCACTCAGTCGTGTTCGACGCGGAGGCCGTGACGCACGTCGACGCCACGGGCCTCGCCGCGCTCGAGGGCCTGGTCGACGCGTTACGCAAGGAGGGCATCGAGCTCACGGTGGCGCGCGCGAAGACGCCGCTGACCGCTAGCCTCGCCGAGTTCGGGCTCTCCGGAATCTCGCTCCACCCGACGGTCCGTGCCGCCGTGGAGGCGGCAGGCTGATGTGTGCGGCGCTCGGCTTCCGCCTCGCCTTCGCACTGACGAGGCTCGAGTAGCTCTCAACCGCAGCGATCTGTCAGGCCTGGAGTGCGCCGCGCCAGCTCGAGCAATCGAGGACCGGCGTTCTCGAAGCCCAAGGCGATCTCGCGAGCGCTGAGATCACGCTCCAAGGCAGGGATTCGGAGCAGCGTCGTCACGTCCACGTCCGGAATGGCGACGAGGTCGACGACGAGCGTCCGTGGCTTAAGTGGCGTCGAGTCGACGAGCTCGAGCAGCCGTGCATGAACGTTCCCGACGTTCGCGAAGTACACGGGGCCCTCGATGCGCACGACCAGCTCGTCCCCGGGCCGCTCGATGACCACGATCTCGGGCCGGTTGAGCCGCCACACCAGGCCGAGCATCGAAAGCACCACCCCTGTCAGCACACCGTCGAGGACGCCGAGGAGCAGGACGCCGAGCACGGTCGCCGAGGCGAAGACGATCGCCGACCCACGAATGCGTCCCAGCGCCCGGATCGCGTCCAGGTCGACGAGCCCGGCCGCCGCGACGATCACGACCGCGCCGAGGCTCGCCTGCGGCAGCGACTCGAACAGGCCGGTCAGGAAGAGCACCGTGAGCAGGGCGACCCCGGCCGTGACCGCTCCCGCCAGCGAAGTCCGTGCGCCGGCAGCGTCGTTCACTGCGGTCTGCGACAGGCCCCCTCCGGCCGGGAGCCCCTGGGAGAGGCCCGAGCCGACATTCGCCGCGCCGAGCGCGATCAGCTCCCGATCGGCGTCGAGCTTCTTGTCGCCGGCCTGAACGAAGGCTCGTGCCGCCGCGATCGACTCGACGAACGACATCAGCGCAATCCCCACTGCTGCCGGCAGCAGCGTCTCGACCAGCGCGAGGTCGGGGACCTCCAGACCGGGCAACCCGGCGGGCACGGGCCCGACCACCGCCACACCCTTCTCGTCCAGATCGAGAAGACTGCTCAGCACAATCCCGAACGCTACGGCGACGAGTGCGCCCGGAAAGGCTTTCGGCGCCCAGCGCTTGATCGCGACGAGAAGGATGAGAGTGAGAGCGGCGAGCAGCACCGTTCGCCCATGCGCGTCGGGCAAGTGCGCGATCGCCGACCACGTCTTTTGGAAGAAGTTGTCCCCGCTCTGCTCAGTGCCGAGCACCTTCCCGAGCTGCCCCGAGATGATCAGCAGCCCGGTTCCAGCCTTGAACCCGGCCAGCACCGGCAGCGAGATGAAGTCCGCCAGGAAGCCGAGCTTGAGCACTCCGGCAGCGAGCAGGATTGCTCCAGTCAGGACGCCTACCGTCGCGACCGCCTGAATCGCGTCGCCGGTGGTTTCCGGCGCTGCGGATGCAACGGCGACCGCCGTCAACGCCGCGATCGTGGACGTCGTGCTGACTGAGAGCGGACGCGATGTCCCGACCAGCGCGTAGACGAGTAGTGGGACGATTGCGGTGTAGAGGCCGACCTGGACGGGTAGGCCAGCGATCGTCGCGTACGCCATGGCCTGCGGGATCACAACCGCCGCAGTCGTCACGCCTGCGGGGATGTCCGCTTTCAACCGGTCGGCCCGGAACATGCGTACCCAACCCATGCCCCGCGATCATCGTAGAAGCGAGCCGCGCGCGCCCGTGTTCTTGAACCCTCCCGGCAGGCGGCTCGCGCTCGACCGCGGGATGGCGGAACTCCCGGGGCGAGCTGGACGATCGGACTCCGCCGGCCTCACCCCGACCGTTTCCGACGCCAGTCTTCACTCAGGTGCGAGGGTCTCCTCGCGGGTGAGTCGGCGCCGGACGCGGAGAGCATCGGAGACGAGCACGATGCCGCCGAGGAGGGCCCATGCGCTCGCTAGCCACGTCGAGAGGGAACCCCCCGCACCTGACGTTAGGACAAGCGTCGTGCCGAGCCCGACTTCGAGGATCCCTAGTGGCACTCCGGGGCGCCAGCGCCGGCCCGAAACGTCGGCGAGCTCGAAGCCACCAGTCAGATGGACAATCCCCGTGAGCGCAATGACAACCCCGATGATTGAGAGGAGGAACGTCGTGTCGACGTTAACCAGGAGCACCACTGCGCCGGTCACAACCCCGATCAGACCGGCTGCGAGAGCGACCCGGCGGCGTCGGCCCTCCAGCGCCATGCCCCCCCGGACGGTGACCATCCCGTTGAGGATCCAGTAGACGCCCATGAAGTTGGCCAGCGCTGCGGGTGCGCGATTGTGGTGGAACGCGAGCGCGAGCCCGAGTACGATCGCCATGACACCGCGGGCGACGGTGATCCAGACGAGCGTCATCGGCCGGGGCGTGCGCAGAGAGCGGCGCCGTCTCCTGGCAGTCTGTCGTCTCGCGGGACTTGCCTTTCGGGACATTTCGTCCTCGGGAGATCGGGAGCGTTCTACGCGGGTCGCCTTCCTGGTTGTCCGCTTCGATGGCGGCCAGCGGCGCCCGTACGGGGATGCGCGCGCTGGTGACGAGCTGGCCACTGATTAGCGTACAGCAGCGTCGAACGCGCGCTAGGCGCCCTGTGGTGCGGTGCTCGGGCCCGTTTCACTGTCGAGGCCTAGAACGGCCTTACGTCGGGCGCCGACATCAACGAAGGGTGGCAGATGACCGAGGATTGAGGTCGTCAGCTAGATTATCCGCAACCTGGTGCTCCGTCAGCCTTGGGGCGGCTAACGGAGGTTCGACTCACTCCGTAGGAGGTAATACATGCTCTGGTTCATCCTGTTCGCCGTTCTTTGGCTCGCGATCGCCTTCTGGCCGGCCCGCGTTGCCGCCCGGAAGGGGCACAGCTTCTTCCTCTACTTCCTCTTCAGCCTGGTCTTCTTCCCGCTCGCGTTGCTCGTTGCCTACATGGTCGACGATCGAAGCGTGGCTCTGGCTCAATCCTGACGAGCGAGTGCGCGGCGGCCGACCCTTGCGTGTCCTCGCTTGTGGTCGGCGCCGTCGTCGCGCTCTAGGGGCGGCTCCGCTCGAGACGCCGTTGTGAAGTGGATGAACCGCACAGCCGGGGATGGAGCGATTTCATCCCATCCGTGTGACGACCACGGGGCGAGCGCAGGCGTACGGTTTCGCTCGGGTCCTAGCTCCCCACGGATGGGGACATGCGATCAAAGGAGTTGGCGCATGAGCGCATCAGTCTTCGACTGGACCTGGCGGCCGAGCGAGGTCGAGGTCGTGGTCTAGATGGCCGCTGCTTTTGGTTGGGGGCTCCTGGCGGGCTCTTCGCTTGTGGTCGGCGCGGTTTTCGCATTCCTGATCCGGATCCCGTTGCGCGTAATCGGGCTGATCATGGGGTTCGGGGCAGGTGTGCTGATCAGCGCGGTCGCGTTCGACCTCGTCGAAGAGGCGGCCGAGAAGTCGCTCGGCGATGGATGGGTCGCCGCGGGCCTCTTCATGGGGTGTCTGGTCTTCTTCGCCGGCGACCGGCTGATCGACCGCCTGGGCGGGGGTGACCGCAAGAAGGCAACAGGGGTGGGAGACGAGGGCGGTTCCCCGCTCTCGATCGTGCTCGGCACGGTGCTCGACGGAATCCCCGAGTCGATGGTGATCGGCCTGACGATCTTCGAAGGAGGCGCCGTCGGCGCCGCCTATCTGGCCGCGGTTTTTATCTCCAACCTGCCCGAATCGATCTCCGCGAGCTCCGGACTCCTCGCCGGCGGCTGGAAGAAGTCGCGAGTCCTCTGGCTGTGGATCGGAATCGCACTGGTCTCGGCCCTGTCCTCCCTGGCCGGCTACAGCTTCTTCCAGGATTCCTCGCCAGGCGTAGTCGCCTTCGTTCTCGCCTTCGCGGGTGGCGCGATCCTGACGATGTTGGCCAACACGATGATGCCGGAGGCGTTCGAGCACGGAGGCAAGCTCGTCGGGATCATGGTGACGTTGGGGTTCGCGGTCGCGTTCACGATCCATGTGCTCGACTGACTTGGCGTAGTGCGACCAGCCGCCGCCGTCTCCACTGCCGATCGAAGTCCGGCCCACTGCGCGGGCCATGATGCCTTCGATCGGTTCGGTCTCGGGGACGAGCGGGTGATAACCGCGACGGGCAGAGCCCGCCGCGGCGGCGGCTCGGCTTCCGCTGCGTGGTTTGCCCGGCACAGCCGCCGGCTAGAGAAGGCGTTTGCTCGCGCGTTCTTCCGGGCGCTGAAGTCGGCCGCGTGCCTTCAAGCGCTCGGCCATACCTCGACGTACGAGCGGGCCGTGTTGGAGCAGGGGGAGTACGAACGGGGCGGCTTCGATAGGTGCGTCCGAGGCCGCGGCGAGCTTAGCGCGGAGCATGCGAATAGTTTCGCACCCCGAGGTGAGCTGCTCGGCTGAGAGTTCGGCTGGCTCTCCTCGATTCGGTCTAGCCCCGGCGGGCGTGGCCCACGCCGACGCGCCAGCGAACGTCCCTCGCCTCCGAGCCCTCGAGGCTCGGCAGCGCGTCCCGAGGGTGGGACTCGAACCAGGCGGCGTAACGGTTGGCTAGCGGCGCAGCGGTCAAACCGTGAGCGAGGACAGACAGACCGATCGCAACATAAGTCGTGACCAGGATCAAATTGTCGTGTGGCAGACCGCCCTCCTCGATCACCAGGACCGCGAAGACGATCGACGCCAGCCCTCGCGGCCCGAACCATCCCAGGAAGGCCACGGTTGGCCTGCGTGCGCCGGTTCCGATCATCGCGGCCGCAACGGGGAGCATTCGGACGATCGTCAGGCTCAGGACGACATACAGGGCGATCGACCACGTCACGTCTCCGAGCACCGGGCCGAGCAGCACGGCGCCGAACACGATGAACGTCGCAGCGGTGAGCACCTCTCCCACCTCCTCGATGAGATACGCGACCTCGCCGCCGACTCGCCGCCGGAGGGCGCCGAACACGAAACCCCCGACGAACGCCGCAATAAACCCTGAGCCCCCGATCGGATCAGCAATTCCGAAGGCCACCCCAGCAGCGGCCAACGGCACCACCTGGAGCCAGGACTCGCTGACGAGGCCCCGCCGCCCCGCGCCCACGACGATGAACGCGGCAACGACGCCGGCCAGCACTCCCGCCAGGATGCCGTAGCCGATCTGCTCGAGCACAAGACGAACGGCAGAGCCGTCGCCGATTGCTCCCGACTCGGCCTGTGCGATTGCCAGCACGATCCAGAACACCGGCACGCAGATCCCGTCGTTGAGGCCGCTTTCGACGTTCAGGCCCTGCCGGACGCGGCTCGGGAGCCGCGTCAGCGTGACGACCGCCTGGCCGAGGGCCGCGTCGGTCGGCGCGAGGATGACCGCGAGGAGCAGCGCCTCGGCCCACAAGAGGTCGGGAAACACAACGAGAGCGAGCACGAACCCGACTACGAGAGTGAGCGGCAGGCCGATCCCGAGCAAGCGTGCAGGCACCGAAACCTCGCCGCGCAGCACCCGCACGTCGATCCGCGAGGCGTCGGCGAACAGGACCATTGCCAGGGTCGCTTCGGCGAGCAGCTTGACCGTCTCCCCCGCCGGCGCGAGCTCCACGAGTCCCAGCGCCTCGGAGCCGAAGAGCAGTCCGACGGCGGTGAACACCATCGGGGCGGTGATGGGCGTACCCGCGATTCGGCCGGAGATCGCCGCGAACCCGAGCAGCGTCAGCGCGACGACTGCTAGCGCCCAGTGCATCCGCGGAGCCCTCGGACTTGGCCCCTGCCCTGATGGACGGAACCGCTCACTCGGGCGGCGGGGCGGGAACCTCGCGAGCCGTCTGGCGTCGTAGCAACTCCACCCCGAGACCGAAAACGAGCGCAGCCACGATCATCAAGGGCACCCTCGTGGTCTGGACGGTTGGACTCCACCAGAGCAGGGCCAGGAAGAGACCCCCGGCGACGCCGTAGGCGATCTCCGGCCGCGCAAGGTACGGAGCAAGCCGTCGCCGCGCGGAGACGCCGCTAGGGGACGGGCCGACCAGCCAGAGCGCTGTGAGCACGATCACCCCGAGGCCCAGGAACGTGAAGCCGCCGTCGCGGAGCTGGCGGGTCAGGATGTCCCAGGCATCTTGGACGGCAGGTTGCACGGCCGTCGACGGAGCGAGGCTGTCGACAATGGACGATCCGGCCAAGCGGCGCACTACCAGCACCAGCAATCCGGCCAGGATCGAGCCGATTGCGATCATCCGCAGGATCGAGCGTCGACGGCCGCCGGCGATCCACAGCGCGATCGCCCAGAGGGCGAGCGGCAGGAGCCAGAGCCAGGTGCCAAGAATCTTCAACAGCTGTGTGATGTTCTGGGCGGTCTCGAGCTGGTTCGCCTGCATGATCTCGACGCGACCGGCGTCGGGACCGAGTCGCTGGGCGGCAGCACCGAAAATCGCCACCCGCTGGCCGAGCTGAATCATGAGCGGCTGGAGGTCGAGAACGACGGCGCCGTTCTCGGTGCTCAGCGAGCCCGTGTCGTCCTCGAGGACGTTGATCAGCTGCGCATGTGCCCGGGTGACGCTGTTCACCCAGAGCGCCTGCACGCGTGGGCGCTCGAGCATCCGTTGGGCGGCCCGGTAGGAAAACTCGCGCAGACCGGCCGCCAACGGCCCGGCCAGGCCCTCCTGATCGGGCGGCAGCCGCTTCTGGAGCTCGGCCTGAACGTCGACGTTCGCATACAGCTGGTCGACGAGCGAGGCCGCGACCTGAGTGCGGATTTCGTCATCGGCGATCAGGTCGCCGGCAGTTTTCTTGACCGTGGGGGTGTCCAGAGCCTGAAAGCGGACATACCCGGCGAGCAGGCTGAGAACGGCGAGCAGGACACCGAGCACGACGAGGATGCGAGCAGTGACCATTCGCACCGGCCCTTTATCCCACCTTTCGACAGCGCTTCAATCACGCCGATGGGGTGAAATGGCAGAAGAAGCTCCGCCCCCGACATCTCGACCCCGGCACTAGCCTCGTCCCCGCCATCGGGGGCTTCACCCGAACCGGGCGATGGCTTCTCTGCACCGAATCCGTTTGAATTACCGGAACATGAAAATCCCGCGGCGCCATCACCCGCACGGAGACCGGCAGGACGAGCCACTCGCCGCGGAGAACAGCGGGCCCGGCGACCTGAGCCCCGCCGAGCTCATGCGCATGTTCGCCCCTCCCGCCTGGCTCCGGGATCTTGGCCTGCTCGCGTGGTTCCTCGTCGGGGTCGGCCTTGTGCTGGTGGGCACGATCTGGATCTTCGCTGCGATCTCGACGATCCTGGTGCCGGTCATTGTCGGAACGATCGCCGCCGCCGTAGCCGGGCCGCTCGTGGACGCGCTGGAGCGCCGAAGGATTCCACGCGCTGCGGGTGCGGCACTCGTACTGCTGATGCTGCTCGCGCTCGGGATTGTCGTGCTGCTGCTCGTCCTTGGCGGAATCGTCGAACAGGGCGATCAGATCCGCACGTATGCCTCCCAGGCGCTCGACAAGGTGCAAGGTTGGGCGGCCGACGTGGGCGTCGATGACACGTCGGGGACCAAGCAGGACGTGAACGTGGCCGTCCAGGGCGCCGGCAGCACGCTGCTGCAAGGGGTCGCGAGCGGAATCCAGGGTTTGACCTCGCTCGTGTTCTTCGTCTCGTTCGCCCTCTTCAGCACGTTCTTCCTGCTCAAGGACTTCGGCTCGATCAGGGGCTTCGTCGACACCCACCTCGGGATCCCGGTCCCCGTTGCCACGACCGTGACCGACAACGTCCTCAGCGCGTTGCGACGCTACTTCCTGGGTTTGACGGTCGTCGCGGCGTTCAACGGCGTTGTCGTCGGTCTTGGCGCGCTCGCGCTCGGCGTCCCATTGGCCGGCACGATCGCAGTGGTCACCTTCGTGACCGCCTACGTCCCCTTCATCGGCGCGGTCGTCTCGGGTGCGTTCGCCGTGATCCTCGCGCTCGCCTCACAGGGCACGGAGACAGCCGTAATCATGCTCGTGATCGTCCTGCTCGCGAACGGGCTGCTCCAGAACGTCCTCCAGCCTGTCGTCTTCGGTGCGACTCTCGGCCTGAACCCGCTCGCCATCCTGGTCGTGACGATCGCCGCGGGCAGTCTCTTCGGCACGATCGGGCTGATCCTCGCCGCGCCCCTGACGTCCGCGGCAGTCCACATCAGCCGCGACCTTAGAGCGGCGCGCGCTGCCCTTCAGGCAGAGGCGCAAGTCGGCCCTGCCGTTCCAGCGGCCGACACCTAGCGGGTCACCATAACTACACACTTGCCTTGGCGGGCCTGAATGCCTACCGTGTTGGCGGGGTCAGAGGGAGGAGCGATTTCGCCGCGGAATACGCAAGACAAAAAAGCGGCCCCGAATTCCACAACCAGGAAGGGCGCGCCGCAGCCCTTCGAGCCACTGCCTTCCAAGCTGGTAGTCCCGCCGCCGCGGCCGGGTCTTGTCGAGCGAACCGGGGTCCTCGATCGGCTCTCCCGCGCGCGTAACGGTCGTTTCGTCAGCGTCGTGGCGCCCCCGGGCTACGGCAAGACGACCGCCCTCGCGCAATGGGCAGCACGCGATGGTCGCCAGTTCGCGTGGGTCTCACTCGACCACCGTGACAACGACCCAGTTGTCTTCCTGACGTACGTCGCCGAGGCGTTGAACGCCGATGGGACGGTCGAGCCCGCTGTGTTCAAGGCGCTTACGGGACCCGACGACTCCGTGTGGACGAGTGGCCTCCCCCGTCTCGGCGTGGCGCTGGCCTCTCGTCCCGAGCCGCTCGTGCTCGTTCTCGACGACGTGCACGAGCTCGAGAACCACGGCTGCCTGGATGCCCTTGTCGCACTGCTTCCCCACGTGCCGCGAGGCTCGCAGCTGGTGCTCTCCGGGCGTACAGAGGTTCGGCTCGGGCTCCCGAAGCTCCGTGCGGACGGCGAGTTGCTCGAGCTGGGGCCACCAGCGCTTGCCTTGAACGATGCCGAAGCGCATGCGCTCCTCGCCGCGGCGAGGGTAGACGTGACGGAGGCCGAAGCCGAGGAGCTAAACCAACACGTGGAGGGCTGGGCCGCCGGGCTCTATCTTGCGGCGCTCTCCCTTGACGGCGGCACTTCGTCGCTCGCGACGTTTGGCGGCAACGACCGATTCGTGACGGACTATTTGAGGTCTGAGGAGCTCGCGAACGTGGAACCCGCGGAGCTCGACTTCCTGCTTCGGACATCGCTTCTCGACCGCATGTGCGCCTCCCTCTGCGACGCGGTGCTCGAGCGGGACGATTCGGCGCAGATGCTCGAGCGGCTGGAGCATGACAACTTGTTCGTCATCCCGCTCGACCATCAGCGCCGCGGGTATCGCTACCACCACCTCTTCAAGGAGATGCTTCAGGCCGAGCTCCAGCGACGCGAGCCCGAGCTCCAAGCCGTTCTCAATCGCAGAGCGGCTTCCTGGTGCGAGGAGAACGGCCAGCCGGAGGTCGCAATCGAGTACTCGGCCGCGGCCGGGGATACGGACGCGGTCGCCCGGCTCGTCACCGCGTGCGCGTTTCCGTACTACCGCAGTGGCCTAGTGACCACCTTGGAGCGCTGGCTCGAGATGTTCGACGAACCTGCGCTGCTCAAGCGGTATCCCGCGATCGGGGTGTTCGGGGTCTGGCTGCACGCCTTGCGCGGCCGGCCCGACGTAGCCGAGCGTTGGGCGCTGACCGTCGAGACGTCCCCGTCCGAAGACCCCATGCCCGATGGGAGCCCCTTCGAGGCCTGGGCGGCCATGGTCCGCGCCCTGCTTTGCCGAGACGGGGTCGAGCGGATGCAGATCGACGCAGAGCTCGCGGTGTCGAGCCTGTCCCCGGCGAGCCCCTGGCGCCCGGCCTCCGTTCTGCTGCAGGGGGTGGCGGTGCTGTTCGCGGGCGACGTTGATCGAGCGGAGGTCATCTTGGATCAGGCGGCGGAGGCGGCCGTCGCCGCAGGAGCGGTCTGGGTCGGCGTCGTGGCGTGCTCCCAGCGGGCGCTCTTGGCATTCGAGCGCGGCGACCTCCTCGCGGCGGAGTCGGAGCTTGCCCGCGCCGCCGCCTTCGTCGACGACGCCACTTCTGCGGAATATGTGGTGACCGCGATCCTGCTCGCCGTGACGGCGAGGGTCGCAATCGCAAAGGGGCAAGGCGCGCGAGCCCGAGAGACGCTCGTGAGCGCCCAGCGCCTGCGCCCGACTCTGACGCATGCTTTGTCGTGGTTCGCAGTACAGGCTCAGCTCGAGCTAGCGAAGGCGCATCTGGCCCTCTCAGACGCACGTGGAGCGGCGACGCTCCTCCAGGAGGCGAACGACATCCTTCGTCGACGCCCAAAGCTGGGCACGCTCGTCGCCGAGGCGGAGGATTTGCGAGCGCGAATCTCCCGCGCCAAGCAGTCTTCGGGCTGGCCGTCCACGCTGACCGCGGCCGAGCTCCGGCTGCTGCCCCTGCTGACCACCCACCTCACGTTCCGCGAGATCGCCGAGCGGCTGTTCGTCTCTCGCAACACGGTCAAGACCCAGGCGATCTCGGCGTACCGGAAGCTCGATGCGTCCAGCCGGAGCGAGGCGATCGAGCGGGCGACCGAGCTGGGGCTCGTCGACGCGTCGCCCGCATCGCTCGCGGTCGATTTCATCCGCTCCGGATGATGTTCTCGACCGCCGTAAAGCATCCAATGGAACAAGACAATTAGGTGGATGACTACAAGCTCACGCTTCGGAGGCTCGCGCTCCGCGACGATCGCTACATTGACGCCCTGCTTAGTGAAGAGTGCGCGAGCACGAAACTCTCGGGAATCGACGCTCGGTCGCATGCCCTCCTCCGAATCGCTGCGCTGATCGCGGTCGACGCAGCCCCGCCCTCGTTCATGAGCGCAGTCCAAGCAGGACTGGACGCCGGCGCGTCCTACGACGAGATCGTCGGGACGCTCATCGCGGTGATGCCGATCGTCGGGGTCGCGCGGGTCGTCTCTGCCGCTCCCAACCTCGGACTGGCGCTCGGCTACGACGTGTCCGAGGCGTTCGAGTTGGTCGACGGTTAGGCCGGCCGGCCGGGCATCAGGAGCTCAGCCCTCCGATCGCGTCACCGATCAGCTTCACGCCGAGCACGAGTAGCAGCACAGCCATGATCGCGGCGTTGTGAGCTTCCATCCACGTCTTCAGCTCGTCGAGGATGGTCGCAGCTTTCGGCCCAAGTGCGAAGTAGACGACCACCGGGGCGAGGATGCTGAGCGAGCCGACGAGGATGAAGATGGCCAGCGTGCCGGCCGCCTCGCCGCCTGAGATGCCACTTTGCGCGATCGTCGTCGCAGCTGCGATCGTAAGCGCCAGATTTTTCGGATTGACTCCCGAGAGGAGAACGCCGAAGCCGAGTGACTTGCCGGTCGTGAACGTGTCGATCGCCTGCATCCACTTGGGCATCGCGACTTCCTGACCCGCCCGAGGCCGTCCGCGCCACGTGCGCGCCGCCAGGAGCAGGAACAGGATGCCGAGAGCGAGCTTGACGAGGCTGACCCAAGTCTCGGGCCCGCCGTCGTCCGCCTGGGAGTTGCCGCTCGCGAGTGCGAGCAGCGCGCCGCCGACTATCGTCAGACCGGCAACCCAGCCGATCGCGAACGCCAGGCCGTTCGACCGTGCCCGGGGAGTCCCGAGCATGAGGACGATCGCGATGATTGGCACCGGGCTGATCGCGACGCCGATCGCCAGCGGCAGAATCTCTCCGATCGCCTGACCCATGAGAGGTTTGTTTCAAATGCACGGGTCAAAGGGCATCGTGCAAACGGGATGAAATGGCCGTTTTCTCGGCGGAGACTGAGGAACCTAGACGCCCCGGCCGATAGATCTGGAAATGCCTGCGCTTAGCATCACGGAAGCCGGAGGACGCGTCCGCCTCGACCTCGGCGGGTTCGCGCGTGGCGAGGGCTCATCGCTTCACGAGGCG